>Ga0070708_100002399_pt1 | contig 14521 bp, 23 predicted proteins | sample KBSK5503metaG_FD_65469 | JGI IMG/M metagenome (GOLD analysis project Ga0070708, IMG submission 65469) | Corn, switchgrass and miscanthus rhizosphere microbial communities from Kellogg Biological Station, Michigan, USA - KBS K5-50-3 metaG | ecosystem: Host-associated > Plants > Roots >...
CGGTCATCGGGTACGTCACGGTCGTGGAGGCCCAGCTGCTCGCCGGCCTCGCCCACCGCGAGCTCGGTGACCAGCGCGCGGCCAGCCAGGCCGCCGAACGCGCCCTCGCCCTCGCCGAGCCGGACCGAACCAACCTGTCCAGGGTGGAGATCGCCAGCGAATTGACCGTCTCGCGGAATACCGTCAGCACGCACATTGGCAGCATCTACGCCAAGCTCGGTGTCACTGATCGCTCCTCGACCGTCCGGAGCGCCCGCAGCCTGCGGCCACTGTCGGCGGGCCAACCGCGCTAGCCCGGCGGTCACCTGATAAAAGTGAAGCCCGGTCACCTCCCAGCGCTTAACCATGGCGGCATGGACCCCGGACCCGCCCGGTACACGATCCGGATCGACGGACACCTCGGCGCCACGATGCTGTCGGCGTTCCCGGCCATGGTGCCGCGGCGGCACGGCGGCCACACCGTGCTCACCGGGGTCCTAGACCGGTCGGCACTGTACGGAATGCTGGCCGAGATCGACGCGCTCGGCCTGAACCTCCTCGAAGTCCGCCGGCGCACCCCGCAACCCGAATCACCACCGCCACGGGACAGTCGCTCACCTTCCCGGCGGTGACTCTGAACACGTGGTCCATCCGCGACCGGAAGAAGGAGGAATATCCGATGAGCGAGCGTATGGAGATCGTGGTCGGTGCCCGGGGTGACCTCAGCCGGGTGACGGCAGAGAAGCTAGCGGCCGGGTTCACCGCGCGAATGGCAGTCGCGGCTCCCGCGGACGGCGAGATTGGCCGCGCTGCGGTGGAGAAGCTGGCAGCGGCAGCGTTCACGGTGACCAGGTTCGCCGATGTGAGTACGACATCAACGTAAGCGCCGCCCAGGCGGTGAAGAAGGCCGCTGCGACACCGCAGCCCGGCAGCGCAATCCGGCCGTGGACTGAGCATGCTGGAGCCAACTGTCATGACCGTCACGTCAAAGACGCGATCCGTAGTTGAGCGGGTGACCGCGCTCTACCACCCGGCTCGGAACGCGGGCCGAAGCCGCTTTGGCCTGCCCCTGCTGGTCATCGCCGTCTCCCAGCTGATAGTGCTGCTGAACAACACCATCGTCACCATGTCCCTGCCCCGGATCCAGTCGGCACTCGGGTTCTCCGCTACCGGCCTGCTGTGGGTCGTCAACCTCTACAGCCTGCGGTAGGTGTCTTTCAGGCCAGTGACCTGCAGCCCCCAGTCTGGGTCAATGACAAGCCGACTATGCAAGACGTCCACGACTGCCCCGGTCGGCTCGGCCGGCGCCAGCACGTGCGCCACGCCGATGACAGCCGCCGACATGCGAGCCGCGCGGCGTGGCTGCCAGGGCCAGATCAGCGGCAACGGCAGCGGGCCCGGACTCCGCCAGCCGGGCGGCTGGGTTTGTTTGTGGCGCCTCCTGGGTCTCGATGGCCGCGCGGGGCTGGTTGATCCAGACCTTGGCGGGCAGCCTGGGCGCTTGCGGGCGCTTGCCCTGAAAGCGGATCGGGCTGGCTTCGTATGCCTGGTCGAGGACGTGCTGGCGGCGGGCCTGGATGGCCCAGGCGGTGCCGTCGTGCACGGAGGCCGGGGTGTGCAGGCCGATGCCTGAGTGCCGGTGCTCGTTGTTGTAGTAGGCGAAGAAAATGTCGCAGAAGTCGCGGGCCTGGCCGAGCGTTTCGAAGCTGCCGGGGAAGGCCGGGCAGTATTTGAGGGTCTTGAACTGCGCTTCGGAATAGGGGTTGTCATTCGATACATGGGGCCTGGAGTGGCTGCGCTGATCTTCAGGTCAGCGAGCAGGTCGGTGACCGTCTTGGAGGTCATCGAGGTGCCGTTGTCGGCGTGGATGCCGCCGGGGGCGATACCGCTGTTCGCGGCGATCGCGTTCTCGATGAATGCCGTGGCGAGGTCACCGTTTTCGGTGGCGTGCACTTCCTGCCAGATCGCCTTGCGGGAGAAGATGTCGAGCATCACGTACAGGTCGAACCAGATGCCCCGCCACGGTCCTTTCAGCTTCGTGATATCCCACGACCACACCTGGGACGGGCCGGTGGCCACCAGCTCAGGCCGCACCCTGGGCGGGTGGGCCGCCTGAGCCCGGCGCTCGCGCACCTGGCCCTCGGCGCGCAGCACCCGGTACATGGTGGACACGCTGGCCAGGTAGGTTCCCTCATCCAGCAAGATCGCCCATACCTGGGCCGGGGACTTGTCAGCGAACCGCTGGCCGTCGAGCACCGCTAGCAGCTGCGCCCGCTCGGCGAGCGACAGGGCCGCCGGGTGGGCCGGCCGCGACGCCTGCCTTTCCTCGCCCCCCGGCCGGGGATTGCGCCGCCGGTATAGCGTCGACCGCGGCTGGCCGACCAGCTCGCAGGCGGCCTTTACCGGCAGCAAAGGCTCCAGGTCCGCCACCGCCTGGCTGATCACCTGCCCGGCCTCGTGCCTGAATTCGCGCTCTCGGAGAGCATTTCCAAGAGCGCGTGTGCTTTTCCCACCACTTCCAGCGCCGCTTTGGTCCGGGCCAGCTCCGTTGCGAGCTTCTCGTTCTCCTTCCGCAGCCGCTCGTTCTCCACCTCCGCCTGGCTGCGCGACGGCCGCCCGGCCGGCTTCTCCGAAAGCGCCGTCAGCGCGCCCTTATCCCGCGCCTGCCGCCAGTACTCGATATGCGAGTGATACAGCCCTTCCCGGCGCAGCAGCGCGCCGCGCTCCCGCGGATCCTCCAGCTCGTCATACCGCTCGAGGATCTTGAGCTTGTAGGCCGCGGTGAAGGTCCGCCGCTTCGGCTGGCTCGCCCGCGGGCCCCGCCTGGAGGCCACCTGCCCATCCTCGCGCGTCGAGGAGGCCATGTCTGCCATGGTCAGTGTCACTGTCTCGTGGGTCCCGTCTCGCCCTACTCACTACAGAGGTTTACTTCAGCCTCATGTCTCACGGGAGTTTGACAGAGAGGGGGACACCGGGTGCGGCAGCGTCCTGTGGTGGGCCCAGTCATAGGCGTAGACCGCCACCGCTACCCGGTCCCTGCGGCCGAGGCCGCGACAGCGGGCCATTCCAGCTCGGCGAGGACCAGGCCGCGCAGCATGATCAGCTCAGGCCCGTGACTGTGACCCAGCGCGGCGCGGCGAGGGTGTCGCCCTCCCACGGCCCTTCATCGCCGGACAGCCGCGCTTTGGGGTGGATTGTGAAGAAGATCTCCGCGGCGGCCGTCAGCCACATGCGCGCCAGCCGGCCCCCGGGGCAGCGGTGGCGGCCGGAGCTGAACGCGATATCGGCCGCAGGCGGGGGCCATGCCAGATCGGCCGCGGCGGCGGCCAGCGACGGCAGCGCCAGCTGGCCCGGGGCGAAGAACTTCCCGTCCAGGTACGTGCCCTCTTCCGCTGCGCACCGCCGGGGCACGTCAAGCGGGAACAGGGCCCGGGTGTTCAGGACTAGGCCGGTGAGCGCGGACCAGGACATCGTGCGCCGCAGGCACGCATCGGCGTGGAACCGGTAGTCCCCGGCCATCTCCCGCAGGAGTCGGCGCGCCGACTGCCGCACCGCCGGGTACCCGCCGCCGACGTTGCCGAGCACGTGGGTGAGCGGGGCGAGACCGAACCCGCGGAAGGCCCGGGAGATCTGCGCCACCGTAACGTCCGGGTGCGCACGGTCACGGGTGAGGGCGTAGAACTCGTAGGCCTCGCGCCATCCGGCGTCGACGCGGTCGATCGCGGCCACGCCGTGGACCGGGGGGAAGGCGTTCTGCGACCCGGCCAGGATGTGCGGCCACTCGCCGGCGGGGAGGCCGAGTGACCGGCAGACCACAGCCGCGGCGAAGGGGTCGGCGTAGTCGGCGGCCAGGTCGGAGGTCTTGTGCCCGCGCAGCCTGGCGGCGAGGTCCAGGGCGACGGCTTCGGCGTCCTCGCGCGCGGCGTCATCGGCGGCGCGGGTGAAGATGCGGTTCACCGGCTTGCGGAATGTCGTGTGATCTGGCGGGTTCATGTTGAGCATCCCGCCGCGCTTGTCCTGCCGCTCGGCGCCGAGCACCGGGCAGGTGCGCAGCTCGCCGTCAGCGGTGATCCCGGCCATCACCCAGTCGGGGCTGGTGACGCAGCCGAGCACGGCTTTGCGGGTGCGCAGGACGGTGAGCGGCTCGCCGCCCGTTTCTGCTTGCACCCGGGGCGAGGGGCCGTCGGCGCGCAGCTCGGGATGCGGCCTGCCGTCGGGCTGCGGCACCATCCTCAGGACCGGCACGGCCATGGCCCCCCAGCTCCCTGACCTGCCCGATCCCGATCCCGGAGCCGGGCACGCGCACCTGGTGGTCGGTCTCCGCGACCCTTCCCCCTGCGATGACCGGATCGGGGCACTCCGCGTACCCCGGCGGCCGGGTCTTGTAGCTGGCGCGGCCCGGCCGCCGGTCCAGGGCCCCGCGGTCGGCCAGGCGGGCTAGGGCGGCCAGCAGGGCCTGCCGCGGGCGCCGCACCGGGCCGGCCCAGTTATGCGCGGCTGCGAACTGCGCGAGATCGCCGGGATAGATCCACGCCATGCCGTCGTAGTCCGGGACAAGCGTGGCGGCATAAGCGCGGATCACTTGATCGGTGCTCAGCGCCCGGCCCGTGCCGGCCGGCGCTTCCTGCGGTGGCGTGCCGCGGCGGTCCTTCCGCTGGGCGGGCGACCGGGAGCGCAGCGCAGCGAGGATCTCATCCCCGGGCCAGTCGGCCGCGATCTCGTCCTCGATGCTCACGGCGCGGCGCGGGTCAGGCACGGTGCCAATCCCTCAACGCGGGCTGATCCCCGTCCAGGCAGGTCAGCCGGAGGCCCCGGGCCCGCATCCACAGCGCGCCGCCGCAGCGCAGGCAGTCGCCGTGCGGGGTGCAAAGCACGATGTCAGCGGCGGCGCCGTCCCGGTAGGTCACGCGTCAGCGCTCTGGACCCGGCTCGGCGCAGGGCCAGTGCCACTGCCCGGTGCTCACGGCGCCCGTGGCGAGAAGCAGGCACCCGATGAACCCGGCCCCGCACCGGCCGGTGTAGCCGCAGCAGTCAGCGCAGTAGCCGATCCGGGCCAGGTCAGGGTCGCGCGTGACTGCCCCGCAGGCCGGGCAGGTGAACAGTTCGGGCATCAGCGGGGCGTCAGGCCAGGCCGAGCTCGCCGGCCTTGACGCCGGCGAGGAACGCCTGCCATGTGCCGGGGGGGAACGTCAGCACGGGGCCGTCCGGGTCCTTGGAGTCCCGGACGTGCACCATGCCGCAGATCCCGCCGCCCGCCTCGACGCAGTGGGTCCCGTTGCTGGCTGCAGCCTTGTGCCAGGCCACTTCGACGCAGTTGCCGTTGGCGTAGCTGAGGCTGGGCTTGGTCCAGGCAGTGTCCATCACAAACCTCCGGGACGGTGCTGCCGCTGGCGCCATCGCAGGTGGATAGGTCCGGCGGGGGCGGGGAGCCCAGACCCGGACAATGCCGGGTGCGGCCCGCCGTGCGGCACCCGGCACGCGCAACGGCACGCACCGTCCCCCGGTGAGGTCTACGGCTGGGGGACTGGCGGCACGGCAGGCAGCAGCGACACGGCCACGCGGACGGCCAGGCGCTGGTCGCATCCCGGGCAGGTGCTCTCGACCGTGCAAATGGCCGTGGCGGGCACGGGCGCGCCATCGTCGGCCGCCAGCACGGACGCGCGGCCCCGCGGCTGGCGGGCGGCCTGGCCGCGGGCCGCAACCGCTGCGCTGATCGCGTCGCGGGCAGCAGTCAGCCGCCCGCCCGCGTCAAGTACCCGGTCGGCGGCCTCGGCCAGGTCGCGGGAGGCGCGGTCACCGGCCTCGGCGTGCGCGATCGTGGTGCGGTGATAACCGGTCCGGTGCGCGAGCTGGCCCTGGGTCAGGCCGGCCTTGAGCCGAAAGGCGGCCAGCTGACGGCCCAGGCTCCGCCGGGCGTCCCCGATCGCCTCCTGCTCGCTCACCGCAGACTGTCCAGGTACAGCCGCAGCGGGTATGGGATCGTGTCGGCCATGGACGGTGACCTCCTAGACAGGTCGCTGACCTAGGGCCGCCGCGCGCGCCAACGCTGCGGCGGCCCGTCTGCTCATCAGGACTTCCGGGCGGAACCAGCGGTAGTGCTCGCTCACCGCTGCCCGCACCGGGTAGTTCCAGTCGGGCCCGGCGTCCGGCCCGATCCCGTACTCCATCGGCGACGACGGCGCGATGAACCGACAGGCCGGGCAGCGGGTGTACGGCTCGAAGCCCTGGGCGCTGCTCACTGCGTGGTCTGGCGATCACTGGGCGGGTTGTCTTCCTCCAGCCCGGCCCCGAGGAGCATCCTGCCCACGCCGGAGTCCCGGAACGTACGCCAAGCGTCGTCCTGGGCCTGGGCCGTCTCGCGGTAAGGCACGCTCACCCGGGTGCCGTCGGCCAGTTCGATCTCGACCACCTCGGGGAGGGCATCGGTCTCGCGCTGGCGCTCCGCGTCGCCGCCCTTGCCCACGTCAGCCATCGCCGCTCTGCTCCTCGTCGCGGTCGGCTGCCTCGGCCAGCTCGGCCTGGTCGGCTCCGCCGGACGGCCCGCCCGGAGTGATCTCTGCGGCAGCCCGGAACGCCTCGGTCATCGCGTCGGTCACCGCCGTGGGCGCCGCTTGCTCCCGGTCATCCTCGTCGTCTGCCGCAGCCTCTTCCTGCTCGGCGGCCGGGGCTATCTCGGTGAGCGCGGCCGCTGCGTTCCGCAGGCGCCATGCCTCTTCGGCGATGTACCCGGCTACCGGGCTCGCATCGGGCAGGTACCCGGCCGGGGAGCAGTCGCTGCCCGGCCCCAGCAGGTCAGCAATGTGCCGCAGCAGCGCTCCGACGGCGGGCAGGCTGACGCCCGGACCCTCCCGCTCCAGCGCCTCGATCGCCCGGGCGTAGTAGCCGCATGCCTCGGTCTCGCCCGGCACCTCGTCATCCGGGCCGGGCAGCACGAACACCCCGAGCTGCAGCGCCGGGCTGATCACGTCGTGCTCACGCCCGGCCTGGTCGCGCACTGGGGTGACCGGCGGCCCGGCCACCATCGCCATGGTGGCCCCGACAGCCTCCACCCAGCCATCGGCGGCCTGCTGGCCGGCGGCGATCCGCGGCCAGGCGGCCAACAGCACGGGAGTCTCCGGGGGCAGCGCCTCCGCCACTGCAGTCAGCTCGGCCGCGGTGTCGACCAGCGCGCCGTCGCCGAGCACGCCTCGCACGGCCGCGAACGCCGCCTCGGATTGCTCGACCGCCGCGGTGTAGACCGGTCCCCGGTCATCCTGCGAGCGCATCGCCAGCGGTCGGCGGCCCTCTGCCCAGTGCCCGTTCACCGCCCAGGCTCCTCGCCGGCGGCCGGCCTGGAAACACCCGCGATGGCAGCAGGCCCGGACAGGCCCAGCCGGCCGGCCAGGGCATCGGCTTGCTGCCACCGTGCGTCATCGCGGCTGGTGAGGGTGATGACTCCGCCCTCGCTGACCAGGTCCGCCAGGGTCATGGCGGTGATGGCGGTGCGCCGCCCCACGACGGCGCCGGGCAGCCAGCTCACCTGCCAGCCCTCATCGGGTCGCCCGGGTATGTGCGCGCAGGCGAGGTGCGCGGTGCGGTCGCTGGTGATCAGCGTGTCCGTGATCGTCAGAGCCATCACAGCCTCGCGATCACGTCGGCCGCCGCGGCGTCGCTCGCGTGGCCCTGATTAAATGCCCAGTCGGCACGTCGAGCGGATAGCGCTTGTCTGTGTAGGTCAGCACGACAACGGATCCCTCGGCCTCCGCCCGGTGGTTCTGCTCCGGCAGGTCAGCCTCCATCGCCACCGCCCGGGCCGCGTCGGGTGATACGCACTGCAGCCTGGTCTCCATCACCCGGCCGCCTCTCCGTGGTCGCGCTCGGCCTGCCAGGCCGCCTCCCTGCGGTCCTGCTCGGCCTGCCAGCCGGCCACTTCCCCGGCCATGCGCGTGCAGTCGTCGGTGTGACCGTGCTCGTTGTCGACCGGGTGACTCTCGTAGGGCCCGCGGTCGGTGACGGTCTGCCCGCAGGCCGGGCAGGGCCAGTACATGTTCGCCTGGCTCCACAGGTCCGGGATGCCCACGATCTGCTCGTAGGCCAGCTCGGCCGCGCTGCGCTGGCGCTCCTTGGCTTCCTCACCCAGGCCGAGCGCCTCACCGATCTCCTGCCAGCTCGCGCCCTCGGTCCTCGCGTACCGGGCGTAGTCCTCGATCACCCGCCCTGCGCTGCCCTGCAGCGTCACTGCCTCCCGCAGCCCGGCCAGCGGCTCGGCGTACGTCGTGGTGCTCGGCGACCCCGGCCACACCGGCCGCTCGATCGTGGCTGCCCCTGCTGCCGTGGCCATCGACTGCACGTGCCGGCGCAGGTAGAAGTACAGGTCATTCGACAGCTCGCGGCGGCGCTCGGCCATCTGGTCGTCAGTCGTCGTCATCGTTCCACCGCTTGTAGGGGTCGCGGAACTCGACCGGCATGCCGAGGTCTCGCTCCACCGCAGCACGCAGCTCTGATGCGCCGGGTGGCGGCTGGCAGGCGGCCAGCTCGGCGGCGGCCTTTGCCCTGGCCCACTCCACTGCGCAGTCCAGCGCCTCCTGCTCACCGCGGTGCCGGTGATCGCAGTGCCACAGCTCCATGCCGCCGCCGTCGACGCGCTCGTGCACCACCCCAGCCCACCAGGTGGTGCTCTTCCTCGGCGGGCGTCGTCCCCAGCTCGCCTCATACCGGACCCCGGGCGCCCCGGGCACCATCACCTCGCGCAGCTCAGTCATGCCAATCTCCTCCTGTCTCCTCAGGACCGGCAGTTCGCCGGTCAGCGCCAAGTGCTCTGGATCCGGCGCAGCACGTAGGCCGCGAGGGCGTCCTTGTCGTCGGTTGTGCGGAGCTTGCCGGCGATGGCCAGGAGCGGTTCCAGGGCGTCGTCCGCGTTCTGGGCGCCGTCCCGGCGTTCGCGCGCCAGGCGGGCGAGCTTGACCCGGGCAGCCTTGCTGAGCGCTTCCAGCTCGCCCAGGTTGACGTCGGGGCTGATCTGCCCGGTGTACTCAGGAGCGGTCCGTGTCAGACGCTCGGAAGTGCGGTCGACCTTGACCGCGTACAGCCCGCCGGTGACATACGAACCGGTGTCGTTGTACAGCCAGACCCTGCCGGATGGCTCCTGCCAGGCGTGCGACCGCCTGCCCTTGGCCCCGGCCCGGATACCCAGGTAGGTCCAGGTCTCGGCCGAGTAGCCGTCCGTACCGGATCCGCTTCTTGTGGTGCTCATCGTGCCCGGCTCCCGCCCGTCTCTCGTCAGCTCGCCCGGGCCAGCAGGCTGGCCAGCTGCATCTGCACCAGCCGCATGCTCGCCTGGGCGTCGTCGATGCTGCCCGACAGCAGCTGCTCGTGCTCGGCAGCCTGGGCAGCCAGCTCGGTGTAGCGCTTGTGCAGCGCCTGGACCACCGCGGTGTCACCCGGCTTGGTCTTGCGGATCTCGTCGGCGAGCTTGGCCAGCTCCTCCTTGGACCGGGCGATGAACGCGCTGATCACCATTTCGCGCATCTCCTCCTGGTCGGGTAGTGGCACCCGCGCCAGGTTGCTGCCGTGACCGAAGTGGGCCACCAGCTCCCTCAGCGCCGCCAGCGTCTTCGCGTGCTGGGCGCCGATGAAGTACACCCCGCCGGACGGCCGGACCCTGATCGGGTGGAACGACTCGATGTAGGCCCGCACCACTGCCCGCAGCTTGTCGCCGCTCAGGAACAGCCGGCCGCGCTCGAAGGCGTCCCGCACCTCGTCTAGGACCTCGCGCACGGCTGCCTGCTCCTGCGCGGGCAGCGCTGCGATCGCGGCCAGGTCGGGCTGGATCACCAGGGACCCTGCCGTGCCCGCTGCGCCGTCGGCCTGGTCGCGGACGAACGAGATCACGGCTAGCCCGGCGTCGTAGGCCAGCTGGACGCGCTCCTCGTCGCGGACCTCGCGCACCAGGTGCCGCACGATCGCGCTGCTGTCGCGGGACACGTGCCGGATCATCAGCAGCGCCCGGCGTCCCTTCGCCCCGTCCCGGCGCCGCTCGCGGCGGGTCTGCTGCTCGCCGATCTCGTAGGTGCGCTTGACCCCGGACGGCCCGGTCACCCGCTCGTAGACGTCCCTGGCGCTGATCTCGCGCGGGCAGTACGCGTCGTTCAGGCCCAGCTCGCGGAACCACCCGGCGATCGCGCCCGGCGTCATTTCGCCTGAGTACACGCTGTACAGCACCAGGTGCCCGAGCAGCGGAGCGCCCTCGGCCTCCAGGGCCTCTACGTAGTCGTCGAAGCCGCCCGGTGAGGTGGGTGCGTGCTCAGCCGTCATCGTCATCCCCCGCTCTCACATGACCCGGAAGATGTCGGCCGCGCCCGACGTCTCGGCCAGGTCGTCGATCGCCCGCACGTTGTCGCTCAGGGCCTCCATGACCGAGCCGTACGACCGGCCGATCTGAATGCCGAACACCCGGAACCCGAGCCTCGCCTTGGCCTCGTTCCACGCCCGCATCCACTCCTCGCCGACTGCGCAGATCCCGTCGGTGACCAGCGCGATGTCGCCCCGCATCCGGCCGTCGTCGCTGAACTCGGCCTCCAGCAGGTCGGCTGCTGCGGCGAGCGGCTCCTCGAAGTTGGTCCCGCCGCCCCAGAAGAACTCGGCGAAGTCGAGCACCTCGCTGATCTTCACCGGCTCGCGGGCCGGGAACCGGAACACCTTGATCTTCCCGGCAGAGCTGAACAGGATCCCGGCGAAGTCCCGCCTGGCCGCCCGGGCCTGGTCAAGCATCGCCAGCGCGCAGGCCTTGGCCCACGCCTCTCCAGACACCCCGGTGCCCGGGACCACACAGCCCATCGACCCCGAGCAGTCGACGCAGCAAATGATCGCGCCTTGCCCGGCCTCGGTCTCGCCGCGCTGCTCGTACAGGTACAGCCGCTGCTCGGCGTACCGGGCCGCGAACACCGCCCGCATGGCGGGCACCCCGAGCGAGGCCAGCTCGCTGGGGATCAGCCGCCCGAGATCGTCGCCGGTCTCGATGCCGACCAGCTCCCCGGGCACCCGCTCCATCCGTCGTGCGCGCTGCCCCTCGGCCATCTGCCGGAACCGGCCGATCAGGTCGATGAACCGTGCCACCCGCCCCGAGCAGCGATGCCCGCAGGGTGCAGACCGCGTCGACGGTCCCGTCCGGCACGGAGGGGTCCTGCAGGTACCCGACCTCCAGGCGGACCAGCAGCCGGTCGTAGAGCGCGCCTAGCTCCTCGCCTGATGGCAGCTCGTTGCTCGCGGTGATCGCCGAGATCAGCGGGCAGGCAACCGGCTCCCCGCCGTTCTCGGGGTGGTAGAGGCGCTCGTTGAGGAACGCCAGGGTCTCGTTCAGCGCCCCGGCGGAGCACTTGAAGATCTCGTCGATGAACGCGATCTCGCACTGGGTGGCGCGCCCGGCGAACACCTGGGTGTACTCGCCGCGGGTCAGGGCGGCGACGTCGACCGGCCCGAACATGCGCTTCGGGTCGGTGAACTTGCTCAGCAGGATCTCCCAGTACCGAGCCCCGTCGATGCGCCCCGTGAGTTCGCGGGCAAGCTCCGACTTGGCCGTGCCAGGCGGCCCCAGCAGCAGCGAGTGCTGCCCGGCCAGCATGGCCACGATCAGCGCCCTCACCACCGTATCGCGCTCGTAGAACTGGCCAGCCAGCTCAGCGGCGATCGCGGCCAGGCGCTGCGCGGTGGTGCCCGTGCCAGGGGCGCCGCTGTCGGCATCCAGCGTTGTGGTGGTCGTCATCTGAACTTCCTCCGGAGCGCGTAAGTGGCTTGCCACTTAGTACGCTAGCCTCATGATGGACAAGTGGCAAGCCATTATGAGATGATCTTGATCATGCCCAGCCAGCACCGGCACCCGGCCCGGACGTTCCGGCCCGAGCCCGGGGAGTACGCCGACGCCCAGGCCGACCTCACCGCCCGGGGCAAGGAGATGGACGTCTTCCTGCGCGCCTGCCTGCGCTGGCTGCACCGCGACCCCGACCGGTCCCTGGCCGCGCTCGCCCAGGTGTGGCCCGGCCCTCGTCCGCGCGGCCGGCCGCCCAGGCCGCAGCCTCCGTCTGCGGAAGCTCCGCCCGCCCATAAGCCCGGCCCGCCGGGCCGCGCGGACGCCCCGGCCCGTGCCAGCGCCAGCTGAGCGCCCGGCACCTGGCTTCCGCACGCACTGCCCCCGGGCCCCGGCATATCCGAAACGGCCGTTTGGGTGAGGCTGCCGCCGCTGAGGGCGACCGCGGTCCGGCCAGTTCCTCGCCCGCCCCCGGCCGCGAGCGGGTGGCACCGGGTGCAGCGGCCGCCGTCAGCACCGCCGGCGAGTTCGATGCGGCGAGTCCGCTCGTCACAGTCGTCCGCGCCGCACCACGGCGGCCGGGGAGCCAGTGCGGCCCCGCTGGCAGGCTGGTTCCACCATGGGCCGTCATGGGACAGCCGGCCGGGCTGGCGCGACTGCGGGTCGGCGGCGACGGCGAGCATCGCCAGGTGTGCCCGGTCCCAGCCGCGCTCGGCGACGTCGGGATGCGCCAGGGCGCGGCGGATCGAGGCCGACGACCATTCCGGGCGGATCGCGCGGACCTCGGCGACCAGCGTGTCCAGCCCTGGCGCGGCATCCTGGTCTTCGTCATACTCCCCCTCCCCGGCGCCGGCCACCGCTGCGGGCGACAGCGGCCCTGGGGGAGGGGGGAGGGGGGAGGTTCTGTGTAGTGGTTCTTCTGTATTGGTAAAGGCGCCGGGTTTTCCGGCACCGGCTGAACCGGCGCCGGAAAACTGGGTTCCGGTGCGACCTGCGGAAACGCTGCCCTCGCTGTCGGCGCCGGGCGGGCAGTCACCGGCCGGCTCAGGGGCGCACGGCTCCGGGCCGGGGCTGTCGGTGAAGCCATCGGCGGTAAGACTCCCGTCCTTGTGCTGGACCCTGAAACGGCCGTCAGGCTGCTGTATGACCGGCACCGGGCCCTGGTACTCGGCGTACTCGGCGGCCCACGACGCGACGGGCTCCTCGGACACGGCCGTGCCGGTGACAAGCCGGCCGTCCAGCAGGCGCCGGCGCTCGATCCGGTAGTAGCCTGCGCGGGCCAGCTCGCGCAGCCCGGCCTGGACCGCGGCCTTGCCGTCCGGGCTGTCCGCGGCGATCGCCACCGACCGCACATCCCACCCGGCCGGCTTGTCGAGCAGGTAGGCGAGAATCCCGCGCGCCTTGAACGACAGTCGGCCGTCGTTCACGGTGGTGCTGGGCACGTTGAGGTAGCTGTGCACCCGCTTGCGCAGCCCGCCGTTCATCAGGCAGCCCCGCAGCCCTGGCAGATGGCGGAAGGTGTTCGCAGCAGGCGGGCAGGCGGTACGGGCGCGAGATTGAGAGCCCGCGAAATGGCTTCGACGCTTACCGGGCACCACTCCAGCGGAATTGGCGCCGCCCGCCAATTCCCGGCGTGATCACGGCCTGCCCGTCCTGCTTCCGGTCGTTCCCGGCGCCTGGCGGCAGGCGGTGCCGCCTGCTCCGCGGCGCGGGTTCGCAGGCACTGCCCGCCCGGTCGCCATACGGACGCGGAACCCGGCGGATAGCGGCCCGCCGTGGCGGCAGGTGGCGGAACCAGCGGGGGGCGCTGCGGCGTGTTACGCCAGGTCAGAGCAGCTTTCAGCAGGTGACTAGAGGGGCGCCCCCAGCAGGATTCGAACCTGCGCACACGGCTCCGGAGGCCGTTGCTCTATCCCCTGAGCTATGGGGGCTCAGACGCGGCCAGCTGGGCGCGCGGCTGTTGGGCCGGAGCCAGGTTACCAGTCTCGAACATCTGAGGACACGAAGCCGATCGGCGCGCATCAGTGCGCCGGAGGCGATAGCCTCGCGCGGGTGACACACGGACTGGGCCGAGTGATGGTTGTCGATGACGACGAGGTCATCAGGCAGCTCATTGCCGTCAACCTCACGCTTGAGGGGTTCGACGTGGTCACCGCCGTGGACGGCAAGGACTGCCTGGACAAGGTGCTCGAGGCCAGGCCCGACGTGATCACCCTGGACGTCATGATGCCGCGCCTGGACGGCTGGGTAACCGCGACGCAGCTGCGCCGCAACCCGCAGACGGCCGGCATCAAGGTGGTGCTGATCACGGCGCGGGCGCAGGAGGACGACCGGTCCCGGGGGCGGCAGATCGGCGTCGACGCCTATCTGACCAAGCCGTTCGACCCGGCCGAGATGATCCGGGTGGTCCGCGAGCTCGCGGGCGCGCCGACCAGCGTCTTCGACTGACCGGCTCGCGGAGCTTACTTCGCGGCGGGGGTTAAAGCGGGTCGTCCGCCCGTAGCCTGGGCCCGTGATCCCCGGGGACATTGCCGCGGCGCTGGGCGCCAGGGCGTCCGGGACCTGGCGGCCGGCCCCGGCCGGGGCCGGCGGCGCGCCGGGGACCTACGCCACCTCGCTCGCGTTCCGGCTGGCCGACGCGACCGGGCGGACGCCGGGGGAGGTGGCCGCCGGGCTGGCCGCCACGCTGGAACCGGTTCCCTGGATCAGCGCCGCGTCCGTCACCCGCGGCGGCTACCTCACCGTGACCGTCACCCCCGC
>Ga0070708_100002400_pt1 | contig 14521 bp, 7 predicted proteins | sample KBSK5503metaG_FD_65469 | JGI IMG/M metagenome (GOLD analysis project Ga0070708, IMG submission 65469) | Corn, switchgrass and miscanthus rhizosphere microbial communities from Kellogg Biological Station, Michigan, USA - KBS K5-50-3 metaG | ecosystem: Host-associated > Plants > Roots >...
AGGGTGAGGCCTTTCCGCAGGACCCGATCTCGATCCTCCGCATCTCCGTGCGCATACCGGTCGGCTTCCCGGCGAAGGACGAACTCGAGCAGCGGGACCGCGCCGTCGACCAGCGCGCGGAAGCCTTCGGCGCCCGCTTTGGCAACCGAGTCCGCCGGGTCGTCGCCGGGGGGCATGACCACCACCCGGAGCGTCAACCCCATCTGCTGCGCGTCGCCGATCATCTGGTCGTAGGTCCGCTCGGCAGCGGCGCCTCCCGCCTCGTCGGAGTCGAGTGAGAGCACGAGGTCTTGCGTGAAGCGCTGGAGCCCACGCAGATGATCGAGGCCGAGCGCCGTCCCACACGTCGCGACGGCGTGGGAGATCCCCGCTTGATGGAGGGCGATGACGTCGGTGTAGCCCTCGACGATGAGGCCACGGCCGGTCTTCACGATCTCGCCCTTGGCGCGGTTCAATGCATAGAGCACCTGCGACTTCTTGTAGATCGGGCTCTCGGCTGAGTTCAGGTACTTCGGCCCCTCGCCGTCGCCCATCTTGCGCGCGCCGAAGGCGACGGGATCTCCGGTGAGGTCGTGGATCGGGAACATCACACGCCCGCGGAATCGGTCGACGAGCCCGCCGTCGTCCTGCCTGCGCGCCCCGAGGCCCGCGTCGACGATCTCAGGCTCCGTGAACCCCTTCCCCTTGAGGTGCGAAACGAGCGAGTCCCATTTCGGCGGCGAGAACCCGACCTGGAAGAGTTCCAGCGTCTCTTTGGTGAAGCCTCGTTGCTGCAGGAGATACGTGCGCGCGTCGGATGCTTCCGACGCGCGCTTCAGCGTCTCGTGATAGAAGGCCGCGGCTTCACGATGGGCATCGACGAGACGGCCGCGGCGGCGCTGTGCGGCCCGATCGGCCTCGGACAGCTGCTCGTAATGAAGATCGACGTCGGTCATCTGTGCAAGCCGCTCGATCGCTTCGACGAACTGCAGGTTCTCGAGCTTCTCGATGAGCCGGATCGTGTCCCCGCCCTCGCCGCAACCGAAGCAATGCCAAAGGCCCTTGGCTGGGTCCAGGGAGAAGGACGGGGTCTTCTCCGCGTGGAATGGGCACAGCGCCTTGTAGAGCCGGCCAGCGCGCTTCACTTGCATGTACTCGGACGCGACCTCTATCAGGTTGGCGCGGCGGCGAACCTCTTCGAGGTCGGCGTCGCGGATACGGCCGGCAGTTCTCATTTGGGGAGCTCCCGGAAAAGCTTGAAGGCGTAGCTGTCGGTCATGCCGGCAACGTAGTCGGCTGCGCGCGTGCGCGCGTCGCCGGGGATCGCCTGGTACATCTCGGGCATCGCGTCTGGTCTGGAGACGTAGTGCTCGAACAGAGCCTTGATGACCTCCGTCGCCTCATCTCGATCGGTCTGCGCCAGGTCCGACAGATACACATTCTTGAACATGTAGCGCCGCAGCTGATCCATCGCCTCGAGCGCGTCCGGCGACATCTCGACGACGTCGCGCCCGGCGCTCGCGTCTACGACGCCCATCACGAGCGTGTTGATCCTCTCGGAGTGAGTCCGTCCGAGCGTGCGCAGGACCGGCTCCGGCACATCCACCAGCCCGACGATCCCCGCGCGCATCGCATCGGTGAGGTCGTGGTTGAGATATGCGATGCGGTCGGCGAAACGGACGACCCACGCCTCGAGTGTCCCCGGAGCCGGGAGCGCCCAGGAGTGTCCCACGATCCCATCGCGAACCTCCCACGTCAGGTTCAATCCGGTGCCGTCGTTCTCGAGCACCTCGACGATCCTCAGGGACTGCTCGGCATGGTGGAACTTCTGCTTCATGAGCTTCGACAGCACCCCTTCACCGACGTGCCCGAACGGTGTATGGCCGAGGTCGTGGCCGAGAGCGACGGCTTCCGTCAGATCCTCGTTGAGGCGCAGCGCGCGCGCGATCGTGCGCGCGATCTGCTGGACCTCGAGTGTGTGCGTCATGCGAACGGTGAAATGGTCGCCGATCGTCGCGCGCCCTTCCGCTTCGCCGAACACCTGCGGGAAGACTTGCGTCTTGTGCTTCAGGCGTCGGAACGACGTGCAGTGGATGATCCGGTCGCGGTCGCGCTGGAACGCGGTGCGCAATTCGTCGCGCATCTCTTCACGCTCGCGCCCTTTCGATTCGGCCGCGAGCGTCGCGTAGGGAGACAGGATCTGCCGCTCGATTCGTTCTGTTTCTTCGCTGATCGTGTTTCCCAACGACGTCCTCCGGCCGTGACCGGCCCCGCTAGAGCATAAGGGCGCGCGCCGACACAACATCCGCGCACGCCGGACAAAGGAAGGAAGGAGCCTCAGGGTAGGAGCGCGCGTTCGCGCCGGTCAAGGGTGGGAAAAGCTTCCGAAGCGCGCCGGGTTAGGCTGCGATCGCGATCGGGCGCGCGGTACGGCCGCCGAGAAGCCATGCAGCGGCCACGAACATCGTTAGTCCTGCGGCCGCGAGCATCACTTGAGTCCCGTCCATCGTCCAGAAGACGTGACCGGACCCGAGCATCTTTGCGGCCCACGCGGCAAGCAACCCGACGGCCACGGCTCCGATGCGAAGTGACGAGTGCGCCAAAGCGAACACGCGGCCGCGAACGGCGTCGTGCACGCGCTGCTGCAAGATCGTGATCAACCCAAGCATCGCTGCGACGACCGCGGTCCCGAAGAAGTAGGCCATGAAGAACCCAACGATCGTGGACGGGAAGATCGCCATGGCGACGAGGATGACGCCCATCAGGCCTCCACCGAGGTGGAAGACGCTCGTCATGTGCTTGCGCGCGCGGTGCAACGCCATGACGCCGGTGACGGCACCCGCGCAGAAGGCAGTCAGCAGGCCGCCGTAGGCCGCCGTGCTCGCGTGCAACGTATCCCGGACGTATGAGAGACCGAGCGTGATGAGGCAGCCGCCGCAGCACGCCATGATCGCGCCACCGATCATCACTTTCTTGAGGACGGGGTCGGCTCGCACGATCGCGCGGAGAGCGATCCGGCCAGACGTCTTCTTCTCGCCGGCCACGACAACGGGCTTGACCGCGATCCCGGCGGCGGAAGCGATCTGACCGATCAGCAGCGTCGCCATATACAGCATCGCCGCGGCGGTGATCAGCGGGACGGCTTGACCCGGATGGCCGAAACGGCCGGTCATCCAGATAAGCAAGGCATAGAGAGCGGAGCCCAGCGGCATCGAGCCGAAGGCCGAAACCATCGAGAACGCGTTGGCGGTGGACAAGGACTCTTCTGGGACCAAGCGCGGGAGCGTTGCGTCGCGCGCGGACATGTAGGCGAGGGTGCCGACCTCGGCGAGCAGCGCGAGAGCAAGGACAGGAGCGACCCCACCGACGATCGGCAGGATCCCGTAGATCGTTGCGCGCCCGGCGGTGCAGGCGATCAAGACTTTGCGACGGTCGAACCGGTCGACGAACGCGCTGAGGAGCGATCCGATGAGCGCGGCGGGCAGGATCCGCGAAGCAAGGACGATCCCGCTGATGAATGCAGAGTGGGTGCGGTCGTAAACGAGACCGATGAGCGCCAGGGTTGCCAGCCACTCCCCCATGCCGCCGAAGACCTGAGCCACGCACAGCTTGCGGAAGTCGCGCTTGCCGAACAGCGCACGGAGCCCCTGGAAACGGCGGACCTTCATCCCACTCCTCGCGATCATCGGACCTCGATGGATTGATTCGACGGAAAGAGGCCGGAAGTTGAGCCGGGCAGAAGGTACAGGACGAACCATGTCATCGCCATCCGGCATATGCGCGATAGTGACATACGCGAGCTAATACCCGGTGGAGGTGCGGATATCTGAGATCGGCCTGTGATCTGGAAGTATTTCTTTACTTCGACGCGGCCTCCACCGAGCCCAATGCAGCGTGCGCCGCTGCCAGACGTGCGATCGGAACGCGGAAGGGAGAGCAGCTCACGTAGTCAAGGCCGAGCTCGTGACAGAACTCGACCGAGGAGGGATCTCCCCCGTGCTCTCCACAGATCCCAAGGTGCAGGTCCGGCCGTACCGCCCGGCCCTTCTCCACGGCCAGGCGCATAAGCGACCCGACACCATCGCGGTCGAGGGTCGTGAACGGGTCCACTTTCAAGATGCCGTGCGTGACGTAGACATCCAGGATCTTGGCCACGTCGTCCCGACTGAAGCCGAAGGTCATCTGCGTGAGGTCGTTCGTGCCGAAGCTGAAGAACTCGGCGTGCTCGGCGATCTTGTCGGCGATCGTCGTCGCGCGCGGCACCTCGATCATCGTCCCGATCAAGTACTTGACCTTTACCTTGGTCTCCTTGATCACCTCGCGTGCGACGCGGTCGGCCTCAGCGCGCGATCGGCGGATCTCCTCCTCGATGCCGACCAGAGGGATCATGATCTCGACGCCGGGATTCTTGCCTTCGCCCTTCAGCCGGCAGGCCGCCTCCATGATCGCGCGCACCTGCATGTTGTAGAGCCCCGGCTTCATCATCCCGAGACGCACGCCGCGCATCCCAAGCATCGGGTTCTGCTCGTGCAGCCGCTCGACCGCGCGCAGGACCTTCACTTTGGCAGGGTCGACCTTTCGGCCTGCGACGGCGACCTCCTTGGACAGCTCAACTAGGTCGGGTAGGAACTCGTGGAGCGGCGGGTCGAGCAGCCTGATGGTCACCGGCAAACCGTCCATCGCGCCGAGGATCCCATAGAAGTCCTCGCGCTGCAGCGGCAGCAATGCGTCGAGCGCGGCCTGCTCGTCCGCGTCACTCACCGCCAAGATCAGCTTTTCGACGAGCGGCCTGCGGTCGCCGAGGAACATGTGCTCGGTGCGCGCGAGGCCGATTCCCTGCGCACCGAACTCGCGCGCACGCCTCGCGTCTTCGGGTGTATCGGCGTTGGCGCGAACCTTGAGCCGCCGAACCTTGTCGGCCCACTCGAGGAGAGTGGCGAACTCGCCAGAGACCTCGGGCTCCTTCAATGGAACCTCGCCGAGGTAGACCTTCCCGGTCGTGCCGTCGATCGAGACGACGCCACCTTCGTTCACCACGACGTCGCCGACGGTGAACTTGCGCCCCGCCAGATCGACCTCGATCGCGTCGGCGCCGCACACGCACGGCTTGCCCATGCCGCGCGCGACCACAGCCGCGTGCGACGTCTTGCCCCCGCGGCTCGTCAGGATCCCCTGCGCGGCGATCATTCCGTTGAGGTCGTCGGGGTTGGTCTCTCGACGAACGAGGATGACCTTCTTCCCTTCCGTGGCGAGGGCCTCCGCACGGTCCGAGTCGAACACGGCCATGCCGACGGCGGCGCCCGGCGACGCGTTCATGCCCTTGGCGATCACTTTCAGGTCGCGCGCGTTCTCATCCACCTGAGGGTGGAGCAGCTGGTCGACCTGCTCCGGCGTCACGCGACGGATCGCTTCGGTCCGATCGATCAGCCGCTCGGCAACCATATCGACGGCGATGTTGACCGCGGCAGCAGCAGTTCGCTTCCCGACGCGGGTCTGCAGCATCCAGAGCTTTCCCCGCTCGATCGTGAACTCGATGTCGCACATGTCTCGGTAGTGGCGCTCCAGCGTGCTCATGATCTTGAGCAGCTGCTTGAACGCCTTGGGATTGATCTGCTCGAGCTCTTGCAGGGGCAGCGTGTTGCGGATGCCCGCGACCACGTCTTCTCCCTGCGCGTTGGGGAGGTAGTCGCCGTAGAGGCCCTTCTCACCGTTCGCGGGGTTCCGCGTGAAAGCCACACCGGTGCCCGAGTCGTCGCCGAGGTTGCCGAACACCATCGCGACCATGTTGACCGCGGTGCCGAGGTCGTCCGGGATCTTCTCCTGCTTGCGGTACAGGCGCGCGCGATCGCCGTTCCAGGAGTCGAACACGGCGCGGATCGCAAGGCGAAGCTGCTCGCGCGGATCTTGCGGGAACTCGCGGCCGGTCTCTTCCTTCACGATCCGGCGGAACTCTTCGACGAGCTCCTTGAGGTCGTTCGCATTGAGGTCGGTGTCTGCCGTCACGCTGCGAAGCGTCTTGACCTGATCGATGGCCTCTTCGAACTTGTCGCCGGGCGCGCCCATGACGATACGGCCGAACATCTGGATGAAGCGCCGGTACGAGTCGAACGCGAACCGCTCGTTGTTAGCCTGGCGCGCGAGCCCGTGAACGCTCTGGTCGTTGAGGCCGAGGTTCAGGACCGTGTCCATCATCCCCGGCATCGAGAACTTCGCACCGGACCGCACGCTAACCAGAAGCGGATCGTCGGGATCACCGAGCTTGCGGCCCATCTCGCGTTCAAGCTTCTTCAAGTGACGCTCGGTTTCGTCGAGCAGCCCTCGCGGGAAGTCGCCACTTCGCATGTACTCGCGGCACGCCTCGGTGGTGATCGTGAAGCCCGGAGGGACGGGCAGGCCGATCCGGGTCATCTCGGCGAGGTTGGCGCCCTTCCCGCCGAGCAGGTCTTTCATGTCCCTGCTGCCTTCGCCGAAGTCGTAGACGAGCTTGCCTTTGCGCGCGCGAGCCGCGGGCGTGGCTGCCGCTTTGCGCGCGCGCGAGACGGACTTCCGGGCAGGGGCGCGCTTCTTAGAAACCGTCTTGCGAGAGGCCATCAGGATCACCGATCTTTCGGACGAGGGGTCCCCCAAACTCTAGCCCAAGTCCGTTAACCCCACTTCTTCCACTCGCGGACGCCGGCACTACCGCCTTGAGGAGGAGGTGGTACGGAATAGGCCCCGCATGTGGGGCCTATTCCGTACGAGCTGTCCGTCGAGGAGCCGTGCGCTTCATGTCTCGATGAGTCGCTTCTCCATGTAGCCGACGAGGTCGGCCATCGGGATCCGGTCCTGCGTCATCGTGTCGCGGTCGCGCACCGTCACGGCGTGGTCGTCGAGCGAGTCGAAGTCGACCGTCACGCAGTACGGCGTCCCGATCTCATCCTGGCGTCGGTAGCGGCGCCCGATCGAGCCCGCCTCGTCGTAGTCGATCATCCACCGCGGCCGGAGCGACGCTGCAACTTCGCGCGCGGTCGGCACAAGCCGCTCGTTCCGCGACAGCGGCAACACGGCTGCTTTGTACGGGGCCAGCGCGTGATGAAGCTTCAGCACTACGCGCTTCTCTTCTTCGCCTTTCGCCGAGCGCGCGGTCTCCTCCGTGTACGCGTCCACCAGGAATGCGAGCGTCGCTCGGTCGGCGCCGGCGGCCGGCTCGATCACATAGGGCAGGTATCGAACGTTCTTCTCTTGGTCGAAGTAAGTGAGATCCTCGCCGGAGAACTTCTGGTGCTGGCTGAGGTCGAAGTCGGTCCGATTGGCGATCCCCTCGAGCTCCCCCCAGTCGGTGAACGGGAACGCGTACTCGATGTCGACGGTTCGCTTGGAATAATGGGAGAGCTCGTCCTGCTCGTGCTCTCTCAGCCGTAGGTTCTCGTCTTTGATCCCGTATCGCTTGTACCAAGCAAGCCGCTCGTCGATCCAGTACTGATGCCATTCTTCATCGGTTCCCGGCTCGCAGAAGTACTCCATCTCCATCTGCTCGAACTCGCGCGTGCGGTAGATGAAGTTCCCCGGCGTGATCTCGTTCCGGAAGCTCTTGCCGATCTGCCCGATCCCGAAGGGGATCTTCTTGCGCATGGTCTGCTGCACGGCTGGGAAGTCGACGAAGATGCCCTGCGCCGTCTCGGGACGAAGCCAGACCGCGGCGGAGGCATCCTCCACCGGCCCCATGTAGGTCTTGAACATCAGGTTGAAGTTGCGGGGGTCTGTGAACGTCTTGTTGCCGCAGTTGGGGCACGCGCCGGACGCCGGCAGATGATCGGCGCGGAATCGTTGGTGACAGTTCAGGCACTCCACCAATGGGTCGTTGAACGTCTCGACGTGGCCCGACGCCTCCCAGACCTTCGGCGCCATCAAGATCGCCGAATCGAGGCCAACCACGTCGTCTCGCAGCTGGATCATGTGACGCCACCACGCGTTCTTCACGTTGCGTTTGAGCTCGACGCCGATCGGCCCGTAATCCCACGTGGACCGCAAGCCACCGTAGATCTCGGAGGACGGGAAGATGATCCCTCTGCGTTTGCAGAGGTTTACTATCGTTTCAAGCGAATCAGCCACGTCGCGGAATCATAGCGGCACCCCGGCAGTTACAGAGCTGATATGGACATCGAGCGCGCGCTGGAACACTTCCGGAAAAACGGCACCGGCACGCTCGCGACGCTTCGTCCCGATGGGAGCCCACACGTGTCGGTCGTCTTCGCGTCTGTCGTGGGCGACGCACTCTGGATCTCTTCGAGCCAGCCGCTCGTCAAGGTGAAGAACATCCGTAACGATCGGCGTGTTGCTTTCTCCAGCGGGATCCGCCCATGGGTGACCATCGAGGGAACCGCGCGCATCCACGACGGCGACGACGTGCTCGAGCGGCTGCGCACCTACTACCGCACTGCGCGCGGCGAGCATCCCGACTGGGCGGACTACGACAGAGCGATGGTCGAGGAACAGCGCCTGATCATCGAGATCGTACCCGCGCGCGCGTACGGCTTCGCGCTCTAAGTCCACCAGCCGTTCTCTTCCCTATCGGGCGAACCGGGCGGGGTCTATGCTGAATGTCCGATTCGGGGTTCAAGATCAGGGCTCGATGGCGGGAGACGGGGGAAGCCATCACGGGACAGTGCAGTACCTGCGGAAACGCGTTGCGCGTCGGCGCGCGCTTCTGCGACGCGTGCGGTGCTCCCGTCGAGCTTCCGTCGGAGCAACTCCCCGCGTCTTTCGCCGCCGGCCGCTATGAGATCAAAGCATTCCTCGGAGAAGGTGCCCGCAAGCGTGTCTATCTCGCGCACGATCAGAAGCTGGCTCGTGATGTCGCCCTCGCGCTGATCAAGACGGAAGGTCTCGATGGCGGCGCCATGGCGCGCGTTCGCCGCGAGGCCCAGTCCACAGCCAAGCTCGGCGATCACCCGAACGTCGTTACGGTCTACGACATAGGAGAAGAGAACGGTCAGCAGTACATCGTCTCCCAGTACATGGGTGGCGGGTCTCTCGCCGATCTCCTGGATGGGATCGACGGCCGACGGTTACCCGTCGATCGTGCGGTCGAGACCGCCACACAGATCGCGCGCGCGCTCGCACACGCGCACTCGCATGGGATTATCCATCGGGACGTGAAGCCGGGAAACGTCTGGCTCGACGAGGACAAGTCCGCGAAACTTGGCGACTTCGGGCTGGCGATCGCACTCGACCGGTCACGCCTGACGACCGAGGGAACGATGCTCGGTACGGTCGCGTACATGCCGCCCGAGCAAGCCACCGGGCGGGATGTGGATGCGCGCGCAGACCTCTACTCCCTCGGCTGCGTGCTCTACGAGATGCTGACGGGACATCCACCGTTCCTAGGGGACAGCGCCGTCACCGTGATCAGCCAGCATCTGAACACTCCGCCGGTGCGGCCCTCATGGCAGAACCCCGACATCTCGGCCGAGTTGGAAGCACTGGTCCTCGAATGCCTCGCGAAAGCGCCGGAAGATCGGATCTCTTCGGCGTCGGTGGTCGTAGAGCGGCTACGCACGCTGTCATCGAGTGCCCCGCCCGTGGAGCTCCCGGTTGGCGCCCCGCAGGTTGGTCAAGTGTCGGGTGCCGTCGCCCCGGCGTGGGCCCCCTATGTCGGCCGTGACGCCGAGATCGCCGGCCTCCGGGCCGCAGCCGATCGTGCGTTCTCCGGTACCGGCGGCTTGATGATGCTCGCCGGAGAGCCGGGCATCGGGAAGTCGCGGCTCGCCGAGGAAGTCGGCGTATACGCGCGCTTGCGTGGGATGGAAGTGCTATGGGGGCACTGCTACGAGAACGAAACGGGCTTGCCCTACATCCCGTTCATCGAGGCGGTGCGCGCGCACGTCGCGTCGCGCGCGGCCGACGAGTTGCGAGAAGAGCTCGGCGAAGGCGCGGGCGACGTTGCGAAGCTCGTCTCGGAGATCCGGCAAGTCCTCCCCGACCTTCCCCTGCTGGTCCCCGGCGAGCAGGAGCAGGAGCGCTACCGGCTCTTTGAAAGCGTGAGCGCGTTCCTCGTTAGCGCAGCGGCGCATCAACCGATCATGCTCGTGCTCGACGACGTGCATTGGGCCGACAAGCCATCGCTGCTCCTCCTTCAGCACCTTGCACGACGACTCTCCACGAGCCGCCTGCTCGTCGTCGGCACGTATCGGGATGTCGATCTCGATAGGCGTCATCCGCTTGCCGACGCACTCGGTGCGATGCGCCGCGAGCATCTCTATGAGCGTGTCTTGCTGCGCGGCCTCAATGAGGAAGAGGTGCGCGCGCTTCTCACCGCGGGCGCGCAACACGACATCGGACATCGCGGATCGCTGCTCGCGGAGATCCTCCACCGTGAGACGGAGGGGAATCCGTTCTTCATCGAGGAGGTCCTCCGTCACTTGCGCGAAACCGGACGCCTGAAGATGGAGGATGGACGCTGGATCTTGGACCCGCGCGCGGTCGATGACCTGGGGATACCTGAGGGAGTTCGAGAGGTGATCGGCCGTCGTCTCACAAGGCTTTCGGAATCGTGCAATAGCGTGCTGACGCAAGCCGCCGTCCTCGGTCGTGATTTCGACTTCGCCGTACTTGGATCGATGACGGGGATGGATGAAGACGCAGTCTTATCGGCCGTCGAGGAGGCGCTGAGCGCACAGATCATCGTCGAGGTGCGCGCGCGAACCGACGCGACGTACGCTTTCAGCCACGCGCTCGTCCGGCAGACGCTCTACGACGAGCTGAGCCTGCCGCGCAAACAACGCTCACATCTGCACGCGGCGGAAGCGATCGAGCAGGTTCACGGGCAGGATCTGCAGCATCACTCTTCCGAGCTGGCCGTTCACTACCGGCTTGCCGGCGCAGCCGCAGATGCGCAGAAAGCGATCGGCTACTCGATCATGGCCGCGCAGGCGGCCGCAGAGCTCTCCGCGTGGGAAGACTCAGCGGTCCACCTGGAAGGCGCGCTTGAGCTGATGGGGCCCGAGTCGCCGAAGAAGGATCGAGCGTTCATCCTCGAGCGCCTCGGCGTTCTGATGTATGTGACCGGGCTGGACCTCCAGCAGGGCGTCGACTACCTGGAGGGCGCGCTCGCGCTCTACGAAGAGCTGGGCGAGGAAGTGCGCGCGGCCAAGGTGCACTCGCGCCTCGGGTTTCTCCAGGCGACCTTCCCGGCGACGATGAACATCCCGTCGGCGCGCGCGCACCTTGCGGCGGCGGAGCCGGTCCTGTCGAAGGACTCGAACCTCGCACCCCTCGTGTATGTCTACGTCGGCTACTCGAGCGCCGCGCTGTTCGCCAACGAGATCGAGGAAGGTCTGCGCGTCTCGGGACGAGCGATGACGATGGCAGAGGAGATCGGGAACCAAACCCTATGGGCGAGTGCTGCGTCCAACTATGGCTGGTTCAAGTTCATGTCGGGCCGGTTGCGCGAGGGCCTCGAGATCATGGATCGCGCCTGGGAAGTTGCCGATCGCCTCGATCAGAGCTTCGTCGCTTTCGTGGCGGCATGGGTTCGAGCCGGAGCGTCATACACCGGCAGCTTCGACATGGAGGAGTGCAAGCAATGGTGCGAGCGGGAAGCGGCAAAACCCCGCCTTAGCCAGGCCCCGAATCTTCTTCGAACGCTCGAGTCCCTTTCGGCTCAGGCTCGATTGACGCAAGGAGATCTTTCCCAGGAGTTGATCGCGTCTATGTACGCGAGCGCTGAAAGCGGCTTCAACGAGGCTTCTTGTGCTGCCCTTTACGACGCCGATTTCGAGCGGTGCGAACAGATCGCGACCCAACGCGCCAAAGACTCGGAAGGGCGGGGTGCGCTCTTCGGGACCGCCGGACATACCTGGTACCACGCACAGTCCAAGCTTGTTCTCGGCCAATACGGTGAGGCGATCCGGCTTGCAAAGCAGGGACTTGCGCTAAGCGGCCCCAATAGCTTCAACCGCGCATGGCGGTTGTGGATCGCACTGGGCTATCTGCTCGACGGCCAACCGGAGGAAGCGAGACCGTATGTCGAGGCGGCGCTCCAGACGCTTTCGACGGAGGAAGACATCCGAGGCATGGCAGCGCTCTCGCTCCACGTGGAAGCGATGCTCGCAGCGGCGACGGGAGATCGCGCCGGCGCCTGGCCGCTCTTCGACGAAGCGATCGGCGTGGCGCGCCGATACACGCTCCCGTGGAACGAGGCCGAGTCGTTCCACATGTGGGGACGCGCGCTGCTGGACGCGGGCCAGCCGATGGCTGCCATCGAGAAGCTCAACGCCGCGCTCGAGGTCTACGCGCGCATCGGAGCGAAGCCCTTCTGGAGCGAGCGCGTCGTCGCGGACAAGATGCGCGCGCAGGGTCTCGACGGGTCCCTGGCCATCGAATCATCGATCGAGGCCGTCACCACAGCGGTGAAAAACGACTCAGTGAGCCTTGAGCCGATCGCATCGAAGGACGGCCTCGTCGCGATCATGTTCACCGACATCGAGGGCTCGACCGCGATGGCCGGCCGCCTCGGTGATCGCCCATGGTTGGACCTTCTTCGCCGTCACAATACGACGGTACGCGAGAGCATCGCCGCGCATGGTGGGATCGAGGTCAAATCTGTCGGGGACGGTTTCATGATCGCGTTCGACGATCCGAAGGCTGCTCTTTCCTGCGCCACCGCCATCCAGCAAACGATCTCCGCAGCCACGCCCGAGATCAAGGTCCGTATCGGTATACACACCGGGCGCGCGATCAGAGAAGAGGGAGACTTCTTCGGCACAACGGTCAACCTTGCTTCTCGGATCGCGAACGAGGCGCGCGGCGGTGAGATACTCGTGTCTCCGTCGATGAGCGAACTGGATGCCTCCTTCGACGATCCTCGCGAGGTCGAGCTGAAAGGCTTCTCCGGCTCACAACGAGTGCTTCCGGTTCTCTGGGCAATGAACGACGAATGAGCGAGATCTGGAAGGAGCAAGTCAGAGGCGAGTATCCGGACCCTCGTCTGTTCGGACTCTCCGGACTAGCGATCCTCCAGCGAGGATTGCGGGGGCTCAACCCTATCCCTCCCATCACCCACCTCACCGGCATGAAGTTCGAAGAGGTCAACGAACACGTGGCGATCTTCTCCATGCCGGCGACCGACTGGTTCTTGTCCTCGCAGGACCACATCTCCGTCGGAGCGATCACGATGCTCGCCGATGCAGCGCTCGGATCTGCGGTCCAGATCGGGCTCCCACCGGCCACTCCTTACACGACTGCTGAACTTTCGATGACGTTCCTCGCGCCTTGTGCGGCGGGAGGCAACCTGCGTGCTATCGGTACGCCCCTGCAAGACGGACGACCCTTGGCGCTTTCGGAAGTCTGGGTTGAGGACGGTCAAGGCCGCCGAGTCGCGCACGGAACCTCGAGCTGCTACGTGCTCCCGGCGTTGACTGGGCTGGAAGCCGTCACAGATCTGCCGATAGCCGAAGAAAAGCACTATCCGACGCCGGACCCTTACATGCGCGAAGTGCAAGGCGAGATCATCGAGTGGGACCTCTGGCGCAGGATGTCGGGTGAAGAGATCCTGCAGCGCCAGATCGCAGGAGAGCTCCCCCCACCTCCGATCCATTACTTAACCGGAATGACCCTCGACAAGGCTGCACGCGGAAGCGTGACATTCACGATGCCGGCGCACGAATGGTTGACCAGCCCGCTTCGCACTATCCAAGGCGGCGCGACGGCGATGCTTGCTCACGCAGCGCTTGCAACTGCCGTAACTTCGACGCTTGAAGCGGGAGAGGCCTACCGCCCCATCGACGTGAAAGTGAACTTCCTCCGCCCGCTCTTGGCCGATGGGCGGGATGTCGTGGCCGAAGGCACCGTCACCCACCGAGGGAAGACGCTCGCTGTGGCTTCGGCCGACGTACTCGCTGCGGACGGAAAGAAGATCGCCTCCGCAACGGGATCGACGATGATCCTCCCCGAGCGCGCCGAGGCTCGATAAGGCAGCGACTACGTCGACCCTTGCCGTTACCGCCGTTCCCGACTGAAGGCGGGCGGTGTTCGCGCACACGTGCCGTCTATATCGATCGAGACGTGGCCCGCACCTGCGCCGCCTCCCCCGATCGTGTGTCCACAGCTGGCGACCTCTGCGTGGTATCCCCCGAAAAGCGGAACAAGGTGGCATCAGGCCTCGTGCTGGTTGCCCTCCAGGCGGTGGGTGAGGTAGTACGCCAGCTCTTGGACGGCGATGCGATCCTGGGTCATCGAGTCGCGATCGCGGACCGTCAAGGCGTGGTCCTCGAGTGAATCGAAGTCCACCGTGACGCAGAATGGGGCGACGGTAGCGGCGCCCGATGGAGCCCGCGTCGTCGTAGTCGATCATGAAATGATCGCGTAGTGAGCCGGCGACTTCCTTCGCCGTGGGAACCAGCTTCTCGTTCCTCGACAGCGGTAGCACCGCAACCTTGTACGGGGCCAACGCCGGGTGCAGCCTCAGTACGACCCGCTTCTCTTCGTCGCCTTTCGCTGTGCGCGCGGATGTCTCGGCGCGCGGGCCAGCCTCTTTCGAGCGGCCCTTCGGCGCGCGCTTCCG
>Ga0070708_100002403_pt1 | contig 14512 bp, 16 predicted proteins | sample KBSK5503metaG_FD_65469 | JGI IMG/M metagenome (GOLD analysis project Ga0070708, IMG submission 65469) | Corn, switchgrass and miscanthus rhizosphere microbial communities from Kellogg Biological Station, Michigan, USA - KBS K5-50-3 metaG | ecosystem: Host-associated > Plants > Roots >...
GTTGGTGGCGATCGTGTTGAACCGGCGCTCCGCGGGTGAGGAGCTCCACCTCGTCACCGGCGACCGCGTCACCCTGGAGCCCGCCGAATGAGACCCGCAACAACCATCGCCATCGCGTTGCTACTCCTCGCGATATTCGTCGCAGCAATCGTGCAGTTTCTGGTGATCGGCCGCTAAGCGGAAGTAAGCGCAGCGAGCTTCCGGCGGCCGTTCGACGCCGAGCACGTAGTGCGAGGCCCCGACGGATGCCGGTATCTCGCCCGAAGGGCGAGCCAAGGGAACGGCGGAGGGCGGCGCGGCTTTGCCGCCCGCCCGGAGCACGATAGAACTCGGCCGAACGGAGTGAGCGAAGCGAACGAGTGAGGCCGATCAGAGGCTTGCGCAGAGGCGGCTGATCTCGCGTTCTAGGGACGCGAGGCCTTCGACCTTGCCGAGGCAGACCGCCACGCCGACGTCCTCGGCCCGCTGCTGCAGCTCGTCGTCGAGGAAGGCGGTGTAGAGGATCATCGCCTGGCTCGGACGCTGCTCGCGGATGGTGCTGGCGGTGGTGAGGCCGTCCATCATCGGCATCTTGTAATCGATGATCACGACATCGGGGTCGAGCTCGCCGACGGCGTCGATGGCCTCCGCGCCGCCTGCGGCTTCACCCACGACCTCGAAGCCGTCGAGGGCCAGCATCGACGTAAGCATCTTGCGGACGTGATCGGTGTCGTCGACCACCATCACGCGGATAGCGCCGTCGCCCATTCACTCCGAGGCTACAGCGCTCGGCCTCCAGATCCGGGCGCGACCGGCAGTCGCAGCAGTCGCTCGAGGAGCTGCTCGGTCTCGAGCCCGAGCCGGACCCGCTCCGGTATCGGCGGCGGAGGCGGCGGCACCGCCGGCGGCGCCAGGACGACGACCGGCGGCGGGGTCAGGGCGCCGGCGGGGGTCGGGCGGGGCGGACTGGCCTGGGCCACGGTGGTGGTCGTCGGTCGGGGGCGGGCGGGGGCCGCGGTCGTGGGTGGTGAGGACGTGCCCGAAGTTGGGCCAGCGAGAAAATCCTGCGTCACCCACATCGTGCCGTCCTTGATGACGACGCCGATGCCGACGAACTGGAAGTCGGGATCGACGAGGTTGGCGTAGTGGTGCGGGCTGTGCACGAGGGCGTCGTGGAGCTGGTCGACGGAGCTGCCATAGCCCACGTTCTCCCCGAGCTTGCGCCACACCGACGTGAGGCCGTCGATGATCGAGCGGAGATTCGGGTTGTGCGCCAGTCCGGTGCCGTCGCTCATCTGCACCGACCAGTCGCGGGCGACGCCGGTCAGCTTGGCGTCCATGGCCAGCGGCGGTGCCTCGACCGTTGCCCGCAGCGCGTTGACCCGCGCCAGGAAGTCGGCCTCTGCCCCGGGCTCGAACGCCTCGGCGGGGGTGCGAACCGCGACCTGGAAGGCCACGGCGACCACGAAGACGATCAGCGCGCGGGCTGTGCCTCGACGAATGCCCACATAGGCACTTCGGACGCCGACCGGGGTCGCTTGAGGACCGTTTTGCGTGATGGACTCTCGGCCCTGTGAACCTCGCCGCCATCGTCGAGCCCCATCCTGACGACGCCATCGCCCTCGTGAGCCGCGGCCGGCCCACGACCTACGCCGACCTGCGCCGCCAGGTGGGCGCCCTGCGGGGCGGGCTTGGCTCCCTCGGGGTCCAACCCGGCGACCGGGTGGCGATCATCGCCCCGAACAACTGGTTCTTCGTCGTCTCGTACCTGGCGGCTCTGGGTGTCGGCGCGGTCGTCGTGCCCCTCAACCCGATGAGCGCCTCGCTCGAGTTGGAACGAGAGCTGAAGACCGTCGGCGCCCGCGTCGCGGTCGTGGGCCCGTCGGGCCGCGACACCTTCGCCGCCGTCGATCGCACCAAAGTGGGGCTCGAGCATGTGCTCGTGCCCCAGGGGCTCAACCTCGAGAACACCACGAGTCTCGAAGAGCTGTTCACCGCCGCGCCGGTGCCGATCGTCGACCGCTCCGAGGACGACCTGGCCCTTCTCGTGTTCACCTCGGGCACCGCCGGCGCGCCGAAGGCGGCCATGCTCACCCACGGGAACCTGCTGGCCAACCTTCGCCAATCGCACGCGGTAGAGGCGCTGCAGATGGTCGAGAAGGACGTCGTGCTGGCCTTGATGCCCGCCTTCCACATCTTCGCCCTCAACGCCATCCTGGGTCTGGCGTTGCACGAGGGCTCGGCGCTGGTTCTGCTCGAGCGTTTCGACCCGGTTTCGGCCCTCGCCGACATCCAGGAGCACAACGTCACCGTGGTCCCGGCGGCGCCGCCGGTGTTCGTGGCCTGGACCGCGCTGCCGGGCGCGAGCGCCGACGCCTTCTCGAGCGTCCGGCTGGTGCTGTCCGGCGGGGCGCCGCTGTCGCCCGACGTCGCCGATGCCTTCCGGGAGAAGTTCGGTCTCACCGTGTGGGACGGCTACGGCCTCACCGAGGCCGCGCCGGTCGTCACCACCACGCTCACTGGGGGCGAGGCGCGGAAAGGATCGATCGGCCGCCCCATCCCCGGCGTCGAGGTCCGCCTGGTCGACCCCGAGGGCGAGGACGCGCTCGTCGGCGATTCCGGCGAGATCTGGGTGCGCGGTCCCAACGTCTTTGCCGGCTACTGGCAGGACGAAGACGCCACCCGCGCGGTGCTCACCGACGATGGCTGGCTGATGACGGGCGACATCGCCGTGGCCGACGAGGACGGGTTCCTCTACCTCGTCGACCGGTCCAAGGACCTGATAATCGTCTCGGGGTTCAACGTCTACCCCGCGGAGGTGGAGGAGGTGCTGCTCCTGCATCCGGCGATCTCGGCTGCGGCCGTCGTCGGCGTGGAGCACCCGTACTCGGGTGAAGCGGTGAAGGCCTTCGTCGTGCCCGAGCCCGGCCGTCACCTCGAAGAGGACGAGGTCGTCGAGTTCTGCGCGCAGCACTTGGCTCGCTACAAGTGCCCGACCACCGTCAGCTTCGTCGAGTCGCTTCCGCGAGGGATGGCCGGAAAGCTTCTTCGTCGCGAGCTGCGCTAGCTGCCAGAAAGCCGACGAAGAGCAGCGCCACGCCCGCGAGAAGGCTGAGTGCGAAGGCGTTCATCGCCCCCACCGCGGAGTTGAGGATCCCGCCGGCGGCGAGCACGAGCGTGCCCCCGACGATCAGCGCGTTCGCCGCCACTCGCCGCCGGTCACGAAATGCGCTCCACGCCGCGCCCGCGATCACGACGACCGCGCCCACGGCCGATCCCACGGCGGCCAGCACCCGGGGCAGCGGACCGAACACCTCCGACCCCTGCGGCAGGCGATGCGGTGGAACCGCATGGCGCCAGGGCGCCACCACGAGCACGCCGGCCGAGAACGCGCAGAAGGCGATGACCGCAATCGCAGCGCGGTCGGCCTGGCGCCGGCGGCCGACCAGGTACACCGTGCCCAGGGCGAGGACGGGCACGTTGACGATGGCGCCGAAGAGGTAGAAGAGGCGGAACAGCAGGCCCGTCCAGCGATCGGCTGCGCCCCACCACAGACAGACGGCGGCGGCACTGAAGAGCGCGAACGCCACCGTCCACGACAAATCGTGCGGCTCCCGGCGCGCCCGCCACCGTTCGAAGGTCGCCAGCGTGAACGCCACCGCGACGACGCTGGCGCCGGCGGCCAGGGCGGTGTGGAGCAACACTTCGTGAAGCCTTGCACGAAGGCTTTACCATCTAGGCATGCGCCGGATACCTGAGGCCACGGTCGCCCGGCTTCCCGTCTATCTCCGGTGCCTGCTCGAGATGAACGACAGCACGACGATCACGGTGTCGTCGGAACGTCTGGCCGAGCTGGCGGGCGTCAACGCCGCCAAGGTCCGCAAGGACCTCTCGTACCTCGGCTCGTACGGCACACGCGGCGTCGGGTACGACGTCGAGTTCCTCCTCTTCCAGATCAGCCGCGAGCTCGGCCTCACCCAGGACTGGCCGGTCGCCATCGTCGGTATCGGCAACCTCGGCCACGCGCTGGCCAACTACAAGGGCTTCCCGGCGCGCGGTTTCCGCGTCGTCGCCCTCGTCGATGCCGATCCCAAAAAGGTGGGCGAGGCCGTCGGCGACCTGCGTGTCCGCGCCCTTGACGACCTGCCTCAGATTGCCGCCGAGGACGGCATCGCCATCGGCATCATCGCCACGCCCGCGACAGCGGCGCAGGAGGTGGCCGACCGCCTGGTGGCCGCAGGCGTGTCGTCGATCCTCAACTTCGCCCCCGCGCTGATCACCGTTCCGCCGAGCGTCTCGTTGCGCAAGGTCGACCTGTCGATCGAGCTGCAGATCCTGTCCTTCTACCAGCAGCGCCGGTCGACGGGTCACGACTCGCGGCCGACGTCCGCGCCCGTCTCGCTGTGAGCAAGACCGTCGATCCGCCGAGCTATCCGGTGAACCTCGTCGTCGACGGGCGACCGTGTCTCGTCGTCGGCGGAGGCCGCGTGGCCATGCGCAAGGTGATGGGCCTGCGGGCGTCGGGCGCCAGGGTGCACGTCGTCGCCCCGCAGGTGGATCGCGAGCTCAAAGAGGTGGCGGGGGTGACGTGGGAGGAGCGGGCGTACCGCGCCGGTGACGCCGCCGCCTACCACGTCGTCGTCGCCGCCACCGACGACCGCGGGGTCAACGGCGACGTGGCCGCCGACGCCGATCGCAACGGGGTATGGGTCAACAGCGTCGACGATCCCGAGCGGTGCTCGTTCACCCTGCCGTCGATCGTCCGGCGGGGGGCGCTGACCGTGAGCGTCTCCACGTCTGGACGCAGCCCCGCCCTCGCCCGATGGTTGCGAGAGCGCCTCGACGAGGAAATCGGACCCGAGTACGAGGTGTTGCTCGACCTGGTGGCATCCGAGCGTGACGCGATGAGGGCCGGCGGACGGTCGACCGAGGATGTCGACTGGCGGTCGGCGCTGGACTCCGACATGCTCGAACTCATCCGCAGCGGCCAAGTCACCGAAGCAAGGGAGCGCCTGCAGGCGTGTCTGTCGTCGTCGTCGGCCTGAACCACCGCACCGTCCCGCTCGACATCCTCGAGCGCATGAGCGTCCCCGCGGGGTCGCTCTCGAAGGCGCTCGACAGCGTCTCCGGACGGGAGCATGTCGCCGAGGCCGTCGTGCTGTCGACCTGCCACCGCACTGAGGTCTACGCCTTCGCCGAGCGGTACCACGGGGCCGTGCAGGACATCCGCAACTTCTTCGGCGAGCTGGCGTTCATGCCGCCCGAGGATTTCAGCGACCGGCTGTACACCTACCACGACGAGTCGGCGATCGCCCACCTGTTCGTCGTCGCCTGCGGGCTCGACTCGGTGGTGTTGGGCGAGAGCGAGATCCTGGCGCAGGTCAAGACCGCGTGGGAACGGGCGCGCGAGGAGGGCCACGCCGGGCCGTCGCTGTCGGCGCTGTTCCGTCACGCCCTCGAGGTCGGCAAGCGTGCTCGCTCGGAGACGGCCATCGGGCGCCACGTCACGTCGTTGTCGCAGGCGGCGGTGGCGATGGCCGCCCAGCGCCTCGGCGGCCTCGACGGCGCCCGCATCCTGCTCCTCGGCGCCGGCGACATGGGCGAGAGCATGGCGGTGGCGCTGGCGGGCGCCGGCGCCAGCGAGGTGCTCGTCGCCAACCGCACCTGGGACCGCGCGGTGGCGCTGGCCTCGCGTGTGGGAGGCCGGGCCGTCGAGCTCGGCGGCCTGCTCGACGCGCTGGGCGAGGTCGACGTGCTGCTCACGTCAACAGGCGCGCCCGCGGTGGTGGTCGACCGTAACGAGCTGATGCCGGTGATCGAGGGCCGCCACGGCCGGCCATTGCTGATCGTCGACATCGCCATGCCCCGCGACATCGACCCTGAAGTCGGCGACCTTCCCGGGGTCACGCTGCTCGACCTCGACGACCTGCGGTCCTTCGCCGAGGCCGGCCGCGATCGCCGCCGCAAGGAGGTCACGCGGGTGCGGGCGATCGTGGCCCAGGAGGTGGCCCGCTTCCTCGATCGCGACAGCGCCCGGGCGGTGGTGCCGGCGATCGCCGCCCTCCGCGACCGCGCCGAGCTCATCCGCGGCGACGAGCTGGCCCGGTTCCGCCGCCGCCTCGAGGGCCTCGATGCCCGTCAGCGTGAAGCCGTCGAGGCGCTCACCAAGGGGCTCGTCAACAAGCTCCTGCACGAGCCGACCGTCCGGCTCAAGGACGCCGCCGGCTCGACGCGCGGCGAGCGGCTGGCGGCGGCGTTGCGCGACCTGTTCGGGCTCTGAAAGCGGGCCTCATTCGCGCCGCCACGCGCGGCAGCGCACTGGCCCTTCTCCAGACTCAGCTGGTCGCCGCCCGCCTGCAGGTCGAGGTCGAGCCCGTCGTGGTGCAGACCAGCGGCGACCGCCAGGCGGATGTCCCGCTCTGGCAGATCGGCGGCCAGGGCGTCTTCGTGAAGGAGGTCGAGGCCGCCGTCCTCGACGGCCGGGCCGACATCGCCGTGCACTCGGCGAAGGACCTGCCATCGGTGACGGGCCCCGGTCTGGTACTGGCGGCGGTGCCCGAGCGCGAGGACCCGCGCGACGCCCTCGTCGGGTCGACCTTCGAGGCGCTCCCGGTCGGTGCCCGCGTCGCCACCGACTCCGTACGCCGTCGCGCCCAGCTGGCGTGGTGGCGACCCGACCTGACCTTCGCCGGCCTGCGGGGCAACATCGACACCCGGCTGGCCAAGGCGTCGCAGTTCCACGCCATCGTCGTGGCCGCCGCCGCCCTGCGGCGTCTCGGGCGTTCGGAGGCCATCGCCGAGCTGCTCGACCCTCGCTGGATGGTTCCGCAGGTCGGCCAAGGGGCGCTGGCCGTGGAGTGTCGTGAGGACGACATCGCCACCCGCGAGGTCCTCGCCGGCATCGACGACCCCGCATCGCGGGCGGCCGTCGATGCCGAACGGGCGTGGCTGGCCGCCGTGGGTGGCGGGTGCGATCTCCCGGTCGGCGCCTACGCGGTGGTCCGTGACGGTGAGATCGGCATGACGGCGATGATGGCGTCGATCGACGGGCGCGTCGTGCTTCGGGCCGACGACGTCGACACCGACCCGCTGGCCCTCGGGGCTCGCCTGGCCCGGCGCGTGCTCCACGATGCCGGCGGTGACGATCTGCTGGCCGTTTCCCACCTTCGCCCGCCGTCGCCATGACCGTCTACCTGGTCGGCGCGGGACCCGGCGATCCCGGGCTGGTGACGGTGCGGGGAGCCGAGGCGCTGGCCCGGGCCGACGTGGTTGTCTACGACCGGCTGTCGGTGGCGTCGCTTCTAGAGCTGGCGCCCCCTTCGGCGGAGCGCATCAGCGTGGGCAAGGCCCCGGGACATCGCTCGATGGAGCAGGCGGCTATCAACGAGCTGCTCGTCGAACGCGGGCGCGCCGGCGAGGAGGTCGTGCGCCTGAAGGGCGGCGATCCGTTCGTGTTCGCCCGCGGCGGTGAGGAGGCGCAGGCGCTGCGCGACGCCGGGGTTCCCTTCGAAGTCATCCCCGGCGTCACGTCGGCCATCGCCGTGCCCGCCTACGCGGGCGTGCCGTTGACCCAGCGGGGAGTGGCCACGTCGTTCACCGTCGTCACCGGTCACGAGGATCCGTGGGCGGCCATGGAGACCGACTGGGACGCGGTGGCGCGCGTCGGCGGCACGATCGTCGTACTGATGGGGGTGGCCACGCGCGGCGCGATCGCCGAACGATTGATTGGTGGCGGCCTCGCCGCCAGCACGCCCGTCGCCGCCATCCGTTGGGGGACGCGTCCCGAGCAGCAGACGATCCGCACCACCCTGGCCGAGCTTGGGAGTGTCGAGATGGAACCTCCGGTGACGATGGTCATCGGCGGCGTGGCCGGGCTCGACGTGTCGTGGTTCGAGACGCGCCCGCTGTTCGGCAAGCGGGTGGTCGTGACCCGGGCGCGCGACCAGGCCTCGGCGCTCGCCTCCCGCCTGGCCGCGTACGGGGCATCGGTCATCGAGATACCCGCCATCGTCGTGCGGGATCCCGCCGACGGTGGCGAGGCCCTGCGGGCCGCGGCCAGTCGCGCGGGCCAGTACGCGTGGGTGGTGTTCACGTCGATCAACGCCGTCGACCGGTTCTTCGCCTGCCTGCGAGACGCGCGCGACGTCGCCGGCGTCAGCGTCGCTGCCATCGGTTCTGGTACCGCCGCCGCGCTGCGCACTGCCGGCATCGTCGCCGACCTCGTGCCCGACGAGTTTGTGGCCGAGTCGCTGGTGGCGGCGTTTCCCGAGGGTGAAGGCTCGGTCCTGTTGCCGCGGGCGGCGGTGGCCCGCGACGTCCTCCCCGACGGTTTGCGGGCCAAGGGATGGAACGTTGACGTCGTCGAGGCCTATCGCACCGAACGGGTGGAGCCCGCCCCCTACCTGGTCAAGGCGGCTGCGGGCGCCGACGCCATCACGTTCACCTCGTCGTCGACGGTCACCAACTACGTCGAGGCGGTCGGGGCCGACCACGTCCCGCCGCTCGTCGCGTGCATCGGACCGGTCACCGCCGCCACCGCGCGCGCCCACGGGCTGTCGGTCGACGCCGTGGCCGGCGAGCACACCATCGACGGATTGGTGCAGGCGCTCGAAGCGGCCTTTGCCGCGAGAGCCCAGGCGTAGCATTTCGCTGATGAGCTTTCCGGCGCGGCGCCTCCGGCGGCTGCGCAGAACACCACCGCTGCGGCGGCTGGTCGCCGAAGCGCGCGTCACCGTCGACGACCTCGTCGCTCCGCTGTTCGTGCGCGAGGGAATCGACACGCCCGCACCGGTGGCGTCGCTCCCGGGCGTCGTCCAGCACACGCGGGAGTCGCTGCGCAAGGAGGCTCGGGAGCTCGCCGGCCTTGGCGTTCCCGGCCTGATCCTCTTCGGCGTGCCCGCGACCAAGGACGCCAATGGTTCCCAGGCGTGGGACCCCGACGGGATCGTGCAGGTGGCGCTCCGCGACCTCCGCGACGAGGTGGGCGACTCGCTGGTACTGATGGCCGACCTGTGTCTCGACGAGTACACCGACCACGGCCACTGCGGCGTGTTGCGGGCCGACGGAAGCGTCGACAACGACGCCACCCTGGAGCTGTACCAACAGGTGGCGGTGGCCCAGGCGGCCGCCGGTGCCGACGTGGTGGCGCCGTCGGGGATGATGGACGGCCAGGTGGCGGCGATCCGGGCGGCGCTCGACGCCGCCGGCCATCCCGAGCTGGCCATCCTCGCCTACGCCGCCAAGTACGCCTCAGCGCTTTACGGACCCTTCCGCGACGCGGTCGACGTCACCATCGCCGGCGGAGGCGACCGGCGGGGCTACCAGCAGGACTGGCACAACCGGCGCGAGGCGCTCGCCGAGCTCGCCCTCGACGTCGAGGAGGGCGCCGACATCGTGATGGTCAAGCCCGCGGTCACGTACCTCGACGTGATTGCCGCCGCCCGCGCCCGCTTCGACGTTCCCATCGCCGCCTACCACGTCTCCGGGGAGTACGCCATGGTGAAGGCCGCGGCCGAGCGGGGGTGGCTCGATGGCGACACCGTCGCCCTCGAGCAGCTGACCGCGGTGAAGCGGGCGGGCGCCGACTTCGTACTCACCTACTTCGCCCGGGAGTTCGCTGAACAACTTGTCTAACTCCAACGAGGAGCTGTTCGCCCGGGCGTGTGAGGTCATCCCCGGCGGGGTCGACTCGCCGGTGCGGGCCTTTGGCTCAGTGGGGGGAACGCCGTACTTCGTGCGCCGGGCCGAGGGCTGTTACGTCTGGGACGTCGAAGGCCGGCGCTACACCGACTACGTCCAGTCGTGGGGGGCGTCGATCCTCGGCCACGCCGATCCTCGCGTGGTCGACGCCATCGCCGCTGCGGCCGCCCGCGGTACGTCCTACGGCGCCCCTACCGAAGGCGAGGTGCTCCTGGCCGAGGCGATCCGCGCGCGCGTGCCGTCGTGCGAGCGCGTGCGCTTGGTGTCGAGCGGGACCGAAGCGGGGATGTCGGCCATCCGCGTCGCCCGGGGCTACACCGGCCGTGATCGCGTGGTGAAGTTCGCCGGCTGCTACCACGGCCACGCCGACTTCTTGCTGGCGGCCGCAGGCAGCGGCGTCGCCACCCTGGGCTTGCCGGGATCGGCGGGCGTGCCCGCGGGCGCCGTCGCCGACACCGTGGTCGTGCCCTACAACGTCGTTCCCGAGCTCGACGACGGGGTGGCGTGCGTGATCGTCGAGCCGGTCGCCGCCAACATGGGCCTCGTCGCACCGGCGCCCGGATTTCTCGAAGGGCTGCGGTCGGCATGCGATGCCACCGGCGCCCTGCTGATCTTCGACGAGGTCATCACCGGGTTCCGCGTGGCCGCGGGCGGCGCCCAGCAGCTGTTCGGCATCCGCCCCGACCTCACCGTGCTCGGCAAGGTGATCGGCGGGGGGATGCCGCTGGCGGCGTTCGGGGGCCGGGCCGAGGTCATGTCGGTGCTCGCTCCCGACGGTCCCGTCTACCAGGCGGGCACCCTGTCCGGGAACCCGTTGGCGACGGCCGCCGGCCTGGCGGTGCTCGCCGCTCTCGACGACGCCTCGTACCGCATGCTGGCCGGGCGGGCTGGCGAGCTGGCGGCCGAGCTTCAGAAGGTGATCGCCGAGGCGGGTCTCGCCGTGCAGGTGCCGGTCGTCGAGTCGTTGCTGAGCATCTTCTTCACCGACGAGACGCCGCGCGACTTCGAAGGCGCGCAGGCCGCCGACGCCAAGACCTACGCCCGCTTCTTCCACGCCATGCTCGAACGGGCCGTGGCCCTGCCGCCCAGCCCCTTCGAGGTGCTGTTCCCGAGCTTGGCCCACACCCGCGAAGAGCTCGAGCGCACCGTCGACCTGGCAGCCGCCGCGGCGCGATCAATCGCGTAAAGCGCGCGCTACGCGGCGAGTTTGGCGAGCTGGGCTACTGCTTTGTAGGCGAGCTCGGCGGGGCCGAGCTCGTCGGGCCGCAGCAGGTTGGCCATGATGCGCAGCACCCACTCCATGAGCGTGCGCGAGTGCATCCCCGTCTGCACCAGCGCCCGCATCAGCGGGGGGTTGCCGATGATGTGCACGAAGGCTCGTGCCACCCGGTAGTACAGGGCGTACTCGGCGTCGAGGCGGCGGTCGTACTCCTGCAGCACGAGGCCGTCGTCGTCGACCAGTGCCTGGTGCACGACATCGGCCGCCAGCCGCCCCGTCTCGTAGGCGTAGGCGATGCCCTCGCCGTTGAACGGGTTGATGGCGCCGGCGGCGTCGCCGACCACGAGCCACGTGGGACCGACGCGGGGACCCACCGAGAAGCCCATCGGGAGCCGACCTCCGGTCGGCGCTCCGCACGAGGTCTCGGGGGAGATGCCCCATGACTTCGGGGCGTGGTCCACGAACGCGTCCATCAGGTGCGACGTGTTGACCGCCTTCCACTGGCTGAACGTCGACAGCAGTCCAATGCCGACGTTCACCCGGCCGTCGCCCAGCGGGAAGATCCAGCCGTAGCCCGGAAGCACGTTGCCCGAGCGATCGCGAATGTCGAGATGCGACTCGATCCACGGCTCGTCGTGGCGGGGGGAGGCGAAGTATCCGCGAATCGCCATTCCCTGCGGGTAGGCGCGGTCGCGCTGGGTCCCGAGCGCCCGCCCGAAGCGGGAGTTGGCGCCGTCGGCGACCACGACGTAGCGGGCCTCGATGTCGGTCGTGCTCCGCCCGTTTTCCTTCTCGGCGACCGTCAGCCCGGTGACGAAGCCGCCGTCGAGCGTGGGCGCCACCGCCTCGCACCCCTGGCGCAGGGTGGCGCCGGCCTTGGCCGCCCGTTCGGCGACGAGCTCGTCGAGGTCGTGGCGGGTGATGACGTAGCCGTGGCGTGGCAAGCCGGGAACCTCGGGCCACGGCAGCTCGAGGGTCTGACCGAAGGCGATCGACCGCAGGCCGTCGAAGCGGTGGTGGTCGGCCAGCGCGCTTTCGAGGCCCATGTCGTCGAGCTGCTTGACCGCCCGGGGGGTGAGGCCGTCTCCGCAGGTCTTCTCGCGGGGAAAGTGCTTCTTCTCCACCACGACGACGTCGTGGCCGGCCTCGGCCAGCCAGTAGGCACACGCGGCCCCCGAAGGACCGCCCCCCACCACCGCAACGTCATACCGGTGGCGACCACTCGTTGCCATTACAAGGTCGTTCGTTCGTAGGTGACGATGGCTTGGATCTGGGCGTCGGTGAGCCTGCCCTTGAACCCGGGCATGCCGCCGGACTTGGCGATGTGCTGGCCGCCGGCGCGGGCGGGGTCGCCGTACGGCTGGCCCTTCTTGGGAGCCGACCCCGAGTCGACCCAAGCGATGTGGTCGGCCTCGTTCGGGAACGTCAACTTCGCCTCACCGCCGGTGAGCTTGGGGCCCACGCCGCCCTCGCCGCGGGCGCCGTGGCACGGGGCACAGTTGGTGGCATAGAGGCGCGGGCCAGGGTTGGCCTCTTCCTTACCCTTCACCGTGCCGAAGGCGCCCATGTAGATGATGGCCCAGAACGGCAGCGCCACCAGCACCGGCAACATCCAGCCGGGGATGCCCGTACGGGACGCCGGCAGCGGCGGGGGCGGCGCCTGCTCGATGACCGCCGGGACCGCTGCGGGCGCCTCGGCCGCCGCGAGAGCTTCGGCGCCTTCTGCGGGTGCGGCCACGGGCGCGGGCGCGGCCTCCTCGGGCTCGGCGGCGCCGGCGTCGCCGCTCGACGGCGTCGGGCCACCACCGGCCCCGCCGGCGCCCAGCGCGGCGCGCCGCTCCCGGGACCGTTGCAGCAGGTAATCGGGGACTTCGGCCAACGTCTCCTCCGGAACGCCAAACCCTGCGCTGAATCTATCGGTACCCGCTGCGCCGCCGTCCATCTGGGGGCGAACGCGGATGTGTCGTGTTTCACGGGCGCGTGCTAGAACGCCGTCGATTTCCACGGTTCTCACACCGGGTTCTGCCGACTAGAATGTGAGCGCGTTCACGAGGGAAGGAGCCGGGTGGTTGCGTTGGCGGTCTCCGTAGCCGTGCTGGTGGGCGGCATCGGGCTCTGCATCGCGGTCGGACGGCGCCGCCCGCCGGGCACGCCCTATACGTGGGGCGAGGCCCTCGTCGCCGCCACCTTCGTTTTCGGGCTCATGCTCGTCGCCTACGGGATCGTGCCCAACCAGTGGCTGAAGTGGGCCGACAACGAGCTGCTGTGGCGCTCCGACCGGATCTTCTACAAGCTGACGTTCTTCGGCCGGGGGCGGATCACGATCTCCTACCAGGCGGTCCGCGACATTCTCGTTTCGGGTATCTACGTCGGGATGCTCGGTCTACAGATCGCCCTGTGGTCGCAGTGGCAGAAGCGTGGTCGGAAGGGCGCCGAAGTGGTGCCGACCTCGGCGTATGGCCGTCCGTTGGTGAGGGAGGGATAGGCATGGCCAAGAACGACGCCAATCCCCCGCTGCCGTCGTTCCCCGGCGGCGAATACGTCCTGCAAGAGGTCGACACCGACGTTCTCACCAAGTCGGTCAAGCCCAAGCAGTTCCTCCACATCGATCAGGCCGAATGCATCATGTGCGAGGGCTGCGTCGACATCTGTCCGTGGAAGTGCATCTGGATGCTTTCCACCGACGCCGTTGCCGACGCCGTCAACACGATCGAGCCGGGAGTCGACCCCGACGACAAGGTGATCTTCGTCGTCGACGAGGACGTCTGCACCCGCTGTGGGCTGTGTGTCGACCGGTGCCCGACCGGCGTCATCATCATGGGCAAGGCCGGCGTGGCTCCCCGCGACGGCGATCCGCACCAGCGCGACATGAACCACGGCTACGCCTACGGGATGCGGTTCTAGGGGGCTCCATGGCAAGACGGCTGCGGGGCAACGGCAACGGCAGCGGCAACGGGCAGCGGCCCAGCCCCGCGCAGCGCCTGGCCGAGGTCGGCGAGCGCATGCGGGGCTCCCAGGCGTGGGTGTCGATCTTCCGGCCGGGCTCGATCTTCCGCAAGGGCTACACCGACAGCCCCCGCAACCGGTCCTACGTGGTCATGAACAGCCTCGTGTACCACCTTCACCCGGTGAAGGTGAAGCGCCACGCGGTCAAGGTCAGCTACACGCTCTGCCTCGGCGGTTTGTCCTTCTTTCTCTTCATCCTGCTGACCGTCACCGGCATCTTCTTGATGTTCTTCTACCGGCCGACCTCCGCCCAGGCGTGGTCCGATATCAAGACGCTGCACACGTCGGTGGCCTTCGGTCTGCTGGTGCGCAACATGCACCGGTGGGCCGCACACCTCATGGTGCTGTCGGTCTTCCTGCACATGGCGCGGGTCTTCTACCACGGCGCCTACAAGCCGCCTCGCGAGTTCAACTGGGTGATCGGTGTGATCCTGCTCACGCTGACCCTGCTGCTCTCGTTCACCGGCTACCTGCTGCCGTGGGACCAGCTGGCGCTGTGGGCGGTGACCGTCGGCACCAACATGATCGGGTACACGCCGGTGTTCGGGGCGCAGGTGAAGTTCGTCCTCCTCGGTGGCGTGGAGGTCGGCACCGACACGCTCTTACGCT
>Ga0070708_100002406_pt1 | contig 14507 bp, 16 predicted proteins | sample KBSK5503metaG_FD_65469 | JGI IMG/M metagenome (GOLD analysis project Ga0070708, IMG submission 65469) | Corn, switchgrass and miscanthus rhizosphere microbial communities from Kellogg Biological Station, Michigan, USA - KBS K5-50-3 metaG | ecosystem: Host-associated > Plants > Roots >...
GGCGGCCGGTTCGCACCCACCCCCCGCGGCGCGATTTCGGCGATGTTCGCGGGCGGCGCGGTCGCTTTTCTGGGCCGCTTGCGCCCTGAGCTCCTGGGTGGACGGGACCCAGTGATCGCCGGTACGGGGATCAACCTGCTCATCCTGCTCGCGTCGAGCGTGGCCGGGGCTTTCGGCCGCGGCGATCATGTTGCGACCGGCGCCCGAGAGTTTTCAAGAAGACCCCGGGGGCCAGACTCCGGTCCTTGAACTCTCTCGGCCGCCGTTCGCGAAGCGAACGCCTGGCCGACAGACACGACGCTCGCATTCCTTCTTCAGCGGCCTGCTGGGATGCAAATCGCCGGCTGACCGCCGGCCTGGCACACCGATTGGATAAATCATCTGAAGTGCGGATGAAGATGGGGATCCTTGCGGCCGTGGCAGGGATCGTCCTGGCTGCGGCCGCCTCTTTCTGCGCTCCGGTTCGGCCCGAGACGGTGCGAAAGGCGCCGCCCTCGGCCTGGTTGGAGGAACGGGGGACGCTCCGGCGGCTCGGACAGAGCTATCTCACACGCCGTCAGGGGATCTTCGAAGCCCGCTTCGCCGGTGGCGCTTACGAGCGTGGGTACTCGCGCGGGAAGCTCGCCTACCGGGAAATCGTGAGAGGGGAGAGCGCGATTTACGGCTTGATCGAGCGGTACTTCCCGTCGCCGATCAAGCGCTTCTTCCTGCGAAGAGCAATCGCCGTGAACCTGCGTGAGTCCATCCCCGAGATTCCCGCGGAGCACAACGAAGAGATCGTGGGTCTTTCCGATTCGGTGGACCCGGATCCCTTCCCGCACGACTGGAACCCCTTTGCCCGTCACCTCGCGCTTCATGCGCTTCACGACTTTTCGCAGCGGTATGTGGACGAGACGCCCCTGGCCGCCGCCTGCACGGGCTTCGCCGCCTCGGGCCGAGCCACGGCCGAGGGGCACACGCTGCTCGCGCGCAACTTCGACTTCGAAGCCGGCGATCTCTTCGACACCGAGAAAATCGTCGCCTACATCGTCCCGGCTGGAGGCATTCCCTACCTGTCGGTCACCTTCGCCGGGCTGACGGGAGTCACGTCGGGATTCAACCGGGAAGGGATCGGAATCGCCGTCAACGCCTGGAGTGGTGGACCGACGGCCGCGGCTGGCGAGCCGGCGACGCTCGTCGCCGCCGACGTGCTGGAGAGGGCCGCGACGATGGCGCAAGCCATCCGGATCATCGAGCGGGCTTCCGTCTTCGTTTCGGACATCTACCTCCTCGCAGACGGAAAGACCGGCGATATCGCCGCGGTCGAAAAGACGCCGCAGGCGTTTGCCGTGCGGCGCGGGCGGGATTGGCTGGCGGTCGCCAATCACCCGGAAACCCCGGAGCTCTCTCGCGGCAGGCCGCTCCACGCGACGAGCACGTCCCCCTACCGCCGCCGCCGCCTCGAGGAGCTCTTATCCGCCGCTTCCGGCCGGCTGGACGTGACCTCGGCGGCAGGTGTGTTGCGGGATCGCCAGGGTCTCAACGACAAGGACATCGGTCCGGGCAACCGCAATGCCATCAATGCCCTGATCTCCTCCCACTCGGTGGTCTTCGATCTGTCGGCGCGTCGCGCCTGGGTGGCCACCGCGCCGCACGGCCTGGGAACGTTCGTAGCCTATTCGCTGGACCTCGGTCTGGAAGCGGGCCCGGAGGACGCCCGTTTCGGGGGGCTCGCCGCCCTGGGAGTTCCTCCCGACACCTGGCTCGTTTCCGGCGGATACCGCGATTACGAGGCGGCTCGACGGTTTTACCTCGAGGGCCGCGGCGCTCTGCGGCATCGCCGGCTCGCCGCGGCCGCTGCGAGCGCGGAGGACGCCCTGCGGCTGGCCCCGCGTTTCGTCGAGGCGCTCGCCATGCGCGCGGATGCAGAGGCTGCCCTGGGGAAGTTCGCCGCGGCGCGCTCGGACTGCCTGGCGGCGTTGGCGAGAGATCCTTCACCGCCGACGTTCGCACGCTCGCTCGAGGCTTTCTGCGCGACCGTCGAGGCGGGGAGACGGCCCACGGGCCGTCTCGCCTACCCTGACTCGCCTTCGGATCCTCCGTTGCCCTAAGCCGCGGTTTTCCGACGCCCTCCCTCGGCTTCCGACGGGAGAGGCGCTGCTATATCGTGTAGCGCGGAATGCGATGGCCGGGGCTCGTGGCGAGCGTCCTCCTTCTCCTCCCCGCCGGAGCGGCCGGCCAGCCGGAAGAGCCCTTCCGCCCCAAGGGCGCCTACAACAATTCAGTGCACCGGTTTCACCCCGACCTCGACGCCCGTTTGAACGCGGTCCGCTACGGGCGCTGGCGCGCCCTTCAGATCGCGTGGAGCTCCGGAATCAATCCGAAGCTCGACTTTGAATTCTCCAACTACCTGCGCAAAATGCTGGCCGATCCGCCGAGGTTTGCTCCGGAAGCGGACCGCATCGCTCCGGGACCGGCGCGGGAAGCGGCGCCGATCTTCCGCGCCCTGCGCTGGGGACAGACCCTCGAGCAGCAATTTCTCGACATCCTCGCCTCCGCCGACGCCAGCCCGAGCGTGTCGAGCGGGCGCATCGATCGGGCCCTGCGGCTCTACCGGCGCGAGCCCTATGCCCTGTCCGAGCCGCCGGAGCCCGCCTCCGCCGACGAACTGCTCGCCCTCGCGCCCCTCTCGAGCCGCATCCTGGCCTCGGGCACGAAGCTCTTTGCCCTTGCGGCCGAGGACTTCGCGTCGGCCGACTTTTCGGAGCAGCGCTGGAAGGTTCGAAAGACCGTCGCGGGGTTCGACCCTTCGTCCGCGCAGGCTTCGCCGTCCGACGTCTTCTACGCGGCCGCGGCTCCGGCCGTGGCGTCCGGCTACCCTTCGATCACGGCCTGCCTCGATCGGCTGGCCCGGTTTCGCGCCGAGGTCTTCGAGGCCCTGATCCCCGGAGGCGCCACCCCGGACGCCGCCCGGCAGCGCGACGACCGCTTGCGAGCCGTGGCGCGGCGGCACGGCCTGCCCCTGTCCGGAATCGGCCGGGACTGAATGGCTATGATCGCTCTCCTGCGACGGAGGTGTCCAAGAATCGGACTGACCGCCAGAGCTCTTCTCTTCGCGCTGCTGCCCTTGATCGCCCCCGCCGCGGCGCAGCAGTTGAGCGATCTCGAGCCGGAGCGGCCCGTCGAGCTCCAGGATGCGCGGCCCATCTCCTTCCGCGCCTTCTCCGGCTCGGCGGACTGGACCTACACCGTGCGCAAGGACGCTCGGGACGACTACGGGCCCGGCTTCTCGCTCCTCTACGGGTTGGCCCGGAGGCTCGAGGTGGGGGCAGACGTGCGTTACGTGACGAGCCCGCGCAGCAACGCCCGGCGCGGAATCTCTTCCGGAGACCTTCAGCTTCACGCCCTCTACGGAATCGGGACGGAAAGCACGGCGCTGCCGGCGCTGGCCCTGCGCGTCGGGGTGGAATTTCCGACGGGTCTCCATTCGAAGGGGACGGAACTGCATCTGGCGGCTCTCGCGACCCGATCGCTCGACGCCGTCCGCTTGCACGCCAACCTCCTATGGACGCGGCTGGGAGCCACGGAGACGAACGAGCGGCGCGACCGTTTCGAAGGGATCGCCGGGCTCGACTGGACCGTCGGCCGGCACGGGAGGACCGACACCCTCCTCGTCACCGACGCGGATGTGCGCTCGAACCCGGTGATCGGCGGGAATCCCATCCTCTCGATCGAGGCCGGGGTCCGCCGGCGCATCGGCAGCCAGACTCTCGTTTTCCTCGGCGCCGGCTCGGCCCTGACGGGAGAGCACGACCGGGCCGGTTTGCGGCTGCGCGCCGGACTGACCCACATCTATTGATTTAATTGTGAATTGCGAGTTGCGAATTGTGAATAGGATGACGAAGACCTCGGCAACTCACAACTCACAATTCACAACTCACAACTTCCCATGAGGGTCTTCGATTGCCATGTCCACATCCAGCCGTGGGAGCAGTTGAAGCCCGAGGCGCTCGCCGTGATGACCCGCGGCGAGCGAAACGACCTCGAAAGGATCAAACAGGCCCGAAAAAGCCCCGAGGAGCTTCTGCGCCTGATGGACGAGGAAGGGATCGAGCGGGCCGCACTGATCAACTACGTGGCGCCGGATGTCATGGGCTTCACCGAGACGGTCAACGACTGGGTCTCGGCCTTCGTGCGCGGCCACGAGGACCGGCTGGTCGCGGTGGGCTCGGTGAACCCGCGGTTCTGCCGCGACGGCGGATCCGAGACCGCGCGGCTCTTCGATCAGCTCGGGATCCGGATGCTCAAGCTCCATCCCCCCCACCAACTCTTCGCCGCCGACGGCTACAGGAATGGGGATCGGGCGCTCGCGCAGATCTACGCGACGGCCGAGGCCGCGGGACGCCCGGTCATGATCCACACCGGAACCTCGGTCTTCCCCGGGGCGCGCAACCGCTACTGCGACCCGATGGCCGCCGACGACGTGGCGGTGGACTTCCCGAAATTGAAGCTCATCCTGGCGCATGCTGGGAGGCCTCTCTTCATGCGGACCGCAACGTTTCTCGCGCGGCGCCACGCCAACGTCCATCTCGATCTCTCCGGGATCCCTCCGAGAAAGCTTCTGGAGTACCTGCCGCGCCTGGAGGAGCTCGCCGGCAAGTGTCTCTGGGGCACCGACTACCCGAGCCCGGGCGTGCTCTCGATGCGCCGGAATGTCGAGGATTTTCTGTCTCTGCCGTTGTCCGATGTGGCCAAGGAGAAGATTCTCTGGTCCAACGCCGCCGCTCTGATTGAGTAGACGCGGAGACACGGAGACACGGAGACACGGCGAGGGGTCATCCGAAACTCTCCGCGTCCGCGCGTTCCCGCTCCCCCGCGTTCCCGCTCCCCCGCGTCACCCCGTCGGAACCCATCCCTCGAGGAAGAAGCGACATAATTCACGACGAGATGACAACAACCCGGGTGCTCATAATCGGCGGCGGCACGATGGGGCGCGGAATCGCGGGACTCTGTGCGCTGTCGGGTTTCGAGACGGCGGTGTTCGAGTCGGATTCGGAGGCGCGGAGAAAGCTTCGCGGCGCAATCGAGTCGTCCTGGAAGAAGGCCGCCGCCCGCGGAAGAGTCTCATCCGAGGCAGTCGAAGCGGGCGGCAGCCGGTTACGTGTCCTCGAGCGACTGGAGGACGAGCGGGACGCCGGGCTCGCCATCGAGGCCGTGTACGAGTCGCTCCCGGTCAAGAGCGCGGTCCTCGAGTCTCTCGACCGCCTCTGTCCTGCCGAGACGATCCTCGCCTCCAACACCTCCTCACTCTCGATCACTTCGCTGGCCCGGGCGACGCGACGGCCCGACCGCGTGGTGGGAATCCACTTCTTCAACCCGGTCGCCGCAATGCCCCTCGTCGAGATCGTACGCGGATCGGCGACCTCCTCGGAGACGGCGGAAAGCGCGGCCGTCTTCGTCCGCTCGCTCGGAAAGCGGGCGATCCGGGTCGCAGACTCCCCCGGCTTCGCGACCTCGCGCCTGGGGCTCGCTCTGGGACTCGAAGCGATGCGCATGGTGGAGGAAGGCGTCGCGAGCGTCGGGGACCTCGACAGCGCCATGGAGCTCGGCTACGGGCACCGCATGGGGCCGCTGAAGACGAGCGACCTGGTGGGACTGGACGTGCGTCTCTCGATCGCCGAGACTCTCGCCGCGCAATTGAACGAAGAACGGTTCCGACCGCCCCCGATCCTCCGCAGGATGGTCTCGGAGGGGCGCATTGGGAAGAAGGCGGGAGAGGGCTTCTACCGCTGGGAGGGGGACAGCCCTGTCGAAGTCGGGCCGGAAACCGGGCATCCGAAAAAATCGGAAGTCGAGCGGCGGTGAACGACCGGAGAGGTCTGACCCTCGGCGTCGTGCTCGCGCTCATCGGCGTCTTCTTCCTGCTGCGCCGCTCGGTCGCCTTTTCGGGCCCCGGTCCGATCTGCCTTCTCTTGGGAGCGATCTTCCTCGCCGTTTCCGCCCTCAGGTCCTTTCGCGGCCCGCTTCTTCCCGGGGGCGTGCTCGTCGGCCTGGGCCTCGGGTTCCTGCTGCAGGGTCCTCTCGATGCGTGGCTCCCCCGCTGGGCCACTCTCCTGGCGGGACTCGCGGTGGGGTTTCTCCTCGTGGCCGGACTGGATCGAGCGGGAGGCGGGGACCGTCGCCGCATTTCCCTGATCCCGGCCATGATCCTGTTCGGCGTCGCCGCGGGCGCGGCGGTCGCGAGGGCCGTCGATTTGACAGTCTTCTTCGAGAACCTGGCCGGCCTCTGGCCCTGGCTTCTCGTCGCCGCGGGACTGTGGCTGGTCGTCAGCGCGTTACGAAGACGTCAAACGTAAAACGTGACGACGTAAAACGGGGTCAACGAGGCTTCGTTTGACGTTTTACGTTTGACGATTTACGGCCCTTCGTCTCAGAGGTCGCTTAGGTCGAGGAGTTTGGGCACGGTTGGCGGCGGCAGAGGGGCCGCCGGGGTTCGGCGGCGGGCGGAGATCAAGCGGACAGTCGCGAAGAGGAGGACGGCGGCAGCGGCCAGACCCGCGGAGAAGAATCCGGTCGCGAGCCGGTGGTAGCGCGTCAGCAGAACCCGCGAAGGGTCGGTTACGGGCAGCGTGTCGAGCAACCCGGCCTCTGCCCGGATCCTGTCCATGGGTGGTATGAGGAGGCTTTCGATCACGACGGCAGTGATCATCCCGAGGATCGCGCCCCGGGTGGCGAGCGTTCTCGTCAGCCGCGGCGCCACCCACCAGCGCCCGAGCAGCCAGGACGTCAGGAAGAGCACGCCGAAGCTGCCTTCGGCCAGCCGGCACGCGGCCGTGAGGATCGGGCTCTGCAGGCTGGCCGCGAGGTCTCTCGTCGGGAGGACGCGGAAGGACGACGGCGCGACGGCCACCGCGAAAAAGACCGGCGGCCCGATGGCCAGGGCCAGAGCCGCCAGGTGCAGCGTCAGGACCGGAGATTCGAGGCGCTGGCGTAAGGACATCGACCTGAGCCGTTAAACGTAAAGCGTAAAACGTAAAACGCAAATTCGAAAGCGGGGCTCCGTTTGACGTTTCACGTTTGACGTTTTACGGCTCCGGGGCATACTCGGCCTTCACCGCCGGCAGCAGACCGGCGGCATGCCCACGATCTAGAAGGGTCTGCACCGCCAGTCGCCCCTTCGGCCCGTAGCCGCGAGTCCAGTCGTTGACGTACATCCCGACGAAACGGTCGGCCTGCCCCGGGTCCAGCCCGCGGGCATAACGCATCGCGTGCGCGAGCGCCGCATCGCGGTGAGAAAGACCGTACTCGATCGATCGGGAGAGGGCGCGGGAGACTCGCGCGATCGTTTCGGGACCGAGATCGCGACGCACGACATTGCCCCCCAGAGGGAGCGGCAGGCCGGAAGTCTCCTTCCACCAGCGTCCTAGGTCCACGACCTCCGTAAAGCCCTCCGCGCGAAACGTCAACTGCCCCTCGTGGATCAGGAGTCCGGCCTCCAGACGACCCTCGCGGACGTCTCCGGCGATGGCGTCGAAGGAACGAAATTCCAGCCGCGCGCCGGGGGCCCAGAGAGCCAGCGCAAGCGCCGCCGTCGTCAGCTTCCCGGGAGCTCCAACAGCGATGGCGCCGCGCGCGATCTCCTCGCGGGCCATCGGGCGGCGCGCCACGACCACCGGACCGTAACCGTCTCCAAAGGAGGCCCCGTGAGGGAGCAGCAGGTAGCGGTCCGCCAGATGAGCATACGCGTGGAAGGAGACCGCGGTGACGGGAAGCTCGCCCGCGAGCGCCCGGCGGTTCAGGCTCTCGATGTCGGCGAGTTCGTGCGCGAAGGCAAGTCCCTCCGTGTCCACGAGCCCTTCGGCGAGCGCGTAGAACATGAACGCATCGTCGGAGTCCGGACTGTGCGCCACCGTGATCGGTTCGGAAGAGGCCACGTGACCGATTCTATTTCGGTGGCCTTCCGTCTCCCGCCTCGCCCGCCACTCGCCTCCCCCTCCCGCCTTTCGCCTCGTCAGCGCTTGACATCCGGCTCGGCTGCCGGGAGAATGAGCACAACCAGTGAGTCAGAATCCTCTTGAGTCCCGGCGAGAAGTCCTTAGAATGAAATCGCCGGATGGGTTGCGGCCCACCCGGCGATGAAGAACGTATGACCCGTCAATCGTTCGGCAGCGACAGACTGAAGGCGATACGCCCCTACGAGGGGGCGGCAAAATTAGCACCTCGCCCGAAGGCTGTCAATCCGCTGTCGGGAGGGAGGTGACCAGGATGGCTACCAAGAAGAAGGCCGCGAAGAAGTCGAAGAAGGGCGGCAAAAAGAAGAAGTAAATCAAAGGTTTACGACCTATTCTCCGGAATTCTTGGGGGCCTGCGGGCCCCCATTTTTTTGCTTGCTTTTTGGACTTTCTTAAGTTGTCTGACGCCGGAGGAGGACGGTACTATATCCATTTTGATATAGTCTCCGCATGTCACTTCCTCACGTGCTCCTGGGTCTGCTCGCGGAAGAATCGAGAACCGGTTACGAGCTCGAGCGCGCCATCCGCGAGGACCTCGATCACGTCTGGAGGGCCGATTTCTCACAGATCTATCCGGCGCTCGCCCGCCTCCGCCGGGCGGGCTGGGTGCACCTGAAGGTCCTCGGGCCCCGCCGCGGCCCTCGCCGCAACCTCTACCGCGTGACGGCGGCCGGCCGGCGGGAACTGCGCCGGTGGCTCGTCCTGCCCTCGTCGACCCGGAGAAAGGACGAGATCCTGGCTCACCTCGCCTTCTTCGATCTTCTGGCTCCGGCCGAGCGGCGCGCCGCGATGCTCGCGCAGGAGAGAGTCCTCGCCGAAGAGGCTCGGGCATTGCGCTCGGCTCCCGCGCCTTCCGGCTTCCGCGCACTGGCGCGACGCGGGGCGATCGAGGAACTGGAGGCCGCGCGCCGGTGGCTGCACGCCCTGGGGTCGGAGGCGCCGGAGGCGTCTCCCGCGGGCGCTCTCCCGCCGAAGAAGAAGTAGAAATGAGTTTGGCGGCAGTCGTCCCGGCGGCCGGGCTGTCGCGGAGGATGGGGTGCGAGAAGATCCTCCTCCCGTTCGGCCGCTCGACCATCCTCGAGACGATCCTCCAGAGTCTCGATGCGGCGGGGGTTGCCGATCGCGTCGCGGTCCTTCGGCCCGACCTGCCGGAGGCGGCCGAGCGCGTGCGGCGCGCGGGCGCCCGCGTCGTCTTCAACCCACGCCCCGAAGAGGAGATGCTCCTCTCGATCCGTCTGGGGCTCGAATCGCTTTCGATCGACCCCCGCGCGGTCTTCGTCTGGCCCGCAGACCACCCGGCGGTTTCCCTGGCGACGCTCGAGCTCCTGGCTGGCCGAGCCGACCCGGCTCGGGCGCTCCTGCCGACGCAAGCGGGTCGGCGGGGCCATCCGGCTCTCGTGGGACGGGACCTTCTGCCGGCGATCGCGTCGATCCCGCCTCGAGAGGGTCTGAGGTCCCTCTGGCGAACCCGCGCAGACGCCGTCGTGGAGGTCCCGGTGGAAGATCCGGGAGTGGTTCTGAACATAGACACGCCCGAGGATTACCGGGCGGCTCTCGGTATCGGGTAATCACCCGATCACCCGATCACCCGATCGCCCGGTCACCCGATTCGATTGACTCGCGGGACCCGATTTCGGATATTCTCGCTTCTGGTCGTCGAGGCCGCATGAGCGACGAAGATCCGAAATCCGGTTTCACTCGCCGCGACCTCGTCCGGGGCGCCGTCGCGGGTGTGGTCGCCTCCAGGGTCGGCGGGAAGGCGCCCGCCGCTTCCAGCCGGACCCTCGGGCCGCAGGCAGTCCCGATCCAGCTAATCGTCAACGGAAGTGATCGCCGCAAAGGCCGCCGAAGCCGCAGTGGCGAGCGCCAAGCCCCTCAAGCAGAACGCCTTCCGCGTCCGCCTCGCCCGGGTCACCCTGGAGCGCGCGCTACGCGAAGCCCTTGCATGACCATTGTCATTGCGAGCGAAGCGACGAAGAATCTGGCTTTCATCGAACCGGAGCAGATCCTTCGCTTCGCTCAGGATGACAATTCCCTATGACTGACCTGATGGAGCGTTTCGCCAAGGCGATCCGGGACGGTACACGCGAGCCCGATCCCTTCCTATGCCGGCACCTGCGCACGAAGACCTGGTACGTCCCCGACTCCTTTACGGAGCGGGACATATCCCGCTCCTCATCCACCGCGCAGTACTGGTGCCTGAAGACGATGCGCCCCGACGGCCCAGACGGCGCGCTCGCTCTGCCCGAGGACTGCACCGACGAGCGGGCCTGCTTCGAGCCTGTTTCGAGTTCAGCCGGCTCAGACAGCTAGGAGGCCGTCCGAGTAAGACCCGTAGCGAGCGCGGCGAGGCCGACGCGAGAGTGGAAGCGCAGAAAAACGGCGCGGAGTCGTAGCAGAGCTACGTCGCACAAGCCGTTTTTCGAGCATTCCGCTCACAGCGAGAGAATCGCCGCGCGCAGTAGGGGATTACTCGGACGGGCTCCTAGATTGCCGGCGTCTTCGCCTGGCTCTGGCCGCGTTAGGCGCTAATTCTTCGCAGCTCGGTCAGGACCTGGCGGGCGGCGGCCTTCAGGGTGTTCATGACTCCGAGACCGGTCTTCGCCGTAGCCTCGAAGGTCGGTTCTCCCTTGATGTTCAGGCGGCGGTACATCTCGTCCACGGGGACGGCGGTCGGCAGGTCCCGCTTGTTGAACTGGAGGACGTAGGGGATCGTGGCGATGTCGTATCCCTGCTCCCGCAGGTTCTTGTCCAGGTTGCGGATCGATTCGACGTTGGCTTCCATGCGGGGCTCCTGAGAGTCCGCGACGAAGATGACACCGTCCACCCCCCGGAGGATCAGCTTGCGAGAGGCGTCGTAGAAGACCTGGCCGGGCACGGTGTAGAGATGGAAGCGGACCTTGAACCCGCGGATCTCGCCCAGATCGATGGGGAGGAAATCGAAGAACAGCGTCCGGTCCGTTTCGGTCGCGAGCGAGATCATTCTCCCCTTGGAGGCGTCGTTGGTCCGGTCGTAGATGTACTGGAGATTGGTCGTCTTGCCGCCGAGACCCGGCCCGTAATAGACGATCTTGCAGTTGATCTCGCGCGCGGCGTAATTGATGAACGTCATCGCGTTGCCGGGCCGGCCGGAGAACCCGGAAGCTACTCCGAGAAGAGCCGGTCGATGTCCTCGTCCGTGATCTCGGAGAAGGGGCCCTCCAGCTCCGTCGCGATCGCGACCTTCTGGCCCTCGATCTTCCGGCCGATCTCCTCGAAGACCGCCTCCAGCTCGGCCGTGGCCCGCCGCACGCGCAATCGCACCAAGCCGAGGGAGGCCCGGTCGTCGAAGATGACGACGAGGATCACGCGGCGTGCCACGATCGAGATGTGGATGTTGTCCTTCTCCCCCTCGTGGAAGAGGATCGAGAACTCCTTTTCTCCGATCAACCGCGCCAGGCCATCGGTCGCCGCGACATTGCCGGCCGTCAGCGAGGCGAGCGAGGTCGTATCGAGGGAGCTCATGTCTCCGACCGCGGCGATCTGCTGTCCGTTCTTGTCCACCAGAAACACGAGCTTGGCGCTCGCGTCTTCGAGCAGGCGCTGGAGGGCCTGGCGGATCTTCTGGAACTCCTCGTCGTAGAGAACGAGATCCTGAGGGATCATGGAGTTAATTGTTTCTCCTGGTGAGATTTATTCTAACAGAGCGAGCGTCGTCACCTTCCAGGCGCTCGGGTGATCGGGTGATCGGGTGATCGGGTGATCAGGATGCAGAAGTGTTCCTCCGATCAGCCGATCGCAGATCACCCCGATTCCTACAGGTCCCGCCGGTTCTCGAGAGACCGCGCCATCGTGACTTCGTCCGCGTACTCGATGTCTCCGCCGACCGGCAGTCCGAACGCGATCCGCGTCACCCGGACACCAGAGGGTTTCAACTTCCGGGCGATGTAGAGCGCGGTGGCCTCCCCTTCCACGTTCGGATTGGTCGCGAGGATGACTTCCCGAACTTCCGCCGTGACGCGCTTGACGAGACCTTCGGCGTCGATCTCGTCCGGCCCGATCCCCTTCAAGGGAGACAGCGCTCCCCAGAGCACGTGGTACCGGCCGCGGAACTCCCGGGTCTTCTCGATTGCGGCGACGTTGCCCGGCTCCTCGACGACGCAGAGGAGTGAGCCGTCGCGCTCCGGGTCCGTGCAGACGTCGCAGGGATCCTCTTCGGTCAGCGTGTTGCAGATCGAACAGCGCTGGACCGCCTCACGGGACTCGGCGATGGCCTGCGCGAGGCGGCCCGCCTCCTCCTTAGGCGCCCGCAGGAGGTGATAGGCCAGGCGCGCCGCGCTTTTGCCTCCGATTCCCGGGAGCCGTTGCAGCTCCGTGACCAGCCGCTCGAAGGCCTTCGGGACGCCCCTCATGAGTGAGGGCCGAGGGCCGTGACCTTCGCCTCACGCCTCACGCCTGACGCCTAACGCATCCCGGGCATCATGCCGCCGAGCATGGACGCGGTTTTCTTCTGCACGGCTTCGTCCACCCGGCGCGCCGCTTCTCGGGAGGCGGCGAGGATCAGGTCCTGGAGAGTTTCGACGTCTTTCGGATCGACGCAGGCGGGGTCGATGCGCACCGCGAGGATCTCCTTGGTGCCGGACATCTCGATCGTGACCATGCCGCCCCCCGCCGAGGCTTCGAGCCGGAGCGCCTCCAGCTCCTCCTGCATCTTCGACTGCATGGCCTGGGCCTGGGCCATCATCTTCTGGATGTTCATTTGTTAGTGTAGTCCGGCGTTCGGTTCTTCGTAGTCCCTCGTCCTTGACTCTCTTGGCCGCCGTTCGCGGAGCGAACGCCGCGGCCAAAAGCCAGCTATTCTTCCTCCTTCACTTCGGTCAGCTCCGCGCGGAAGAGCTCCATGGCGCTGCGCACGACGGGATCGCCTTCGGCGCGGTTGCTGGCTCGCTCGCGCGAGAGGGACTCGCGGGGAACCTCGCGCGCCGCCTGACCGAGATCGCCATCGGCCGGAGGGCCGGTCTTCAAGACGACCCGCAGCGGCTGGCCGAAGGCTTCGCGCGCGACCTCGGCCAGGACCTTGCGGACGGCCGGCTCCTCCAGTGCCTCCTTGGCGGCCGCCTTGTCGATCCCGAAGCGGAGCACGAGATCTTCTCCTTCGATGGTCGTCGACTCGGCGAGGCTCGCCTGCGCTCCCCTCACGCGGCTTCGCGCTTCGAGCAGCTCGCGGAATCGCGAGATCCCGTCCCCCGAGGACACCGGCGGCGGGGCGGACGCCCCCCGCTCGGCCTCGACCGAGACGAGGGACAGGATGCGCGGGCCGCGCGATTCGGCCCGGGGCCCGGCGGACGCTGCCGCCGGAGCCGGAGCCCGGCCAGGCGTCGAAAGAGCTTCCTCGATCTTCCTCAGGCGTGGGAGCTCGGCAAGCTTCAGGACGAGCATCTGCAAGATGATGCCGGCATCGTCGGCCCTTCGAGCGAGCGCGTCCGAATCGATCGCGAGGGAGACGGCCCGAAGCAGGTTCTCGTAGGGCATCGTTCGCGAGAGGGCCGTCAGGCGCTTCAAATCCGCTTCGACGAGGTCCGCGCGCGCGCCGGCGGCGAGCATCAGGAGTCGTCGCAGGAGGGCCAGCAGCTCCTTGAGCACGCGGCGAGGATCCTCCCCCGCGTCGAGGAGCTTGCCGAGCGCGGCGATGGCCGCGCCGCGGTCTCCCGAGGCCGCGCCCGAAAAAACGCTCTCCAGCAGATCGCGGTCCACGAGCGCCAGGATCTCCGCGCACCCGGCTTCGTCCACCGACCCGCCGGAGAGCGTCGCCGCCTGGTCGAGCAGCGAGAGCCCATCGCGCAGGCTCCCTTCGGCCGCCGCCGCCAGCATCGCCAGAGCGCCCGGCGTGACGCGGATCTTCTCTTCTCCGGCGACTTTCCGGAGCTGGTCGGCGATCTCGGCGACGGTCAGAGCCCGGAAGGAGAAGCGCTGGCAGCGGGAGACGATCGTCGCCGGGATCTTGTGCAGCTCGGTCGAGGCCAGGATGAAGCGGGCGTGAGGCGGAGGCTCCTCTAAGGTCTTCAGCAGCGCGTTGAAGGCTTCGGCCGTCAGCATGTGGACCTCGTCGATGATGGCGATGCGGAAGCGGTCCCGCTGCGGTGCGTAGCGGACGGTCTCGATGAGCTCCCGGGCGTTCTCGATCTTGCGATTCGAGGCTCCGTCGATCTCATGAACGTCGAGAGAGTCGCCGCGGGCGAGGATCTCGCGGCAGGAAGCGCACTCCCCGCAGGGGCTCACCGTCGGGCCCTTTTCGCAGTTCAAGGCCCGGGCGAGGATGCGGGCGGTCGAGGTCTTGCCGACGCCGCGCGGGCCGGTCAGCAGGTAGGCCGGGGCGACGCGACCCTCGGCGATGGCGTTGGAAAGCGTCCGCGCCGCGGCCTCCTGGCCGATGAGATCGTCGAAGGTCCGGGGACGCCATTTTCTCGGAAGGGCGACGTGCATGGATGAGAGGCCTCGAAAAACCCGGCGGCGAAAGATGAGTTCAGGTTTGCCTGC
>Ga0070708_100002409_pt1 | contig 14495 bp, 17 predicted proteins | sample KBSK5503metaG_FD_65469 | JGI IMG/M metagenome (GOLD analysis project Ga0070708, IMG submission 65469) | Corn, switchgrass and miscanthus rhizosphere microbial communities from Kellogg Biological Station, Michigan, USA - KBS K5-50-3 metaG | ecosystem: Host-associated > Plants > Roots >...
GTTGTGGTCCGAGGACTTCGAGTTTGAGTTCCATCGAGGCGAGCCTTGAGCTGGGCCCGCTCCTTCCGCTTCTGCTTCAGTTGCACCAAGTCGACCGGCGGCGATAGGAGACGTAAGAGCGCTTATCAGTCGCCGAGGTCGGTGGAAACATGATCGGCCAGGCTCTTCAGGCCGCGCAGCGGCCTGGCGGTCTTCTTTGACACCAATCCCATCCCGATCAAGCACATGATGATGCGAATGGGATTGCTGCCCACGGAGGAGCACCGGCTGCCGATGGTGCGCGCCACTGCGGAGCTGGCCGAGCGCCTCGACGGGGTGTTGCGACGGGGAGGCCTGTTTTGAAAACAGGCACCGGATCCCAACAAAACAGACAGCCGAGAATTGGCTTTCCTGGGCAGGATCGCGGCCGAGACATTCAGCCGCGATCCCCATTTAAAGGCCCGGATGACCTGGATCCCGAGCGCCTACTCAGGTCCAAGGTCTAGAGTGAACGCAGGAAATTAAGCAGATCCTGCTGCGCCGAGGTTGACTGCGAATTGAAGTTGGCAACCACCGCGCTCGCCTCGGAGCCAGAGCTTGAATGAGCCTGGATGGCTTGCATCAGGTCGCTGGTTCTCCCATCGTGGAGGAAGAAGATCCGCTGGCCCACTCCCCACAAGGGAGCGGTTCGAAACTCGTCGGGCCCTGCATTACCCTGGCTGATCCCGTCAGCCAAGCTCCCCATGTGATGGACCAACATATCCGAGAACAGGTTCGCGGTTTGGTTGCTGAGTCCGCCAAACGATACGCGGTTGGTCGTCAATGACGGCGTGTGGCACAAGGCGCAGCCGACGCTGCTAAATACGTTCCTGCCATTGCTGATCGATTGCGCGGTTACACTCCCGAAGGAACTTACCGGAGTCGGAGGAGCAAGGAAGCGCATGAAGGTCGAAAACTGGACGATGTCACTCGGTACCTTGTGTGGCTGAGACGAGGAGAAGTTCGTTTGATCTTCCGGCGTGGAATTGAACAGGCAACTGGGGGTCTCGTTCCTCTCCGTCTGGAAACCCTCATTGGTCACTCCCATTTCGACGTTGTAGGCTTCGGCGGAGAAAATCTGGAGTGATTTGTTCTGGGCCTTCCATCCGAAGCGGGTAATCGTCCCGTCGTTACCGGTCCTGTTTTCGTGACCCGAGATTCCTAGAGCCGCCTTGGCAGCCTGGTTCGCCGCCATGTTCTGAAGAATGGTGGTGTCTTGGATGGCTTCGATCAGACCGGAGCCAAATACCGGTGTGGGGATTCGGAAGATCAAATTGCCTGCCGCCTGGGCGCCATTGAAATCCGGCTGCGAGATATTGCAACCTGGCGCATCGGTTCGTCCGGTGATCGTAAACAGATCGTGTACCCCCCCATCGGACTTGAACCTTGCTTCTCGTACCGGGCCAGTGGCGGTGATGAAAAATGGAATCGTGTTGGTTGCGCCATTTCTGGTCGCCGCCGCAATCTGGGGATTCACCGACGGACTTGTGCCTCCGACCGCCGGCTGAGCATGGCAGCCAGAGCAACTATCGAGATTGAATGTTGGCCCCAATCCACTTCCGGTACCGGGAATGGTTCCGCTGACAGATTCCACCTGCTGAAACCGCGTCAGGCCGTCGTTAAAAAAATTCTGCTCGTGGTTATTCATTCCAGCGATCGGCCCTCCAGCACCGGCTGGTCCACCTCGAAGGCCAGGGTCGGTCGCTTGAGCCCGAGCAATTCCCATTGAACCCAGGACGAATCCAGCCACGAGAACCCGCCCAGTCAGCTCCCGCCATCTACCATTCAATCCATGCCTCTGCTCAAACGAGAACATAAATCTCCTTTCGTTGCATTTGCCAAAGCTGCCTGGGCAAGCGACGAGTGAATCGGTTAGGTGTATCGGCTCCACAACGCGTCGTCAGTGATAGGTCCCCGCCCACTGCGGGGTCCGATATTTTCTTTCGGCAGGCTTTCCCCCCTTTCTGGATCGGTTCAGGAGCCGCTGGCTGGCGCGGCCATGCCCTCGCCTGCGGTTTTCTGCACGACAAAACCTGGGTGCACGGCGATCACAGACCCGCATGGAGCGGCCGCGCAGAGCGGAGTGCCCGTGCCCCATCGCCGTTGAACCCCCCTGACGGATTTCTCCGCCGCTGCGCACTTACAAGAAGCAATTGTAGAACGCAAACAAAATCATTTATCAATTTATGAGAATCGCCGCCGACGTCTGCAAATCGACAGTCTCCTGCTGCGGGAGATCTAGAGGCGGCAGACTTTACAAAGGCGAGGGCGCGCCCAACAGAGCGGGTACGAGGGACATTGCCTTCCCTGGCTCGCACGCCGCTGGGCCGTCGTCCAATCTTTGGGAGAGGATTTTGGCAAACGAGAGGGACCCGAGAGCGTGAACTCGAGGGCCACCGAATTGAGCGTCGTCAGGTCGGCGCGCGCCTGCTTAGAGCGATCGAGCGCGCCGTGGATGCGCACCGCCGGGCCGCGCAGCGAGACTTGCCGATCGCGCGCGATGGCCTGGATCAACTCCACGCCGCCGGCCGCGACGGCGGAGAGGAACGCCTCGACCGGCGTCACCTCCTGACCTGGACAGCCGTTCTGCACAGGGCCATCGATGATGTAGTGATGGTCCCGCACGCCGCAGAGGACCCGGCCGAACACGTCGGTGGAGCGAGCGGTGACGTCGTACTCGCGAACCGTTGATGATGTGGCGGTCATTCGAAGAAACTACGCGTCCTCCGTGCGCGCAGTCCAGTGGAGATCATTGTCAAACGCCGCGCGCGCTGCGCGCCGAGCTGGCCAAGCAGAACGGCGAGCATCTCGATTTCGTTCGCGAGGCGGCGCGGCTGCTCGAGGCGCATCTGCCGGCGCTCGAGGGAAGCAGGTACGAGTCGACGGAACAGTCGCTCGGCAGTGTAATGGAGGCGAACCCATGAGCTCTTGAGCTAGATAACAGCGTTGGAGTAAGGACCATCCCGTGTGGAGCAGGCCGGTGCTGGGCACCGGGCTGTCCGCCCGAGCGGGCGGAAGAAAAGGAGAATGAACATGAGGGGAACAAATAAGATGGGCCCGCTGGTCCTCGCCTGCGTGTTGGGAGGTTTTGCCGCCGACCCCTCTGGGGCCACGAACAACGCCACGCCAGAGCGGAGCTCCACCGTCCAGGGCGGCGAGCTATGCAACCCCGGTGACGACTGCCCCATCGAAGGACAGGTTTGCTGCCCGCATGCGCCGGGACCCGAGGTGCCCTTTACCTGCTCCAGCGATCCTTGCTTCCGCGGCGGCGAGCTATGTAATCCCGGCGACGACTGTCCCGTCGAAGGACAGGTTTGCTGCCCGCACGCGCCCGGTCCGACGCCATTCACCTGCGACTTTGGAGATTGCTTCCGCTAACGCGCAGCGACGCCCCGCGTCGCTCGTCGTGGTCCGCGCAGCTGCGAGAGGCAGTCAGTACCGATTGCAAGGGAGAACAAACCAACCGAAGAGGGGCTGGAGAAGGTCGAGCAACAATGCCCGGGCTGTAAACGCTCCAGGGATCGCATCGAGCAAATCATTGAACTATTGCAGTCCGTAGGGCTGCAGCTGAGGGAGTGGAACGAGAGGTGGGACGCCCCGATATCGAGTCAAATGCTCTTCTTATCGGTCTCTTCCTATCGTTGTGCGAGCGCTAGGTGTAATCATTGTCATTATTGGTATCTATTTAACCTCGTCCATTCGCTAGTCGCCGCCAGTATTCGTCCGCAGAATGGTCGCAAACTCGCCCACGGCCGTGCCGGCATTGGCGTTTACGAACGAGACGGCGAGCAGAGCGGCGGAAGTCCCGCTGGATTGGCGCCTCCAAGTCGCGCCGCCGTCCGTTGTCCGCAGAATGGTTCCAGAACCTCCGACGACCGTCGCGGTATTGGCATCCACCAGACTGACTGCATCTAAAAACGCGGTCGTCTGGTTGTCTTGCGGCGTCCAGGTGGCGCCGCCGTCGATGCTGCGGAAAATGGTTCCAGGGAATTCTGGGAAACCACCGCCGACGGCTATTCCGATCTTGCCATCGATAAACTGGACACCGGCCAGGATGGCAATCCTCTGCGTGGTCAGCTCCCTCCACGTAGTCCCGCCATCCTCGGTGCGGAGTATCGATCCGAGCTGTCGACCCGACTTGTCTATAACCGAGCCCACGGCAACCCAAGTGTCGCGGTCCACGAATGAGACCCCCCCGAGAATCTCGGTTACGACTCGGGGTGGACGCGTCCAAGTCGCGCCGCCATCGCTGGTTCGCAAAATTATGCCGGGGCCAACGACCATTCCCGTATTCGCATCGACGAATGAGACGGCGAACAGATCGCCGATCGTCCCGCTGACCTGGGGCGTCCAGGTGCTGCCTCCATCGGTTGTACGCAGAATGGTTCCGCGCTTGCCGACCGCAGTGCCGCCGTTTTCGTTGATGAAGGAGACCGCCTGGAGATCCTGGGTCGTCCCGCTGAGCTGCCGCGGCCAAGTGTTGCCCCCGTCCGTCGTGCGCAGAATGGTCCCGTAGTCGCCCACGGCAACGCCGGTGTCAGCACTCACCATGGAAACCCCGCGCAGATGGTTCGTTGTCGTTTGACGAACCGAAGAAGCGCCGCCGTCGGTCGTCTGCAGAATCGCCCCGCCGGAGCCCACTGCAAAACCGTTGTTGGCATCGACGAATGAGACTCCCTGAAGGTGTTCGCCCTCGGTGGACTGCGGCAACCAAGTCGCGCCGCCGTCGGTCGTCCGCCGGATGGTTCCGAAGGCGCCGACGGCCGTCCCGGTGTTCGCATCCGTGAATGAGACCGCGACCAGATTATTCGACGTCCCGCTGGACTGGGGCGTCCAAGTCGCGCCGCCGTCGATCGTCCGGAGTATCATTCCCGAGCCGCCCACCACGGTTCACGTCGCCCGCCGCGGACGGCGCGATCCGGGGCACACCGGCGTCGCCAGGCACCGCGCGCGGCGTCGCGCACGTGATGTTCTCGCCGGCGGGGGCGCGGCTCGAACCTGGCGAGGTCCTCGTCGTGCCAGCGATCGATCCCGGATGGACGCCGCTCTTGCTCACGGCGAGCGCGCTCGTGATGGAGATGGGCGGGATGATGTCGCACGGCGCGGTCGTCGCGCGCGAGTACGGGATCCCAGCCGTTGTGGGCGTTCCGGACGCGACGACGCGGATCGCGACGGGCGAACGGATCGTAGTCGACGGCTCGGCCGGCACGGTCGCGCCCGAAGGACGCGAAGAGCTTTAGAGGTCCTCTTCGTACTCTTCGCCGCGCGCTTCGCCACGCGGCTGCGCTTGCGGCGCGTCGCGTTCTTGTGGATCGCGCTCCCCTCGCCGCGCGGTCGAGCATGCTCGCGGCGTGCTTTCCGCCTCCGCGACGACGTTGGCCGCTTCGCCCCCGTCGTCGATTACTTCTGCGGCACGGACCGGCTGAGCCAGTCTTCGAAGCGCGTCTCGCCGAGTCGCGCATCATCGTTGGGAACGAGTGTGCGCTCGGTAGGCACCGCGCGCTGGAGCAGGGTATTGGTCCTTGCCCGGGGCACAGGGCAGGGCGACGCATTCGCGTTTTGTGCCATACATGTGCCATGGCAGCGCGGTTTTGGACGGAAAGGGACGGTACCGGATGGAATCAGACGGAACTCGAGCTCAATAAATACAAAGCGATAGGTGGCAACCACTTGTCCTGCAAAGGGTTTTCTATCGCTCTACGCGGGTTCGAGTCCCGCCCTGGGCATTGCAAGCGATGGAAATCGCGAGAAGTTTTCAAACGAAAATTGTCGTGTGCCAGCAGTGTGCCACAGCTCCTCTCTGAGAGCCTCTGATTTTACCCGCCCTGGTTAGATTTCGTTTGGCCCTCTCGGGCTGGCTCCCGGAGGGCTGCATGATCACGAGGATCGTTTGCGGATGAGCACGGTAGCCAGCACGGGGGCGACTCTTCCGAACCGCGGTCGCTTGGAGCGCTTGTGCAGGAGGGCCAATTGTTGGCGAAACGCGCGATTCTCGAGCGCTAGATGGCGGCGCGATTCAGGGCGGAGCAGACCGAGCGCAACAGAGCGACCAGGGTGGACCACTAGAGCGGGGCAGCTCGTCCCGCCGCAAATCCCCGTCAAGACGCGCGATCGAGATTTGGCAAAGCACAGGAGAGCGTCTCGGGCAGATCGCGGATGCTTCAGGCCGGAGGCAGCGAAACGGCCAGCCTGCGAGCACGCAACATCGGCGGACGTACCCCGTACGTCGCCGCGCGCCATACCCATTCGACGGGGCCGAACCGGAACAGGCGCAGTCAGGCGAGGCTCCAGCCGATCTCGATCGCCCAAATCGCGATGCACACGACGAGTTGCCCCGACCAGTCCCAACGGTTCCACATCCCGAAGCCATACGATTCGAAGAGAAAATGGCAGAGGACGGTCTGGGCGAGGTAGTTGGTCAGCGGCATCTTGCCGGCCGCGGCGAGCATTCGGATTGGCAGTGACTCGGGCGCGCGCTGTGCCAGAAGGAGCAGCGCGCCCAGGTGCCCGAAAGCGACCAATGTGCTGCCGATGATGAAGATCCAATTCCCTTCCAGGGAGAGCGAGTGAATGCCGAGGAGCGCGGCGAGCTCGGCCTTGCCGGCGATGCGCTCGAAGATGCCGTACGCGGCCAGCGGCAGGCCGACGCCGTAACCCACGGCAACGAAGCGCCGGAGCACCGGCCTGAGTGCTCTGCCACCGAAGATTCCCCGCTTCGCGAGTGCCATCCCAAACGCCATCAGTGCCGCGGTCTCCCAGAACGTGTGCGCGAGGGCGCGTGCGCCATCCCAGTAGACGATCTGCCACAGGCGCCAGCGGAAGAGCGCGGCATCGCCGCTCTGGTGCGCCTCGACGCTCGTCATCGGCGATTTCCAGTTGTCGAACCACCGACCAAAGAGCGCGCGATAAAGCGTCCTATCATAGAGCCACGGCCAGCGTGCGATGAGCGCCGAGATGCCGACGAACACGACTCCGAAGACGATCAGCCGCCGCGGCGACCATTTCCGGACGAGGAACAGCGCCATCGCGACGAGCGCGTAGTTGCGCAGGATGTCGCCGCTTCAGAAGAAGAGCAGGTGCAGCACCCCGATCAAGAGCATGAAGCCCATCCGCCGGTAGAAGAAGGCCGCGAAGCTCTGCCCGCGCTGCTCGGCGCGCCCATCGAGAAGGATGATGCCGGCGCCAAAGAGCATCGACAGGATCGATCTCATCTTCGCCGATACGAGCAGCGTCGCGGCGATCCACACGGCGATGTTTCGCGGGGCGATCGTCGTCGGATAGACGAGATTGCGCCCGCCGTAGATGGGAATGTTCATCAGAAGAATGCCTAGGATCGCGAAGCCGCGAAGCGCGTCCATCGAGACGATGCGCTCGCCAGCGTCGGTGGGCTGGGCGGGCTGCGTGCTCATGCGTCTTCCCGCCTCCGGATTCGAGCCCACGAGGCGACGACCGCAGGCTCCATCACTGGTGCCGGCTGCGGCGCTTCGGCGAAAACGTCCAACCCGACGCGGGAACGCCCAGCCCCGGCTCCGAGGAGCGCGAGCTGGGTGACGGCCGTGCGTCGCGAGACTTCGCCATCCATGATCGCGACGAGGTACACCGATGCCGTGATGCACTCAAGCTGCTTGTGCAACAGGTTTGCATAATTGCGAGAAACCACTTGACACGTATTTAGCATTGAGTCGTTGTTCTGCGGCATGCCAGGCATGCTCGGCACCGCAACTGCAACCCCCCCCCCCCGGTTGGCAACGACCGCCGCCGGTGGGTGTCCTTGGTCCTGGCCCGCGCCAATCGACCTTGCGCCTAAAGCCACTTGGTTGCAATAACGTGACAAGCGCGCTACGAAAGTGCTCGAGAGACGTCCCAGTGCTGGAAAGCGCCATCACCCTAGGCTTGTTCCTCGGCGTGCGTCATGCCTCCGACGTCGACCACGTTTGCGCGATCGCCTCGCTCCTCAAGTCGGGCCAGGGGCTGCGCGGCGCACTGAAAACAGCGCTTCTCTGGAGCCTGGGACACTCGGTCACCTTCTTCTCGATCGGCGTTCTTCTCGTCGAGGGACAGGTGACCCTGCCTCCGAAATGGGAGCCGATTACCGAGCTTCTCGTCGGCGGCCTTCTCGTCGGATTGGGTTTTCTACAGTGGCGGCACGCGCACTGCCCGGTCCCGGCACCGGCGGCCGCACCGTCTCACCTCGGCCTTCGCGTCACCGTGGTGGGAATTGTGCATGGCTTGGCCGGCTCGGCGGCGATTGCCCTGCTCGCGCTGACCACCCTGCGCGAACGGTTCGCCGCGCTGCTCTTTCTCGTCTTGTTCGGCCTGGGGGTATCGGCCGGCATGGTGCTGCTCACGCTCTTGCTTTCGCTGCCGCTGCGGATGGTCACCGACAATTCGGACCGATGGCGGGCGCGAATCATCAAGGTTGCGAGCGGGCTGACCGTCGCGGTCGGCGTATGGATCGCGCTGGGTGCGGTGCGCGCGATCCTCCACTGATTTTTTTTCGCGGAGAGGCGGAAAAGTCACTCACTCCGCCGGGTGGTCAATGAGCATCTTCTTGTGCTCATCGCGCATCCGGTCGTGCTCCTTCATCATTTTCTGGTGCTCGGCTTTGATGCTCTGATGTTCCTTGGCCATCCGCGCGTGATCGCTCTGGATCTTCTTCATGTCCGCATCGCCGGTGTGCGACTCCTCGAGCTTCGCTTGGTGCGCGACCAGTGCCGAGTGCTTGTCTACCAGATCGGGCTCGCTCAAGCGCGATGGGAGTGATTAGCAGAGCTGAGGGTAATCGCAATGTAGTTGCAATAGCATCGGTTGTTGCGATAGAAGCGCGGCGAGTAAACCCGCGCTTCGCATTCGAAAAGGAGAAGAACGTGGCCGTAGACAAAAAGGTTCCCGTGACCGTCCTCACCGGTTTTCTCGGCTCAGGCAAAACCACCCTGCTCAATCGCATCTTGACCGAGCAGCACGGCATGCGCGTCGCGGTGATCGAGAACGAGTTCGGCGAGATCGGGATCGACCAGGCGTTGGTGATCAATGCCGACGAAGAAATTTTCGAGATGAACAACGGCTGCATCTGCTGCACCGTCCGGGGCGATCTCATCCGCATCCTCGGCAACTTGATGAAGCGCAAAGACAAGTTCGACCACATCCTGCTCGAGACCACCGGGATGGCCGACCCCGGGCCGGTGGCGCAGACTTTCTTCGTGGACGATGAAGTGAGTACCCAGCTGCGGCTCGACGGAATCGTCACCCTGGTCGACGCCAAGCACTTCGCGCTCCACGTCGACGACAGCGAGGAGTGCAAGCAGCAGATCGCCTTCGCCGACGTGATGGTGCTCAACAAGACCGACCTGGTACCCGGCGACCAGGTCGATCTCATCGAGCGACGGATCCGCAAGTTGAATGCGATGGCCCGGGTCCACCGAGCGATCAAAGCCAACGTCCCGATCGACACTGTGCTCGACGTCGGCGGCTTCGATCTGCGCCGAGCGGTGGAACAAAAGCCCACCTTCCTCGAGCCGGAATATCCCTTCGAGTGGGCAGGCGCGTATTCGCTCAAGCCCAGACTGGCGAACCTCGTCCTCCGCGGGGGCCCGGACTCCAGCATGGACGTCGCGCTGGTGGACATCAGCACCGCGGATGTGGAAGGGGTACGCGGTGGCGCGGAGCGGGCGGTGCGATTCTGGTCCCGCACGCCCGACCGGCTTACCTCGGGCGGCGCGATCACCGCCACGGCCAAGGGACATTTCCTGCTCGACTTTTCCAAAGAAAAGGCCGGCGCCCGCCGGGTGTATCCGCTCAGCGTCCCCAGGCCGGGCATCTACGCCCTGATGATCGAACATCGCCCCGAGGAGTACGACCTTCGCATCGAGGACGCAGAGGGCAATCTCCTCAAACCGAAGGCCGACAAGTATTTCGGCTCCGGCCATTCGCACGACGAGACGGTCACCTCGGTGGGGATCCACGAGGAAGGCGAGGTGGACATGGACCGCCTCAACCAATGGATGTCAAAGACGCTTCAGGAATCGGGGGTGGATATCTTTCGCATGAAAGGCATCCTCAACATCGCCGGCCAGAAAGAGCGCTTCGTGTTTCAAGGCGTGCACATGCTCTTCGACGGCGCTCCCGATCGGCCGTGGGGAAAAGCTCCGCGGGCCAATGATCTGGTGTTCATCGGCCGGAAGCTGGATCGCGAAAAGCTCATCGCGGGATTTCGAAAATGCCTGAGGTAAAGCTCGCCACCCAGAAGCGCTTCCATCTGGTGGATTTGTGGCAACTGGATGGGTGCGATTATCCCCGCGCGCTGCAGTGGTCCCCGCATGGCGAATTCATCGCCTACGGCTCGTCCGATGGAACCTTGAGCGTGCTCGAGGCCCAAAGCGGCCTGGTTCGTTGGCGCAAGTCGGTCGCCGCGGCGATCACCCACGTCCAATGGAACCCGCGACGCCCGTTGGTCGCGCTCGGCACGGAACGGGGCGCCTGCCAGGTGCTGGGTGCAACAGGACAAGTGGTGGTCGAGCTGCCTGCCAATCAGAGCTGGCCGGAGTGCTTGTCCTGGTCCGCCGACGGGGAGCTGATCGCCTTGGCCGCGGGTCGGAAGCTTGAGGTCTACACTTTTCAGGGCGAGCGCGTCTTTCAAGCGGATGATCATCCGAGCACGATTACCGCGATCGGGTGGAACGCCGGCGGCGATGCGTTGGCGATCAGTTGCTATGGCGGCGTTCACATCCGGCCGCTTCAGGGAAAGCGACCGGCGCGCCATCTCTCCTTCAAGGGTTCGCTCATCTCGCTGGCCTGGAGCCCGAACGGAGATGTGATCGCCTGCGGCAGTCAGGACTGCTCGGTGCATTTCTGGCGCCTCTCCTCGGGTAAGGACTCGGAGATGACTGGCTACCCCTCGAAGCCGCGGTGGCTCGCCTGGAGCCCGGATTCGCGGCTCCTCGCCACCAGCGGCGAATCCACGATCTGCATCTGGAAATTCGAGGGCACCGGCCCGGAGGGAACCAGGCCCCTCATGCTCAAGGGCCACGAGGATCTCCTCACCCAGCTCGACTTCAGCCCCGCCGGCAACGTGCTGGCCTCGGGGAGCAAGGACGCCGATTTGCTTCTCTGGTGTCCCGACGTCACGCTGCGGCCGGTCGGAATGGCGTGCCTACGAAGCGAGATCACCCATCTGAGCTTCAATCGAGACGGTCGCTTTCTGGCGGCGGCGGATTCCTCCGGCCTGCTTCGCGCCTGGAAAGTGATCGAGGCATCATGAGTCTGCTCAACCGTTTGCAGCAGAATCCGGCCCGTCGGGAGAGAGTGCGCGAGGTGAAGCGCTGGGTCGAGGAATCTCTGGGGTTGCCCGCCGAAGCGGCGGTGATGGTCACCGAGCTGGCGTGCAGCGAGCCCGGCTGCCCACCGGTGGAAACGGTCGTCGCTCTCTTGCAGGCGAAGCAGGCTCCGCTTCAGGAGAAGACCCACCGCGCGGTGCTCGATTTGAACCGAGCGGAGGTTGAGCAGCTCTGCGAACGGTTGAGGAAAAAGCTCGCTGGACCCGCCGGCCATCCGGATCGAACGGACCGGAGGTAGGATGCCCAGCCTGGCCCGCGTCCAGACAGTCGCCCCGCCGCCCCCGGCAAGAGAGCCGGCAGTGCTTCACCAATTCACGGTGCGGCCCCGCCGCGGTGTGCCGCTGCGGCCGCTCTACGCGATCGAGCTCGCCCAGAGCGTCGGTGCCACCGCCTTCTCGCCGGACGGCACCGCGATCGCAATGGCGACCCTGGGCGGGCCGGTCGTCATCCTCGAAACGACGACCGGAAGGCCGATCGAAATCCTAAGCCCGCACGAGGGAGGCGCGCTGTCGGTCGCCTTTGCTCCAGGCCGCCAGCTCCTGGCGACCGGGGGTCAAGATGGCAAGGTCCGCCTCTTCTCTTGGCCGTCGCTCGTAGAAGTCGCGGTCTGGGAGGCGGGAGGCGCCTGGGTGGACCACCTGGCCTGGTCTGCCCACGGTCGTTACCTCGCGTCGGCTGCCGGGCGCGTGGCGCGAATCTGGACGATCGATGGCGTTCATCGGGGCGGATTCGAGAAGCACGCCGGAACAGTTACCTCGCTGAGCTGGAACCCGAACGAGCTCTCCGTCACCTCGGCGTCCTACGGAGGTCTGAATCAACTTCAAGTTGGCCGGCGCAAGCCCATCCACCAGCTCGCCTACGACGGACCGATTTTGAGCCTGGCGTTCAGCCCCAATCGAAAATTCATCGCGGCCACGACGCAGGACGCCAGCATTCGGGTTTGGGAGATCAAAGCTCAGAAGGCGCGCGCCTACGACATCCCCGGCTACAAGGCCAAAGTCCGCGCGATTGCCTGGAGCCCGGACAGCTCGCTGCTCGCGACCGGAGACTACTCGGAGGTCGCGCTGTGGGACTTCGGGCCCAAGATGCGGCACAAGGACAAGGCGAAGCCGCTCAACGTCCACGTGAACTGGGTGACCTCCCTCAAGTTTCTCGAGCGCGCGGAAGGGCCCCGGTGGCTCCTCTCCGCGGGAACCGATGGCATGATCTGCGCCTGGCAGCCGAACCGGTCCTCCAAACCCTTGTGGAAATGGCTCACCGGCGTCCCTCTGGAGCAGCTGACCCTTTCCCCGGACGAGTCGACGCTTCTTGCCGTGGGTGCCCAGGGGTATGTGCAGGCGTGGAGCCTTCGGCCAAACTGATGTAGATATGGGGCGATGGTTTTCAAGGGACAGGCAAAGCTGGACAAGCAGCGCGCTCAGTGGCGAAGCAAGCTGAAGGAGGCCGGGCTTCGAACCACCGGCCCCCGGATGGCAGTTCTTCGCTACCTGGAGACGGCGGAGCTGCCGGTCAGCCATTCCGAGTTGGTGCGACTGCTCTCGGAGGACGGCTTCGATCGCGTGACGATCTACCGTAATTTGAAAGACCTCGCCGAGGCCGGCCTTGTCGCGCGCACGGACTTAGGCGACCACACCTGGCGATTCGAGCTCCAGGGCCAGCGCGAGTCTCACTTGACCGCCCACCCCCACTTCACTTGCACCTCTTGTGGCACGGTGAGCTGCCTCCCGGAGTCCACCGTGGATTTGAAAAAGGTAGGACGCCGGATGCCATGGAAGTCCCAAAAGGCTCTCCACGTCTACCTGCAAGGTCTCTGCAACCGCTGCGATTGAGCGCGGCTTCTTGACCGTGGGGTCTCGCCGTGGGTCTCGCCGTCGCTAATTTGAAGGGCGTGAAAGTCCCATCGGCTTTCCGCCGCGGGTGGGGTCGTCGAATCGCAGGGCTTCGCTTCCGGCGTGGTGGGCTTTTTTGCCTGTGCTGTCCCTGTCCCACTCTTCCCATCCGCATCACTACTGCGTCGACCATCAGGCATTCGAAGGACTTCAGTCCGACGATGCGGCCGCCAGGAGTCCTTTGCCGTCGACGGTCGAAGACGACGCCTTTAGAAGAGGGGCGCCCGTCGGGGCGGGAGGGGCCCACGAGCGATGCAGCCTGTTCTACCAGGCACAGCGATCAATCGTTTTGGCCTCCACGACGGAAGCCGAATCGATCGTCTTGTCCGCGCGACCGCCATCGTTCCTCCTGACCGAGGGGCATGTTCAGGTCCCGGTCCTCACCAGGGCGCCAAAGAGTTCCCCGCCGGCGTAGCCGCAACGACCGGCAGTTTCTCCTCCCGCTCGAGCTCTCCGCCGGGCAGAATAGGCTCGTTCTCATCGCTCATGACTGACCTCCGGTTGCTTTACGGCGCATGTCGTAGAAATTCCACGACGAGCGTCGTAGATGCGTCAAGCGCCATTGTCCATCAGCTTTGCGACAGGCGCGCGGGAGGACGACCGACGCATCCGACCCCAGAAACGCGAAGAACCCCGGCAGGACGGGATCCCTCCTGAGCATCAGAGTAAGCCGACCAAAAAGGGCCAACCCGTCTTGTCCGGTAGCTCCGCGACAAAGATGACTCCGAATACTGAGAGCAGAAGGGAAAACAACACGACGTCACCGTGCAATGGTTACAGCCGTGGTGCTCCGACTGGGGGTGCGCTGACCTCCACGTGGAAGCAAACGCGTTGAATTCAAGATGAAGACCAATTCCGAGGACACGTGAATGAAGGCCGCGAGGAGTGGATTCAAGAGGCTGAAGGCCGCGAGGAGAACGCCAGCTCCATCGACGACGAGGGTGCCGACGAAGTTCTGATAGATGATCGACCGACACCAGCGAGCTATTTCCATCGTTTCGACGAACTTCAGAAGATTGTTGCCGAGGAGAACGACATCCGCTGACTCGCGAGTAAAGTCAGTCCCGGAACCCATCGCGACCCCGACCTCTGCTTTGGCCAGAGCGGGGGCATCGTTGATGCCATCTCCTAGCATCACGACTTTCCTGCCGGATGCTTGGAGCGACTTCACATACGAGAGCTTTTGGTCGGGGAGCAGATTGGCCTGAACCTCGTCGATTCCGAGGCTGGTAGCGACACCCCCGGCGATGGAGGC
>Ga0070708_100002410_pt1 | contig 14494 bp, 16 predicted proteins | sample KBSK5503metaG_FD_65469 | JGI IMG/M metagenome (GOLD analysis project Ga0070708, IMG submission 65469) | Corn, switchgrass and miscanthus rhizosphere microbial communities from Kellogg Biological Station, Michigan, USA - KBS K5-50-3 metaG | ecosystem: Host-associated > Plants > Roots >...
TCGTCGGCGGCACATTCTCGGGTGTCCCCGGCCCCAACTGCACCACCGGCCAGTTCCCAGTCCTCAACACCGTCACCCTTTCCAACGGCACCGGGACCTCCAACACGCTGTGCGTGAACGCGGCGCCGATCCTGCTTCTGACGAAGGACACTCCGACCACGATCGCGGTCGTCGGCGGTACGATCACGTACACGCTGAGCTACTCCAACAGCGGCACGGCGGAAGCCACGGGCGTCATCATCTCGGATACGCTCCCGGCCGGCACTACCTTCTCATCTTGCGGGCCCACGCCTCCCGGCTGCTCGCAGAACGGGAACACCATCTCGTGGACGATCCCGAGCATCCTTGCGGGAGGCAGCGGCAGCGTGACGCTCACCGTTAACGTGGTCAACCCGACCGGGTGCCAGATCTGCAACCAGGCCTCCATCAAGATCGGTGTGAACGGAACTGCGGTGCTCTCGAACAACAAGTGCGTGAGCTTCACTCCGGGCTCGAACCCGGCCGGTGCCCACGCCAGCGGCAACGCGACGGGAGCGAACGTCTTCTCATCCCTGCTCGGAGTCGACTCGACCCTCCCGGCCGGCAATGACGCGCCGCCGGATCACACGAGCGTCGACTCCTCGCAATCGGGACTGGGGTCGAACAACGAGTCCAACCAGGTCCTGGCCGTCGATGTCCCACCGCCGGCTCCGGGGTCGGTGTTGCACGCCGACCTGCTCCGAGCCGAGACGACCAGTACGGTCACGGCGACCCCGTCTCAGGCAACCGACGTGAGCGTCGGCTCTGCGGCGAACGTCAACATCCTCAACGGCACGGTTACGGCCACGCTCGTTCGCGGGGTTGCGAACGCGACGGCAACGGGTAGCTCGATCAACGTCAACTCGACGGGTTCGGCGATCGAAGGACTGAACGTCCTCGGTATCCCGCAAGCCGTATACCCCAACGCGCGCGTCGACCTGCCCGCTGCGATCTTCGGAGCCGGCAGTTACGTCGCGATCTACGAGGAGATCAAGGCGACCTCCACCCCGAGCGGCGCGTCGGGTGGCCTGTACTCGGGCGACATCACCGTCAACATGATCCGGGTGCACGTCACCAACATGTTGCTGGTCGGACAAGTGGAGGTCGTCGTCGGTCACGGCACGGCGCACGCGGACTTCCCGCAGACGACTCAGTGCCCTGCGCAGGCGAACCAGTCGGTGAGCGGGAGCGCGTTCATCGCACGGGTTCTCACCGACCCGTCGATCGCGCCGGTGCTCGTCGGAGCGGTCGAGCTTCCTACGAGCGGCGGAACGGCGACCCAGTCGCTCAACACGGTGACCGTCAGCACGCTCTTGACGTCGAAGACGGCTACGTCCAGCACGACGGGGAGCTTCACCTCGCTCGATACCACCTCGTCGAGCTACGCCGAAGCGAAGTCGCTCTGCGTCCTCAACACAGCGACCGGGTGCACGATCAGCGCGAGGCTGGTGCACGCCCAGGCGAACAGCACGGCGACGGGGACCACCCGCTCGTCCGATTCGGCCGGTACCGACTTCCTCGGCCTGAAGATCGGAACGGTTACGGTCGGTCTGCCGGTTGCGCCCAACACGATGATCACGCTGCCGGGCATCGGTTTCGTGATCCTCAACGAGCAGTTCTGCGACAACGGAGCCACATTGGCCAGCAACTGCTCGAACGACTCGGTTGCAGGCCACACGGGGATCACCGTCCGCGCGATCCACGTCGTCCTGCTCGATCCCGCCGCCGGCGGTGCGCCGGGCGTGGACATCATCGTCGCCGAGGCTCATTCGGACGCACGGTTCGTCTGATCTCGCAACGATCACCGGGGAGGCCCCCTCGCGGGGCCTCTCCTCTTTTCAGGGGGCCGGTCGTCGTCTACCCTGGCGCGCGTGATCTTCGCCATCTGGCTCATGGCCGGCGCCGCGTTCGGGCTCGCGTGCGGGCTGCTGGCCGTGCGCAAGAGTAGGACCGCGTCGGGCTGGTTCGTGCTGGGCTTGATCACGGGCCCGATCGCGCTCGCCGTGATGTTCACGCGCCCGTACCGCGACCACCCCTCTTTCCTATAGAGACCGCCGCGACGCCGTAGAGCCGCGTTAGTCGTCTTCGTCGGAAGCGACGACCTTTCGCACAATCAGCAAGCCGGCGAAAGCCGCGAGTACTCCGCCGATCACCAATCCCACCGCGAGCGAATCTCTCGAGGTTCCTTTTGCCAGCGCCTGAGGAGACGAACGCGTGGTCGGGCGCTGCGAAGGTACCGGAGAAGCGCGATGGGATGGGGTGGAGCCTGGCGACGGGGTGGCAGCTCCTCCCGTCCCAGTCACCGTCACGCTGTAGCTCGGTAGGTGGGGGTCATCTGAGAGGACGTTGATCACCGCCGACCTCGACCCCGTCGCCGCCGGAGTCATCACGATGTTGAACACGAACGACCCTTTGGGCGCGACCGCCGCCGGCATGGTCGGGAGCCCTGAAAGTGCGAAGTCGGCTGCGTCCGGGCCGAGGACCTGAACGGCCGTGATATTCAGAGACGCTGCGCCGGTGTTCGAAACCGTTACCGGGGTCGGCGTTGCCGCCTTCCCAACAGGGGACGCGCCTGCGTCGATCGGGCGCGGGTCGACGACGACGTTCGGTTCCACGCCCGCCCCGGAGAGGGCGACCCTGAGATCCGGCGTTCCGCATGCGTTGGACCCGACCGCGATCGATCCTGAGCGGACGCCGGCTGCGGCAGGCTGGAAGGAAACCGTCAACGTGCGCGAGTGTCCTCCATCGATCGTGAACGGCACGGCCGGCGCCGCGACGATGAAGTCGCCGCCGTTCACTCCATGGCGGATCACCGACGTGACGGTCACCTGATCCCCGCCGGGGTTGTGAAGGACGAGGTTCTGCGTCGAAGAGCGCTCCCCCACGCGCTGGTTCCCGAAAGAAATCGAACTTGGGACTGCGGAGAGGCTCTGATCGATGCCGGTGCCGTCAACGTCCACCGTGCTGCTCCCAGCATTCGACGACGAAACCGTGTACTGGGCGGCTTTGTTTCCGCGGGAGGTTGGAGCGAACTTGACGGTGAAGGAAGCCGAGCGTCCGGGGTCTATCGGCGCGGGGGTGGGAACGCTCGCCGGAACGAAATCGGAGGAACCACTGCTGCGAGTTATCGAGGAGACCTCGAGTTTGTCCGCTCCATTCATCGCCGTATTGGTGATCGTGAAGGACAACCCACCAGACAGCGAGCCTTTGCAGATGCGATCGAAATGTTGGGTCGCAGGGTCGACACTCATCTGGGCTGGAGGGGCGGCGGTCGCCCAACCTCCGAGCAGAAGGATGGAGCCCGCGAGCAGGCAGCCCCCGAGCGCGAGAGCGCGCCTCATGTTCGGAAGAGTAGCAGCGGCTAGATGCAGAAGAGGCGCAGGAAGCACGGCGCAAAACCGACGATTTCGATGAAGACCATCCAACCGACGGCGACGAGGGTAAGCGAGGTTGCGGCGATGAGGATGATGCGATGACGCTCCCGCCATGCGGGCTGAGCGACTTCCTCATCGTCCTCGGTCGACTCGCCTTCGCTACCGTGCGAATCGAGCCCCATATCGAGCAGTTGCAGCCTCGCCGAGTCGACCAGTCCAGCAGGAACGTAGACGGGGACGGGCCGGAACAGGTTGCCGGAAAGGTGCATCCACGCGAACGGGGAGGGGTCTCTCCAGTCGAGCGCGACCGGGACGCCGCCCGCCTCGAGCAGCCCGCGCACGATTTCGGCTTCGAGTGCATCCTTCGCCGTGAGCAGCCACGCCCACCGGCCGCCGCCGCCGCCCATGTTCTCGCGTGGTGGAGCGGGTTCCAGTACGCCGGTTCGCGAGACGCTCACGTCGGTTAGCATAGCCCCGACGCGCCGCGGAGAGTCCCGCGGGCTTGAGGTTGAACCGTGAAGATCACCATCGAGTACTGCGCGGTCTGAGGCTATCTCGACCGGGCCGTCGGTCTGACGGCGAAGATCCTCACCGAGTTCGAGCACACGACGGCCGACCTCAAACTCGTCCCGTCCCGCGGTGGCGTCTTCGAGGTGACGGTCGACGGCGATCTGATCTACTCGAAGAAGGCGACCGGCCGGCACGCGGACCCCGAAGACGTCCTCTCGCAGCTCCGATCCCGGGTAAAAGGCTGACACCCGGCCGCCACGGTGGCCCGGGAGGAGCCCCAGAGCCGTGCTACCCTCGGACTTCCGGCATCGAAGCCCTTGCAACTTCAGTTCTTCCGATCCGGACCGAAGGTAACAACAGGACATCACACCGAGTCACACAGATGACCGACTTCCCCAGGCCAGGAGCTCACATCACATGAAACCCCGCGCGACGGTGCTCGCCGCCGCCTTGGCGCTCGCTCTTACCGGGACGGCGTGCGGGTCGTTCCTCGGTCCGCTGCCCACGAAAGAGGCCCGGCCACTGGCGCTCCGATCCCAGATCCGCGCCGCCGACGGATCCTTGCTTGCGACGCTGTTCGAAGAGGACCGGGTACAGGTCACCGGCAAGGAGATCCCCCAGGTCTTGAAGGACGCGGTCGTCGCGGTCGAGGACGCGCGCTTCTGGGTGCACTCTGGGATCGACACCAAAGCGATCGCCCGCGCCGCGATCGCCAACCTGGCGCACGGGACCACGGTTCAGGGCGGTTCGACGATCACGCAGCAACTCGCCAAGATGATGTACTTCCCGGACGCGCAACGCACGTTAAAGCGCAAGGTTGCAGAGGCTCGCGTCGCACTGCGCCTCGAGCACGAACACTCGAAAGACGAGATCCTTACGATGTATCTCAACCGAGCCTATTTCGGTTCGGGTGCGTACGGCATCGGCGCGGCGGCGGAGACCTTCTTCCGTAAGAAGCCCGCCAAGCTGACGCTCCCGGAGGCGGCGCTCCTCGCCGGAGTGATCCACGCGCCGGAGACCCTCAACCCGTTCGACTCCCCGAAGCCGGCCCTGACGCGCCGGACATACGTACTGCGACGGATGCGCGAGGAGGGGATGATCACGCGGGACGCGGAAGCCGCTGCCGCGAAAGCACCGCTGGGGCTCACCACACGCAGGCCCCAATTCGGGACGCTCAAGTACCCGTACTTCGTCGAGTTCGTGAAGCGTCAGATCCTTTCGGACCCCGCGTTCGGAGCGACTGAGGCGGACCGAGCCCACGCGTTGTTCGACGGCGGCCTCCAGATAACCACGACGATCGACCCGCACGTGCAGGATGAGGCCGAGGCCGCCGTGGCGAACGTGCTCGATCACAACGGTGACCCCGACGCCGCTCTGGTCGCCATCGATCCCCACACCGGCGCCGTCCGAGCAATGGTCGGTGGCCGAGACTTCCGAACGGCTCAGTTCAACCTCGCGTTTCAGGGGCGCCGCCAGGCCGGCAGCGCATTCAAGCCCTTCGTGCTCGCCGCCGCGCTCGAAGAAGGCATCCGTCCGGACAAGCACTACGGCTCCTCCCCCACGACCCTGCACTATGGTCCGAACGGCGCCTACACCTGGAAGGTCAACAATTACGACGGCGTCGGACACGGGTTCATCACGATCCGCCAGGGCATGATCAATTCGGTCAACGGCGTGTTCGCGCGACTCGTGCTCGACGTCGGCCCGTCCCATGTCGTCGACGTGGCGCACCGGCTCGGGATCACGTCGACGCTCGACCCGGTCCCCTCGATAGCGCTCGGCGCACTCCGGATCGGAGTATCTCCGTTCGAGATGGCGAGCGCCTACTCGACGTTCGCGAATCTCGGCGTGCATATGCCCGGCCACGGCGTCGCTACGGCGATCGGACCGGATGGCAAGAGCGTTTTCGACGAGGCGGATCTCAAAGGGACGGAAGCGATCGACCCGGGGATCGCTTACACGATCAACGACGTGCTTCAGGACGTGGTCAAGAAGGGCACCGGACGTCACGCGGCGTTCGGACGCCCGCTCGCCGGGAAGACCGGCACCACAGAGGAATACCACGACGCATGGTTCGTCGGGTACACGCCGGATCTGGTGACCGCGATCTGGGTGGGATACCGGCGAGGCCAGGTGTCGATGCGTAACGTGCGCGGGATCAAGGTCGTCGGCGGCTCGTTCCCTTCACAGATATTCAAGGCTTTCATGTCGAAGGCGCTCGCGAGCACGCCTGCTCACTCGTTCGAGGTTCCAACCGGGAGCTTCCTCAACGTCGTCCTCGGGTATAGCCGCGACTGCGTGGCTCAGATCGGCCAGCCCGGTGTCGTGGTTTCGATGCCGATCTCGCTCATCCCCGACAAGGACTGCCCCGCGTACGTCTCCGAGAAACGATCACCTTTGCCCGGGCCCGGCAACGCCTCGCCTTCTCCCGGCGCTTCGCCGACTCCTGCGCCACCGAGCCCGGCTCCTTCGCCGACTGCGACCTGACACGCGGCGCCGGGCCGGGCCCGTCCCGGGGCACTGCGCAGATCGCGTGCTACCCTCCCGCGCCGTGGAGCGCGCGATCCTGATAACCAACCCGGAAGCCACGACGGTAACGACGCGAACTCGCGACGTTATCGCTCGGGCGCTGTCGAGCGACCTCGTGGTCGACCTCGCTGAGACGAAACGGCGCGGGCACGCTCAACATCTCGCTGCGGGCGCGGTGCACGAGGGATATGACGTTGTGCTCGTGCTCGGCGGCGACGGCACACTCAACGAAGTCGTGAACGGCGTGGCGGGAACCGAGATCCCGCTCGGCGTGCTTCCCGGCGGCGGGACCAACGTATTCGCCCGCACCCACCGGATCCCGAAGGACCCCGTCGAGGCGACCGCCGCGCTGCTCGAACGGATCCGTGAGGGCACGCCCCCGAAACGCATCAACCTCGGAGTGGTCAACGGGCGTTATTTCAGCTTCATCGCCGGTGTCGGATTGGACGCGGCGGTGGTCCGGCAGGTCGAACGCCGCTTCCGGCTGAAGAAGGCGATCGGCGAATGGTATTTCGTGTCCACGGCGCTTCGGACGTACTTCTTCGCATACAACACCCGCGAGGCGCCCATCACGCTCCGCCTCCCCGACGGAACCGAGTACCGCGACCTGCGCGTCGCGATCTGCGGCAACTCAAACCCGTTCACGTTCCTCGGAGACCGGCCCTTCCAGGTGACTCCTCTCGCCGACGCCGAGCGCGGCCTCGACGTCACCGCCGTCCATTCCTTGCGAGTGTATAACGTCCTTCGGTTCGTGTGGCGCGCCTTCGGGTCGGGCGGTCACATTCGCCTCCGCAACGTCATCGGCCTTCACGACCTCGAGCGCTTCGAGATCGTCGGCGATCACCCGCTTCCGCTCCAGCTCGACGGCGACTACGTCGGCGAAGACTCTCGATTCGAGTTCTCTTCTGCGCCCGCCGCGCTCAATCTGATCGCCTGAGCGCCTCCTGCGCCGCGCGCGGATCGTCGCTGATCACTCCGTCGACGCCCCAGAGAGCGAACCCTCGGAGGACATCCTGGTCCTGCACCGTCCAAGCGACGACGCGCTTCGCGGCGGCGTGAGCCTCTGAGACGAATGCGGCATCGAGGAGGCTCGCCGGGACGTGGCACTCGTCGTGTCCCCCCGACACGGCGGCGCCCAGGTTCGAACCGAGGTCGAATGCGGGGTGAGTAAGCACCGCGGTCCGTACGCCCGGCGCGGCCTCGCGAACGACCTGGAGCGCGATCGGGTTGAAAGAGGAGACGACCACCCGACACTTCTCTGTTTCGGAGAGAAGCGCGGCGGCGGCGTGAGCGACCGGCTCGGAGGGATCGTGGCCCGCCTCCCAGGGGTGGCCTCTCACTTCGATCACCATCAGCCTCTCCGGAGGGACTCTTTCGAGAACTTCTTCGAGGGTCGGAACGATGATCCCGGCCCCCCGGTAGGGGTGCGCTGCATCGAGTGAGAATCGGTAACCGGCATCGAGCGCGCGGATCTGTTCCAACGTCGAGTCGTCGATCCGTCCGGTCCCGTTCGTCGTCCGATCTACGTCGGGGTCGTGCATCAACACGAGCGCCCCGTCGGCGGTCATACGGATGTCGACCTCGACCCCATCGGCCCCCGCGGCGAGGCCGGCTTCGATCGCGGCGAGGGTGTTCTCTGGGCCGAGGGCCGCCCCGCCCCGGTGACCGATCACGTCCACGGCTTGCCCCTCGTCCGCGCGTTCCCCATGAGCCACATGTTGCTCTTGTTGACTGCAGTGTTCATCAAGTTCGATCGTGGGATCGCTTGCGCGTTCGTGCTGTCTCCCGCAGCGTGCACGTGTTCGCGCAGCGCAGCGAGGCGTTCATCTTCCAGCGATGTAGTTTGCAAGAAAGTATTGCCACTCTTGAAACCCGGGTCATATACTCGCGCCCGTTCGCCAGAACGAGAACCTATTCACAAAATGATCAACTCTGACGTCGCGAACCGCCGGGAGGGGCGCAGTCTCGTGGATCCGACCTCGATGGATTGGCGCCACGAAGCTTCCTGTCGCGACGTCGACCCCGAACTCTTCTTCCCGATCGGAAGTGCGGGCCCGGCCCTCGCTCAGATCGAGGCGGCGAGAGCGATTTGCGGCACCTGCTCGGTTCAGGCTCCGTGTCTGGAATGGGCCCTCGCGACCGGCCAGGACGCGGGAATCTGGGGCGGCATGACCGAAGAAGAGCGCCGGTCTGTGAGGCGCGACCGCGTGATCCGCGAACGGCTCGCCGTCTAACCACCTCCTCGCCCTCACCGCGTCCCCCCGGTACCATCTCGTTTCGATGCGCGAGGAATACGTTTCCCCCGTGGGCTTCGCGAAGGAGCCGTCCGAGGAGCGCCGCCGCTGGATCGGCCGCATCTTCTTGATCATGCTCCTCGCCTTCGTCGTTTGGCTGTTCTTGTACCGGGTGCTCAGCCCGAATCAGGACTCTGAGAACCCGACTCTGAACCCGGGAACGTCGCAGACCGTGATCCCGGGATCCGAGTAGCGGCGCCCTCAAGACCGGCCGCCCACAGCACCGCCAGCTCGCCCGCAACCTCCGCGGGTCGCTCGACCGGAAGCATGTGTCCGACTCCCGGGTACTCGACGATGCGAGCCGCAGAGATCCGCTCCGCCAACGCCCGCGCGTATTTCGGCGGGGTCAGGACGTCTGCGGACCCGACCAGCACCTGCGTTCGGCAACGGATCTCCCACAGCCGATCGAGCACGTCGAAGCGGTCGCATGCGGTGAGGTCTGCGAGGACCGTCTCCCCGCCGACGCCCAGATACTCGCGCCGGCGCGCCTCGAGCAGCTCATCGGGCGCGCCCTGCGGGAAATTCGTTGCCGCCATGATCGGTGCCGCCTGCTCGAGCCCGTCGGGGAGCGCCGCAAGCGCCTGAGGATTCACCCGCAAGCGCCCACCCGTCGAGACCAACCCGAGACTTGCGACGCGGCCGGGCCGTTCGAGGGCCAGCCACAGAGCCACCCCACCTCCGAGGGAGTGCCCGGCGATCGTCCCGCGGTCGACGCCCGCATCGTCCATGGCGCGCAGGACGGCGGCCGCGTGTCCGGAAACGTCGGGCGTCGGCTCACCAACCCCGAGCCGGCCCGGCAAGACCGGCGCCAGAACCGGGATCCCCCGCAGATACGAACGCACGCCGTCCCAGATCGCCGGCGTCGCGCCTGCCGAGTGCACGAGGACGAGCGTCACGTCGCCGGGGTCGATGCACGTTCGAGCGGCACGCCGATCTCGACGCGGGTGCCGGGATCGGCACCGCCGAGCGCGATCTCGCCGCCGAGCTCGCTCTCGACGAGGGTGCGGACGATCTGCAACCCGAGGTTGGCGTCGCGGTCGAGCGTGAACCCGGTGGGAAGCCCTGAGCCGTCGTCGCTCACCGCGAGACGGACGTGGGTCGCCGTCCGCGTCATCTCGAGCGTCACCGCGAGCACCCGGCCGTCCTCTCCGGCGCCGTGCTCGACCGCGTTCTGGATCAATTCTGCGACGATCAGCGCGAGCGGCGTGGCGATCTCGCTCGAAAGATCGCCGGCGGAACCCTCCACGCGGAACCGCATCGGGCGGTCGGGATCGGCGAAGCCCTCGTGCACCATCTCGACGACGCGGTTCGCGACGCGGTCGAAGTCGACACGTTCGTGCGAGTCCTGCGAGAGCGTTTCGTGGACCAGCGCGATCGAGGAGATGCGCCGGACGCTCTCTTCGAGCGCGGACTTCGCTTCCTCGGAGCTCATCCGTCTGCCTTGCATGCGCAGCAGCGACGCAACCGTCTGGAGGTTGTTCTTCACACGGTGGTGGATCTCGCGTATCGTCGCATCCTTCAACAGCAGCATCCGATCGCGGTGACGCAACTCGGTGATGTCACGCAAGATGCCGACCGCGCCGGAAACCTCCTTGCCGTGTACGACAGGCAGAAAGCGGCGATAGACCCACGCGCCGCCGGCTTCGATCTCATCCTCGATCGCGCGGCCGCGACGAAGCTCTTCGAGCGTGTGAGCTTCGTCGAAATCGAGCTTGCCGAGGTGCTCGCCGATGATGTTCGCCGTCACTCCCAGCCGCCGGTATGCGGACACCGCGTTCGGGCTCGCGTAGACGATCACGCCGCTCTCGTCCAGGCGCATGAATCCATCGCCGACCCGAGGTGATATCTCGCGCTCTTCGCTCGACGCGAACGGGAAGTGGCCCTCAGCGATCATCTGTTCGATCTCTGCTGCGGCCTGCAGGTAGGAAAGCTCGAGCTGTGAGGGCGTTCGCGCGGCCGCGAGGTTCTGCTCGGCGCTGACCACGGCGACGATGCGGTCCCGGTAGCGGACGGGGATCGCTTCCTCGCGGATCGGCGTTCCTTCGCGCCACTCCGGGTCGCCTTCGCGGACGATCCGTCCCTCGGACAACGCCAAGCGGACGCGGTCGCGGTCTGCCGCTTCCATGACGCGGCCGACCATGTCCTCTTGGTAGAGCGTCTGCGCCGGGTACGGCCGCACCTGAGCGAGGACGACATACGCCTCGCGGTCGCGGAGCGATCCGAACAGCAGCAGGTCGGCGAAGTTCAGGTCGGCGAGCAACTGCCAGTCTGCGACGAGGTGGTGGAGGTGCTCCACCTCCCGGTCGGAGAGCGTTGTGTGGCGCCGCGCGAGGCTCGAAAGGACCGACATGGCGCCTCAAGCATACGGCCGGGCGGCGCCGGGCCCGGCCGGGCCCGGCGCGGTTACCCTAGGCGCCTTTGAAGTCGGGCGGGCGGCGCTCCCGCATCGCCGCGAGACCCTCCTGGGTGTCGGCGGAGGTGAGGGCCCGGAGCGACGCTTCGTCGTGTTCGGCGAAGACGCTCGCGTGCGCGGCTCGCTCGAGCGAGCCGTGAGAGAGGATCTCGCGTATCGCGGCCTTGCTGCCTCGGACCGAAATCGGGGCGTTCGACGCGACGAGCTCCGCAAGGTCGCGCGAGGCAGAGGAGACCTCACCCGGCGGCACGGCCTTGGTGACGAGTCCCCACGCCGCCGCCTCGACCCCCGACAGCGCCCGGCCGGTGAGGAGCATCTCGCGCACGCGCGGCGCGCCGACCGCGTCGATCATGCGCTGGATCTTCTCGAGGTCGAGCAGGATCCCGATCCGCGGCGAAGGGATCCCGATCTGCGCGTCCTCGGCGGCAACCGAAAGATCAGCAGCCGCCAGCACCTGACATCCGGCGCCGAGCGCAGCGCCCTGCACCTGGCAGATCACCGGGAGCGGATGCTCCTCGATCGCGCGCAGGAGGGCCTCGAACCCGCCCCCGTACCGTGCGCCTTCCGCCGCGCCGGCGGATATATCGGTGAAATCCGCGCCGGCGCAGAAATGCTTCCCTTCGCCGCGCAGCAAGATGCAGCGAGCGTCTGGGTCGGCGGTCGTCTGTTCGAGCGCTTCGCGTAGCGCGGCGAGCATGTCCACGCTCAACGCGTTGCGGCGGTCCGGCCGGTTCAACGTGATGACCACGACGCGGCCACGCTCGAGGATAACGAGGTCGGACACTTACTCGACGACGGCGATGATGTCGCCTTCCTGGACGACGCCGCCCTCGACGACGTTGACGGCGGTCACGGTCCCGCCCTGCGGAGCGACGACGGGGATCTCCATCTTCATCGACTCGAGGATCACCAGCGTGTCGCCCTCAGCCACCGACGCACCGGGCGCGACGAGCACCTTCCAGACGTTGGCGACCATCTCCGCCTCGACGTTTGCCATCGCCTCACGTTCCTCCCGGCCCGCTCGCGCCGGGCACCCTACCCCATGAGCGAGGCGACGAGGAACTCCTCGAGATAACCCAGGTAGCGGAACATCTCGAGCGCGAGCGCGTCCGGGGCCTCGGGGTCGATGACTCGGTCGTAGGTCTGCTCGGTGACGTCGAGCCTGGTGCCGAGCGTGAGCCGCGCGTCGTTGAGCACCGCGAGCCAGTCCTGTGCTTCGTCGGCGGAAAGCCGCACCCGCCACGCGCCCCGCTTGATCGTGCCACGGTCGAGCGTCGCGAGCACAGAGCGGACCGCATTTCGCTTTCCGTCGATCAGGTCTCCGGTCATCAGTCGCGCGTACTCGGCCTGCGCGTCGGGATCGTCCTTATATGCAGGGGGGAAGAGCCGCTCGGTGTGCGGAACCTCGCCCGGTGATTCGAGCACCTGTTCCATCTGCCCCGCGACGGAGCGGATGAGCTCTGCCTCGGGCTCGGAGAGGGTGACGTCGAGCCCGGCGTCGCGCCGGCGGGCGAAGGGCCCGGCCATCAGTCTTCCTTGTACAGCGTCGCCCAGAGCCCGGCCGCGTGGAGCCGGGCCACGTCGGCCTCGCACCGCTCACGCGGTCCGCTCGCGACGATCGCCTTGCCCTCGTAGTGGACCTGGAGCATCAGCGTATGCGCCTTGGAACGCGGGAAGCCGAAGAGCCTCTGGAAGATGTAGGTGACGTAGCTCATGAGGTTGATCGGGTCGTTCCACACCACAACGAGCCACGGCTTGTCGAGCCGGACGACCTCCTCGACCTCCGGCCGCTCCACCGTCGTCGGCGCTGTCGTGCTCACGACGAACGAGTGTATCGGCGGAGGTCGCTCGCCGGCTCACAGGGAAAGCGCGAGCCGCAGGCCGCCGGCGACCTGGCTCATAACCGCGGCGGGAAGCGCACGCACGCGGCGCGTCAGGAAAGCCTTGTCGAGCGTGATCACCTGGGACACGTTCGCGACGGAGTCTTTGGCCAGACCGCTCTGCCTCCGCCTCAACACAACGTTCCCCGGGGCCGCTGCCCGGCGCATGTTGGAGGTGATCGCAACCGCTACGACCGTTGTGATCGCGCTCCGGTTGAAGGAATCGGCCTGAACGACGATCACGGGGCGCCGATATCCCGGGCCCGAGCCGCTCGGCGCGGGGAGCGAGGCCCACCAGACCTCCCCCCTGCGGATCACCATCTCTCGCGAGGAAGCGAAGCAGTTTGCATCGAAGCGAGCACGGGATCCAGCCGCGAGACCTCTTCTTCGTAGACGGCGTTGAGGGCCTCGGTAACGATCTCATCCCGATGGGCATCGACGAAGCGGCTCACGGCGCGGGCGTACAGCTCGCTCCGCGACATGCCGAGCCGCATCGCGACACGCTCGGCGGCGGCGAAGATCGGGTCGGGGATCGAGATGGCGGTCTTCACGACACGTGAGTATAACCGGGGTTATACCGCGTCGGCAACGGCGACGATCACCCCGTTCGGACCGACCGGCTCACACCGGCAAGACTCCGTGTTTCCGCCAGGGCCGTTCCATCGTCTTGTTCTGCGCGTGCTCGAGCCCGCGGGCGATGACGTTCCGTGTGTCGGCCGGGTCGATCAGGTCGTCGACGAACGACCAGCCGGCGGCAATGTAGGGCCCGATCGTCGAGCGCACCGCGGCGATCATCTCGTTGCGTTTCGCGTCGCGCTCCTCTTCGGGGATCTTCTCGAGGATCGAGCGGCCGATGATGTTCACCGCTCCTTCGGGGCCCATCACGCTGATCTCGGCGGTCGGCCAACCGACGATCAGATCGGTCTCGTACGCCCGGCCGTTCATGACGTAATAGCCGGCGCCGTATCCCTTGCGGAGCACCACGCAGATCTTCGGAACGGTCGCTTCCGACACCGCGAACAGCATCTTCGAGCCGTGGCGGATGATGCCTTCCTTCTCGACCTTCGATCCGACCAGGAACCCCGGGCAATCCATCAGGAACACCAGCGGGATGGAAAATGCGTCGCACAACCAAACGAAGCGCGCCGCCTTGTCGGCAGCGTTCACGTCGATCGCGCCGCCGAGGAACATCGGCTGGTTCGCCACGATCCCCACGGGCCGTCCACCGAACCGCGCGAAACCGGTGACCAACGACCGCGCCCAGTCCGGCTTCATCGGGAAGAAGTCGCCGTCGTCGACGATGCTCTTGATCACCCGCCGGATGTCGTACGCCTGGCGCGGGTTCGCAGGAACGATGTCGTAGAGGTCCTCGCAGCGCCGCTCGATGGGATCTGCGGCGGCGCGGATCGGCGGCTTGGAGAGGTTCGAGGACGGGAAGAAGGACAGGTACGTGCGGATCGCCGTGATGCATTCCTG
>Ga0070708_100002411_pt1 | contig 14486 bp, 12 predicted proteins | sample KBSK5503metaG_FD_65469 | JGI IMG/M metagenome (GOLD analysis project Ga0070708, IMG submission 65469) | Corn, switchgrass and miscanthus rhizosphere microbial communities from Kellogg Biological Station, Michigan, USA - KBS K5-50-3 metaG | ecosystem: Host-associated > Plants > Roots >...
CGACGTGCGCGACCGCGCCAAGGCCATCAACTTCGGGCTGGCGTACGGGATGAACGCCTACGGGCTGGCGCAGCGTCTCGGGATCACGCCCGACGAGGCGCAGGAGTTCATCGACGCCTACTTCACGAGCTTCCCGAAGGTGAAGGAGTTCATGTCGACCGTCGTCCGCGACGCTTATCGCGACGGTTACACGATGACACTGCTCGGTCGCCGCCGGTACATCGAGGAATTGACCCAGCGGAACCCGAGGATTCGCCAGATGGGGGAGCGCCAAGCGCTCAACGCACCGATCCAAGGGACCGCCGCGGACATCATCAAACTCGCGATGATCAAGGTGGACGCCGGGCTGAGGGACGCCGGCTCGAGCGCCAGGATGGTCCTGACCGTCCACGACGAGTTGCTGTTCGAAGTACCCGACTCGGAGAGCGACGCGACGCGAGAGGCGGTCCGGTCGTTGATGGAGCAGGCGTTCCCGATGGACGTTCCCGTACGGGTCGACGTTGCAACCGGGGCGAACTGGGCAGAAGCGAAGGGCGGCTAGCCCAGCCGGAACATATCGGCCGCTTTGCGGAGAAGGCGACGACGCTGCGCAGAGAGAACCTTGCAAAAGGGTCGATGGCAGACCCCGCGAACCGGCCGCATGATTCGGGTCGCGACCGACGAAGGGTGGCGGCAGTGAGCGACGTGGCTACGATGCTCGGGGGACGCGAGGTCCTCGCACTCGCGCAAGCCGACGTCATGGTCGTCAGGGAGCGCAACCGCCGTCGCCGCTTGCTCTGGCTCTCCACGGTCATCGGGATCCCGTCGGCGTTCTTGTGGTACCGCATCGTCGCCGACCGGCCGTTCAACATCTTTGCCCTGCCGCACTTCGGCGGCGACCCGCTGATCTGGGTCCCGGCGATGATGCTGACCGTCCTGCTCGCGGTGGTGTTCGTCGCGCCGATGGCATCCCAGCGATCCCCGCACGTGCTGTACCGGCCGGAGCAGATCGACGTCTCGTTCGACGACGTCAAAGGTCTCGGGCCGGTGGTGGACGAGGTCATCCGTTCGCTCAACGTCTTCCTCGGCTACTCGCGGTTCCGCTCCGAGCTCGGCGGCACGCCGCGGCGCGGCTTGCTGTTCGAGGGACCGCCGGGGACGGGGAAGACGCTCCTCGCGAAGGCGATGGCGCGCCACGCCGGCGTGCCGTTCCTGTTCGTCGCAGGGCCGGCGTTCCAGTCTCACTGGTACGGGATGACGGCGAAGAAGATCCGGTCTTATTTCAAGGCGCTCAAGAAGATCGCACGGAAGGAAGGCGGCGCGATCGGGTTCATCGAAGAGATCGACGCCTTCGCCACCTCTCGCGGCGGCATGGAGGGTTCGACGCCGGCGGCAATGCTCGGCGCGCTGCCGTCCCGGGGGTTGTTCGGGCGTGCGCAGAGTCCGGTCATGGCCTCGGGAACCGGCGGAACCGTGAACGAGCTGCTGATCCAGATGCAGTCGTTCGACACGCTCCCGCTCGGTTCGCGGATGATCGACAAGATGAAAGAGAAGCTAAACCTGTTCCTGCCGCCGAACCGCCAGATGCGCAAGCGCCGCCCGCCGTACCACAACGTGCTCGTGATCGCGGCGACGAACCGCGGAGACTCGCTCGACGCGGCACTGATGCGTCCGGGGCGGTTCGACCGACGCCTCTACTTCGATCTGCCTTCCCGAGCCGGACGGCGCGAGCTCGTCGAATACTTCCTCGGACGCAAGAGCCACACCGGTGATCTGGCCGGCGAGGCCCGGCGCGACGAGCTCGCGGCGATGACGTTCGGCTACACGCCGGTGCAGATCGAGCACCTGCTCGACGAGTCGCTGATCGTCGCGCTTCGCCATGGACGCAACGCGATGACGTGGTCCGACGTGATGGCGGCGAAGCTCACCGAAGACATCGGTCTCCCGCATCACGAGTCCTACACCCGCGACGAGCGGCGGCAGATCGCGACGCACGAAGCCGGCCACGCGGTCGCCGCGTACCTCATCGGTGAAGGGCGAAAACTAGAGGTTCTGTCGATCATCAAGCGCCGCGACGCGCTGGGACTGCTCGCGCACTCCGACCTGGAGGAGCGCTTCACAAAGTCGCGGACGGAGCTCGAGGCGTTACTGAAGATCTCGCTCGCCGGCATGGCGGCGGAGGAGCTGTTCGAAGGTGAGTCGGGCACGGGCCCGGCCGGCGACCTCGCCGCGGCCACGGGGATCGCGGCGGAGATGGTCGGCTCGCTCGGTCTCGCGGGATCGCTGATCTCGTTCCGAGCCGTGTCGGAGTCGGTGTTCGATCCAGGACTCGTCGCCCGGGTCATCTCCCACAGCGAGGGGAAACGCGCGGTCGACAACCTCCTGAAGCGCGAGAAGGGGTCGGTCAAGCGGCTTCTGAACGCGAACCGCAAGCTCGTTGTTTCGCTTCGCGACGCGCTGCTCGACCGCGAGGAGCTCATCGGAGACGCCATCGTTCACGTGCTCGAGGAAGCCGGCGGCAAGCGGGCGCAGACCGCGGCCCGGCGGGCCGTTCATACCCGCGCCGCGCGAACGAACGGGACGGGACGGGGAACCCGAGCGGCTACGAAGCGGAGAGCCCACTCCTGAGGAAGGACGCCGTCTCGGCGATCCCCCTTTTCAAACTGGTCTCCGGCTGCCACGTGAGCTTGCGTTTCGCGCGACCCCAGTCGAGCGCGATCCGCTCCAGCTCGCCGAGCCGTTTCGGCGCGAACCGCATCTCGCCCCGGAAGCCGGCCGCCAGCGCGCACGCTTCCCACAACTCGATCACGGTCGTCTCGATCGCGGTTCCGATGTTGAACACGGTCCGCGACCCTCGCTCCATAGCGCGCACGAAGGCGTCGGCGACGTCGCCGACGTAGACGAAGTCGCGGGTCTGCTTGCCGTCGCCGTATACGACCGGTTCGCGCCCTCCGAGCATCGCGCCGAGGAAGATCGATACGACCCCGGCCTCGCCGAGCGGGTCCTGGCGTGGGCCGTACACGTTCGCGAGCGCGAGCACGGTCCAGTCGATCCCGTGAGCGCTGTGGTAGAAGGCGAGGTAGTCGTGCAGCACCCGTTTCGAGATCCCGTACGGCGACTCGGGCCCGCCTCGGTAGGTCTCCTTCACCGGCACCGCGCGCGGCTCTCCGTAGATGCAGCCTCCGGATGAAGCGACGATCACCTTGCCGACGCCGGCCGCCCGCGCGGCCTCGAGCACGTTGAGAGACCCCCCCACGTTCACGTCGGCGTCGAGCATCGGATCGGCGACGGAGACCCGGACGTCGACTTGAGCTGCGAGGTGCATCAAGACCTGCGGCTTCGCCGTGGCGACGACGCCCCGTAAGGCCGGGTCCCTGATGTCCATTTCGTACAGCGGAACGCCGCGTTCCGCCGCGGAAGCGACGTTGGTGCGCGAACCGCGCTCCAGAGAGTCGACGATCGTGACGTCGTGTCCGCCGCCGAGCAGGCGGTCGACGACGTGGGACCCGATGAACCCGGCGCCGCCGGTCACGAGGACGCGCATGAGTGGCCACCTACATTACCGACCGGGCCGAGCCTGCCCAATGTCCGCCCAGTGTCCGATCGGTGGGCGTTCGACGAGCGTTGACGCGCCCCCGAAACGGGGTCTAGACTCCCCGAGCCTGTTAGGGCAGGTCATAGGCCGTATCGGATGCCTCGGAAGGAGCGAGGCGCGCCGGACCCCTTGTTACCGCCCCCGCGGGTAATTGGACAAGGGGACTACCGATACGGATCCCCCGGAAAGGATTGGTTCGTTCGTGCTTGAAAGCGACGCCCCCGTGATGGGGCAGGTAACACAGAACGACATCGGCGGGCCCGAAGAGCTTGCGAAAGCGTACGAAGCGACGATCAAGAGCTTCGAGGAAGGCGACATCGTCGCTGGTAAAGTCGTCCAGGTAGACAAGGACGAGGTCCTCCTCGACATCGGCTACAAGTCCGAAGGCGTCATCCCCGCACGCGAGCTCACGATCAAGCACGACATCGACCCACGCCAGATCGTGAAACTCGGCGACGAGATCGAGGCGCTCGTCACCCAGAAGGAAGACAAAGAGGGCCGCCTCATCCTGTCCAAGAAGAAGGCCCAGTACGAGCGTGCGTGGGGGCAGATCGAGAAGGTGATGACCGATGACGGGGTCGTCGACGGGACCGTGATCGAGGTCGTCAAAGGCGGTCTCATCGTCGACATCGGGCTGCGCGGCTTCCTTCCCGCATCGCTCGTGGACCTGCGGCGCGTGCGCGATCTGCATCCGTTCGTCGGCAAGAAGATTGAGGCGAAGATCATCGAGCTCGACCGGAACCGCAACAACGTCGTCCTGTCGCGGCGTAAGTATCTCGAGGAGGCTCAGTCCGAAGGACGTAAGAAGTTCCTCGAGGAGCTCCAGCGGGGAGAGGTACGCAAGGGGACGGTCTCATCGATCGTTAACTTCGGCGCCTTCGTCGACCTCGGCGGCGTCGACGGTCTCGTTCACGTGTCCGAGCTGTCGTGGCGCCACGTCGAGCATCCGAGTGAGGTCGTCCAGGTCGGCCAAGAGGTCGAGGTCGAAGTGCTCGACGTGGACCTTGAGCGCGAGCGCATCTCGCTGTCACTGAAGAAGACGCAAGAGGATCCTTGGCGGCAGTTCGCGCGGCTCCATCAGCCGGGCGAGATCATCGAGGGCCAGGTCACCAAACTCGTTCCGTTCGGTGCGTTCGTGCGCGTTGCCGACGGCGTCGAAGGACTCGTGCATATCTCCGAGCTCGCCGACCGCCACGTCGACACCGCCGAGCAAGTCGTTACCGTGGGCGAGGACACCAAGGTGAAGATCATCGAGGTCGACTCCGAGCGCCGCCGCATCTCCTTGTCGATCAAGCAGGCCGGCATGGAAGGCCCGCCGATCCCGGAAGAGATCGAGCTCGAGGCCGAGCAGGAAGAGCCCGAGGTGAAGGAAGAAGCCGCGCCGGGACCGGATGTGCTCGAGGCGGCGATGGCCCCCGAGGTTGAGACCGCCAAGCCCGAGGAGACCGATCCATCACACGCCCGGCCGCTCGGCGAGGAGACGATCGAAGCGATCGTCGCCGACCTGAAGCGCCGCACTCAGCAAGAGGGGTGACGCCCTGCTGCTCGTCGGTTTGACGGGCGGGATAGCGAGCGGCAAGTCCTCGGTCGCCAGGATGCTCGTCGACCGCGGCGCCGTCCTGGTCGACGCCGACGAGCTGGCGCGGGAGGTCGTGGAGCCCGGCACGCCCGCCTGGTCCAAGATCGTCGAGCACTTCGGGCCCGGCATCCTGCTGTCGGACAAACGCATCGATCGCCCACGCCTGGCCGACATCGTGTTTCACGACCGGGCGAAGCTCGCGCTGCTGAACGAGATCACGCACCCGGAGGTGATGCGGCGGATAGCCGACCGCCTCGAGGAGCTCAAAGGCACCGATCACATCGTGATCGTCGACGTTCCTTTGCTCGCCGAGGTCGGCGCGAGCGAGCTGTTCGATCTGATCGTGGTCATCACCGCGTCCGAGGATGCACAGATTGAGCGCATGCGCACACAGCGCGCGCTGGGAGATGTCGCGGCGCGCGCTCGCATCGCTGCCCAACTTCCCATGGACGAGCGAGCCGCCGTCGCCGACGTCGTCGTCTCCAACGAGGGCTCCCTCGAGCAGCTCGAGCAAGAGGTCGATCGTCTGTGGAGCTTCCTTCGAACAGAGCAGGGGGGACGAACGGCTCAATAAGAAAATGACGCACATGAGCCGTTTACCTGACCCGGCTGCGCACCTACACTTCGCCTCCACCTCGGGAGGCGATGGTGAAGATCGCGAACCAGAACAAGGGCTTGAGCTCGCGCACGGTCGCGGTTTCGCTTGTCCTTTCGAACCTCATCACCTACGTCGCCGGCGTCTCGATCGCGGGCGCGATGGTGGGACGGCGCTTCGATCGCCGGTCGCCTGCTCGACGCAACGCGGTCGCCGCTCTCGACGTTGCGTTGCTCGGTCGCGCAGCCGGGCAACACCATTCGCTGCCGATCTCCGGGAAAGGGATGTGGATCTGGCAGTTCGACAAAGCCGGCAGGGGCGATCCCGGCACGATCGTTCGGACGGCGACGTCCCTCGGGCTCAGCCACATCTTCGTCTGGCTCGGATCCTCGCGCAGCGGCGCGGCCGGGTACAAGGATCTTCGGCGCATCCTCCCCGTCGCCCACGCGGCGGGACTCAAAGTGATCGCGTGGGACTTCCCGTACCTCGACAACGTCGACGCCGATCTGCGACGAGCGACCCTCGTCCTCAAGGGGCCGATCGTCGGGAGGGAGAGGATCGACGGGTTCGCAGCCGATGTCGAGACGGCATCGGAGGGGACCCATCTAACGCGGCAAGGAGCGCGCGCGTACGCGGCAGGCCTGCGTCGCTACTCGTACGGCACGTACTTGATCCTCGTTCCGCCGCGTCCCAACTCGTACACGCTCGCCTTCTACCCGTACAACGTGCTGATCCCCCAGTTCGACGCCGTGGCACCGATGGTCTACTGGGGAAGGGAGTCCGCCGTACAAGCCACGGCGCGGGCGCTGGCGTACCTGGGGAGGTTCGGAAAGCCGGTCGCTCCCATCGGACAGGCATTCGACATGGGCCCGGAAGGCGGCCCGAAGGGCGCTCCCTCGGACCTGACCGTAGAACGGTTCATGCAAGCGTCCGAGAGCCATTCGGCCGTCGGCGTGTCGTTCTGGTCGTGGCAGCACACGCCGATGCGGCTCTGGTACACGATCCACTCGTTCCCCTGGCCGACGGGCCCGGCTCGCTCGTAGAGCGCGCGGCCGCGCCGCCGGCGCCCGGTATCATCGTGCGCATGCGCCGGTACGACGTTGTGCTGTTCGACGCCGGTGAGACCCTTCTGCGCCCTGAGCCCTCCTTCCCCGAGCTGATCGTCCGCCTGCTCCGGAGCCGAGGGCTCGAGGTCTCGCACGAGGAGCCCGAGTGGATCGAACGCGCGCTCGCGACGGTGTTCGGCGCGATGGACGACCTCGTCCTCAACCGAGAGCAATTCACCACGTCGAACGAGCGCTCGCGCGCGTTCTGGACGACGATCTACTGTCGGCTGCTGCATGAACTCGGCGTTGAAGACCTCGACGGCGCACACGCGAACTTCCTTTACGAAGAGTTCTCCAACCCCGAGCACTACGCGCTGTTCCCCGACGCGCTGCCCGCCCTGCGCGAGCTTGCGGCGGACGGCTACAGACTCGGGATCGTGTCGAACTTCGAAGCGTGGCTCGAGGTCGTTCTCGACCGGCTGGGCGTGATGCCGCTGATGTCGGTCGTCGTCGTCAGCGGGAACGAGGGGGTCGAGAAGCCCGACGGCGAGATCTTCCGGCGCGCGCTGGACCGGATCGCAGTCGCGCCCGACCGTGCGGTGTACGTCGGCGACAACCCGGCTATCGACGTGCGGCCGGCGCTCGCTCTCGGGATGGGCGCCGTCCTGGTCGATCGTCGCGGCGTCCACGCCGGGTTCCGCGACGCGGTCGTCGTCCGATCCTTGGAACAGGTGCCGTCGGTGATCAGATGACCGAGAAGCGATACACGGTGGAACAAGCGAACGAGGCTCTGCCTGCGATCGTGCCGCTCCTGGAGCAGCTGCGCGACGCGCAACGCGCGATGGCGGAGCGGCACGACGACGTGGTGTCATCGGCGGCCGGGAACGGCGGCGGGTCGGCAGGCAAGGAGTTCCTCGAGGCGTCGCAAGCTGCCGGCCGGGCGCTCGCGGAGATCAACACCCTTGGGATCTTCGTCCGCGACCCCGACAGCGGCCTGATCGACTTTCCTGCCGAGCGCGACGGCGAGGAGATCTACCTCTGCTGGCGGCTCGGTGAGGACGCGGTGGCGTGGTGGCACCCAACCGACAGCGGGTTCGCCGGAAGGCAGCCGCTCTGAGGTGAGCGAGACCGCATCGGTTTGGCCGGTCCTGAAGGTCCGCGATTATCGACGGCTGTGGATCGCCGACGTTGTCTCCGATGCCGGATCGTTCATCACCTTTGTTGCTCTCGCCGTCTACGTGCACCAGCTCACCGGCACCGCGCTCGCGGTCGGGGTTGCGCTCTCACTGCGGTCGATCCCGTGGTTCACCATCGGGCCCCTTGCCGGGACGCTCGCCGATCGCTTGGACAGGCGACTGATCATGGTGACCTGCGACGTCGCTCGCGCCGCGCTGGTAGCCCTGCTGCCGTTCACGACGAGCCCAGGACAGGCGTACGCGATCGCATTCGCCTCCGGCGTCTTCGGTCCCGTCTTCCGTCCCGCCCGCGCCGCGCTCATCCCCAGCGTCGTCTCGAAGGACCAGTACGTGAGCGCGCTCGCGGTCGGCGAGATATCGCACGACGTGCTCCACACCGTCGGTCCTGCCCTCGGCGGCGCCGCGGTCCTGCTCGTCGGGACGCGCCACGCCTTCTTCCTGGACGCGGGGACGTTCCTGTTCTCCGCGCTCATGGTGGTCCGGATCGGCGTACGGGGCTCGCTGCGCGAAAGGCCGGCGGGATTGTCCGACGTCGGGCGCGACCTTCGCGACGGCGCCCGGATCCTGTGGCGAGACCGGCTCCTGCGCTCCGTCGTTCCCTCGTTCGCGATGGTGTTGCTCGGTTTCGAAGGGGCCGTCGCCGTGCTCGTCGTCTACGTCCGGGACGAGCTGGGCAGGGGAGCGGGCTCCTACGGGATCGTGCTCGGCGCGGCCGGTCTCGGTACCGCGCTCGCGACCCTGATGCTCGCCCGCCGAGGCCCGGCGGCGTCGCGGACCTGGCCGCTCCTCCTCGCCGCGCTATCCCCCGCCGGCCTCGCCCTCGTCGCGCTCCATCCCCACTTCGCCCCGCTGCTCGTGGTGATGTTCGTCATCGGCGCGTCTTCGTCCGGCTTCCTCTACGCGAACACGTTCATCGCGGAGCGCATCCCCGACGAAGCCCGCGGACGCGCCTTCAGCCTCCAAGGAGCCGTGGTCGAGATCGGCGAGTTCGCCGGGACCCTCGGCGTCGCCGCGCTCGCCGACGCCGTGGGCGCGCACGCCGGCATCGCGATCGGTGGTGTGATCGGCGCCGGCCTCGCGGTCGCGTTCCTCGTCCCTGCGGTCCGCGCGCTCCGCTCTTCGGACGCCGACCGCGCCGCAGCCGCTCCGCCGGGCGCGGTCGGTTGAAGCCGGGTTCCGGGCAGAAACCGTCTCGGCCGGGCGTTAGGATTCAAATCCGTGCCCCCGTTCAAGATCTCGTCCGCCTACGCGCCTTCCGGTGACCAGCCGCAGGCGATCGACGCGCTGGCCGAGGGGGTCCTCCTAGGGCACGACTTCCAGACGCTGCTCGGCGTTACGGGGAGCGGCAAGACGTTCACGGCCGCGCAGGTGGTCGAGCGGGTGCAGCGTCCGACGCTCGTGATCTCTCCGAACAAGTCTCTGGCGGCGCAGCTCTGCAACGAGTTCAAAGAGGTGTTCCCCGACAACGCCGTCGAGTACTTCGTTTCGTACTACGACTACTACCAGCCTGAAGCGTACGTGCCATCGAGCGACACCTACATCGAGAAGGACTCGTCGGTGAACGACGAGATCGACCGTCTCCGGCACTCGGCCACGGCGGCGCTGCTGCAGCGTCGCGATGTGCTGATCGTGGCCAGCGTATCGTGCATCTACGGTCTCGGCTCGCCGGAACAGTACGAGCAGCACCTCCTACGTTTGGTGCAAGGCGTCGACGTGCCGATGGAGTACATCAAGCGTCGACTGATCAACATGCAGTACGACCGCAACGACGCAAACCTCGCGCGAGGCAAGTTCCGCATCCGCGGCGACACGATCGAGATCCACCCCGCGTACGAGGAGCACATTCTCCGCGTCGAGCTCTTCGGCGATACGGTCGAACGGATGCTGTTGCTCGACCCCGTCACCGGCGAGGTGATCACCGAGGTCGGCGACACCAGCGTCTTCTCCGCGAGTCACTACGTCGCGTCTGAGGACCGGATGCTGCGCGCGATCGAGGGCATCGAGCACGAGCTGAAGGAGCGGCTCGCGCTCCTCGAGTCCGAGAACAAGCTCCTCGAAGCGCAGCGCCTGCGGATGCGGACGACCTACGACCTCGAGATGCTCCGCGAGCTCGGGTTCTGCTCGGGGATCGAGAACTACTCGCGGCACATCGACGGCCGCTCGGCGGGAGACGCCCCGTACACGCTTCTCGACTACTTTCCCGACGACTTCTTGGTGATCATCGACGAGTCCCACGTGACCGTGCCCCAGCTCCACGGCATGTACGAAGGCGACATGAGCCGCAAGCGCACCCTCGTCGACCACGGGTTCCGCTTGCCGAGCGCCGTCGACAACCGTCCGCTACGGTTCGAGGAGTTCCTCACCAAGGTGAACCAGACCGTCTTCCTGTCCGCCACGCCGGGCCCGTACGAGCTGAGGGTCTCGAAGAAGATCGTCGAACAGGTCGTTCGTCCGACCGGTCTCATCGATCCGGAAGTCGTGGTTCGCCCGACGAAAGGCCAGATCGACGACCTGATCGAGGAGGTTCGCAAGCGCGCGGAGGCGGGGGAACGGATCCTCGTGACGACCCTCACGAAGAAGATGTCGGAGGATCTGACCGACTACCTGCTCGAGATGGGGATCCGCGTCCGCTATCTGCATTCGGAGATCGACACGATCCAGCGGATCGAGATCCTGCGCGATCTGCGCCTCGGCGAGTTCGACTGTCTCGTCGGCATAAACCTGTTGCGCGAGGGCCTCGACCTGCCGGAGGTGTCTCTCGTCGCGATCCTCGACGCCGACAAAGAGGGGTTCTTGCGCTCGGAAACGTCGTTGATCCAGACGATCGGCCGGGCCGCACGGAACGTGTCGGGTCAGGTGATCATGTACGCGGACCAGGTCACGGATTCGATGCAACGGGCGATCTCGGAGACGAACCGCCGCCGCCACAAGCAGGTCCGCTACAACAAGGAACACGGGATCGACCCGCAGTCGATCCGCAAGAAGGTTTCCGACATCCTTCAGGCGGCCGGGCTCGCCGCGGAGGCGCCGACGCCGTACAAGACGGGTCGCCGCAGACGCGCGTCGCGAGATCTCACCGGCGTGCCCAGGGACGAGCTTCCGCGGCTGATCCAAGCGCTCGAGGAAGAGATGCACGAAGCCGCCCGCGAGCTCCGATTCGAGTACGCGGCCCGGCTTCGCGACGAAGTCAACGACCTCAAGCGCGAGCTGAAGGAAGTCTCTTGAGCGGCCTCGTCGAGGTGGCCGGGCTTCGGAAGACGTATCCCGACGGCACGGAGGCCGTCCGCGGCATCGACTTCGAGGTGCGGGAAGGCGAGTTCTTCGGGTTCCTCGGCCCCAACGGCGCCGGCAAGTCGACCACGATCAAGATGCTCATCACGTTGCTCCCGAAGACCGAGGGGAGCGTGACGATCGCGGGGCTGACCCTCGGGCGCGACGACAAGAAGATCCGCGAGATCATCGGATACGCCTCGCAGGATGTGAGCGTCGACGAGGATCTCACCGGCCGCGAGAATCTCATCCTGGCAGGACGCCTCTACCATCTGTCGCATCATGACGCGGTTGCTCGCGCGGACGAGCTGCTCGAGCTGACCGGCTTGGCGGAAGTGGCAGCCAAGAAGGCGGGGTTCTACTCCGGCGGGATGCGCAAGCGGCTGGACCTCGCTCAAGCGCTCGTGCACCGCCCGCGGCTGCTCTTCCTCGACGAGCCGACAACCGGACTCGATCCGCAGAACCGCCGCGCGATGTGGAACGAGATCGAGCGCCTCAACAAAGAAGGAACGACGATTTTCCTGACGACGCAGTACATGGAGGAAGCCGACACCCTGTGCGAGCGGCTCGCGGTGATCGACCACGGCACGATCGTGGCAGAGGGGACGCCGACATCGCTCAAGGCGAAGCTCGGAGGCGAGGTTCTAACCCTATCGTTCTCGACCGACGACCCGGAAGCCCTGTCGCTGCTGATCAAACGGGGCGCCGGAGCGTTGCGGGCGCTCGGCGGCTTATCCGACGTCCGCGAGGCAGATCGCACGGTGATCGCGAACATCTCCAACGGGGTCGGCGAGGTGCTTCCGGAAGCGCTGCGCGTCCTGGAAGCCGCCGGCGTCGAGGCCCGGATCGCGGTGTCGCCGCCGACGCTCGACGACGTGTTCATCTCGATCACGGGACACGCCCTCCGCGAGGAGGAGGGCAAACCGACCCGCTGGCGCTTCGGCGCACGGCGACGGAGGCGCTGAAATGGAAACCGCACGCGTCACGCTCGCGCTGCTCGTTCGGTCGCTGAAGCGAACCGTCCGGAGGCCGGTGTTCCTAACGATCTCCCTCTTCCAACCCTTGGTCTGGCTGTTCTTGTTCAGTCAGGTGATGAAGAACTTCGCGAAAGCCTCGATCCCGCCTGGGGTGTCCTACGTGACGCTGTTCGCGCCGGCGGTGATGCTCCAGACGATCATGTTCGGCTCGTTCCAGAGCGGCATGGCGATGGTGTCCGACATCGAGTTCGGGCTGCTCGACAAGTTCCTGGTCGCGCCCATCAACCGGACGGCGATCCTGCTCGGGCGGACCTTGGCCGACGGCGTCAGGATGTTCATCCAAGGGTCGATCATCATCGCGCTGTCGATGGTGCTCGGTGTGCGGTTCGTGCACGGACCGCAGGGCGTGATCGCCGCTTTATTGCTCGCCGTGGTCTTCGGACTCGGCTTGTCCTCGCTCTCCAACGTCGTCGCATTACGAACCAAGAATTCAGAGACCACCCTCATGGTGATGAACTTCTTCCTGTTCCCCCTGCTCTTCATGTCGCCGGCGCTCGTCCCTCGAGGGGCGCTCCCTTCCTGGATAGACACCATCGGGCGCGTTAACCCCGTCGCCTATGCCGTCGAAGGGGCTCGGAACCTCACCGTCGGCATCATCGAGCACGGCCACCTGCAGACCGCGATCGACTGGACGGAGCTCGGCCGGGCGGTCGCGTTCCTGATCGGCGTCGCCGTCATCGGCCTCACGAGCGCCCGGATGGCGTTCCGCAAGGCAACCTCCTAATCTCTGCCCCTTTCATCCGGACCGAGTACCTTGTGTCGGTTTGTGCTGGATAGTGGAGGCCTGGGATAATGCCAAAAAACTTCCAAGAGGAGCGGAACCTAAAGTTTCTTGGGATTCCGGCGGGGGAAACCGACTAGGGACGTCGAATTACGTCCATGGAGCGGAAATGGGTCGGCGCTCAGAAGCCGTCCCGGACGAAAGGAAGGGGGCCAACATGGTCGGAAAGATGAAGCTTGGTCGTGTCGGGTTCGTCGCTTTAGTGGCGCTTTGCCTCGGGCTCGGCTTGACGGCCCCCGCGGTCGCTGTGCCGAAGCCACCGATGCGGATCACGTGTCTCGCGACACCTGCGATCCACATCGAGGAGGAGACCGCGAACCCCGGAACCTTCGATTGGACGGTCAATGGGACGGGCGCGTGTGTAGCGGCCCAAGGGACCCTGACCACAACGATCAACGGGGCGGGAACTTCGTCGGGTCTCGGGTTGTGTACCGGGTTGCTCGTGCAAAGCCTCGACATCACGATCAACATCACAGTCACGCGAGTCTTCTCGGGAGACTCTTTCTCGGCAGTCGACCACTGGGTTGCACCGGTTTCGACGTTCCCGGTCGCGACTCCGTTCGTGATTCGAAATGGCGACAAGACCCATACCCTCGGCGCGGGCGCAATCTTCACCCACATCAAGCTCAAGTGCCCGCCGACAGATTTGGGCGGCCCGTCCGACTCGGCCACCGTCGCGTGGACGCAGAACTTCGCCTGACGGACGGCCTCGCGCAACGTTAGACGGACCAGAGACCCGGCTTCGGCCGGGTCTCTGCTTTGGCGCCTCCCGAGTCACGCGTTGCCACGCCGCCGCGGACGGGTCTCGCCGGTCACCACCCGCGACGACGCCAGGCTTCGACGTACGGCCGCTCGCGGCCGATGAAGGTGTCGAGGCCGTGGCCCGGGCACACCCGGGTCTCGTCCGGTAGCGCGAACAGGCGGCCGAGCGAGGTCATCACTTGAGCGAAGCGCTGCGGATCCCCGTCGGTTGCGCCCGGCCCGCCGGGGAACAGCGTGTCGCCAGAGAACAGGAACGATCCGGCGGCGAAACACAAGGAGCCCGGAGTGTGCCCGGGCGTGTGCATGACGCGCACCGTCACATCGCCGACCGTAAGGTCGTCGCCTTCTCCGAACGGTTCGATGTGCACCGACATCGGACGGTCGCCACGATTCGCGTACACCGGCACGTTCAGCGTGTCGACGAGGGATCGCAACGCCTGGACGTGGTCGAAGTGCCCGTGCGTCTGGACGATCGCCTTGACGCGCATGCCGTCGATCTCGGCAATAATCCGGTCGGCGTCGTTCGCACCGTCGACGATCAGCGCCTCTCCTCCTGACGACATCACATACACGTTGTTGTCGTAGGGACCGACCGAGAACTTCTTGACGCTCAGGCCGCCGGCGTCGGGATAGGCATGGGCCGGCC
>Ga0070708_100002413_pt1 | contig 14484 bp, 15 predicted proteins | sample KBSK5503metaG_FD_65469 | JGI IMG/M metagenome (GOLD analysis project Ga0070708, IMG submission 65469) | Corn, switchgrass and miscanthus rhizosphere microbial communities from Kellogg Biological Station, Michigan, USA - KBS K5-50-3 metaG | ecosystem: Host-associated > Plants > Roots >...
CAAATGAATGGCGCGCGGCGTTTGGCCGTTCCGGCTCCGAACGCGATTTCGAATTTCTGCGCCACATCGAGAGCCTCGCCGGCCTCGTCCAGAGTCAGCTGCACCTGCGCGTCGAGCGCCTGCTGCGCCCGCGGCGGGTGAGCGCAGCGGATACCGCTTCGAAGACTCTCCTCCTTCCGGTGGTCGTTGCGCCCCGCGACGGGTGAGCGGCAACGGACACGGCTTCGGATGACCCTGGTCCTTCCGTGGCCGTTGCGCCCGGCGCGCGTTTACCCCTCCCCCGCGGGTGAGCCGCAGTCGGAAGACTTCTTTTTCCGCGGCCGCGGGCGACCTCAACGTGGACGGGATTCCAGACCTGGCGATCATCGCCCACGCGAGGTCTCGCCCGTCCTACCGCACCCCTTCCGCGAGAGGGCGCGTCACTGCCCTCCCGTCGTCCTCGCGGCCCGAAGCGTATGGTGGTGAACACCGGCTTTTCTCCGGGCTCACAGCCGTGGCCCAATGTCTGTCTGATCGGGCGGTGCTTGAAAACCGACGGGCTGGGGGGGCGACAAGCACGGGGGAGCAACCATGTCTAAGCATCAACAGAATCGCGTGGGGTTGTTTTTGTTGCCCTTGCTCGGCGTTGCGACACCCTTGTCCGCGACGGCCGCCTATCCGCCGAACGGACCGGACATTCCGGAAATCACCCTGACCGAAGGCCCGCCGCGCCAGCGCGAGACTCCCCCGCCCCCGGGGGCCTTCGACGAACAGTCGCAGTGGAACATGGCTTTGGTGGGCTACAACGACCTTCAGGGCCGCTCGGCCTATCAACCGATCATCATCAACCAAGACAAGCGCGAGATAGCGTATGTCGGTCACCACGCGGGTTTCGCGATCAATCCGCTCACCGGCAAAGAGGAGCCCAATGGCACCTCGATCGTCGACGTCACCGACGCCAGAAATCCCGTCTACCTCGCTCACATTCCGGGTCCGCCGGGCTCACTAGACGCTGCCGGCGCGCAGATGGTGCGTGTCTGCAGCGGCAGCGTCTTGCCCAAGGCCGAGGCGGGGAAGTGGTATCTGTTGCGATCGCACGGAAACGCCGGTCCGGACGAAGCGCATGAAATATGGGACGTGACCGACCCGCGCAATCCCGCATTTCTCACGACCATCGTCGATGGGCTGAGCAACACGCACAAGAGTTGGTGGGAGTGCGACACGGGAATCGCGTATCTGGTTGCGAACCGGACTTCGGACGGATGGCACCAAAGCGGATCCAACCAGCATCTGAAAATCTACGATTTGAGCAACCCGGCCAAGCCGCGCTACATCCGGGACTTCGGATTGGCCGGGCAGCAGCCGAGCGCGAAGGGGAACCCTCCCCCCGGCATCCACGGACCGATCTCCGCCGGGTCCGGCAAGAACCGCGTGTACATGGCCTACGGCGTGGGGGCCAACGGCATTTTCCAGATCGTCGACAGGGAGAAGCTACTCAACGGCTTCACCGACCCGATCAACCCTACCCAGGAAGAAATTCTCGCGCCCCAGAAGGGCTTTATCAACATGTCGCCCGATCAGGGCGGCCACTCCGCTTTTCCTGTTTACGGTCTGCCCATTCCCGGGTTTCAGGATGGCTTTACCCGACTGACCCGGCGAGACATCGTCATCCTCGTTTCCGAGGCGGGCGCCAACTACTGCATCGGGGAAGGGCCACATCTCGCATTCCTGGTGGACGTCAGCAACGAAAGCACCCCCTTTCCGATCTCGACCCTGCGGGTGCCGCAGCACCCGGGAGACTTCTGCAACAAGGGTGGTCGCTTCGGCGCGCACGCGGTCACCGAGTCGTTCTATCCGCCCTACTACGGCAAACTGGCCATCATCTCCTGGTTCAACGCCGGCACGCGCGTCTGGGATATTCGCGACCCGTTCGACCCAAAGCCAGTCGCCTATTTCATCCCCGCGCCGAACGACAACACCATCGCCAGCTGCAGCATGCTCGACGGCACGCGTTGCTCGACCGCAATCCAGACGAACAACGTCGAAGTCGATGACCGTGGCTTGATCTACTCGGCCGACCGGGCAGGAACGGGGATGCACATCCTGAGGCTCACTGGGCTCGCCCGGCGAATCGTGGAAGGTCGTTGAGATGGGAGGCAGATTGCTCATACTTGGAGCAGTCGCGGCGATCGGGGCGACGGGATGCGCCACGCATACCGCGGCGACCCTGCCCGATCCGGCCGCTTCCACGACCGCTCGAGCCATCACCGTCGAGGCGATCTCCCGCATCCAGCCGGGCCGCTCGACCCAGGCCGAGGTCCAGGCTGCGCTCGGAAGCCCATGGCGCAGGACCAACTACGGTGAAACCTATTGCGGCTGCGAGCACCATGATTTGCAGGAAGTATGGGAGTACCGCGGCGTCGATTCGAATGGCAATTACAAGCTACACCTGGAATTCGACGAGGACGGCGTCGCACAAACCGTGGCGAAGATCCCCGGCGCCGGCGGAGCGGTGCGCGTGATGGCGGCCCCGCCCGACGACACCCATCCCGTCGATGGCGCGCATCAGGACGTGGCCCAAAACTCCAGGCGGAAATAGCGGCTACTCCAGTCGGGGTGCCAGATCCGCTCCAAGCTTCATTCGAGAAAATCGAGGGGGACCGATTCCCCCAACATCAGCGCATATGGCGCCATGGCGCCCGTCACATCTGCTCGCCCGTCGCAAGTCGAGTGAAAGGTGAAGAGCAGCACTCCACCTCCCTCGGTGCCCGCCCTCTGGACGACGGCGAGCCCTTCGGTTGGATTCCTTCGGCAGCCGGCGGAAAACACCGCGTTCCCCACCGCCACCTGGCTGACGTCAGCTTGCTGTCGAGCGCCGGAAAGCGCGAACAGCGATTGGTCACCGCCCGAGACGGTGAGCCGGTCATCTGACAAATCCTCTGTTCCTCGCGTATCGACGTCGACGATCCAAGCCGTCTGCGCCAACCGGGCCGAAGTCGATGCGCCCGCCGTGGTCTCCACGTCCTGCTGCTGATAGGAGATCAAGAGGTGGGCATCGCGGCGAACGACCGTCATCACCCCGATTTTCAGGACGAGCAGCTCGCGATCACCATGCTCGACCTGAGTAAAGTCCGACGCGAAAACCGCAAGCTCGGGTGTCCACACTCCGGTGACCACAAAGGTGCCATTCCTCTCCCCATCAAAGGGAAGCGGACAGCCCGGCCCGAGATGAATGTCCACCCTAACCTGATATCCATTCGAAGATGGCGGGCTGACGACCGTTGCACACGGCGACGGGCGCTCAGCGAGCGCGGACATCGCCAAGGTGGAGACAAAAGCTGCCGGGACCGCGGTTCCGAGCGTACTCTCGAGCGGATGGACCACTTCCTTCGGGTCCGGTGTTTTGCACCCGACCACCAGGGCAACGCCGAGCAGCAACGACCTCCGAAACATGACCGCCAGCACAAGCAACACGGATACCAGTCAGACAGACCAATCTACGGCCACTTGGGTTCTCGACGTCGGGCGGAAACGGCACCGCTGCGACATCGCCGTCAGGGGATGCAGATGCACAACCAGCGCTTGCGACGATGAATTTGGTCTCGGAAAGCCGGGGAACTCGGGTTTCTCCGGCGCTACTTATGCCTTACTCACACCAGCGCTGGAAAGGATGAGCTGACATGTCACAAGTTGCTCTGGAGCCATGCAACTGTGGCGTGTGTGGCGCTGCTTCGTGGCACGATTTCTTGCCCGGCTGCAAAGACTGGCTGTTCTCAGTGCCTGGAAGCTACGATTTCGTTCAGTGCGACGATTGCGGCCACGTCTATCTCAATCCTCGCCCCTCTGAAGAATCGCGCGCGCTCTGTTATCCCTCCGGCTACTATACGCACCTTCCCACTACGCGCCCTCGCATCGTTGAACTGATCCGCCACACTCTCGAGACCGTCGCATTGCTGCCCTATCGCCTTCGCTACGGGGGTGCTTGGGCGCCCGTGAGACCTTTCGGCAATCGGAGGGCGCTGGACGTCGGGTGCGGGAACGGCAAGCTGCTGAAGCGGCTTCGACAAATGGGCTGGGATGTAAAGGGGATCGAGATGGATCCCGATGCGGCCAAGCTTGCGCGCGAGGCGCTGGGAACGGAACGGGTCGTCAACGGCGACCTCGCCGACACATCGTTCGTGGGTGAAAAATTCGATCTAATCCTGATCATCCACACTCTGGAGCACTTGCCCCGGCCCAGGTCGGTCTTAGGCCAGGTTCAACGACTGCTCGCACCCGGCGGCCAGGTGATTGTCGCCGTTCCTGACATCTTGAGCGCAGAGTCTCGCCTCTTCGGACGATTTTGGCAGCCGTTGGAGACAACCAGGCACCTACAGATGTTCTCCAGGCACTCGTTGGCCTTCCTGCTTTCCAGCTGTGGATTCCAGATCATCGCAATGAGACCTTCGTTACAGGCTTCCTCGCTGGTGGAGAGCGCGTGGATCGCTCTGGTCCGTAGCCCTGGCATGCTCCCGCCGCACATCCTGTCCGCTGTAGCAATCGCGGCAATGTTTCCCGTAACTGTCTTGTTGGGAGCGGTTGGACTGGCTGGGTCCATTGAGCTACGTGCAATCAAGCAAGCATAATCGATGCGTTATCCGTCGCTTGCGCGGACCCAGATCCGCTCTCCACCAGAGAGAACACGGCGCAGTATCTGACCGACCCCAGTCCTGTCCATCAAGCTACAGGCGAGGGCGAGACCGGCAAAGCCCTGCTCTCGAAGTGCTGCAACGACACTCTGAGCACTTTCGCTCTCGGAGGAACGAAGCCACGCACCCGCCAGCAGATAGGGGTGTCTGCGGACGATCACCCGCTTAATGGCCTGAAACTCGACGGCTTGGGTGGGATGCCTCCGTGCATACTCGTCACAGTATGCCAAGAAGACGTCGCGCCCGGTGGTGAGGGCTGGCCCGGGTGGAACAGACGCCGTGAACGAACCGGCGTGAACGCGCGTCCTCCAGAGGACATCGGCGATCATGCCCACGTCACCGTGCTCGGCCATTCGCATCAGCGTGACTAGGTCGCCGTTGTGTCGGCGCAATACTTCACCGAAGCCGAACCGGTCGAGGAACGTCTTGCGGTACATGATGCAGGGGGTCCCGATCGGCGAGCGCCCTGCGGTCAATACCGCACGGATATACGCGCCGCCGGCGACCACGGTCGTATGCTTGACGATTGAACGTGCCCGGAGAACCTGGCCCTGTCCATTGATCATCAGGCTATTGCTGCCGACAAATCCAACGGGGCCGTGGGCCTGGAGGAATTGCGCCTGCCGTTCAATAAATCGGGGAAGGTATATGTCGTCGTCGTGGAAGAAAACGACAAAGGCGCCAGCTGCGGCCGCAACTCCTCTTTGAAAGTTGACATCCATGGGCAGCCGCTCGTCCGATCGGAGGACGCGAGCATTCCCATGGCTCGCTGAAAATGCTGCAAGCAGCTCCTGCGTTTCGCGAGGGCTGTCATTGTCAAGTATGATCACTTCCGTATGCGGATAAGTTTGAGCCTGCAATGAGTCGAGGGTGTGTCTCAGGTACTCGGTGCGCCCGATCGTCGCCACCGCCACGGTGACCAGGGGCGGGTTCGCGGCGGGAATCATCCGCCGTCCGAGACAGAATATGACTCGACGAGCTTCTTCAGCTTACGGATCGGCACAAAGCACGATCGGATCACTTGGGCGTGGTAGCTCAACAGGGCGTACCACGACGCCGAGGATGCACCTTTTCGCCGCAGGCGAGCGACCGCGATAGGCAAGGACAGAGTGCGAACCGTGAAGTGGACACAGATGATCACCCTCATCACCAAGACATGCCAGGCGCCCCAATGCTTGGCAAAGTACAACAGCTCGCACTGGTGGTACACGACCCAACGGACGTGGAGATTCTGAATCGAGCTCACGCCCGCATGATGGACGACCCGCGCATGCGGCGTATAGACGCACGTCCAGCCGGCCGAGCGAATTCGGCGACAGAGGTCCGTCTCCTCGAAATACATGTAGAAACGTTCATCGAATCCCCCGAGGGCTCGAACCGACGCCGTTCGCATGAGCAAGCAAGCGCCCATCATGTACTCAACCTCGCGCTGGGAATCATGGCCCCAGGACAGCATGTAGGTGCCGGCCAGAATCTCGCTGCGCGGAAACAGCCGGTTGAGACCAGCGAGATCGAGAATCGAGCGACGCAGCGAGGGGAAATGAACGCAGGACGGCTGGAGCGTCGAATCCGGATAGACCAATTGCGGACCCACGACCGCAATACGCTCATCTCCATCGGCAACCGCGACCATGGAAGCCATCGCGGCTGGGAGAACCTCCGTATCGGGGTTCAGCAACAGGATATAGCGCCCCCTGGCACGGCCCAGGCCCCGGTTGCAGGCCTTCGAAAACCCCACGTTGTGGCTATTGGCAATCAATTCGACGCCCGAGTTGGAATCTCGGAGGAAGTTCGCGCTGCCGTCTTTCGAGTCGTTGTCGATCACGATGATCTGCAAACTCAAATCGTCTGGCACGGAGAAGAGGCTTGCGATACAGGAGCGCAGCAACGCCCCACTGTTCCAGTTAACGATTACCACTGTGAGATCCGTAGATTCTGTGGGCAGGCTGATTCTCACGGGTATTTTACGGTAGGCCGCGAATCGCACGCGCAGCCAGCCCAACGCGAAGCCTGGAGATGGCCTCGCTTACCGCGTCGCTCAGACCCTCAATCTGCTTGAGCGCCGCCAATGCCGCGTAGAGATTCGCAAGCAGTAGATCTTCGTTGGTATTCACATTTACGAAATCGGTTTCAAAATCGGTCCGAATGTCGAATCCTGAAGCGAGTAGCCTGGAAAAGGCTTCGCCGATGGGAGCGTCTGCGGGAACGCTCTCCACATATTTTGACAGCGAGTCCCTGACCGTGGTCCGCAGGAGCGCAGCCCCTGTCCAACGATGGGCGCCAGTCGGAAAGCGGCTCGACCGCTCCTCGATCCTGGTGATGCGAGGGCCGTTGCAAAAGACGACGCCGCCCAGATTCAGCTCCTCGGGAACGAATGCAGGGGCTAGGCTCAAGACGGCCGTCGCGTCCGCTATCGAGCTGAACAACGTGGAAAATGGATTGGAGCTGAAAAACTCATCCGCAAGCGCCAGGGCGCAGAGCTCCGTGTCCAACCAGGACAGCGCCGAGAGAAAGGCAGGTATTGCGCCGTATTTGTGGAACGGGTTCAAGCGGACCTCAATATCGAAATCGCCCCTGGACGCGTGGGGATCGGTCCGATAACGCTCAACGATACCGGCGAGCTGATCAAGGTGCTCGCTCGTTGTCGAGATGTAGGCTCGACAAATGCCGGCAGACCGGGCGAAGTCCAGCGTTCTGACCAGAAGAGGCCGATCGAAGACAATCGTCGCCGGCTTCGAGCAATAGTGACTGAGGCGATTCATTCGAACGGCCTTGCCGCCGGCCAGCAATACCAGTGCACAGTCGGGCATGACCCTATCTCCTGGATTCGGCAATGATGTTCGACGCAATCGAGATCACGGCCTAAGCTTTCCAATTCGTAAGAGCAGGCTCGATCAGCAAGGACCACGCAATCCGACTCAGGTGCACTTGGCTCCGGCTCCTAGCCATGAAGCGCTGCGCCCGTCTCGCCCTCGAGGCGCAAAGTAGTCCGTTGGTGCTTCGCCCACGCCCATGAGGACGATACTATTGTCTCTACCGAGCTGAATTTAGGCCGCCATTGTAAGCGGGTCGTGGCAGTCCTGATGTCCGCGATACAGATCGGCACCTCACCAGGCCCCGCGGATTTGGTATCGATGGGCACGGTGCAACTTCCGATATCCTGGATCGCTTGAATAATTTTCCTCAAGCTCGTGCCGATGCCGGAGCCGACGTTGGCGGTGATGCTTTCATCTGACCTTTCGAGGAACTCCACGGCGGCCACCATCGCATCTGCGACATCGAGGACGTGAACATAGTCTCTGATCGCAGTCCCATCGGAGGTTGGAAGGCCATCGTGCAACCGAAATACTCCCGCATCCAGCGTCGTGCCGATGATCTTGTCTATGACCTGGAGGGTTCCTCTTTTCTTTCCGCTCGTTCCGTCGGCAGAAGCCCCTCCCACGTTGAAGAGCCGCAAAACCGCCGACTTTACTCCTTGGACTCGGTCGTACCAGCTCAGTAAGCGCTCGATTTGGGTTTTACATTCAGCATAGGGGCTTGCCGGAGAAGCGGCTACACTTTCATGGATAGGAATCTCCGCCGCCGCCCCGTAAATGCTGGAGCTCGATGCAAAAACAACGCGGCGGACGTCATATTCAACGGCGACATTGAACAGGTGGATGCTGTTTACAATGTTCTGGCTGAAGAACTCCGTGACGCTCTGTGCGCTTGCCGCTATTCCGTTAACGCCCGCTAAATGAACAACGGCATCGAATCGATTGGTCTGAAATACGCGCCGGATTGAATCTCGATCCGCGAGATCAGCTATCGTTGCTTTGCCCGGAGTTTCCGAGGGCAACTTATCTAGTTGGTGGGTGCGATGACCAGCACGAGCCAGGGCATGGCACAAAAAACCGCCGATGTACCCGGATGCGCCGGTGACCAGTATTTCCAATCGCTCTCACCTTTGTGGCGGACGCTAACAGTCGGTAAGAATGAGGTCAACGATGGTTCCCGACCTCGTCTGCGCGCGAGTTGCGGACAAACCCGGGCTTCCGGCACTAGTATCCCCAGACGGTTCCCGGGCCCAGGTTCCGGAACTGCCAGTTGCTCCCGGGGGACACGGATAGCTCGGTCAAGGCGACTATGGGAGCGCGCTCGACATAGGGCACTCTAAAGCGTCCCGGGGTCGTTTCCGCGTCAGACCGGGATCGATGGAAAGACGCATGCGTCCGCCAGCTGGTTGCCGTAGTTGCCCACGAACTGAGCGGCGATGCCGCGGATCACCCTCGGCCACCGCCGGTTTCCCAAACACTGAGAGATTTTGGCCAAGTCACCTCCGCCAGCCCGGTCGGCGTGCCAGATCAACGAGTCTCCCCGAGACTCCAGCTGCGCGAATCGCCCGTGTGCCGGGGGTCGCAATCGGCTTGTCGCCAAAGCATTGTACAAATGGCCCCGGAAACCGGGGCCGAATGGACAATAAAGCGCGAAATCGACGACTCATGGAGAAGGCCAGCCAGCAACATGGGCTGATCTCACGAGAGCAAGCCGTGGGTCTAAAGTTCAGCCATTCGGGGATTGACCGACGATTAGAATCGGGCCAGTGGACGGGCATCCGGCTAGGTGTCTATCGTGTAGGCGCGGTCGCCAGCAGTTGGCGCCAAGAATTGATGAGCGCCTGTTTATGGATTGGGCCAGAAGCGGTCGCCTCCCATACCTCCGCCGCGCGACTGCTGAAGCTCGACGGAGTACCTGTCCCGGCGATTGAGGTAACTACCTCGAAGCCTCGCAATCCTGAGCGAACGGGAGTGGTCGTGCACCGCTCCCGGTCTTTACCGACCGAGGACAGGACGGTCATCGACGGAATCCCCTGCACCCGCGCCGCTCGGACGATCATCGACCTGGCATCAGCGATTGAAGGCCACCAACTCGAGCTTGCCCTTGAGGACGCTCTGCGTCGCCGCCTGATTCAGGTTCCATGGGTGTATCGGCGTCTTCGGGTATTGGGAACCAATGGGCGCCGGGGTACCCAGTCTCTCGCTCGATTCTTATCGGAACGACACTCAGGAGAAGCACTGACCGACAGTGCGCTCGAAGCTCGAGTGTTTCAACTCCTGCGCAAGGCAGGCCTACCTCGGCCCGAGCGACAATTCATGGTCACCACCGATGAGGAGCTCATTGCCCGTGTTGATTTCGCGTACCCAAAGCAACGATTGATCATCGAGGCGGATGGCTACCGTTATCATCAAGACCTCAAGGCGTGGACCCACGATCGAGATCGCCTGAACAGGCTGGCCGCAGACGGATGGCGCGTCATGCATGCGCGATGGAAGGACGTCACCGTAGGCCAGGACCGTTTCGTGAAGAGGGTTCAAGTGGCGCTTCAGCCCTCGAAGCAAGGGCGGGGGCGCTGAAAAAGCAAATGGCGTCATTCCCGCCAATGCGGGTCGGAGTTTTTCCATTCCAGAATAGCCTTTGGAGGCGGTACATCAACTCGCCCCAGTTCGCGACCCTTGCTCCGTTTTCCTCCGCTCGCGCGCGGCCGCGAAGCCGATCCCGCTGTCGCGGGCCGTAATCTCCGCAACTTTCCCGGCGAGCTTCATTTGCATCTCCTTTGCATTCGAAGCCTTCTCCGGGCGGTTGTAGACAGCGTTCTCTCTTAGATAGGCGGTGCGCGGATTCTGTGACCCAAGCTGCGGGCGCGCCGCCGCAAACCGATCAGGCTCTTCGCCGCGCGAGAGAAGGGCCGAGCCTTTCGGCCCGGGATTGGTTGAAGCGGCCTAAGGCTTCACGCGCTGCAGAGTCGTCCAAGTCCCGGACTTCAGCGCGACATTGGGATCGAACCCTTCCTGATCGCTCAAGATGTATTCGTTGTTGTTGTTCACCCAGGCGTGCCCGTATTGGTTGCTGAGCTCGAACGTCTCTCCGGTATTTGGATTCCGATAGGTCTCGACTCCGCGGAGGGTCTGACTGAAATTCTCCGCCGCCCGGTCCTGGGCCTTGGAACGCTCCTCATGGCCCTTGACAATCATCTTGCTGATCTCCGCGTTGGATTTGCTGATGATCGCCGACCGATCCGCCGCCCCCTTGATCTGCGCAGCGGCGATGTTGTTCTGAACGCCGGCGATTCGAGCCTGCCAATTCGGATCAATCCGCATCGAGTCGACGATGACCCCGAAGAGTTTCTCCGACGCGTCCAATTGCCCCTTGGGGGCGCGAAAGTCGAACATCCGCGCCCAGCTGCTGTAGTGGAGCGCCTGTCCCTGGCGCATGGTCTTGACGTCATAAGTCAGCCAGGGCGTGGCGTTGGTTAGCATCACCGCGGTTACCCACCCCTCCACCTCCTTGCCACTGAGGCTGTATTGTATTCGGGCGCGAGCGACGTCCGAACGAACGCTCACCTTTAGCCCCGCTTGGGTGGACATCGCCTCGTTCTGGCGCGCCGTTTCCTGCATCACCTTGGCGGCCTTGGGAATGGGCTCGATCGCGACCACCCGGGCTTGAGGTCTCACTTTTGGAACGACCACGCGGCGCAAGAAGTCCCCCGCCGGCATCGGACGCATCACGTCGCAGCCCCGCTGCGACCGCAGCGACTGAACGGTGAAGGAATCGTCCGACCACTGCCAGTTGTAGTCGGGAAGAAGCTCGACCGCGCGCCCGTCGGGTCCGCTCGCGCGAAAGGTCGTCTGCGCCAGACCGCAAGCTCCGCCCTGGATGTATTGGACGCTCCCCTGGAACTGCCAGTCGGTTGGGACGAGCAGGCTCATCGCAGGGATTGGCCTCTCGAAACCGTGCTCATCGATGACATTTACCTTCTTGAGGCGATAGTAGTGGCCAGGCGTCCCCGGAGCGGCGGCGCCGCTCGAGGCGGCCGGCTGGCCCGAAGCAGTAGACGACAACACCAACGCGATCGAAACGGCAAGCACTGCCCCTGGTTTGCCCACCGCGACCCTCCTGGCTCGAACGCTTTCCGGATCGCCAGGATGCGACAATCCGGCACCACCCGTGCCCACGATTCAAGTGCCGTGTCAAGGCGTGGTTTACGGAAGGTGGGCCCGGTCGGAGTTTCGATCGCGAGCGACGCGGTCATCTCCTAGCTGGAAACGTTGGCGGCGAGTCGAACCGCCCCCTCGCGAAAGACGCGCACCAACTGATCGACCACGGCGCGCACGCGAGACGTGCGCTGTACGTCGGCGTGCACGATCAGCCAGACGTCGAGCGAGTCGGGCTTCTCGCCGGGAAAGGCCCGCCCCAAATCGGGCGTGGCATCGCCGAGGAAGCAAGGCAGATCACCCGCGCCCAGGCCGAGGCGCACGGCCTCGAGGACGGTCGTGATGCTGTTGGTTCGAAGAGCGACGGGGCCGCCGGGGAGGCGGTCCTCGACGTTGCGCAGTGGCAGCCTGACGCCGTCGGTGTAGCTCACCGCGGCGAGGGGCGCCGGCCTCCTCCGCCCTCGGCGGACGTAGGGCGCGACGGCCATGCGAGCGAGCTTGCGTGCCACCAGGGCTGGCTCGGTGGGCCGCACGGTGCGGATGGCGACGTCGGCCTCTCGCCGGGTGACGTCGAGACGGGCGATGGTGCTGATCAGCTCGAGCGCGATGCTGGGGTGACGCCGATGTACCGCCTCCAGCGCCGGCAGGACGAAGTATTTCCCGAGGATCTCCGGCGCGGTAACCCGTACGCGTCCCGAGAGCTGCCGGTCGGCGCCCAGGGCGCGGCGCTCGGCGGCCAGCGCGGCCGACTCCATCTCCTCGGCGGCGGCGCGGACGGCCTCACCCGCGGCGGAGAGCGTAAGCCCGCCCGGCCCGCGCTCGACGAGCGGGGCCCCCATCTCCCTCTCCAGGCGCGCCAGGCGACGCGCGACCGTAGTCTCGTCGATGCCGAGCTTGCGCGCGGCGGCGGCCAGCGTGCGCGCGCGGCAAAGGGCGAGGAAGATCCGCAAACCATCCCAATCAGGCATTTTTGCAGTGTCCCTCATTTTCCGTCCGGCATCCATGCAGGATCGAGCTGCGCGTCCGCGGGTGGCCCGGCTCGCGGAAGGCTGCTAGCTCTCGCCCATGACGACCACCCTCTTGAGAGAGGCGAAAGACGGCATCGCCGTCCTCACCCTCCACCGGCCCGAGAAGCTCAATGCGATCAACTACGCGCTCATCGACGCGCTCGAATCCACGCTCGATGAGCTCGAAGCGGATCCCTCCGTCCGCGCGGTGATCCTCACGGGCTCGGGAGATCGGGCCTTCAGCGCCGGCGCCGACATCGCGGAATTCGCGGGCAGCGTTGAGGCCGGCGCGGAGCGCGCGCTGCGCGACTTCGTGCGTCGCGGCCAGCGGCTGACTCGGCAGATCGAAGGCTACACCAAACCTCTCATCGCCGCGGTCAACGGCATCGCTTTCGGGGCAGGATTGGAGATCACCGAGGCGGCGTCGTTGGCGCTGGCCAGCGATCGCGCCCGCTTTGCAAAACCGGAGATCCGGCTCGGATTCCCGCCGCCCTTCGGAGGGACCCAGAGGCTTCCCCGCATCATCGGCCGGAAGCGCGCGCTGCAGATGATCCTCACGGCCGAGCCGATCGACGCGCAGCAGGCGGTGTCCATCGGCCTGATCAATCGAGTGGTCGAGCACGCCGCGCTCCTCTCCGAGGCCCGCCTGCTCGCCAGTCAGATCGCGCGCCATTCCCCGGCCGCAGTGGCGGCGTGCCTGCGCAGCGTCACCCGAGGCATCAACGTCTCCATCGACGAAGGGCTGGCCATCGAAGCCATGCAGTTCGCCGCGATGGTTCCGACGCCCGACATTCGCCAGGGCATCGACTCTTTCTTGTCCCGGCGCAAGTGAGGCTCGCAGGAAACGGTGACGTCCATGTCGAGTTGCTTGCCGCTAAAAAGCCGCTTCAGCTCCTCGCTCCCGAACCGGACGGCGGCGAGACGAGTGTCCGAGGCCGCCCTCCGCGGTCGAACCACCGCAGCCACAGCGGCCGCAATTCATCCCGTCGCCTACGAGGGAGGTTAGCGCGATGCCGGAAGCAACTCTGCTCGAGCGCCTGAACACGCTCACCACGCCGCACCTCGCCGACGGATGCATGCGCGTTCGCGCCCCCGTTCGGTGCGCGCCCACGGGCCTGCGCGCCCTCGCACCCCGGATGCGTTGCACGGGCCGCGCCCGCCCCGCCCGCCACGTGGGAAGCGTCGACGTCTTCCTCGAGGCGCTCGGGGGCACTCACGCCGGCGATGTCCTGGTCATCGACAACGGGGGCCGATTGGATGAGGCGTGCATCGGCGATCTGGTGGCTCTCGAGGTGATGAAGGCCGGACTGGGCGGGATGATCGTCTGGGGGCTTCACCGCGACACCGACGAATTGATCGAGATCGGCTTGCCCATCTTCTCGCTGGGCGCGATTCCGACAGGTCCCCATCGGGTCGATCCGCGATCACCCGACGCACTATCGTCGGCCCGCGTCGGAGCACAGGTGGTCACGAGCTCCGACTTGGTGGTGGCGGATGCCGACGGCGTTATTTTCCTCCACCAGGATCGCTTGTCGTCGATCGTTTCCGCGGCTGAGGCGATCCGCGCGACCGAGCGGGACCAGGCCTGCAAGATGCACAGCGGGACGAGCTTACGAGAGCAGGTGCACTTCGACGAATACATCGCGCGACGCGCGACCAACCCGCTCTTCGGATTCCGCGAACATCTTCGCGCCGTGGGAGGAGCGATCGAAGAGTAGCCACGAGCGCGAGCAATTGATCGTATGACTCCTTCGATGACCGAACTTCCTTTCGCAGCCGTCGGTTTCATCGGCCTTGGGAACATGGGCGAGCCGATGGCGCGCAATCTGCTAATCGCCG
>Ga0070708_100002414_pt1 | contig 14482 bp, 10 predicted proteins | sample KBSK5503metaG_FD_65469 | JGI IMG/M metagenome (GOLD analysis project Ga0070708, IMG submission 65469) | Corn, switchgrass and miscanthus rhizosphere microbial communities from Kellogg Biological Station, Michigan, USA - KBS K5-50-3 metaG | ecosystem: Host-associated > Plants > Roots >...
CCGGTCGATCGCGCCGGGGGGCCGGCCAGCGAGCAGGCGATCAGGACCGGCCTGCAGGTCCTGGCGGCCGGGAAGGTGCTCGGCATCTACCCGGAAGGCACGCGCAGCCCGGACGGCCGCCTGTACCGGGGCAAGACCGGGGTGGCCAGGCTGGCCGTCGAATCCGGCGCTCCGGTGGTCCCGTGCGCCATGATCGACACGTTCCAGTTCCAGCCGCCGGGCACGCTGTGGCCGAACCCGCGGTTCCGGCCAGGGGTGCGGTTCGGCGAGCCGCTGGACTTCTCCCGCTACCACGGGCAGCAGGCTGACGGTCAGCTGCTGCGGACCATCACCGACGAGATCATGCAGGCGATCGCGAAGCTCTCCGGCCAGGAGTACGTCGACATCGACGCCCGCCGCGCCAAGGCCGAACTTGCCGCAGACAAGGACAAAACCACGCCCTGACCGCTCCTGCCGCGCCAGTTTTAGCCCAGGCTCGCGCCGCAGCCATCCACGCAGCCCTCAGGCCCACTATGGTTATTGCCATGCGAGTGGGAGTGCTCACCGGTGGCGGCGATTGTCCCGGTCTGAATGCAGTGATCCGCGCCGTGGTCCGCAAGGGCGTGCAAGAGTACGGCCTGGAATTCGTCGGGTTCCGCGACGGGTGGCGCGGGCCGCTCGAAGGTGACACCGTACCCCTGGACGTGCAGGCGGTGCGCGGCATCCTGCCGCGCGGCGGCACGATCCTAGGGTCGTCCCGCACCAACCCGCTGAAGAACTCCGGTGGCGGCGGCCGCAACGGCATCGAGCGGATCAAGGACAACCTGGCCGGTCTCGGCGTCGACGCCCTGATCGTGATCGGCGGCGAGGACACGCTCGGCGTGGCCGCCCGCCTGGGCGAGCAGGGGCTCCCCGTGGTCGGGGTGCCCAAGACGATCGACAACGACCTCGGCGCCACCGACTACACCTTCGGCTTCGACACGGCCGTGAACATCGCCATGGAGGCCATCGACCGGCTGCATACGACCGCGGAGAGCCACCACCGGGTGCTGATCGTCGAGGTGATGGGCCGGCACGCCGGCTGGATCGCGCTGCACGCCGGGCTGGCCGGCGGCGCGAACGTGATCCTGATCCCGGAGCGGCCGTTCGACATCGAGCGGGTCGTCGCCTACGTGCAGCACCGGTTCCAGACCCGGTACGCGCCGATCGTGGTCGTGGCCGAGGGCGCCCACCAGGTGAGCGAGGAACTCGCGGTCAGCAGCGAGCAACTCGACTCGTTCGGCCATGTCCGGCTGGGCGGCGTGGGCCAGATGCTGGCCGACGAGATCGAGAAGCGCACAGGCAAGGAGGCCCGCTGCACGGTGCTCGGCCACATCCAGCGCGGCGGCACCCCGACCGCGTTCGACCGTGTGCTGGCCACCCGGTTCGGCGTGCACGCCGTCCAGGCCGTGCACGACGAGGCGTTCGGCGTGATGGTGGCGCTTCGCGGCACCGACATCATCCGCGTCTCCCTCGCCGAAGCCACCAGCCAGCTCAAGCTGGTCCCGCCCCAGCGCTACGCCGAAGCCGAAGTCTTCTTCGGCTAGCCCCTCGCCCTTTCGGCCCCTCGCCCCTCCCTTCTCTCCCGCCCCACGCGTGCCCGGCTTTCGCCTGCTGCCGCTTTTCTTGCCGTCGGCGGCTTGTGGACGGCGCACCCGTGTGCGTATACTCGTTTACGAGTACTTGAGAGCGAGTCCTCGGGAAACGAAGACTCGGATACGAGGAGATGCCAGATGGCCCGGCAACGGAAGACGGGGCAGCGGAGGATCACTAATCTGCTCGCGCTTTCGCTGCTCACGCTGCTGACGGAGCGGCCGATGTACCCGTACGAGATGGCCGCCATGCTGCGCCAGCGAGGCAAGGACCAGTCGATCAAGATCAACTGGGGCTCGCTCTACACCGTGGTGCAGAACCTCGAGAAGCACGGCTTCATCGAGGCGATGGAGGTCGCCCGGGAGGGCAGGCAGCCGGAGCGGACCACGTATCAGATCACCGACACGGGACGTGCCGAGCTGAAGGACTGGCTGCGCGAGCTGCTCAGCGAGCCCGAGCGGGAGTACACCAGGTTCGAGGCGGCCCTCGCCGAGTGCGCCGTCCTGCCGCCCAGCGAGCTAGCCGACCTGCTGCGGCAGCGGCTGGACGCGCTGGAGGCGGGCATCGCCCAGCACGAGGCGGGGCTGACCGAATTGGTCACCCAGGTGCCCCGGCTCTTCCTCATCGAATCGGAGTACCACCTGGCGCTGCGGCGCGCCGAGGCGGACTGGGTGCGGGGACTGCTGAAGGAGATCACCGACGGCAGCTTCCCCGGCATCAAGGAGTGGCAGCTCTTCCACGACACCGGGCAGATCCCGGAAGAAGTTCTCGCGCTCGCCGAAGCCGAACGAGAGGGGGCCGCCGAGAGCTGACACAAACGACCCCGGCCTGGTGCGGTAACACCGGCGGCCGGGGCCGTCAACCTCAATCGATCCCGCGAGCACGCGAAACCCGAGGTCCCACCCACTACAGTAGCCGGGTTTCTCCTCGCGGGGCTGGATCGCAAGGAGACACCAGTGAGTACTGCCGACTGCGCCATCGAGGCGCGTCACCTCGTCAAGACCTACGCCGTGCACGGCAAAGGCAAGAAACACGGCATCCGGGCGCTGGACGGGCTGGACATCAGCGTCCCGCGCGGCATGATCTACGGTCTTCTCGGCCCGAACGGAGCAGGCAAGAGCACCACCGTCAAGATTCTCACCTCGCTGGCCAGGCCAGACTCCGGCACGGCGCGCGTCGAGGGCATCGACGTGCTCGCCCGGCCCGGCCAGCTCAGGCGGGTGATCGGGGTCGTCGCGCAGCGGTCCGGCGCCGACCCCACCGCCACCGGCCGGGAGAACCTGATCCTGCAGGGACGTCTCTACGGGCTGCGCGGCGGTGCCGTCAAGGCTCGCGCGGACGAACTGCTCGGGCACTTCGGCCTGACCGAGGCGGCCGGGCGGCTGGTCAAGACCTACTCCGGCGGCATGCAGCGCCGGCTGGACGTGGCGCTGGGGCTGATGCACCGGCCCGCGGTGCTGTTCCTCGACGAGCCCACCACGGGCCTGGACCCGGAGTCCAGGGCCGCCATGTGGCAGGAGATCGCCAGGCTCGCGGGCGGGGAGGGGATGACCGTGCTGCTGACCACGCACTACCTGGAGGAAGCGGACCGGCTGGCGAGCCGGCTCGCGATCGTGGACCGGGGCCGGGTCGTCACCTCGGGAACGCCCGATGAGCTCAAGGGCGAACTGCGCGGCGACGCCGTGCAGGTCGAGCTGCCGGCTCCTTGGGACGACGCCGACGCGAGCCTGGTCCGGCGCGTGCTGCAGGGCCTGCCCGCGGTGCGAGACGTGGTCATCGCCGGGCGCGACCGTGGCCGTGTCGGTGGCGACCTTCCGCTCGTACCAGAAGAACGTCTGAGCCGACGGCCGGAAACGGCGGGTGCCACGGGGGCCCGCCGTTTCCGGCTTTCCGCCTGCGGCTCAGCGCGGCACGGCTTCCAGCCGGGCGGGCGGCTCCTGGTGCACCGGCGGCACCGGGGCTTCACCGCTCCGGATGGTGCGGATGTCGCGCGGGATGACAGCCAGCGCGGACGCCACGATGATCACCGCGGCCGCCGCGTACTGCGCGCGGGAGATCCCGATCACGGTGCCCAGCGGGCCGGCGATCAGCGCCCCCGCGGGCATCGCCATGACCGAGCCGAGGACGTCGTAGGACGACACCCGGGCCAGCTTGTCCGGCGGGATGTTCCGCGCCATCGTCACCGTCCACTGGACCATCATCATCTCGACGAGCACGCCCAGGCCGAACGACGCGACGCAGATGGCCGCCAGCGGTAGGACCAGCGCCAGCGAGAGCGGCGATATGGCGATCGCGCCCCCGCAGAGCACCACGAACAGCATGGGCCGGCGCGGGGTGAACCGTAGCGACGCCAGGCCGCCCGCGATCAGGCCGAACGCATCCGCCGCGGTGATCGCGCCCCAGGCGGCCGGACCGCCCAGCTGCTCCCGCGCCACCACCGGGCCGAGCACGGAGAACGCCCCGTACCAGGCCATCAGCACGACGCAGAACTGGGCGACGATCACCCAGAGCCAGGTGTGCGAGCGGAACTCCGACCAGCCCTCGCGCAGCTCGGCGAGCATACCCGCCGGCGGAGCCTGCGCCGGAACCGCGCCGTGAGCCGGAACCAGAGCCTGTGCCTGCGCCTTGACCGGCACCGGGACCGGCGCGGGAACCGGCGAGCCCTGGATGGACAGCAGCATCGGAACCGTGGCCACCATGCCGATGCCGCACAGCACGAGCGCCCAGCCCGCGCCGGCCGCCGCTACCAGCAGGCCGGCCACCGCCGCGCCCGACATCTGGCCGGTATTCATCGCCAGCCGGCTGATCGCGCTCGCCTCCTGCAGCAGGCTTTCCGGTACGAGGCGGGGGAGAAGCGCCTGGGAGGCGGGATAGAAGATGGCGGCTCCGGTCCCGGTGACCGCCTCAAGCCCGATCATCGCCCACAACGGCGGCCGGCCGGCCAGCGCGAGCACGCCGAACGTTCCCTCGCCGACCGCCATGAGCAGGTTGGCCGCGACGATGACCCGCTGCGGCCGGAACCTGTCGGCCGCGACCCCGCCGACGAGCGCGAATACCAGCGCCGGGGCGATCTGGGCGGCGAGCACGTAGGACAGGTCGGCGGCGGAGCCGGTGGCCTTGAGCACCGCGAACGAGACGCCCACCAGGGAGAACCCCACCGAGGCGGGCGCGATCAGCCGTTCCGCGAGCAGTAGCCTGAAGTCCCCGATCCCGAGCACGGGGAACCGGCGGCGGAGCCCACCCCGTGACATCGCCTGTGTCCCTTCCGATCGGCCGCGCCCTTGTCAGCCCGGCGCCTGGCCGGCCTGGTCAGCCCCGCCGGCTATTCGACGCTAACCAGCCGCGCGGCGAGCTGGCAAACTCTTTTACCTGGCTGAGCCCGGTCAGCAGAGCTGGTCGATCCTGGTCCAGACGCCGGGCGGGTTGTCGTCACGCGGCAGCCAGAGCAGCGGCTGCCTGCCCTCGTACTTGAACTGGAACCCCGCGTCCCCCGGATAGCGGTCCCGCCGGTCGGGCCAGATCACCTGCAGGTAGGCCGGCCTGACGTACCCGTGGTACCGGTCCGAGACGGCGAACATGCTGGTCATCCGCCAGCTTTCGTGCACAGGCCTGACGACGAGCGAGCACGGGCAGATGCCGTCGATCTGGTCTCCGGCCTCGATCACCGAGCCGTTGGCGATGCGGTCGCCGATCGAGTTCAGGATGACCGTCATGTGCTCGACCGGAAGGCCGAACATGGTGAGCTCCGGGCCCTGGTGACTGAGCCACAGACCGATCGTGTACGCCCAGGGCGGCGCGATCTCATCGCCGAGGACGGCGGAGACCGACCAGCCGACGGTGCGGATGTCGTCGGCGACGGCCCGCATGCAGGCTTCCGGGTCGAGGTCCATGCCCCCGGCCTGCGCCTCACACTCCGCGCACCTGCACCGCTGGTCTGCAGGGTTGGCGCGGCGTCTGCGTGATGGGTTCATATCGGACACACTACGAGGGGGGTATGACATTTTCGGGGCCCGCCAGGTCCCCGCCGACTGTGCCGAGGATCCGGACGCCCGTGCAGTCTTGGAGGCTGGTCAGCCCGAGCAGCAGGTGCTGAGCGCCCGCCGCGCCCTGTCGGTGAACCTCTGGAACATCGCTCCGCTCCGGTGCGGCGGTCAGGGGCGCCGCGCGTAGGCGACGTTGATGACCGCGATGGCGACCCAGATGAGCAGGACCATGAAGGCCTGCCCGCCGGAATTGGTGGCGTGCGACACGACCGCGGTGGCCGCGACCCCGAGGGCCATGGACCCGAGCGCGGTGATGGTGGTGGCCACGTTGCGCGCCCCGACCTGAGACGGCCGGGCCGGCGGCGGTCCCACCTGGTACCCGGGCGGCAGCACGGGACCCACATAGCCCTGGTATCCCTGATACCCGTGGTACCCGACCGGCGCCTGATACCCGCCGGGCGCCGGGCCGGCCAAGCCAGCCGGGCCGGCCACGCCAGCCACGCCCGCCGGGCCGGCCACGCCAGCCGGGCCGGCCACGCCAGCCACGCCAGCCACGCCAGCCGGACCAGCCACGCCAGCCGGGGCAACAGGATCGCCGGCACCAGCGGCGCCGGCCGGCGCGGGGACCCCTGGCTGGGCGCCGGCCGGCGCCGCGGCCCCCGGGTAGCCAGGAGACTGGTAACCAGGAGACTGATAGCCAGGAGGCTGGTAACCGGGAGGCTGGTAACCGGGAGGCTGGTAACCGGGAGGCTGGTACCCGGGAGGCCCGGCCGGGCCGCCGGTCCCCGGAACGGCGCCGAACTGCCCAAGCCGCGCGTCGATCCGCTTGTCGATTTCCGCCCCGATGCGCTCGACCAGGCCTTCGGCCACGGCGTCGTCGTAACCGGGACCTAGATCGGCGTGCGCGGCCACCGAAGCGCGGATCTCCGCCTCGTGGTCGCTGCTCATGACCGCACGCTACCCCCGGCCGGGGATCGCCACAAATAGGCGGCAATGGCGACGCGGATAACTGCCGGTACCGGGCGTAGGCGACGTTGACGACCCCGATCACGATCCAGATCAGCGCGATCAGCACCGCCGCGCCCCCGCTGACCTGGCCGGGGGAGTCGCCCGGGTGGAGCACCGTCGCGGTGGCCCCGATGGCCATGCCCATGGAACCAAGGGCCAGCACCACGGCGCCGAACCCCATTCGTCCGGGCACAGGCTCACGACGCAGCCGCGGCCGCGGCGGCGGGTTCTGGTAGGGCGCCGCGCCATACAGCCGGGCGTCTACTCGCCTGTCGATTTCTTCGCCGATGCGCTCGACGAGACCCTCGGCTACGGCGGTGTCGTAGCCGGGGCCGAGATCGCGGTGTGCCGCAGCCGAGGCCCGGACTTCATCCCTGATGCTCATAGTGTTTTCTCGCCTCGCCTCTGGGGCGCCTTCGAGGCGCCTCCTTCCTTCCTCGCTCGTTCCTCGCTCGTCAGTCCAGTCGGCGCCGGCGCCCTTCGGCTCGGCTCGTGCGCACCACGCTATCGGTGGCCCGCGCGGAAAACACTGGGGCTAACACCCGCTTCCCCGCTCGGGCTGGCCCCAGGAACCCGCTGTCGGCTGGCAGACTAGATGAATGCCGCCGTTCCCTGTTTCCCACGGCCCGGATGAGCCGTGCGTGCTGCTCAAGTTGGGCGAGATCGTGCTCAAGGGGCGGAACAGGCAGCAGTTCGAGCGCATCCTGCAGGCCAACATCCGCGCCGCGGTCAAGGACACCGGCGTGCCGGTCAGCCTGCGCCAGCGCGAAGGGGTCATCCTGCTGCGCGTCGCCGACGGCGAGCAGCGCGGTGAGCCGGGCTGGGCGCTGGCCGCCGGCCAGATCGCGGAGCGGATGCGGGACGTGCCCGGCATCGCCCGGGTCTGCCTGCCGCTGCGGGTGGCGAAGACGCCAGAGGCGATCTCCGCCGCCGCGATGGCGCTGACCAAGGACACCTCGGGCACCTTCGCGGTCCGCGCGCGCCGCCGGGACAAGCGCTTCCCGCTCACCTCGGGACAGCTGGGCGTGCTGATCGGCCGCGAGATCCAGGAGGCGCACGGGCTCGGGGTCAACCTCTCCCAGCCGGACACCACCGTGTTCATCGAGGTGGACCAGGACGAGGTGTTCGTGTTCACCCAGGGAATGGCGGGGCAGGGCGGGCTGCCGGTCGGGATGAGCGGCCGCGGGGTCGTGCTCATGTCGGGCGGCATCGACTCGCCGGTGGCCGCCTACCGGATGATGCGGCGCGGGCTGCGCTGCTTCTTCCTGCACTTCTCCGGCATGCCGCTGACCGGCTCGGAATCGATCTACAAGGCCTACGCGCTGGTCCGCGGGCTCGACCGGTTCCAGGGCGGGTCGCGGCTCTTCGTGGTCCCGTTCGGCAAGGCCCAGCAGGCGCTGAAGTCCTCCGGCGCGGACCGGCTGCTGATCGTGGCCCAGCGGCGGCTGATGCTCAAGACCGGCGAGGCGCTGGCCCGCAGGCTCAGCGCTACCGCGCTGATCACCGGGGACTCGCTCGGCCAGGTCAGCAGCCAGACGCTCACCAACATCACCGCGCTCGACGACGCGGTCAAGCTGCCGATCCTGCGCCCGCTGATCGGCTGGGACAAGACCGAGATCATGGCCGAGGCCCGCCGCATCCGCACCCTGGCCATCTCCGAACTCCCCGACCAGGACTGCTGCACCCTGCTCACCCCGCGCCGGGTCGAGACCCGCGCCCGGATCGACGACCTGCGCCGCATCGAGATCCGGCTGGACGCCGAGGACCTGGCCGAGGAACTAGCAGGCAACGCCCGCGAATACCGTCAAGAAAACCAGTAACGATACCGAACGGGCCGGGTTACCCGCCCGGGCTCAGTTCAGGGCGGGCTGGCGGGGGACCGTGGGCGCCGGGGTGAGGGTGCGGCCGACCACGGGGGACAGGTGGGCGGCCACGGCGGCCAGTTCGCGCAGGTCGGACTCGACCAGCGCCTGCGGGCCGTCGCACAGCGCCGAGTCCGGGTGCGGGTGGACGTCGACGATGATGCCGTCGGCGCCGACTGCGATCGCCGCCCGGGACAGCGGCAGGACCAGGTCCCGGCGGCCGCCGGAGTGCGAGGGGTCCACGATCACCGGCAGGTGCGAGAGCCGCTGCGCGACCGGCACCGCGCTGATGTCCAGGGTGTTCCTGGTCGCGGTCTCGAACGTGCGGATGCCGCGCTCGCACAGCACGATGTCCAGGTTGCCGCGCTGGGCGATGTACTCCGCGGCCATCAGCCATTCCTCGATGGTGGCGTTCATCCCGCGCTTGAGCATGACCGGCTTGCCCACCCCGCCGACCGCCTGAAGCAGCGGGAAGTTCTGCATGTTGCGCGTGCCGACCTGCAGCATGTCGGCGTAGCTGGCGACCAGGTCCACGTCGCCGGGGTCGACCACCTCGGTCACCACCGGCAGCCCGGTCGCCGCGCGCACCTCGGCCAGGATCTTCAGCCCGGTCTCGCCCAGCCCCTGGAACGCGTACGGGGAACTGCGTGGCTTGTACGCGCCGCCGCGCAGCAGCGACGCGCCCGCTGCCCGGGCCATCAGCGCCGCCGCCAGCGTCTGATCGGCCGTCTCGACGGCGCACGGTCCGGCGATGACGGTCAGCGTGTCCGGCCCGATGGGCACCCCCGCCACCGTGATGACCGAACGCTCCCGGTGGTGCTCGCGGCTCACCAGCTTGTACGGCGCGGAGATCCGCACCACGTCGCTGACCCCGGGCATGCCTCGCAGGTTCAGCGTGTCTAGGTGGTCCACGTCGCCGACCAGTCCGACGATCGTCCGCGACATGCCCCGGCTCACGAAAGCGTCGCCGCCCGCCGCCCGCACCCGGTCGACGACGCCGTCGATTTCCGTTTCCCCGGCCTCCGCCGCCATCACTACGACCATCTCGTCCGCCTCCAGTCACAAAGAAAAACCCCGGGCCGTCCGGCCCGGGGTTCTCGGTAGGTCGCTCGTCAGCGCAAGGTCTGGCGGGCGACCGTCCCGAACCCGGGCCGGTAGCCAAACCAAAACCAGAACTGCTCGCGCATGACGGCCATGGTAGCGCATGCCGTCAAGACGCGACGGCCCAACGGTCAGAAGCCGACGTCGAGGGTGATGACGCTGCCGCGCGGCGCCTCGCTGACCGGGCTGAAGTCGAAGACCCTGTCGAACAAGCCGAACCGGCGCACGCTGACCTGGAACCCGGCCGCCTGCAGCACCTGGGTCGCCTGCTCCACCGTCATGCCGATCGGGTCCGGCACGGCGACCAGCTGGGGACCGGAGGACACCTGGACGACCACGGTCTGGCCGGCCTGGAACGTCGACCCGGCCGCGGGCTCCTGGCCGATGACGGTGCCCGCGGGCTGCTGGCTGTTGGCGTCCGGCTGCTGGTGCAGGTGCACGCTGTGCTGATCCGCCCACTGCTGCGCGGCGTCGACGCTCATCCCGGCGAAGTTGGGCAGCGGCGGGCTGGCCGCGACCAGGATCGTCACCGTCTTGGTCTGCGGCCAGCTGGTGCCGGCGGGCGGGTTGGTGCCGATCACCGTGCCGACCGGAGCGTTCGAGCCGACCTTGCCGATGGTGGAGACCAGGTGCACGCGCTGCAGCGCGGCCTGCGCCGCGGCCTGCGTGTCGCCCTTCACCGTCGGCACCACGGAGGTGAACGGCCCGCTCGAGACCAGCAGGGTGATCGTGGTGCCCTTGGACACCCGCCCGGCCGGGCTGGTGCCGGCCACGAGGCCCTTGGCCACCGTGTTGCTGTGCACCCGGCCGTTCTTCCTGATCCTGAAGCCGTCGGCGGTCAGGATGGCCGTGGCCTGGGTGACGCTGTCCCCGGCCACCGAGGGCACGTGCGTGAACCGGCCTGAGGTCAGCCACCAGCCGCCGAGCCCGAGCCCCAGGCCCAGCGCGACGACCACCACCACGATGATCAGCCGCGGGCTGAACAGCCAGCGGCCGAGGAAGGGCTCGCGCCCGCCGCGGTAGCGTCCGCCGTCCTCGCGGTGCACGACCAGCGTGTGCGAGTTCGCGCCGGGGCCCAGCGGATCGGTGCTGGCCGGGCTGACGCGCTGCGGGCCCGTCCCCGAGGGAGCCAGGTCGTGCACGCTGATCGGCGGCAGCGTCGCGTCCCTGGCCCACCATCCGTCGGTCGCCGCGGGCGTGTCCAGGTCCAGCCACGGCGCCTCGCCCAGCCCCTGCACCCCGGCGCCGTATGTCCCCGGGGGGACGATCCCCCCCAGACCCCCCCTGCTCACGGGGGGGCTATCCGCCCCCCCGTACCCCCCTGACCCTTCCCGAACGCGGCGCACCGCGCGCAGGAACTCGCCCGCGTCGGCGGGGCGCCGGGCCAGGTCCCGGCTGGTCGCCGCGAGCACGAGCTGGTCGACCGCCGCGGGGATGCCGGGCACCAGCGTGGACGGCGCCGGGACGCCGGAGTTGACGTGCTGGTAGGCCACGGAAAGCGGGGTGTCCCCGGTGAACGGCAGCCGCCCGGTGAGCAGCTCGAAGAGCATCACGCCCGCCGAGTAGACGTCCCCGGCCGGGCCCGTCGTGCCGCCGGTCACCTGCTCGGGCGGCACGTAGGCGACCGTCCCGATGAGCAGCCCGGTCCGGGTGTGGCCGGCCGCCGACTGGGCCCGGGCCAGCCCGAAGTCGGCCACCTTGACCCGCCCGTCGGCGGTCAGCAGGACGTTCTCCGGCTTGACGTCGCGGTGCACGATCCCCGACGCGTGCGCGGCCGCGAGCCCGTCGAGCACGCCCGCCATGATCTCCAGGGCCGACGCGGGGGAGAACCGCCCGCTGTCCCTGAGCAGCTCCTTCAGGGTCCGCCCGGGCACGTACTCCATCGCCAGGTACAGGAACGGGCCGTCGGCGCCCTGGTCGAAGACCGCCACCACGTTCTGGTGGGACAGCCGCGCCACCGACTTGGCCTCGCCGATGAACCGGCGGACGAACTCCTCGTCCCTGGCCAGTTCGGCGTGCATGACCTTGAGCGCCACCTGGCGGTCCAGCCGGGTGTCGGTAGCCTGGTAGACCGTGGCCATGCCGCCGTGCGCGATGCGCGCCGTCACGGCGTATCGCCCGTCGAGCATGCGCCCGGTGAGGGGATCGGCCAGGGTATCGTCCATCGCGACGATCTTACGGTTGTTTTGCCTATCCGGCGTGTTAATCATTGAGCCCCTGGAGGCTCGAGGCGGTGGCTGGGGCAGGTACCTCGGCCCGTTCGGCACATCATAAGGGACCGGCTCGAGCAAGGCCAGCGGCACCGGGCCCGGCACGGCCCGAGCGTAACCTTCCCGTCATGACCGAGAGCGGACGTGTGGTGATAGCCGGCGCGGGCCTGGCCGGGTGGCGGACGGCGGAGGAACTGCGCGAGCGCGGCTTCGCCGGGCCGATCACCCTGATCGGGGCCGAGTCCCGGCCGCCGTACGACCGGCCGCCGCTGTCCAAGAAGGTGCTCACCGAACCCGGCCTCGATCCGTCGCTGAAAGCCGACTTCGCCGCGATGGACGTGGACTTCCGCCCGGACGAGGCGGCCGAGGCGCTCGGCGAGGCGAATGAACTGGTCACAGACCGAGACCGCTACCCCTTCGACCACCTGGTCCTGGCCACCGGGGCGCTTCCTGTGGCGCTCCCCGGCGAGGGGCGGCAGCGGTTCCTGCGCACCTACGACGACGCGCTGGCGCTGCGTGGCCTGCTCCGGCCCGGGCTGCGGCTGGCCATCGTGGGGGCCGGCTGGATCGGCGCCGAACTGGCCACCGCGGCGGTCGCGCACCGCAGCCAGGTCACGGTGGTAGAGGCCGCGCCGACGCCGCTGGCCGCGGCCGTCGGCGCGCCGGTAGGGGCCCAGACCGCCCGCTGGTACGCCGCCGCCGGGGTGGACCTGCGGGTGGCGACCGCGGTCGAGGCGGTGCAGCCCGGCGGCCTGGCCCTGGCCGGCGGCGAGCAGATCGCGGCCGACGAGGTCGTCACCGCGGTCGGGGTGCGGCCGGCCACCCGCTGGCTGGAGGGTTCCGGCGTCCGGCTGGAGAACGGCGTGGCCGTGGACGGCGGCCTGCGCACCTCACGGCCCGGCGTCTGGGCGGTCGGGGACTGCGCCGCGTTCGAGTCGCGGCGGTTCGGCCGCAGGCTGCGGTTCGAGCACTGGGACGTGGCCCTGCACCAGCCCGGGGTGGCCGCGGCCAACGTGCTCGGCGGCGACGAGGCCTACGACCCTGTTCCGTACTTCTGGTCCGAACAGTTCGGCCGGATGCTGCAGTACGTGGGCTATCACGGCGACGCCGAGAGCATGCTGTGGCGCGGCGACCCGGCCGACCCGGCCTGGGCGGCGTGCTGGCTGGCCGCGGGCCGCCTGGTCGCCATCTTGACCGTCGACCGTCCCCGCGACATGCTGCAGGGCCGCCGCCTCATCGCGGCCGGCGACCCGGTGGACGTGGCAAGGCTCGCCGATCCCGCCGTGCCCGTCAAGAATGCAATCGATAGCCGTTAATCCCGCGTTAACGAGGGGTGTTTGGAGGAAGCTCGGACGTGGGACATTGGTCACGTGGCACAGATCGACCCCATGACCGACGCTCTCGTCGGCGAATGGCTGTCACTCCCCGAGGTAGCCCGCCTGCTCGGCATTCCTGCAGGGCGAGTGAAGCAGTTGCTCCGCGACCGTAAGCTCCTCGCCGTGACCCGTCCCGAAGGGACGCTCGCGGTACCGGCCGCATTCCTGGACGGCCCGCAGATCGTCAAGGGCCTGTGCGGGACCCTGACCTTGCTCTTCGACTGCGGGTTCGACGAGCCGGAGGCGCTCCGCTGGCTGTTCACGGCGGACGAGACGCTGCCCGGCACGCCGATCGACGCGATCGCCAAGCGCCGCAGCACCGAAGTCAACCGGCGCGCTCAGGCCCTCGCCTTCTAACGGACCGGCTAGGCTGGCGGCATGCCGCCGAGCCCGCCGCGTCCGAGCCGGACCGCCGGCGGCCGGATCGCCAGCGGAACGCGCACCCGTGCCGTCAGCCTGCCGCATCCGCCGCTGATCCGCGACCTGCTGGCCTCCGGCCGCCAGTCGTTCTCCTTCGAGTTCATGCCGCCCAAGACCGAAGCCGAGGAACACCAGCTGTGGCGGGCGATCAGGCAGCTGGAGCCGCTGCGCCCGACCTTCGTCTCGGTGACCTACGGGGCGGGCGGGTCGACCAGGGACCGGACCGTCCGGGTGACCGGCCGGATCGCCGCGGAGACCACGCTGACCCCGGTGGGCCACTTCACCGCGGTCAACCACTCGGTGGCCGAGCTGCGGCAGGTCATCGGGTCCTACGCGGCGGTCGGGGTGCGCAACGTGCTCGCGCTGCGCGGCGACCCGCCCGGCGACCCGAACGCCGACTGGATCCCGCACCCCGACGGGCTGACCTACGCGGCGGACCTGGTCCGCCTGATCAGGGCGGCCGGCGACTTCTGCGTCGGGGTGGCCGCCTTCCCCGAGAAGCATCCGCGCTCGCCGGACCCGGAGACCGACGTGCGCTACTTCGTGGCCAAGTGCCGGGCCGGGGCGGACTTCGCGATCACCAACATGTTCTTCTACCCGGAGGACTACCTGCGGCTGCGGGACCGGGTCGCGGCCCAGGGCTGCGACGTGCCGATCATCCCTGGCATCATGCCGATCACCAGCCTGCGGGTGATCGAGAAGGCGCTCGAGCTGGGCGGCTGCCGGGTGCCCACCGAGCTGTGGCAGCGGCTGCAGGCGGTCGCTGGTGACCGCGCCGCGGTCCGCGAGATCGGCGTGGACTACGCGGCCGGCATGTGCGAGCGGCTGCTCGCCGGGGGCGTGCCCGGCCTGCACTTCTACACGCTCAACTGGTCCAGGGCGACCAGGGAGATCTATCAGCGGCTCGGCCT
>Ga0070708_100002416_pt1 | contig 14481 bp, 7 predicted proteins | sample KBSK5503metaG_FD_65469 | JGI IMG/M metagenome (GOLD analysis project Ga0070708, IMG submission 65469) | Corn, switchgrass and miscanthus rhizosphere microbial communities from Kellogg Biological Station, Michigan, USA - KBS K5-50-3 metaG | ecosystem: Host-associated > Plants > Roots >...
GCGTAAATTGTGATCTCGTTGGGATATTTTCGGACCATGCGCACCAGGAAGTGGGCAGCATCTTCATCGGCGGCTTTGGTAGTGGGTGCCCCTTCCGGCATTTCACCCAACTGGTCGGGCGGATGGTAGAACTTGGGTGTCCACGCTCCCAGCCAGGTCACGGACCCATACATCTGCTCCCACAATTCAGTTTCTTCCCTTCGGCGGACTAACGGATACTCTGCTCCGCGAAAAACCGCAATGTCGGTTCTTCCGATGAGTTCGAGCATTCGTAAGGTGTGCGCGACCTCTGCGTTCAACCACTGATCGCCGGTCACGACCGTGATGCCCAGAACATCCGTTTGCGGGGACTGGATTAACAGGAGCATGGATTGTTGGTCGGTGCCGGCGGGTCCGCCCGCGTCCTGATCGATGATGATCTTGCGCTTCTGTTGAGCCCAACACGTGAGACAGCTCGCCAGGAGTACGGCAGTCAACCAGATCCGGCTAAATTTCATGACTCACCTCAAAGTTCAAAATTACGAATCAACTACTGCTTTCCGGATAGACGGCCAATGAGCAAGTCGAAGAACCTTGCCGAATCCACATTGATGGCAACTTTTGCGTTAGGAACAAATTTGTCGCGCACGACTGGAGACGTCTTGGTGCTGGCTAGCGTAGGTGCTGACCCACGAATTTGCATGGTCAGAGCTGCCTGCTTCTCGCTTTCGGGTCGGCGCTGCAAGTCGCCGGACATCGGACTGTAACCTAAGGTTTCTCCCGCAGTGAGCTCGCCGGTGGTTTCCACGTCGACATAATAATCCTGAAATTTGAGAAGGGACGGCTCAAGAAAGCCCGCCACGGCAAGTGAATCGTGCATGTTCGGTCCCACCAGAAACCCCTGCTCGCGGTTGTGATTGATAGCATTGCGAGCGATCTTGGCCGCCGCCTGGCTGACGGGGTTCTTACCAGCTTCTAGGATTCGGACGTGTTCATCAGTCAGTGAGGTCTTGCGCGTGACGTCCAGACCGACCATGGTGATAGGAATGGCCGATTGAAAGACTATGCGGGCCGCCTCCGGATCCACGTAAACATTGAACTCGGCGGCGGGCGTGATATTTCCTCCCGACAGCGAGCCACCCATCATGACCAGGCTTTTCACCATGCGTGCTAATTCGGAGTCCATATTTAACGCGGTGGCGATGTTCGTCAGCGGACCTATGGTGATCAGCGTTACCTCGCCGGGATACTTTCGAACTATTTGTGAAATGAATTTTGCAGCGGGCTCGGCGACAGGTTTGATCTTCGGCTCGGGAAAGACGGCTCCTCCCAGCCCGTTCTCGCCGTGTGCATAAGCAGCGGTTACCAGACGGCGCAGCAGGGGGGCCTTGGCGCCCACTGCAACCGGAATATCCGTTCGACCGGCGATCTCGACCATTCGCAAGGCATTGGGAAGCGACAGCTCCAGCGGAACATTTCCCGCTACCGGAGTGATGGCTTCAATCTTTAATTCTGGTGAGCGCATAGCAAGGAGGAGTGCCAGAGCGTCGTCTACGCCGGGATCAGTGTCAATGACTACGCGGAAGGGGCCGCGACCTGCTATCTGGTTTTGTCCCGCTACCGGTGAGCTCGCGGCGAAAGCCTGGCTTACGAAACTGCCGGCAGCCAAAGCGGCCGACGAGGATGCCACAAACTGGCGTCGAGTTATGCGAGGTGATACTGAATCCATGTTTCTTCCTTTAGGTGCTGCGCTCCGGCCTCTACCGAATCTGTTGCGCTGCTGCAGTAGCCGGCAAAATGCCGACGCTACTCTACTTCGGGTGCGGCGGAGGCTGGGTCATTAATTTTATGTACAGATCGTATAGTTTTTTTGTGTCAACATCGAACTGGACAGTAGCCAGTCTTTCGTAGGGCGGAAGCTCGGCGCCCGCGTCCCAGAAGAGCGTTTCGCCGTAGCTCGCTCCGTGGTCAACGTCAATATCTACATAAAGTTCTTTCTGTCCGGTGATGATGGAAGGATCGATCATGGCCGCTGCTGAGAGTTCATCCCACATAAAGCTTTCCGCGGCGTATGCGGTGAGGTAACGGGCCACGGGCGTATCGGCTTTGGCGATGGCAGCCTTGAGTTCGGGGTTCACGGTCGTTTTGACCGATATGTCGATGGGCGTGATTGTGATTTTTTTCCACGGCGAGCGCATCACGATCCGGACCGCCTCGGGATCAAACCACCAGTTAAATTCGCGGCGCCCGTCAATGCTGTTAATGCCACCCTGATTTGCGTACATACCGCTGCCCATCAGGACGAGTCCTTTCGCTAAGGCCGCAACTTCGGGATCGAGTCGCAGGGCGAGCGCGATGTTGGTTAATGGACCGCCGGCCCAGATGACTACTTCGCCCGGATACTTACGCACCATGCGAACGATGAAATTTGCGGCGGTCTCATTCAGCGGTTTAGTGTGAGGCGTTCCCTCAACCAGCGTGGGTACAACATCAGGCTCGTGATAGGGGGCACGAAACGCGGCGGGAGTATTGGGCGGGAGCTTGGAGAAATCACTCCAGCATCCTTTGTAGCGAATCTTACCGTAAAGGCTCTCCCAGCGCTCGGTCTCCTCTTTAGAATTTAGTAGAGGAAATTCGGCGCCCGCCACCACGGGAACGTCGGTGCGGCCGGCGATTTCCACTAGCCGCAAGGTGCGCAGAGTTTCTTCCCTCACCCACTGATCCCCGCTCACCGTGGTGATCCCCAGCACGTCGAACTTGTCCGACTGCAAAAAAATCAGGATTGATTGCATGTCGGTGGTAGCTGGACCGCGAGCGTCCTGATCAACAATGACTTTGATTTTTTGTGCCTGCAGTGCGCTCGCCGTTGCCAGCGCCAGAACAGCGATCAATAGAACCAACCAGCGTCGCGCCTTCATGGTGAAGTCCTCGTACGTTCTTAGGTTTTGCTTCTGATGATTTGTTGAGGTTCTCTGGTCTAGTGCCAGGCAAAAAGAACTGGCATTGTAATGCCTACTTTCCTGCCACGCCAACCTTTCTACACTTTGCTTTGCAACCGCAACAAAAGAAATCTAGTCAGTGGGCAGAGGGTGTGGGCGCGCTCATCAAGATCATAAACATTCGATAGAAATTCTCGGTATCCAAATCGAGTTGTATCTCTACCGGCCGTGCTCCGAGTTTCGATTGATCTTTCTCAATCCAGGTCAGGGTGTCTCCGTATCCCGCGCCCCGGTCGAGGTTCACACTCATGTAGCGAGTTTTCGCGCTTTGTAATCAGAGACGGGCGGATCCAGGCCGCCGCCAGTTCGTCCCACATGTACTCGCCGCCCTGTCCAGTTTGATAGAAGCGCGCGATGTAGCGTGCTAGAGGTGTTCCGCCCGCCCGAATCTCACTAATCATTGCCGGTGTCAAGCGAGTCTTGGCCGAAATATCCGTCGAAGTGCAGACCATCTTTCGAGCAGGCGCAGAGTATGAGCCACTTCCTCGTCGCGCCATTGGTTTCCGCTGACTACGGTTATCCCCAGAACCTCGACTTCAGGAGACTGAATCAGTAGGAGTAGGGTCTGCAAATTGCTGCCGCCAGGGCCGGAACAGTCCTGGTTGATAATGACCTCGCGCCGCTGCTCAGCCCAAGCGAGAGAGCTCGCCAGCAGCCAACAGGTGAGTGCTAAGCAAAACCTGCCAGTTGTCCTCATGGAGCTTCTAGATTGACAGAAATATCCATTGATCCTTGGTCAGGTTTTCTATTCGAAAATCAAGATTTCCGTACGGACTGGTTGAAGGACTTGACACAGACACAAACTGGTCGGAGCCGTCCGGTCCGCCCAGTCTGTCCAAAGTTTAGGTCTCCCAAACCAGACGCCCTAGAAGCGAAGCTTGAGGGCAAACTGAATCAGGCGCGGATTGTTCACCGTCTCAGTAATCTGCCCAAAATTGGAGTTAGCTTGGTCCGAGACCGGCACGTAGAACTGCGCATGGTTAAACAGATTGAAGAATTCAGCCCGGAATTCCAGATCGCTCCCCTCGCGGAATGATAACGGGAACCGCTTGTTCACTGAAAAATCAGTGTTCACAAAGCCAGGACCGTAGAGCGGGGCGCGGTTCGCGTTTCCAAGTTCTCCATTTGGCGGGTCGACGAAACAGTTCTTATCAAAAAAGTTCTGCACCGTGTGGTTGCTGAGCCGGCCGTTACAAACCTGATTGGGGCGGTTATAGTTGACGGTATTGTTCGTAAAATTTACTCCGGAGTTGTTGTTGCTCGTCACAATGAAAATTGGAAATCCTGAAGTGATCTTTTGAATCACATTGACCTGCCAATCTCCCAAGACCGCGTTGACTGGTCCACTCCAGTTGCCCCCGAACTGCTTGCCCTTGCCAAATGGCAGGTCATAGATCAAGCTGGCGGTGAAGTTGTGATTGAGCTGGATTTGAGATAAAGCCCAATCCGCTCTCGCAGTGCCCGGCAGCGGATAATACGTCGCACCTGTGCCAGAACCCAAGCCATCGGAGAATCCGGTGTCGAACGCCCGGGCGTAGGTATAGCCCAAGAGGGCGTAGAGGCCGTGCCTAATGTTCTTAGTCTCAGCCTTGAGCTGAAGGGAATCGTATCGAGCCGAACCGATGTCATTAACATTCTGGATATTACCGAACTGGGGATACGGCGGTGTGCTACCAAGCCCGCAGCCAAAAGTGTATCCAGGAACGAAGGCGGATTTGGTGGGGTCGCACGCGGTGGGGGATGTCGCGTTCAAGTTCATCTGGTCGACCAGGATGTGCGTGCTGCGAGAACCTGCATACCCAACGGTTAGCACTACATCGCCGGGGATCTGGTGTTCAACGTTAAGGTTGTACTGCTGAACCATCCCTTGTTTAAAATCGAGGTTCTGCGAAAAAATGTTCCCCCCGAAAGTAGTGGGATCGTTGGTCGGCTGCGTAAGAAGAGGGAATCCCTCCGTCATGGTTCTGCCTGTTCCAAATGGGACCTTTACGCCATTGTTAAAACAGGCGGAGTTTTTCCCGCTTGGGGCAGCCTTGGTCGGACAGCCTCCAAAGGCGAATCCAAAAAAGGCCGATTCCTGGAAAAATGGCGGGTTCTCCCACAGCCCCTGCCCGCCCTGGTTCCAGGAAGAATCGTGAAAGATCGCATACCCTGCGCGGACCACGGTCGTATTGCTCCCGAGCGGCTTCCACGCGAGGCCGATACGCGGCTCGAATGCCGTTTTGTCCATCTGGACGCCGACTCGCCCATCAGAATTCTGTCCAGGAATCAGAAACCTGCCGGTCGGAAAGTCAAAGTTAGACTGGCGATCTTGCGCTTCTGTGATGGGTGTCACTAGGGCCCACGCAAGTCCGAGGTTTAGCACCAAGTTACTGGTCACACGCCAATCATCCTGGATGTACGGGCGAAACAACTTCCAGCGCCGGCCGGTAGTCTCGCCCTTGAAAGTCTGGTCGTGGAAGGCTAGATCAGGAAGGCCCAACAGGAAATCCGCCATGTTATCGCCGCCGGGAAGAAAGGGCGGTCCGCTATCAAGAGTCCACAAAGGCGTAAAGACCCAGAACCCGTCCTGGAAAGCGTTGGTCCTCACATTCATCTGGTTAACACGAACCTCGCCGCCGACCTTGATGTCGTGTTTACCGCGAATCATGTCGAATGAATCCGAGATGTGGAAAATGTTGGTTCCGCCGGTAAAGGGGGCAAATCCGCGATCGCCCAGAGACCAGTAACCACCGCCTACAATGGTGGAAGTCAATCCGCAACTGATACCAGTGCACGTCGGCGGAGTTGAAGGCGTACAGCCCAGGTTTGCGTTCTGAATACCGAGTTGCTGCGATATGCACGTACCACTGCCGAAGGACCGGATATGGTTGAAAATCCGGTTGTAGCCGAAGCCTACTTGGTTGATGCTGGTGGGGGAAAAAATGTGGGTTTCGGAAATCGATACATTACGTCCATGGTTGTCGATATTTTGAGTGCTCCCGAAGGCATCCGGCTCGGCAAATCCCGGTGAGCCCCCGGGGAGAAACACTGTTGCCTGATCGTAGCTAAAGCGTGCGAACAAAGAATCCTTAGTGGAGAAATTGTGGTCCAGCCGAACGTCGAATTCTCCTTCGTCGAGTTTCTTCACCGGTGAGTTAACGTAGTTTCCGGCACTATTGGCGCTCAGGTTGGGCAGAGGATAAAAGTTAATCATTTGCTGAGCGGCCGAGTTGATCAGTGCTTGGGGAATCTTGTTGCAGTTGACACCGGGTACCTGACTTCCGTCCGGATTTACAAAAGTAGAGTTCCCGGAGCCATCGCATTGGAACTGGTCTCGACTTCCGTCGCTACGTGTGGTGTAAGGGTTAAAGAGTGTGTTCATCCCGGTGAAATCACCCGTGCGCATCGCCGCGGTGGGCACGAACCCGCCAAAAAAGGTTTTCCCCTGCCGGGATCTCCTGGCCTGGTAATCGAGGAAGAAGAAAGTCTTGTCCTTCTTGATGGGACCCCCGAATGCGCCTCCAAACTGGTTCAGATTAAATTTTTCTCTTTCGGCAGCGAAATAGCTGCGCGCATCCAGGGAGGTGTTGCGAAAGAATTCGAACAGCGTTCCGTGGTAATCGTTCGACCCGGATTTCGTCATCAACAGCACAGTCGGGCCGGCGCGGGTCCCATATTGCGCCGAGTAATTGTACGTCAGAACTTTAAATTCCTGGATGGCATCGATGGAGGGCAAAATCGCTATGCCCCCCGCAGTCAGCTCGTTATTGTCAATACCGTCCAGCAGCCAATCGGTGCTGCTGACTCGTGATCCTCCCACTGAAAGCGAAAAAGAGCCGCGAGTTGAGACTTCGCTGCTGCCGCCGCCGTTAAAAAAGCTGTGCGGGTTAGTTTCCTGGGTTGTGCCCGGCGTCAGTGTCGCCAATTGTACGAAGTTGCGACCATTCAAAGGGAGCTGAGCGACCTGCTGGGAGGTAATTACTTGACCCAGCGTCGGGTCTGAGGTCCGCACCGCCACTTCGGTCGCGCTTACTTCAACCGTCTCCGTGACCGAACCAGGCGCGAGCGTGAAATCTACCTCGCGGTGTTCATCCACCTGCAGGCGAATGTCTTTCTGTTCTGAGGGTCGAAAGCCTTTCGACTCGACGCGAATGGTGTATTCGGCAACCGGCAGCAAGGGGACAAGGTAATGTCCGGTATCGTCGGTCTTCGCGTCGCGGGCAATACCCGTGTTTTGGGAAGTGACCGTCACCTTCGCCCCAGTGACGACGGACCCGGTCTTGTCCGAAACGGTCCCAAACAAGCTCCCGGTCGCCTGGCCGTAGAGGAGTGGACAGATGGGAAACACAAGCGAACAGAAAATTGCGAGCAGCGCGCGTTTAGTCAGCATCAGCATCCCCCGTTGGCGACCCATCATGGTGAGACGCGCCATTTCCTCGGAATTACAGGCTACTGGTCACAATCCGGCCATATCCGCGGAAAGTCGAAGAACACATTTCGAACAGAGCTTCAGACGGTCCGCGCTCAAATGATTCTCGACTCTTCTTTGTCGTGCGACGGCTGAACAGATTAGGAATTGAGAATTTAAAATTTATGTGCGGGCAGAACCATAGCCATTCAGCACCCCCTTTGTCAACCGCAACCGTCACGGGTCTTTGTGGCGCCAACGAGAGACTTGCAGGCTCCAGCCGTTCCGCCGCGCCATCGGCAGAGGTTGGAGTCAGGGCTAGGATGTGGCGCGCGCTGCCCAGTCTGCGTCGTAGCGCGCGCGATCATAAAATGATTTTTGAGTTCCGACTCCGGTGGTCGAGAGTCCGGCATAGAGATTGGCTCGACGGACGGCTTCGCGTTCCGGCAGGCCTTCTCCCAAGAACACGGCAAAGCTGCCGATGAATGCGTCGCCCGCGCCGGTGCTGTCTACGCTTTTCACGCTGAATGCCGCGATGTGCTCCATGCCTTCGCGACTAGCCAGCAACGAGCCGTTTGCTCCAAGTGTAATGATGACCCGCTTGACCCCAGCCGAGAGCAGTTTTTCTGCACATTTTTTTGCCTCATTAACGTTTCGTACCGGCATTCCCGTGATGATCTCGGCTTCACTTTCGTTGGGCACGAAATAGTCGAGACCAGCCAGAGCATTCATGTCGGCCAGCTGAGCGGGGGCAGGGTTGACGATGCAGCGAATGCCATTCTTGCGTGCAAAACTGACGCTGTAATAGACGGTTTCGAGTGGAATTTCGAACTGCAGGACGATGCAATCGACAGTTTTGAGCAGGTCGGCGGCGGCCTCCACGTCCGCGGGCTTAAGCAGATCGTTCGCGCCTTTGACCACCCAGATGCGATTCTGCCCGTTAGGCTCCACAAAAATTGGCGCCACTCCACTGGACACTCCTTGGATCTGCTTTACGTGGGTGGCATCGATTCCAAGTTTCTTGAAATTCTGAATGGTCGCAGGACCGAATAGATCGCTGCCCACCCTGGCGACCATAAAAACGTCCGCGCCGCAAAGTCGTGAAGCCACCGCCTGGTTGGCACCCTTGCCGCCAAAACCGAGGTCAAACTTCTGGCCGAAAATTGTTTCTCCCGCCTTTGGGAACTTCTCAGTAAAGGTAGTCAGGTCAATATTTGCGCTTCCGACCACGGCAATGCGGGGACGTTTCGCCATAGGGTTCACAGAGCTCTTTTCAAAATTTACCCTGTTTCGAATTCAAAGTTGAAGAAGGCCGAGTCTAGTCAGCGCCGGCGTTTGTTGTCAACGGATTTGAGTATTCAAGGGGTTGTCGAATTACTCGCCGTAGGGTACCCAGATATTCTTCACCTGAGTGGCGTGTTGGAGAAACCATCGACCCTCGCCTTGCTTCACGTCGAACCAGTCAATGGCGCGGCCTTCGTTGGTAAAGACCTGCTTCAAATTTCCAGTTGAGAATGATTTCGCCGCAAATGCGCTGGTTAGGTCAGTGAAACACCAGATGGCATCGACATCATCATGCTCGGCAAGAACTTTGAGGAGTTGTGATGAATATCCGGTAACGATGTTGACCACGCCGCCAGGCAGATCGCTGGTATCGAAGAGCTGGTAAAGATCTCCGGTGATGAGCGGATACGTTTCGGAAGGAACCACGACCGCGGTATTGCCGGCAACGACAACGGGCAGGACAAGAGAGAGAAAGCCAAGCAACGGTACTTCATGCGGACAAATGATGCCCACAGCTCCAATCGGCTCGTTCATCGCGATCGCAATGTTGCGAAATGGGGGATTGTGCACGGCCCCATCGAATTTATCCGCCCACGCAGCGTAGGAAAAGATGCGCTCAATCCCAGAGTTTACTTCGGCGGATGCTTGTGCCTCTCCTACTGCAGCGGATAAGCGATGAGCAACTTCGTCCCGCCGCTGGGACAGGTTCTCTGCCATGTAGTAGAGAATTTGAGCGCGATTGTGCGCGGTGGTCTTGGCCCAGCCAGCGGCTTTGTGAGCAGCTTCGACCGCGTTCCGAATGTCTTTGCGATTGCCGAGCGGGACTTCACCGAGTATTTGTCCATTCCGGCCGCGGACTTCCATGCTGTAACCAGAATCCGGTCTCGCCTGCTTGCCCCCGATATATAGTTTCACGGTACGATCAATCTCAGCAGAAACGGGAGCGGGGTTTGCGGTTTGTCGGTCGCTGTCCGCATTTTCTCCTGGGCTAGGTTTCGCGGCGGGCAGGGAAGGGGCGCTTTTGAACCATGCCGGCTCGAGATATTCAAGCAGGCCTTCCCGCCCACCTTCGCGACCGTATCCGCTTTCACGATAGCCGCCAAAGCCACAGGAGGCGTCAAATAAGTTCGTGCAATTCACCCACACTACACCGGCTTTTATTTGTGCCGAAACGTGGAGCGCAATATTGATGCTTTCGCTCCACACGCACGCGGCAAGACCGTACGCCGTGTTGTTGGCAAGCTCGACTGCTTCACTGGGAGTGCGGAAAGTCATGGCGGCCAACACCGGGCCGAAAATTTCCTGCTGGGCCGCCATCGAAGAAGGATGAACGTTGCTCAGTAAGGTCGGAGGAAAATAGAGGCCTCGCGACGGCATTTCCGTTTGAGGCTGCCAGCAGGTGGCGCCTTCCGCGACGCCCTGATTCACCAGGCGCTGAATGCGCTCGAGTTGGACAGGAGCAACGATGGCACCAATATCGATTCCTTTGTCGAGCGGTGGACCGACGCGGAGGGTTATCATGCGTTCGCGTATCTTCGCGATCAATGGCTCAGCAATACTTTCCTGCATGAGAAGCCGTGAGCCGGCGCAACAAACCTGTCCCTGATTGAGCCAGATTCCATCCACCAGCCCTTCTACGGCGCTGTCGAGATCGGCATCTTCAAAAACAATGAAAGGTGACTTGCCGCCGAGCTCCAGAGACAACCGCTTGTGACTTTGCGCAGTCGCACTACGGATGGCGCGACCTACTTCCGTCGAGCCCGTGAACGCGATCTTATCTACATCAGGATGTTTTACCAGCGCCTCGCCGGTGGAACCATCACCGGTCACAATGTTAACCACGCCGGCGGGTAGTCCGACTTCTTGGCAGATTTCCGCGAATGCCAGCGCAGTCAGCGGAGTGAACTCGGCTGGCTTCAGCACAACCGTGTTTCCCGTCGCCAAAGCTGGGGCAATCTTCCAGGCGAGCATGAGCAGCGGGAAGTTCCACGGGATGATTTGTCCTACGACTCCGCAGGCTGTGTAGTCCGGAAACTCCTGCGGCAGAAGTTGCGCCCAACCGGCATGATAGTAAAAATGCCTGGCCACCAGCGGGATATCGATGTCCCGGCTCTCGCGAATCGGCTTTCCGTTGTCCATGGTTTCGAGCACGGCCAGGCGCCGGGAGTGTTTCTGTACCTGCCTCGCCAGAGCGTACATATAACGTGCCCGTGCGTGGGGAGTGATGGATTGCCACTTTGGAAACGCGGCGCGTGCAGCCTGGACAGCAGCATCAATGTCGGCGGATGATCCTTGCGCCACACTGGCTAGCCTCTCGCCAGTGGAAGGGTCGGTAGTGTCGAAGTATTCTCGGGCAAAAGGCTCCCGCCATGCTCCATTGATGAAGTGGCCGAAGCGGCGCGAGTGGCGGTCGAGCCAAGTGAGCGCCTCCTTCGCATCTTCCGGCGCTGGACCGTATTCCATGGCGGCGAATTTTTCAGCGATGCTCATTATCTTTTGGAAAAACTATGCAATGGGGTGGCGATAATCCGCCGAGTAACGACCCGTCACGTGATGCTCCAGTTGTCGCTCAATATCACCTAAGAGTCCGCTGGCACCAAGGCGGAAGAGTTCTGCCTTCATCCAGGAAAGACCAAGTTCCTCTTTCATCAGAGATAACCATTCAAGCGATTGCTTGGCGGTACGAATGCCGCCTGCAGCTTTGAACCCAACCGCCATGCCGGTTTCTTGCCCGTATTCCCGGATGGCCCGGGTCATGACGAAGCCCACCGGTAGCGTGGCATTAGTTGGCTCTTTACCTGTTGAGGTCTTGATGAAATCCGCGCCGGCCATCATGGCGACAAAGCTGGCCCGAGCCACATTGCGAAGAGTGAGAAGATCGCCTGCTCCAAGAATAACTTTCATGTGCGCCCGACCGCTGGCTTGTTTGAAGGCAGAAATTTCGTCGTAAAGTTCTTGCCACCTGGCGCCGAAAACGTGAGCGCGGGTTATAACCACATCAATCTCTTGAGCTCCATCTTCGACAGAGCGGCGGATTTCCGCGATTCGTTCCGACAACGGAGAAAGTCCAGCCGGAAAGCCAGTGGAAACCGCCGCAACAGGGATCGTGGCGCCTTGCAACGCCGCGCGCGCTGTCTCCACAAACTTGTGATAGACGCACACCGCACCAACCTGAATCTTGAGATCTGCTATTCCCAGGCGGTCTACCAGCTCTTGCTGAATCGGTTGCCTGGCCTTAGCGCATAAGCGGCGGACTCGCTCATCGGTATCGTCCCCAGAAAGTGTCGTGAGATCCATGCAAGTAATTGCGCGAAGCAACCACGCCGCTTGCCAATCTTTTTTTACGGTGCGGCGCGCTACATGGGTTTGCGCCCGGCGTTCCACCGCACTGGTATTAACTCGAACCTGATTTATCCATTCTCGGTTGAGGGGTATGCCTTTGTTGGATAGAAGTGGGCGAGCGGACAGTACCGCTAACGGCTGGTTGTCATCTTGGAATAGACCTTCCGTGGTAGCGTCAGTGGTTTGTTCGCCGATACGATAATGTCTGTTGTTTTCCACCGACATTTGGATGTTCTCCGAAACGAGTACGATTCGATTTACTCGGCTGGAAACGAAGGATCAGCCGGAACCGCTGTCTGTGAAGCAATTGTACGGCACCGCTTCGAAAAGGAAAGTGCACATGCGCCAGCCGTTGCTCGTCGCTAGATCTGGGCGCCAAACCCGCGCTGGGTGAAACTTTAGGTCTTGACACATCGCAAATCTCGACGCTAGGCTACGCGCTGTTCTTTCCACGCACAAATGAAAATTCTGCGGTTTGTCGGAGTTTCGAGATTTCGACGCCTGAAACCCTCTGTTTCTGCCCTTCTTTTGATGTGCTTGCTGGCTGCCTTGCCTCTGCCAGCCTTCGCGGCTAAGAAAATTATCTTCGACACTGATCCTGGGAGTGACGATGCTCTCGCGCTGATGCTGGTGCTCAACTCGCCGGAGCTGGATGTGCGCGCGATCACTGTGGTGCCGGGAAACGTCACGGCAGCCATGGGTCTGGAGAACGCGCTGCGCATGGTTTCACTGGCCAACCGATGCGATATTCCGGTGGCTGCGGGTGCACAACATCCTCTTTTCCAGAAACTGATCACAGCCGAGTTCTGGCATGGCAAAAACGGATTGGCAAATGTTGAATTGGCCCCGAGTAAATGCAAGGTTGATTCTCGCTTTGGCCCCGACCTAATCATCCAGCTGGTTCACGCTTCACCCCACGAAATTACTCTGGTTCCAGTCGGTCCGCTTACCAATATTGCGCTCGCCGTGGAAAAGGATCCGTCCTTCGTTCCTCTGGTCAAAGAAGTCATTCTAATGGGAGGGTCGATCAGTGGCGGCAATGTGAATGCCGCCGCGGAAGCCAACATTTATAACGATCCTGAAGCCGCGCAAATCGTTTTTCAGGCCGGATGGCCGGTAACTATGGTGGGACTTGAAGTCGGGGACAAAGCGCTTTTTACACAGAAATACCTTGATCAGCTTGGACAAACTCACGGTCCGATCAACGATTTCATTTATGCGGTGGCCAAATATCTGGTGAATCTCTCTGGCACGTTTGGTTCTCCTGGAGCGCCGATGTACGACCCGTCCGCAGTCGCGGTTGCGATTGATCCAACATTGGTGAAAGTTCAGGAAATGCACGTCGACGTCGAAACTCGTGGAGAGTTCACTCGAGGTGAAACCGTGGGGAATCGTCACGGAATGGTAGAGCGCAACGTTCTTCGCGGAGACCGCTACGTGATCGAGGGCGTAGATAAAGTATCACCTAATGCGAAAGTTTGTGTTGATGTGGACGCCGACCGCTTCTTGCAGCTTTTTGTTTCTAGAATTCGCGGTAAGTAAGGGGTTGTCGCGCGGCCACCCGAGCAGGAGCCGCTCAAGGAGAAAGAATGTATACACCGCATAGTTTGGAGATTGCACTGCTCATGATGATCACCAGCGCCATCTGCTGGGGATCATGGGCAAACAGTTATAAGGGCGTCAAGAACTATCGGTTTGAGCTGTTCTATTGGGACTATGCCGTCGGCATCTTTTTAATTTCTTTGATATTCGCCTTCACTCTGGGAAGCACTTCGAATGATGCGAACAGTTTCCTCAATAATGTTCACTCCGGCGACACGTCGAACATAGTTTCGGTCATGATCGGAGGCGCCATTTTCAATCTGGCGAACCTTTTGCTGGTCGCAGCCATTGATATGGCAGGATTGGCGGTCGCGTTTCCGATCTCGATTGGAATCGCACTGGTGGTCGGTGTGGTTTCGAGTTATATCCTGCAGCCAAGGGGCAATGGCGAACTGCTCGCGGCCGGCGTGGTTTGCGCGCTGATTGCTGTGATCATGGACGGCAAAGCCTATGCGAGTCTCGCCAGCGCGGGGCGGCCGGTCTCTAAGAAAAGCATTATCACTTGCATCGTCTCTGGCGTTTTGATGGGGCTGTGGGCGCCTTTCGTCGCTAGTGCGATGACCAAGGGCAACACCCTTGGCCCGTACAGCATTGCTGTTTTCCTGACGCTCGGCGCGCTGCTCTCCTGCTTCATTTGGAACATTTACTTCATGAAGAAACCTCTGGTTGGAGAGCCGGTGGACTTCAGCGGATTTTTCAAAGGGCCGGCATCAGGACACATGCTTGGACTTCTCGGCGGTGTGATCTGGGGCACGGGGATGGTTTTCAATCTGGTTGCGGCAAACTTCACTGGCGTGGCAATTTCCTACGCAATTGGCCAGTCAGCGCCGATGGTGGCGGCATTGTGGGGAGTGTTGGCATGGAAAGAATTCGCAGGTGCGGGCA
>Ga0070708_100002418_pt1 | contig 14471 bp, 14 predicted proteins | sample KBSK5503metaG_FD_65469 | JGI IMG/M metagenome (GOLD analysis project Ga0070708, IMG submission 65469) | Corn, switchgrass and miscanthus rhizosphere microbial communities from Kellogg Biological Station, Michigan, USA - KBS K5-50-3 metaG | ecosystem: Host-associated > Plants > Roots >...
GAAGATTAATGGAACACTAGTGGTTGACAGACAAGGGACGGCAGAACTTTACGGAGCCTCCAACAATGAGTGGGATATGGTAGTTCACGGACAGAAAGATCTTCTCTCATTCTGATTGCTCGTCTCTCATTCTGAGAAAATCACCGCAGCACACACGCTGCGTACTCCTCCTAGCCGATCAACAATAACAGGCAGAACAGGAGCAAGACGTGCACCAGCCAACCCGGAACACACACGCCAGCGGCACGTACTGTGCTCGTATAGTCGAATGCCTGCCGTACTGCCATAACCGCGGCCATGAGCATCCACACGGCGGCAACGAGAAACGCAATCCCAGTGAGTCCTGGTATGATTCCACAGACGCGGAGCACTCCGGGAGCGCTGGCAAAGCCAAGCGTACGCCATAACTCCCGGTGACTGGCCGAAACCTGGGCGACAGGGAAGAGTTTGGCTCCTATTATATAGGTTATAAAGGTCCATACATACCATGCGAACAGCGCCACCAGCCCTCCCATGACCAGTCCGCCCAGACCGGCGTGCGTAGAAGCACCTATGCTAGCGGCCAGGCTAGAGAGCAATACGACCACCAAGGCTTGACCCGTGGCATCTTTATCAGTTTCAACCTCTTTATATAGGCGTGATTCCAGCTTCGCAGCACGTATCATGCGTGCCATGAACTGCACTATGTCATCTCCTTAGTGCCTCCAGCTCCCTGACAAAACACTCTACACGTCTACACAACCAAGCAAGCTCCATGCCATTTTGCGTCTATACTCTTCCTTCATACTACGCTGGGGTCTGCAAGACGTGGTTTCGTAGCATACCGAAGGGCATGAGCGTTGCAGGGCTGCGTCAGATGGAGCCCTACCACTGGCACAGAATTTGCTTAGCCCCATGGTTGTATTAGGGACAAGGTGCGGCCCTCGTCTCGACGGCGTTACCTTGACGGCCTCTACGTGGCTGGCGATGCGAATGTGGCGGTGGGGAGCGGGCCTGGAACCCAAACCATGCGCAACGAGCATGGGGTGGTCATTAATCTCTCGTCCGAGCAGCAAGGTGTAAAACTGACTCTGGGCGGCCAGGGTGTACGCATCACGCTCAAAAACAGGTAAGGCGCTTGTCCACCAGGTCTCGCCTCGGGCTCTTCGTCCCTGTGTGAGACAGGGAAAGAAGCGAGAAGGGGAGGAGAAAAAAGTATGAACAAAACCGCGTTACTCATCAGCGGCCTCGGTCTCGGTGCCGGGCTCATATTTATGTTGGACCCTGAACGGGGAGAACGGCGCCGCGCCATGGCGCGGACACAACTCGAGAGGTATCGGCGCCACACTGACGACCTCTGGGATCACACCTCGCGTAGCCTGGGCCGTCAGGCGCGTGAACTCTTCGCCAGGGCACCCCTGGCACGCCGGTACCAGAGGCCGGGACCGGGAGAGCTACTGCGGGCCCGGGCGCAGCAGCTAGGGCTCCTGAAGGGCATGCTGCTGCTTGGCTGTACGGGGCTCGGCGCCGGCCTAATGTATGTGCTCGATCCCAGGTTGGGCCGAAGGCGTCGTGCGCTCGTACGCGATAAGGCACAGGCCTACTGGCGCCGCACAGGGAAGTTCATCAGTCAAACTGCCCACGACGCACGCCAGCGCACCTATGGCTTGCTTGCACAGACGCAGGCGCAGCTCAGAGGGGCTGAGGGACCCGAGGACGCAGTCTTGGTGGCACGGGTGCGAGCACAGATGGGGCACGTGGTCTCCCAGGCGGGGACCGTTGATGTGACCGCCCAGCAGGGACGTGTCACGCTCAGTGGCTCCATTGCCGCGCACGAGGTAGAAAAACTCCTGTCGGCCGTGGCCTCGGTTGCCGGCGTCACTGCAGTGGTCAATCGCCTGGAAGTTAACCATGCTCCAGCATCCGTCGCCGGCGGGCGGCACAACCATGCCACACATGCAGGCGATGGCTGGGATGAGCGCCTTTAGGCGCTCATCTCCTGCGATCGCAGGCTCTCCTGTGCAGGGCGACAGCGTCGCCCTGCCTCTACCTTCGCCCTCGGAGCTTTCTACTCTCTCAATACGAGATAGAGAGATACCTCTCGTTTTGCGGCAGAGGGGCATGACCATCCAGCGTTTTCCCTTTGCTCTCTCCTCTAGACGACGCGGGCAAGATGAAGAAAACTCTCCCGCACAACGATGCGTCCAAAGAGTGGTATAAAAATTGCTTTCTCTAGCCTTACTAGCAAGAGAGATGCACCTGTCCAAAATACACCAATAGCAGGTGTCGCACATCAAGAAGGAGCAAGCACATGGAAACTATTATGTATAGGAAGAGAGAAGCCTCTCCGCGCCTGCAGGAGTTGCACACCAGCGAGCATACGAGCAGCACAGCCAGCACGCCCGATGCTGTCCGCGAGACGGGACCACTCTCCCTAGATCTCTTTTTTCCTGTAGTGACCGAGGAGGAGATGACCACCTGGACGCACTGGCTCCCCACATGCATAGTCTTTGATGGCGCGAGTGTGCACGCCCCCGCAGATGTCATCAGCACGCTCACACAGCTCAAAGCGCCACCAGAAGTCCTGGAGGAATTTCACTGGTCCTGGAAGCTTGGCCTGTTTGAATCCTATGAAATACGGACCCCGGTACGCACGGACGCACGGGACCCCCTGTTACTTGGACGCGTAGGGGAGCAACGCTACCGTCTGGCCCTCTGGGGGGAAAGCCTCTTACCTCTGGAGCAGATTACCACGCTCGTGCAACAGAGTCTGGCTCTGCGGACACGGGTGGAAAAACGCAAGGGATGGACGGCTCTTGGTGGGGCCCTCTTTGGGCTTGCCATCGGTTTACTGTGGGCGTGGCTCTCACCGGTGACCCAACCTATAGGCATAAGTTTCTTGTTTGCCTTCGTCGGCTTTTTCTTGGCATGGCTGCCAACGTTCCTCTATACGCCAGAGAATCGCCAGCACGATTTTCTCGATCGCTATCGTTGCTAGCGCAGCCAGCAGTGAGCTGTCCAAGGGCAGCAGCTCGAGTGCTACAGCCGGTCACAGGCGTGACCGGCTGTCTATGACGATACCCTTCCCTTACACTGTACCCTAGACACTCTGCCTCCAATCAACACACGCAGTCAATAACGCGGGACATCTGCCCGGTTGCGTGTGTTGAGGGCGCAATGTCTATGCCATGAGCATCGTGGCATGATGAATGGCACGGAATTTGCTGTAATTCTTTGAAAAGAAGGGCATAGGAGGGCTGTCGTTCGATTGCTGTGCACCGTCCTCATGTATCAAACTTCTCGTCCTCCAAGGACACCCATGCAATGTTGGTGATCGGTCCGTTCCTGCCTGTAGGACGATATTCGTGGTCATTCTCACGCTCCAGGCAACCTCTGCTCAGGCACTGGCAGTTCCGCCCCAGAAAGCTTGCTACGCACCCTCTTCCTTTGTCCACATGGCGCTATGGAGCAGGGCACAGGAACATGTGCCCTGGGCGTTGGGACATCTGCGTACCACCCCGACCGCCAGCATACGCCTCGATACATCCCACGCGAGGGAGAGAGCCATGCCAATCCAGCAGCCCACGGAGGAATCTCCCGATACCGCGCCACTCCTGCGCGTACTCACGGCGCGAAGGGCGATTGGCGCACCGACGTGCAGCATTGGCGAGACCCTGAAAGGGTAAGGTGGACCTATGCAGGAAGGCAACATGTCATCGGGGCTCGTAGAACATGAGGCAACGGTGAAACAATACGCCGAGGCTTTGGATCGGCTCAATGCCGAGTTGGAACAACGGGTAGCCGAGCGCACTGCGGCTCTGCAGCGGTCGAACGAGGAACTCCAACAGTTTGCCCACATGGTATCACACGATTTAAAGGAACCATTGCGGGGCATGCACAACTATGCCCATCTTCTTCTCGAGGACCTGGGTAGTACCGTAAGCGGCGAGGCGCGTGCCAAGTTGCAGACCATATCCTCTCTCGCCCAACGCATGGAAGGCTTGATTAACTCGTTACTCCACTTCTGCCGCCTTGGGCAAGAAAACCTGGCCTACGAGGACACCGATGTCAGCATGGTGGTGCACGAGGTCCTCAACTTACTGCACATCACACTCACGCAGCAGGGCATCGAGGTGCGTATGCCGCAACCCTTGCCCGTGGTCCGGTGCGACCGGGCACGGGTGCGCGAGGTATTCCACAATTTGATTCTTAACGCCATCAAATACAACGACAAGCCCCACAAGTGGGTCGAAATCGGTGCGTTTCCCGCACCGTCCGTGGGGATGACTCCGAGCTCGACATTCTACATACGCGATAACGGGATTGGCATTCGTCCGCACCACATGGAGATGATTTTCGCCATGTTCAAGCGTCTGCACCCACGCGACGACTACGGTGGTGGGACTGGAGCCGGCCTGACTATTGCCAAAAAAATTATCGAACGTCATGGCGGCACTCTCTGGGTGGAGTCGACCTATGGCGCAGGCTCAACTTTTTACTTTACGCTGCCAGGGAGTGTCACGCGCTATGAAGGAGAGTGGCAGCCAGGGAATTCTCCTGATCGAAGACAGTACTGAAGATTACACGGTGGCACAGTACATTCTGCGGCGGGTGACGGATCGTCCTATCATGCGCTGTAGGGATGGGGAAAGCGCCCTCGATTACCTCTTGCATCGCGGCACCTATGCAGAGGCCCAGGACGCCCCATGCCCAGCGCTCATCCTGCTGGATCTGAACCTCCCCACCATAGACGGATGCGAAGTCTTACGGCAGATCAAACAGGATGTACGCTTGCGGACTATTCCTGTGGTCGTATTCACCACCTCGGCCCAGCCACACGAGATAGACGTGTGTTATCAGCTCGGCGCCAATAGCTATATGGTGAAGCCGGTGGACTTCGAGCGCTTGAGGTACACACTGGAGTTGCTGATGCGATACTGGTTCAGCGTGGTCACACTGCCTGAAAGGAGCTCACCGTGATGGCGCAGACGCCATTGACCATCTTGCTTGTGGACGATAGTACGGCGGATTGCGCGCTATATCGCCATTTCCTGAGCAGCACAGGGACCTATACCTTTCTTGAGGCAGCCACTGGCGAAGCAGGCTTGCGCTTGTGTCAAACCACCCAGCCTGACTGTCTGATACTGGACTTCTATCTGCCGGATATGGATGGGTTTGAGTTTCTCGACGCCTTGCAAGGGGAGACCGTCGCCCTGCCCTATCCGGTGGTCATGCTGACTGGGCAGGGGAGCGAGCAGCTCGCCGTGCAGTCCATGCACCGAGGGGTCCAGGACTATGTCGTGAAGGATGATCTCTCGGCTGACACCCTGCGCCGGGTCATTGCCAACGCGGTTGACAAATTCCGCCTGCAGCAGATGCTGAAGACGCACCGCAGCCTGCTGCAGGAACAGAACCTCGCCCTGCGCCAGCAAGAAGACGCGCTGCAAATCCTCAATACGACGCTCGCCCAGCAGGTAGCCGAGCGCACCGCCCTGTTAGAGTTGCTGCAAGCCATCACCGCCGCGGCGAACGAGGCCACCAACCCCGAGGCAGTGTTACAGTTGGCGTTGGATCAGATCTGTACATACACGGACTGGCCGGTTGGCCATGTCTATCTGGCCGCCCCAGACGGCTCGGGCCAGTGGATGTCGAGCACCATCTGGCACCTCGACACGCCCGAGCGCTTTGCGGCGTTCCAGCAGGCCACGCAGGCCCTGCATATGCCGATGGTGGGGCATGACATCATTGGACGCGTCATCACTTCTGGTCAGCCCGCGTGGCATGCCGATGTGACCACGGATCCAGCGTTTCGCCGCGCCGCGAGCGCCAAAGAAAGCGGACTGCAGAGCGTTTTTGCCTGCCCCATCCTGGTAAGCCGAGAAGTCGTGGGTGTGATGGAGTTCTATGCTCCCAGGATACAACAGCCACACACCATGCTGCTCGATATTGGGGTGCAAATCGGTATCCAACTCGGACGGGTGATGGAACGGCAGCGCGCCGCAGCGCAGTATCAACTGCAGCAGGAAGCGTTGTACCAGAGTGAAAAGCTGGCGGCCATGGGCTCCCTGCTCTCCAGTGTAGCCCACGAATTGAATAACCCTCTGGCAGCGGTCCTCATGCATGCCGACCTCTTACGGGAAGAACTCGGCCATAGTCCCTTGCTCGAACTGGTTGACGAGGTGACGCGGGCCGCTGAGCGTTGCACCCGCCTGGTGCGCACCTTCCTCACCCTGGCACGTCAGCACACCCCAGAGCGCACGGCCGTGTCGCTCAACTCCCTGGTCACCGATACGGCCGAACTGCTGGCCTATACGCTGCGCGTAGACAACATTACCGTGCACCTGGATCTGGCCGAGAAACTCCCACTCCTGTGGGCTGATCCCAACCAGATACAGCAGGTGATCACGAATCTTATCACCAATGCGCACCAGGCACTGCGCGAAGCGTCAGCCCTGCGACAGTTGACGCTCACCACACAGGGCAATCCGACACGCACGCGGGTCACGCTCGCCGTGACAGATACCGGTCCCGGCGTGCCCCCAGCGCTACAGGCACGCATTTTCGAACCCTTCTTTACCACGAAACCGGTGGGCATTGGCACGGGGCTGGGCCTCTCTCTATGCCGAGGCATCATCGAGAGGCACGGCGGCACTCTCACGGTAATGAATCCACCAGGGCAGGGCGCTACCTTCTGCGTCGAACTCCCCGTGGAGACCGTCTGTGCGACAGCGCCCGCCTCTCCAGAACGGGACCATATGCCGGCTGTCCCTGACAAATCCATCCTGATTATCGACGACGAACCCAGTATTGCCAGTGGCTTGAAGAGGCTGCTGAGTCGTGACGGCTACACTGTCGAGACGGTCGCCAATGGGCTCTTGGCGCTGACGAAACTCCGAGAACGCTCCTATGACCTGCTGCTCAGTGATATGCGCATGCCGGGCATCGACGGGCCGGGTCTCTACCGGACGCTGGAACACCAGTATCCGCATTTGCTGCGGCGCGTGATTTTTCTCACCGGGGATACACTCAATCCCGAGACCAAGCTGTTCCTTGATCAAAGTGCCGCGCCGTGCCTGACCAAACCCTGTACGGTTGCCGAGATCCGGCGTGCCATCCAGCAGGTGCTAGCGACGGAGTGATTCTGCCAGGCGATCATTGAATCTGGTATTCCTTAAACTTCCGATACAGCGTCGCTGGCCCAATATTTAAGAGGCGAGCCGTGGCCTCACGGTTCCCCTCCGTATGGCGGAGAGCCTGGATAATAGCCTCGCGTTCGATCTGCGCCAGGGTGGACTTGGCGGGAAGCACAAAATATTCGTTGGTATGGAGCGGAGCTTTTTCTTGCTGCTCCTCAAGATAGAGGTCCTCCAGCGTAATCGTAGAACCCTTGGCCAGCACGACGGCACGCTCGATGACGTTTTCGAGCTCACGCACGTTGCCGGGCCAGTCGTACCCCATCAGATGCTCGATGGCCTCCTGCTGAATGGCCACAATCTCTTTGTGGTTTTCCCGGGCATACTTTTGCAAGAAATGCGCTGCCAAGAGGGGAATATCCTGGAGGCGTTCACGCAGCGGCGGCAAATGGATAGTGATGACGTTGAGACGATAATACAGGTCCTGGCGGAAGCGCTCGGAAGCGACTTCCTTGGAGAGTTCCTTATTCGTAGCCGCCACCACACGCACATTGACCCGCAGCGTATGAATCCCTCCTAAACGCTTGAACGTGCCATCTTGGAGCACCCGTAAGAGCTTCGCCTGGACCTCAAAGGGCATATCGCCAATCTCGTCAAGGAACAATGTCCCACCGTCGGCAAGCTCGAAGTGTCCCGGTTTGCGTTGCAGCGCCCCGGTAAAGGCGCCTTTTTCATACCCGAAGAGTTCTGCCTCCAGGAGTGTGGCGGGCATGGCCGCGGCGTTCAGCACAATAAAGGGGCGCTCGGCACGTGGACTGAGACGATGCAACAGTCCGGCAATGAGTTCCTTCCCCGTACCGCTGTCCCCTGTGAGCAAGACAGTGGCCTGGGACGGGGCCACCTGCTGAACCATCTGATAGACGCGGTTCCAGGTCGGACTGGAGCCAATCACGTGCGCCCGCGCAAACTGGTCACGGACCTGGCGTTTCAGGAGCAGATTCTCCACCACGAGGGCACGCATGGCCAGCGCTTTCTGCACCACCCGGAGTACCTCCTCTTCGCCAAAGGGCTTGACGAGGTAGTCGAAGGCTCCCTCCTTCATGGCCGACACGGCGGTGGAGATATCACCATGGCCAGACATCATTACCACGGCCATACCCACATCCTCGGCTTTCACCTGGCGCAGCACCGTCAGGCCGTCCACTTTGGGCATTTTCACGTCGCACAGCAGGAGATCCACCTCGTGTTGCTCGATGGCGGTAAGCCCTTCTGTTCCAGAGGCAGCGGTGAGCACCGTGTACCCCTCGCGCTTGAGAATCACTTCGAGGGCGCGCAGGGTGCTGCGTGCATCATCCACGATCAGAATAGTGGCCATGCGCGTCGGTCCTCCCTGGGTTATACGACTGGTGCGTCCCCGATGCGTCCTGAGGCATGCCTGAGCAAAGTAAGGCTTCCAAATGTCTCACTACCGAAGGCCAAACGCCGATATAGCCTTGACGAAAAGCTGATGGCTGATACATATAACTATTCTAACACACTCGCTGCCACACGTGGGAGTGGTTCCTCTCAAAATGAGACTGCATATCATTTTGAGAGAACAGACAAAACACATGGCCGTAGTATAGAGTCGGCCAGTGTTTACGAGCATACAGCACCTTCTGGCCCTGGTCAGCAAGCCAGCATGCGGCTACGTCACAGCCAAGACCGACGTCTCGATGGTCCTCGTGAATAAGTACCCGCGACACAGGTAAGCTCGTATACTTTATACTGTAAGAGTCGTCGAGGTTCCTATAACAACAATACTTTACAGCAAAATTTATGCCGACACTACCACAACTATGGTGGGTAGTCGCTCCTGGGCTAATCACGGTGGTGCTCTGGCACCTACTTGGCATGCCTGGCCATATGCTCCTGCTTCGCTATCTGCCAGTGCTGCGCAAGTTCTGTTGCCTGTTCCGCACTGAAGAGCTGAAGCGCCACGTCGAAGATATCACTCTCTTCTTCCTCGACATGGTCCTCGACATGCTCTTCCAGCACCTCCAGTTTCTCGCTCCATGCTGCATCGTCCATGCGTGACGCGGCTAGCTCATCGAGAAGATCCTGGACCAATTCGTGATCATCGAGAGCCTCCTCCACCAGTTCCTGGGTCCCCTCAGCCTCCCGGAGAGCAGGATACCACACCCGCTCTTCGGCGTGGGCATGGAGTTCGAGTTCCTCTCTAAGCTGCGCAAATAACTGTTCGGAGGTTTCAGAAAAGCCCTCCGCCGCTTTCAATCGTCTAAAGAGACCGGCTACCTCTTGATGGTCTTTCTTAATGAGACTATAAATGTCCACAGCGCTCTCCCTGGCTTTGCACTTCCATACAGTGCTTTTGTTAATCCCCTTTTCCTTACTTTGGGATAGAAAAAGCATAAATTGTGCCAACCTGGTAGAGCGACTGTTTTCTTCCACAAGGTGAATGAAGATTAGACAGTCTATACCCTGTACTCCTTGGAAGCCTTCAGGTAAGGGTATTTCCTCCTCATCAACACACATTTTGTCATAAATCCTCTTGACCAAAGTAATATCCATACTAACTTCCTTTGACGATATAATTGGCATAAAACTATCTTAGTTCTTTTGTGTTCCGCTATATTAAGAGATTTTTTCATAGCTGGTTGTAGCAATTCTAATGTTACAAGCAAGGATGATGAGATGATAACTCGTCTCAGAGGTGGTCGACTACATGAGACCGTGCGGGCTCCAGGATTTCGACTTGATCTTGAGCCTTACACGTGGTAGGGCACGCAAAGTGCACGGCCATTTCACGTCTGGGACGGATTAGCCTGGTGGTTAAGACGGCTCTAAAGTCGTGGTGGACTAGAGTTGGGATGTACCAGCTCAGGCCGGCAGGCGTGGAGCGCTGCAAGCACCGATGCTAGGCCCGGGCGCGCAGCGACGACTCTGACGATGGCCACATCCAGCCCTTCAGCCAAGCGTCGGAAGGCCATTGCAGCCCCCTCTGGGGTCCCATAATAGCCCACGCGCTTGAGCAACTCCGGCGGGAAGGCGTCGGCAACCTCGTCGGGCGTGGCTCCCTGTTGCCGCATCTGGTCGAGTTCAGCTAGAGCCGCGGTGTAGCCCATGCGCTCGAAATGAGCCCGATAGCCTAACTGCCGCTCCCGTTCCGTGGGGACCCACTGGCCTAAGGCATAGCCCATGGTGGCCCGGGCAAAGACACGCCGGGCCACCTCTCTATCCTGGTCCACGCAGACGCGGATATACTCGACAACCTGCACATGCTTGGGGTCGCGGTCGGCCCGCCTCGCGCCCTCAGCGATGCGTTCCCGGCTCCAGGCGATTTGCTCCGGCGTACACCAATTCAGGCATACTCCATCGGCCAACGCGCCAGCGAGGCGAAGCATCTCCGGCCCCAGTGCTCCTAGATACACCGGCGTGCGGGGCGCAGGACTCATGGCCAGCTTGACGCCCTGGAGGGTCACCACTTCCCCGTGGTAGGTGACCTCATCGCCGGCGACCAGTCTGCGCACGGTCGTGAGATAGTCACGCATCAAGGCCAGCGTTGAGAGTCGCGGTAGGCCGAGGCTCTGTCGCGTCCTGGGACGATACGCACCTCCGGCACCAATGCCCATGATGAAACGGCCCCCTGTTAGTTGGCTCATAGTGCCGCCGCTCATGGCAAAGGCGATTGGCGTACGGTACAGCACAGGTGAGACCCCAATGCCAGTGGTCAGTCCTTCTGGAATCACCTGACAGCTTGCCGCCCAGCGCTGGCTGCAGAGTTGGAAGGCATCTTGGCCGGTACTTTCCGGGGTCCAGATGCTCGTATAGCCTAACCTGGCCGCTTCCTGGGAGAGGGCTGCCTGGTCGGCCCATGAAAGGTTCAGGGTTGCATCCAAGCCAATGCCGATGTCCATAGCCACTCCTCTGGCGTGTTGTCGAGCACGCGACCCGAAATTTCTCAGGGCTCCTGCGGCGGCGGCTGACGCTGAGTGAACCATTGCCTGAGCAGGCCGTCCTTATACCGCTCCATCTGGAACTCCGGACTCAGCCCAATATTGGGCTTGACTTGAGCCTGCGCCTCCTGATCGAGGCGCGCCATATCTGCCTCACTGAGTCGTGCCACAAACAGTGCAAACTGCAGCTCTCGCTCTCGCTCCTTCAAGCGCAGGAGAGTAGCAAGTTCGTCTTCGAGTTGTTGATTCCGTACTTCCTGAGCCCGGACTTTACGGCTTTTGTAGCCCTCAGGTGGATTGATGTAACCAGCGCGTAATTGCGCAAATAAGAAGCCGTGGGGATTTTGAATGGGTTTGCCCTTTCCCTCCTTCGCTGCACTCACGCAGGCGTTCGCCATATCGAGAAAGTCCTGCAACTCTTCGCTGGTCTCAAAGCGGTCGAGGTACGGCAGTAACGAGCGGGGGTTCAAATCTTCGAAAACGGCTTCGAGCGTAATTCCCTGTAGTAGTAGTTTTTTACTACTACTACAAAAGATCAGGTGATCCATCGGATGATCCATCAGGTGATCCATCAGGTGATCCATTGGGTGATCCATTGGGTGAATTGCTTCTGTTTGGGCAGCCGCCGATTCTTCCGGTGCCGCAAGAGATTCTGTGAAGACTAACGCCTGCTGAGTGATCTGTTGGAGTTTTCTTAAGAGCCTGTTTTTATTGCCTTGTAGCATAATCTTTTGGGGGAGCACGGTGGCAGTAAACCCTATCCGTCCGCCACAATTGCGTCGCCCGTCATAGCGTATAAGTCCTTCTTGACGCAGCTTTTTCAGACAACTTTTCAGGGTGTACTCTGAGATATGGGTTTCCCTGGCGATCTGCGGCAGGCTTGTCACCTTCCCGTTGATCTCTTTGAGGCAGAAATACAGCATCGCCTGGTTTTCAGTCAGTAAGACACCCGCGTCTGTAGATGCGGGGGGTAGGAGCTGTAGTTGTACAGCGGATCCATTGGGTGAATCATTGGGTGATCGATTAGATGAATCATCAGGTGATCCATTGGGTGATCCACCAGATGAATCATCAGGTGAATCATTGGGTGATCCATTGGGTGATCCATTGGGTGATCCATCAGGTGATCCATCAGGTGATCCATCAGGTGAGAAAATTTGCGGATTTGTACTTGTAAGTTTAGCGTTTTCAATGCCTTGATTCTCTTTGATACCCTCTGTTTCACCTGATGGGCATTGGGTGATCGATTGGGTGATCGATTGGGTGATCGATTGGGTGATTTCACCGCTTGAGAGAGGTGCCTCTCCCTTTGGCGCGGTAGGCTGTAGATCATTGTCGGAGGTAATCCCCCGGATCTTCTGTGCAACTTCCTGAAGCCGGTCATCACTGAAGGCGCCGTAGCTTTCAATGAGCTTCAGTCGTCGCCTCTCGCGTGGCTTTACCTCAGCGCGTTTGGCTTCAGGCTCTCCTGTGGACATGCGTGTAACCCCTTCCTCTAGGGTTCTTCATGGCCGTCCAGAGAAAAAACCTCGAGTAACTCTTTTGCCAGGGATCTATACGCTTTGGCTCCCAGAGTCGTTGGATCGTAGCGGATAATGGTTTTTCGCTCGTTTTCGGCGCGCTGAAAAGCCGCGTTGACCGGGATCATGGTCTTGAAGATCTGGTCCGCAGGGAAATGTTTGTTGAGCTGATCAATACTGACCCGGGTCATGGCCGTCCTGCGATCAACTTGATTAATTAACAGACGCAGGAACCGCAGGTCCGCGTTGCCATTGGCACGAATATCGTTGATGAGATCGACCGCTTTCAGCAGACCTTCGACGGAAAACGCGGAGCCGGCCCAGATTGGCACGATGACAAAGTCGGACGCATGTAGAGCACTAACCACGAAAAACCCCATATTCGGCGGGCAGTCAAGGAGGGCAAAATCATACTGTTGTTGCGCATAGTCCCGAATACGCCGCCGGATGATTTCGAAGCTATCTGGGAGCGTTTTCAACAGTGGGGGTTCAAGAGCACTCGTGTCGTTCGTATTCGGAAGACAAAAGAGTTTTTCGTACTCTGTGGGGTAGATGCACTGTCCGATATTCATCTCAGGCTCAGTAAATACTTCGTAGAGCGTATCTCCCCCAGGGTCTCTCGGGCACAAAATGCTCGTCGCATTACACTGAGAATCCATGTCGACGACAAGAACGCGCTGGCCCCGGCGCGTGAGGGCATGGGCAAGGTTGACGGCTACGGTGGTTTTCCCAACGCCTCCCTTGTTGTTCACGATCGAGATGATGTTGCCCACATGCTGCCCTCCTATGCAGTATCTAAACTAATATACCCCTGCATATTATGTTGCAACTGCTTCTAAGTCAAGTAGAAAAGTATGTAGATGGGATGTATATGAGGTGGAAGTAATGTGCATTTAGGTGTGAGAGAGCACTCCCGAATGCCTACGCAGCCGCTAAGGACACATGCCTCTCATTTTGTCCCACGCGACCCCGCTACTCTCTCATTTTGAGAGCCACCCTGGATCGAGCCTTGGACAATGCGTGCCGCCTTCCCAGCGTCTACACTGGCGGACGTCACACGCCTAGGCTACAAAGCTGACTTTCTGGTACACAACTTGCATACGGAAAGTCATACTTAATCATACTGCAAAGCTCTCTCTGTCCCGCAACAGGACAGTAGCCTCTGCCTCATGACAAGGCACGACAGCCTCCGTATCACACACTCTAGGGAGCCGAAGCTATGCGAGTTTGGCCAGGGAATTCGTATCCGCTCGGGGCCACATGGGATGGCAAAGGTGTGAATTTTGCCCTCTTCTCCGAGCATGCTACCAGGGTGGAGTTGTGCTTATTCGACACTGTGGACGCTGACAAGGAGACACACCGTATTCTCTTAACCGAACACACCGACCGGGTTTGGCATGCCTATCTGCCGGAGGTGTTCCCCGGCCAACTCTACGGCTATCGCGTCTATGGCCCTTACACCCCCGAGCAAGGACACCGCTTCAATCCAAATAAGATCCTGCTCGACCCCTATGCCAGGTCGATTGGCCGTGATGTGCGCTGGGCCGACGAACTCTTTGGCTACTGCGTGGGTGACCCCGAGGCCGATCTGTCCTGCGATGAGCGTGACAATGCGGCGTATGCCCCCCTGGCTGTGGTCATTGATCCGGCTTTTACCTGGGGAGATGACCGCCCACCACGCACGCCATGGCACAAGACCATTATCTACGAACTCCATGTCAAGGGATTCACCCAACTACACCCGGATGTCCCGGAAAGGCTGCGTGGTACATACGCCGGGCTGGCCTCAGAGGCTGCCATCCAGCACCTGATCCGTCTTGGTATTACGGCAGTCGAACTCCTGCCAGTACACCACTTTCTTAACGATCGTCACCTCGTGGAAC
>Ga0070708_100002419_pt1 | contig 14471 bp, 14 predicted proteins | sample KBSK5503metaG_FD_65469 | JGI IMG/M metagenome (GOLD analysis project Ga0070708, IMG submission 65469) | Corn, switchgrass and miscanthus rhizosphere microbial communities from Kellogg Biological Station, Michigan, USA - KBS K5-50-3 metaG | ecosystem: Host-associated > Plants > Roots >...
CCCCGGACGACCACCCGCAAAGAAAACCATGTAAGCGGGCCCCTTTTGAAAGCCTGTGGTGTTTGGACCCAGCACCAATGTGGGCCGAGTGCTGCCGTAACCAATCACTCGGATGCCAGGCCAAATATAGACCGTTTTCGTCAGACGGTAACGTCCTGAAGGAACAAAAACGATGCCTTGGCCTTGTGTTTCCTGAACTCTGTTAATAGCCTGCTGTACGGAGTTGGTGTCATCCGCGACACCGTCCCCACGAAACGAGAACTGCTCCCGCGTCAGATAAACGGCTTTGGCATCGTCCGGGCGAGATGGATAGTAAGAGGATGCACAAAGCGGAAGAACCGCCGTCAGAAGGACAACCGCCACGGTAATCGTCTTCAACATTTCAAAAGTTCCGCACTCTGGAGCTTCGTGAGAATTGGGGAGCACCAGTGCTTCATCCGCGCCGCTAAAGGACTGCCTGGCGCCGCCATCGGTTCCCGAAGCTGGCTCGCATGGCACAGCCTCGTGTACAAATAGCTGCCTCCGTTCCAGCGACTACACTCCTCCCGGTCGTCCTCTTTAATATAGATATAATTGCCGGCGCGATGGCTATCCCGAGCAATCTCAAAGAGGCAACTGACGCGGTCCCCATTTGCGGGATAGCAACGTTGGCGAAGACTCATCCTACCCGGTATTCTCCCGTCCCCTGTTACTGCCTTGGTTCCACCATCCTGAGGAGCCCGGAAGGTCACTTTTATGCGGCGGACGTCCGAGAGCAGAGGGCCAGTCCGGGTGTGGTAACTCGCACCGCGAGAGGAGAGCAAAGAATCGGGACTCGGCTCGAAACACGTCCCACTTAGGATCCACAGGAAGAAATACGAGATGCATGTCCCGCGCACCGAGTACAGCGCTTGCAGCAGAGAAGAGCGCGACAACTTCTCCGGCGCAATCGACGGTCGTCCGGTCTTGGCGTACAAGCCGTTGAACCGAGGTTTCAGCTGCTGCAGCCTTCATCGCTCGTGGCACGCAGCGAACGCAAGGGATGGTCATGCGGAACTCGCTGCTCGGGGCTGACTTAGCTGAAGACATCCGACTGCTGCTTGTTGTCTCCACGCATGCATTCTTCTTTTCGGCTTACGTTGTGGAAACAAGAGAGTTTTCTGGTGCGGGCGCCGGTCTCCTCAACCTCGACCCTTGCATTCAGCCTGCGAGGGGCTCATTAGCTCACGTCCCAGTTTGTTTTACGTCTGCTGCAAAAGGGGCGCCTAAAATGGACTCGCTTGGGAAGGAGCCAGCCATGAACCGGTGCATTCTCGATGTCGCCGTGTTGATACTCAGCATATTCAGCGCTCCTCGTTCGCTTCCGGTAGACCCCCTGGAAGCACAGAATCAAGCGATCCCGCACGCGGAAAGAGAGAGCGCCCAACCCATTGCCGCCCAGGTCGATGCGTACCTGAAACCTTACGCTGATATGCAGGATTTTAGTGGGGCTGTTCTCATTGCTCGCGGTAGCCGCGTTCTGGTCAACAAAGCCTATGGCATGGCCAATTGCGAATTAGCTGTTACCAACACGCCCCAGACCAGGTTTCGCATCGCCTCAGTTTCGAAACAATTCACCGCCGCGGCCGTTCTTCTACAAGAACAAAGAAAACTGCTGAGTACCGACGATCCGCTAGCGAAATTCGTCCCCGACCTTCCCCACGGAGAAGAAATCACGATTCATCACCTGCTCACGCACACCTCCGGCATCACGGGCAGCATGGAGAACCTGCCTGGATCCAACAGGACTTGCAGGCATTTCATTCTCTGGCTGAGCTGGCACAAATGCTTACGAAGTCGGTGCTGGAATTGCCGCCAGGATCGAGAACTGCATACTCGAACAAGAATTATGTTTTGTTGGCATACATTGTCGAAAAGGTCAGCGGCGAACACTTCGGACCGTTCCTGCGGCACAACATCTTGGAGGCGTTAGACATGAAAGATACCGGAAGCGAGGAATACATGGAGGTAGTCCCACACTTGGCCACCGGGTACGAACCTGGAGTTTTTGGAGTGGATGCAGCGCCAATAGATGATTGGTGGAACAACGTTGGGGCGGGGACAATCTCCACGGTTGAAGATCTTTACAAGTGGGATCGAGCTCTCTACTCCGACAAGCTCTTGATGGCTGGGTTGAGAAAGAAGATGTTTACCCAGTACTTGCAAGGGGGATACGGCTACGGATGGGATTCCACGAGCGATTCGGTCGCAAGGTGATTGCTCACAACGGCCGTGAGCCGGGTTTCGTGGCAGATATTTCCAGATACGTAGATGATGATGCCGTCACCATTGTGGTGGGGAACATTGGCTCAGGCGCCGACGACCTCATCCGCCAGGATCTGGGTGCCATTCTCTTCGGAGAGAAGTATGCGCTTCCTGAGAAACGGCCCAGAGTCTCACTCGACGAGAGAACTCTGGACCAGTTTGTCGGTCAATACGAGATGTTCCCCGGAAATTTCCTCACTGTGAGGAAGGTGGAAGACCACCTCGTGTTGAAAGCCTAAGGGACGCCCTATTCGGTCCTCACCCCGGAGTCGGATACCTCATTTTTCATGAGGGCGCTGTACGCAACGGTAATCTTCAAAAAGGACACAACTGGACGGGTAACAGGCTTGATTTGGCGGCAAAATGGCGATTATCCAGCAAAGAAGAAGCTTTTCTAGTCGGACGCCAGGCGCTGTCGAGTCCCCGTCGCATTGCCGGTTCGAACCGAGCTAGGTGGAGCACGAAGAGAAGGCTTCCGGGCACCCCCCGTATCGGCGAGATGTTCTGCGCTGGGCCCCCTTTTTGAAACCCTAACATCCCGATCCGATAACCTGAAGTTGTAACAGATTACTGGTGTATGGCGATACGCCAACAACCGGCATAGTTTCCGGTTAAGCGACCAGGACGAACCGGAAGGTATCACGTGGAGGCGTGGAAGCGTCCATAGAGGTGGATCACTTAACTTGTCCCTCTCCCTCGATTGTGGTCTCTGAGTCCTCCTTGATTGACCTAACATGCGGACCGGCCTAACATTCTCGCTCAATGGCCTCTCGAGCCCAATTTGTCGGCCAAACTATTGGTCATTACCGAATCGTTGAGCAGATCGGCGCGGGCGGGATGGGCGTCGTGTATCGTGCCCACGATCAACAGCTCGAACGCGATGTTGCCATCAAGGTCCTTCCTGCAGGCACCCTAGCCGACGAAGTCGCGCGTCGAAGTTTCCGGAAAGAAGCTCTGGCACTGGCCAAACTGAACCATCCCAGCATCGAAACTATTCATGAATTCGGGACAGAGGAGGGGGTGGATTTTCTCGTCACGGAATACGTCCACGGCGTCACTCTCGACGTCAGGTTGGCAGGAGGCCCTTTCCCGGAGCAGGAAGTTTTGCGCTTAGGGATCCACTTGGCTGAAGGTCTGGAAGCCGCACACGAGCAGAGCATTGTGCACCGGGATTTGAAACCGGGCAACCTGCGACTGAGCCGCAGCGGGCGTCTGAAAATTCTGGATTTCGGTTTGGCCAGGTTTGTGACGCCCGCTCAAGAGACTGCAGCGACCGTGTCTCTGGCCGATTCCCAACAATTTACAGGCACATTGCCCTACATGGCTCCGGAGCAGTTGCTGTGCAAGCCAACGGATGCTCGCGGTGACCTGTGGGCCACCGGAGCGGTGCTGTACGAGATGACGACCGGTCACCGCCCGTTTGAAGAGAAAGTTCCGGCGGCGTTAATTGCAGACATCATCCACAAGGCCCCTCCCTCGCCACGCACTTGCAATCCACGTCTGTCATCGAAACTCGAAGCCGTCATCTTGAAGTGTCTGCAGAAAAATCCCGAACAACGCTATCAATCGGCGCGTGATCTACGAACCGATCTCGAGCGGTTGAGCACGGGTTTCACTCCCCTTGCGGTGGAACCAAAATTGCCGTGGGCGTTGGCCTGTGGTGTTTTGCTGTTAGTCTTTGCGGCTGCGATTTCTTCCTGGTATCTGGTACGGCGGCAAGCACCAATGAGTGGGTCTCCCGCGGTTCCGATTCGCCCGCGTCCTTCGATCGCGGTGCTGGGATTCAAGAATCTTTACGGCAACCCCAATGCTGCATGGCTCTCAACTGCGCTCGCGGAGATGTTAACTACCGAACTCGCGGCTGGCGAGAAGCTGCGTACCGTGCCTGGCGAAACCGTGGCACAGATGAAGGTCAATCTAGCCTTGCCCGATGCCGACAGCTTCGGCAAAGAGACTTTGACGAGAATCCGCCAGAATTTGCAATCGGACAATGTGGTGTTAGGTTCGTACATCCCCCTGGGCGGAGGTCTGATTCGTGTCGATTTACGGCTCCAGGACACGGTAGCCGGAGAGACGCTGGCCGCCATCTCTGAGAAAGGCAGCGAGCAGCAACTTGATGAACTGGCCAATAAAGCTGGGGCTGAGCTGCGCGCCAAACTTGGCTTGGGTGGGCTCTCACCGGGAGAGGCCGCTGGAGTAAGGGCGTCGCTGCCCACCAGTCCCTACGCGGCTCGGCTTTACGCCGAGGGACTGGCAAAGTTGCGCATTTGGGATTACCTTGGCGCCCGCGAACTGTTGCAGAAGGCGGTTGCCCTCGAACCGCAATACGCACTCGGACACTCTGCTTTATCGGCCGCCTGGTTGGGTTTGGGATACCAGGAACAAGCGCGCGAGGAAGCGAGAATCGCGGTCGACACTTCGGCGGCTCTCTCCACGGAACAGCGCTTCTGGGTTGAGGGGCATTATCGCGAGACGACCCGCGAGTTTGACAAAGCAATCGAGATCTATCGCAAGCTTCGCAGCGGTGCTCCTGACGATATTGAATACGGACTTCGCCTGGCCTCGGTACAAACGGCAGCCGGCAAAGCCAACGAAGGCTTGGCGACACTTCAGGAGTTGCGCAACCTACCGTCCCCGATTAAGGACGATCCACGTATTGACTTGGCGGAGGCCGTCGCAGCCGAATCGGTCTCAGATTTCCGACGTGAGAACAGTCTCGCCCTGCACGCGGCGGCAACCGCCACAGCTCAAGGGGCGAGGCTGCTGGTTGCACGGGCTCGGCTGACCGGATGTTCTGCGCTCGATTATCTCCATGACCTCAAGAACGCCATGAGTGCCTGCGAGGAAGCAAAGGCAATCTACGCTTCTGCGGGGAATCCACAGGGCGTTGTGACGACGCTGCTGAATATGGGAAACGTCTTTGCGGATCGAGGCGAACTAGACCAGGCGAATCAGGTTTACGAGGAGTCTCTCAAGATTTCGCGACAATTAGGCAATCAAGCCAGCACCGCATCCGCTCTCAACAACATTGCGGCCGATCTGAACGAGCAGGGAGACTTCACCGGGGCAACGAAAATGTACCGGGAAGCGTTGGTCATCAAGCGCGAAGTAGGTGCTAAGGATGAAATCGCACGCACCCTGTATAACCTCGGCAATGTCTTCCTGGCGCAAGGCGCTCTCTCTGATGCCGAGAAAATGTACGACGAATCACTGCGGATTTCTCAGGAGATTGGCGATAAAGAGGGCATGGCTAATGCGGAACTTAATTCCGCGGATCTGTTCCGGAAAGGAGGCGACCTAGCCCGAGCTCAAAGACGGTACGACGAAGCTCGCGCAACTTATGACCAAACTCAAGACAAGGATGGGGTAGCGTACGCTTTGGTCGGGACTGCTGGAGTGCTCACTGTGCAAGGAGATCTTTCCGGCGCCCAGAAGGCATACGAGCAAGCTCTGGAGATCTCGCGGAGCATCGACGACAAGCATGAGGTTGGGTTTGCACTTTGTGGTCTGGGTGACCTGTCGCTCATCAAGGGAGACACTGCCGAAGCAAAGAAGCGGTACGACGAGGCTTTGTCTCTAAGGAAGCAGCTCGGAGAAAAAGCGAACACTGCCGAGGTTCAGGTCGCTCTGGCAACGGTAACGCTTGAAGAGGGTCATCCTTCAGAAGTGCAGACTAGGATTCGCGAAGCGCAGGAAGAGTTCCGAAAACAGAAGCTAAGAGATGACGAGATCCTCAGCGATGCGCTTCTGTCGGAAGCACTCTTGGCATCGGGCAACCTTGCCGGGGCCCGAAGCCAGGCCGATGCAATGGCATCGCTCGCAGCCAGATCCCAGAGCCACGAGTTGCGATTGCGGGCGGGTGTTGTCGCTGCGCGCCTTCAGGCGGCCTCCGGCGGAAAATCGGAAATCGCGGAGTCAAAGAAACGCCTGCGCTCTGTAGCAGCCGAGGCGACTAGAACAGCCTTCCTGCAAGACCAGTTCGACTCTCGCCTGGCTTTAGGACAGATCGAAATGAAGTCCGGTGAGATCACCACCGGCCGCACCCGCCTTGCCGCGCTCGGAAAAGAAGCTGGCGAAAAGGGATTCTTGCTAATCGCCCGCAAAGCGCAACGTAGCGCAGGAGACTGATTCGCTCTTCGCATATACCGCGCCACTGATGGCGAATCCTAGGCATCAGCGCGAATACAGATGCACTGAAGTAGATTACTCCGCTCATCTTGACTACCATAAGTCTGGTCGTACCCGGTACACACATCCCGGGATTGTGCCCGAATCTCACAGGCAACCCGGAAGTTAGGGTCAGAAGCCGACAATCCGGGAGTTATCGCGTAGTGGCTCGAAGGGAAACGCTGTGTACGACCGCTTCTCAGAGTAGTCCCTCACATGGCAAAATGAGCGCCGCACATTTGAGACGAAGCTGCCGTCCAGGCGACAAATCCTCTACGATTGGATCGGCGCGCCGAGACCAGTCCGCGAGAATCTTAATCGCTACTACTCATTCGATCTCTGAACGAGAACTTGGACTCCACCGCGAACGGCTTTCCGTCCAGTTCCACGGATAGATGAAGTACGTGAGCGGATTGCCCTGCTGCGGTGGCTCGAGGCGGATGTCGCGTCCGACCGTAACTGCAGGCGATTGTCGTCATGCGCCCCAAAGAATGAACATGGGGGGTGTGGCAAGAGACCGCATCAGAGTAAGAGTTTATCCGCGGCCGTGAACGTGTAGGTGATGTTCAACAAAGTCTGCGGGTTGAGTATACCGGTTCAACCTTCCAGTCGCCAACATTTGCAAAACTTCTTTTTCTGGCTAGGAGGGCCGCTCAATGCTTCAAACGAATACTCGGAAGTCTCCGAGAGGACACTGCGTTAGTGGTCAGTGGAAGACTCTGCAGCTTGCCCTGATCTGCCATCGCCTTCGTGAGTCACAAGCTATTTCCGACTGCCTACGTAAAAATTCTGTTGGAACGAAATCCCAAGATACCTGATTGGTCGCAGCGCTGCGTCCGTGACCAGAAACCACAAAAGGGAAGTGACACTGCCTTTAGCCTATCGAATGGTTCGCACCAAGTTTATAGAGGCTGCTTTCGCCAACGGCTGAATTGCCGGATTTAACTGAGGTGGCGGGCCGTCTCTACGCAGACCTAACTAGAGGATCCGGACATTCATTTCCGCCCCCGTCGTAGTTAACAGGTGGCCCCGCCTTAATCCGCGGACGAGCCGAACTAAGTCACCACCGACGGCGTTGATTAACGTAGCCAGTACCCAATTCGGTAATAGTAACCCGTGGAAAGCATGATTATAAAGGGGCTAGAGCACCACTAAGTCAGACCGGGATCAAGCGTTGGGGGTTAATCAGTTATGCGGCTTCCTCCACCGGAAAGTGAAGTTGCAAGGCTGCGAGTTCTTGGCAGATATCAGATCTTAGGCACTCCTCCCGAAGAAGCGTTCGACAACATAGCCCGTTTGGCGGCATACGTCTGTGGGACCCCCATCGCTCTGATCAGCTTCATCGACCAAAACTGTCAGTGGTTCAAGTCAAAGGTCGGGTGGGATGTCGACGAGATCCCTCGGGGTGTTTCCATTTGCGCCCATACCATCCTCCAGTCGGAGGTCGTGGTCATTGCCGATACGCTGGCCGATGAGGTGACGAAAACCAACCCTCTCGCCACACACGGCGGTTTGCGGTTTTACGCCGGAGTTCCACTGCTCACGCCAGAGAGGTATGCCCTAGGCACACTCTGCGTTATGGATTCCGTTCCGCGTGATTTAAGCGGAGAGCAAAGGCAAGCGTTGCTGCGATTAGCCTCGCAGGTGATGAGCATACTCGATTTACGCCGAATATCACGGCAGAAAGTCGCACCTCAGAACGACTTCACCGGCGGCCTGGAGCCCAAACCCGCCGGGGGGGCGCTGTCTGAGTCAGACCTTTATCGCGCAGTCACCGAAGCTGCGTCGGACGCCATCATCGTTATTGACGAGCAGAGCACGATTTTGTTCGCTAACCGCTCAATCGAGAGGATTCTTGGATACCGTGCGGAGGAGCTTGTGGGGCAGCAATTGACCGTGCTCATGCCCGACTCTCCACAGCGGGTCCGCAGGCAAGCGATGCGGGAGGATCTGGAAACCGGAGAGAAAGATATTTCTTGGCAACAAGTGGTTCCCGCGCTTCACAAGAGCGGCCAAACAGTTGGTCTGGAGGTTTCGTTTGGCGAGTTTGTCGCCGGTGGCAAGCGCCTCTTTACCGGTATCTGTCGCGATGTCACGGAGCGCAAAAGAATTGAAGATGAGCGGTTCCCGCTGGCCGCCATCGTGGAATCCTCAGAGGATGCTGTCATCGGGAAAAATCTGGATGGCATTATTACGACCTGGAACACTGGTGCGAAGCGGATCTACGGGTACCGCGCAGAGGAGATTCTAGGCAAGCATATTTCCATTCTGACGCCGCCGGAACGACCCGATGAGGTTCCGCAGACCATGGAGAAGCTCAGACGGGGTGAGCGAGCCGAACTCTACGAGACAGTCCGTATCACCAAGGATGGAAGGCGCATCCATGTTTCGCTGACTGTGTCGCCCATCCGCGACAACGCCGGAAGGATCACCGGCGTTTCGTCTGTGGATCGCGACATCACGGATCGCAAGCTGGTGGAGATGAAGCTGCAGGAACAGGAAAAAGCCCTGCGTTCTTCCGAACAACGCTACCGCTCACTTTTCGAGGGAATGGTTCATGGCATCTATCGGCTCGGGCGGGAGGGCGAATTCCTGGAAGTAAACCCGGCCTTGGTGGCGATGCTAGGTTATGACTCTGCTGGTGACGTGCTGAAGTTGAACGCCGCAACTGACCTCTACCTAGATCCGCAAGAGCAACCTCGTTTGGTCCAGAAATGGCTAGAGGAAACGAAAATTGAAGACGAGGTGAAGTGGCGTAGACGGGATGGGACCATCATTACCGTTCGCCTAAATGGCCGAACTTTGACCGAGGAAGGGGGCGTGGTTCATGGGTTCGAGTTTATCGCCGAGGATGTCACCGAGCGACGATCCTTGGAGCAAGAGTTGCGGCAGGTGCAGAAGATAGAAGCTGTGGACCAGCTTGCCGGCGGGATCGCCCATGAATTCAACAATTATCTGGGCGTTATCCTAGGATACAGCGAGATCTTGGTCGAAGAAGCTGGGACGAACGAGAGTCTGCGTCGGGCAGTCGCCGAGATCAAGGCGGCCACGCAGCGAGCTGCTTCGCTGAGTCGCTCGCTGCTCGCGTTTAGCCGAAAGCAAGTCTTGGAACCCACGATCCTTGAGCTCAATCATGCAATATTGGAAGCGCATAAGTTGCTGCATCGTCTGGTTCCCGCCAACATCGAGATTGTCCCGCTATTGGATCCGGCCTTGGGGCGGGTCAAGGCGGATCCGGGCCAGATCCAACAGATTCTTATCAACTTGGTGATAAATGCCCGAGATGCTATGCCACTGGGCGGTAAGATTACCATCGAGACCACCAACAGGGAACTTGACGAGTTCTACTGTAGTCAGCACCCTGGTGTTCAGCCCGGTGCCCATGTCCTGCTGGCAGTTAGCGATACAGGCTGCGGCATGGACACGGAGACGCTGGGCCACATCTTCGAGCCCTTCTTTACGACTAAAGAGCAAGGTAAGGGTACAGGCCTTGGCCTCTCGACCATTTATGGCATCGTGAAGCAGAGCGGCGGCCGCATCGACGTGGACAGTTCCTTGGGTGCAGGCTCGGTTTTCCGCATCTACCTGCCCCGCGCGCGCGGGCAGGTGGCGCGCTCTGAACCCACTGTGATGCAGGCCGAAATTCCGCGAGCAGGGGGGACGATCTTGGTCGTCGAGGACGAAATGGGGCTGCGCAGGTTGATTCGCGTATCTCTTGAGAGACGCGGCTATAAAGTACTGACGGCAAAGGACGGGACAGAAGCCATTGAAATCTGTCAACGGAATCCTAGCCAGATCCACCTGGTGCTGAGTGACATCATGATGCCGCACGTGAATGGCTTGCAACTGAGAGAGCGAGCTGCGACCCTTTGCCCCGAAGCGAAATTCCTCTTTATGTCTGGCTACTCGGAAGAAATTGTCCTCCCCGCAAATCTCTCGGCGCACGGGTGTGCCTTTCTGGAGAAGCCGTTCCGGCCCGATGAACTCGCGCGGAAGGTACACGACCTACTGGGGGGACAAACGGCGGCCTAACTGAGGGTCCGCAGCTCAGTGGTATCTGACAGTGTTGGTGAACGACCACAAACAAGCCGTCGGCCACTGGAACGCAGCCTGGGGCTTACTGGGAACTAATAGCGGCTTGCCGGGTTTGTCCTCTGGTGGTTGCTGCGGCCTCGGTGGCTGGGGTGCCTTATGTGGGTCAGGCGTGGCAGGGGCGAATGGTGCGTTACTGGTCATGTGTAACACCGTCCAAAAAGCAGATATGGGGCAGCGGTAGCGCCCTCAGAGGAACAAACGACCTGAACCGCATAATGCACCTGACACTACTTTGGGAAGTTACAACGATGGCATATTTGAAAGAGGTACGCGCGGAAATCTCTCCCCCAGTCCGCGATCTTCTGCAACGGTGTTTGTATTCCGATCTCGACATTCTCTTGCCCAAGACGAGCTTCGCAGGAGCGGCAGAACTCTTCTTCATCGTGGCTATTAGCGACGCACTTGGCGGTGAGGCAATTACCAAGCGGATTCGGAAACCATTGGACAGTTGCGAACATATCAAGCAATCAGGCTTGATCGTTTCGGCTTCTTACCAGTCGCTTGAGCCGATCGAACGGAACGCGAGTGAATCGATGGAAGACTTTTTGGAGAATGTGGCCGCTAAAATTCAGGAACGTATTAACGAAGAAATCTCATCGAGGATGGTGAAGCATGGCTAATTATGGCTAATAAGAAAATTCTCATTGTGGATGACGATCCAGATGTACGCCTCGGCATGCATGTGCGCCTCAAAGCTAACCACTACGATACGTTCTTTGCAGGAGATGCATTCTCCAGTGTGGTTGAGGCACGAACGCATGAGCCGGATTTAATTATCCTAGACCTCGGCCTGCCTGCTGGCGACGGCTTCGTCGTGATGGATAGGCTCAAGATAATCCCCGCTCGCGCCGTGATCCCTATCATCGTCGTCTCCGCTCGCGACGTTCGCGCGAACAAAGAGCGCGCTATCGAGGCAGGGGCGAAGGCCTTTCTGCAAAAGCCCGCGAATGATGCCGAACTTTTGGCGGTCATCCGGCGAGTCCTGGGAGAGCCCGCGCAGTCGGAGAGACCTGCCGTGTATGACCTGGGATCCATATAAACGTGAGAAGCGTTTCTGTCCGCGCCTGTCACACGGAAGGGTGTAACTTGATCGATAGGGAAAACAAGAATCCATTTAGAAAGAGAGTCAGGCAGGGCGTGAAGTCATGGCGTCTCCCTTACTCGCATGCGGGGATGCGTGGTAGCGGACATCTCGACACACGTATGCCGACGCCAGATGGGGCCCGACGCGAATAGGCCCGATCGCGTAAAGCCTCATGGCGACGAGCATGCGCCTGCACCTTTTGTTTCAATCGGGGAAGGGGTTCTTGCGGACGATCAGCGATGCGATAAAGCATCCCGACCGAATCGAATTGCCAAACTGATAACGGCGGGCGGCTCCTTTCAAATCGGTGTCGAAAAGAAGTTCGAAATGGCTTCACTCCTGCCTCAAGCGTGCGACTTCTCCAGCCGATTATGCGGGAACGCTAAAAGGCTACGCTGCTTGCTTGTGCTTGACGACATGCACGCGGGAGCGGTGCTTTTCTTTCATTTGTTCTGTCGAAACTACTCTGCGGCCAAGGTCTGCGAGTTGCACGAGCTCGCGCTGGATCGCCTGTAGGCGTTCATGCCTTCGTCCGTGAGCGACTTGGGCCACGGCACCATTGCGGACTGCACGCCGAAACTCGTCATTTAACTCCTGAATGTCAGCGATCTCCTGTCGGAAACGCCCAATCTTGTCCCGAAGAACCCCTAAATGATCCATATCTTCAGAATAGCTCGTCTGGACAACGTCCGCTCGGTTGAACCAAAAAACACTCTCAGCACACTGCTGCCTGCCTGCTCCGATGCGGTTCGTCAGAATTTGGCCCGAGCCGGTGTGCTCGTTCGATGATCGGTGTCAGCCCCTCCGGCATTTCACCCATCATTACGTAATCATCCACCAACCACAGATTCGCTCTGGCATCTCGCAGTAAGCCGAAAGCAGAATGATCGGCAGGCTGGGAAACCGTTGCTTGATATGGCATGCTGCGGCTTCCGCGTCTATACCTTCCTGTTTGTACTCCAGCAGAACCGCCGCAACCGACGTTTCCTCTAACGTCTTTATCGCGGTGTAGCCGCTCGACGCGAGCTTGAGGCAATAACCCTGAGACTCCAGAGTTGCTTTGCGAAGCTCCAATATTTGTGGACGGTCGTCGATGCACAACAAAGTAGGAGAGTCCACGGCCACATTCTCCTTTGGGCGTTACAAGGTTAGGTGGCTCGCCGTCACAACACACCCGCCGCGACCGGATGGCGCACGCGAGTTACAAATGGCCGTGCATTAGGGGACGGCCATGATCCAAACAAGATAGCCAAGCAGGCGGATGCCTGTCTGTTCACAATTGCTCACTTTGCTTTTTGAGGCAACAGACTTTTTGCACCGAACCGTGCAAATCCTTGTGACAATCTGCATCTGGAATTGCGGTTGTTTGAGACCGCTCAACAACATAGAACACACTGCCACGAAAACGGAGCAGCAAGGGAACCACCGTGCTCGGCAACTAAGTCTTGGTAGCGTGTCGAATCTGTGGCGGCTTTATCTCTAATCCCGCCACTCGCGCTCAGCTCATCCCCCGATTCGTCTTCGCGTCTTCCGCCCTCGCTTTTGTCGCTGTCCAAGCAGTATGCCGTGACGTTCTCGTGAAGAACCTTCAGAGGAAGCGGAACACGACGAGTTCGTGCACTATGACAGCATGCTATATTTGCAGATCTTACAGACCCACCGACACAGACACTAACTCCGGGGTGCCTCGGGAACCTTCGAGCGATTTTACGGCGTCTTCCGCCGTGAATCTTCCCATGAGCAATGCCAGCTTGCGATTGGTTGTCATTTGGACTGGAGTCGAATCCACTCGTTGCACGTATTCAGGAGCGCGAGTGCCACGTCGGTTTACCTTCACGACAAACTTGATGTTTTTCATGTCTTCCTCCTTACGCAAGCAAAGCGGCGGGTTACTTCTTTGAAATCGAATACACCACAGTAAGAGGCTTGCCACATTCCAGGCAGCGTGCCTTTGATCGGGATGTGATCAGTCCGCAAGATGGGCACATCCTTTGTCCAGACCCGGCGACCTCTGATTTTGTCTCGCGCATCCAGAGTAGCCGCAGGACCGTGAACAGCACGACAAGCAGACCAAAGGAAATAATACCTGCGCTCATCAAAAGCGACCCTTCTGGGCGAGTCCTGCATCGACCCAGCCAGTCGCTCAATCCGCGTCCTACATCGCGGAGTTGATCGGCTCGATCGCTGCAAACGGACGTGGTTAGGCCGCTCGCTCGCTCGCTGAAAAGCCTAAGGTTGGAGAGCTTCAGATGAACTGGCTTAGGTCAGAAGACCTGAAAGAGGAGAAAAACGTAACCGCCCCCATATTCATTGTAGCAGGTCAGTCGGCAATTGCATTCGGCTCTCTCACTGAAAGCAGTTGCTCGGCGGGCAAGACTCCGAACTTGATCTGTATTGATCAGCCCGCATTTCGCTTTTTACCGATCTCAGCGTCGAACTGCGGCGCGCTCTCCGGTAATGTTCGGAAGCAGTGACGGGCGCAAAACAAGAAGAAAGCAACGTAAGTAAGTGCCGGAATCGCCCTTTTAAGGTAAAATGCCATTCTCCAGCCGATTTGCCTATGCCCCCCTGCACTTCTTTCCCACCCGCACAAACCACTGCCGTTACTCTCAGCCCCCGTAGCGGAGCGAAGCCCGGCACTGCGCAGCGGAGGCGGCGCCACATCCAGCTTCGAGCTTCTGAAGCGGGGCGCTCTTTCATAATGCATTTGACCTGGATCATTGTAAGAGTCAGACCAACCACATTCTAGGCAGAGCGCGAGTTCTGTGTTGAAGTGAACTCCATGACAGATGAACAAAGTGTGATGGGAAAGAGGCGGCGCACGCCTGCCGAGATTGAGCAG
>Ga0070708_100002420_pt1 | contig 14468 bp, 12 predicted proteins | sample KBSK5503metaG_FD_65469 | JGI IMG/M metagenome (GOLD analysis project Ga0070708, IMG submission 65469) | Corn, switchgrass and miscanthus rhizosphere microbial communities from Kellogg Biological Station, Michigan, USA - KBS K5-50-3 metaG | ecosystem: Host-associated > Plants > Roots >...
CGCGGAGACATCTCGATCCTCTTCAAGCATTTCTGGGAGGCGCGCGGAGAGGCTCGCCCGGTGGAGATCGAGGTGATCCAGGCGTTCGAGTCCTATGACTGGCCGGGCAACGTTCGAGAGCTCGAAAACATCGTCGAGCGGCTGGCGGTGTGCTGCGAGGGCGATCGGATCACGATTTCGGATCTCCCGCTGCTGCTGCAGAACGCCGCGGGCTTCTGCGAGTCCGCGGTCACCGGGAGCGTGAGCGGCCTGATCGCGCGGTCGACCGGGGCGTCCGCTCAAGAGGCTCGACAGAGCCTGGCCCCCGGCCCGAGCTCCACGCTCGACGCGGCGCTGCCGGTCAATCTGCCGGAGATGATGCGCAGGCTTGAGGAGGCGTACATCAGCACGGCGCTCACCCAGACCCACGGCAACAAAAAGGCTGCCGCCGAGATGCTCGGGCTACAGCGCACCACGTTGGTCGAGAAACTGCGGCGGCGGAATCGCGACGCGTCAACCCAATGACTCTGCTCCGGCGATAAGGCTCCGGATCGCAAGCCTTTGACGGGCAGCACAAGGTTTGCAGCCCCACCGGCATGCGCTCAATTCTCGCCAAGGTCCTGACGCCGGCACTGTTGACGCTTGCCCCCGACCGGGCCCGGGCCGTCCTGCAGGGCGCACAAGGCCATCGCGCGGAGGTGAATTAATGGAGTGGCGGGGGGCGCATTGGTCCAGATTCCCGGACTCGGAGCCGATCGGCCAAAGCGCGGTGATGCGGGAGGTGATCACCGGCGCACAGGAAGTGGCGCGCACCCAGACGACCGTCCTGCTCCTCGGCGAAAGCGGGACCGGAAAGGAGGTTCTCGCCCGCTACATTCATTGGCTCTCAAGGCGCAGCGGCGCCTGGGTCGCGGTCAACTGCGCCGCGCTGCCCAGCGAGCTGCTCGAAAGCGAGCTGTTTGGCCATGAGCGAGGGGCCTTCACCGGCGCGGCGGAGCGCAGATGCGGGCGCATCGAGCAGGCGAACGGAGGAACCCTCCTCCTCGATGAGGTTTCCGAGCTTCCCATGCGTCTGCAACCGAAGCTCCTCAGGGTCCTGCAGGAGCGCGAGGTCGATCGGATCGGCGGCCAGCGCCCGATTCCGGTGGACGTCAGGATCATCGCCACCTCCAACCGGCATCTGCAAGAAAGAGTCGCCGAGAAGCTCTTCCGGGCCGACCTCTATTACCGGCTGAATGTCTTTCCGATCGCCTTGCCGCCGCTTCGGGGCCGAACCGAGGACATCCCGGCGCTGGCGACGCACCTTCTCCGGCTGGCCTCCGAGGCTCTCGGGCGTCCACCGCCCGCCCTCTCCGAAGCCGCGGTTCGCGCCCTTCAGAATTACCCCTTCCCGGGCAACGTGCGAGAGCTTGCCAATGTCCTCGAGCGCGCTCTGGTCCGCTCGCGCGGGCCGGTCCTCGACCTGGGCGATCTCGGCCGCACCACCTCGGAGGGAATGGAGGCCGGGGCGGCGCCCGCCGCGCCTTCGGTCTCCGGGCTGCCTTCCGATTTTCCACTCGATCTGGCGGAGTTGGAACGCCGCGCGATCACCGAAGCCCTCCGCCGGATGAACGGCAACCGCACCCATGCGGCGCGAATTCTCGGAATCGGGCTGCGCACACTGCGCAACAAGCTCAAGCTCTACCGGGAGAACCTGGGCGCGCAAGGCCCGGTCGATTTTGCCGCCGGGCAAGTTGAGCCGGTTGCGAGCAGCCCCGGGCCAAGACAGACCGCTGAATTCTCATCCGCTCCCGCGCAGGCACGGGCTTCGCAACCGGAGTCGGTATGAAGTTAGTGGTTCGAATCGGCAAGCCGATGGCCGCCATCGCCAACGGCCAACGCGTCCCCGAAGACCTCCAACCGGCGATCCCGGCGCAACTGGTGAGCTGCATGTTGGGAAACCACGAACCCGCTCCAATCCGCAAGGCCGTTTGAAATGGATCAGGCAGACAGTCTACGAAAACTGGTGTCGAGGAGAGCGAGCTCCGATCCACCAAGAGTCATCGCGATCACCAGCGCCAAGGGAGGGGTCGGCAAGACGAATTTCACCGTCAATCTGGCGGTGCAGGCCAGCAAGGCCGGACGGTCGGTGCTGATCCTCGACGGCGATCTGGGGTTGGGCAACGTGGAGATCCTCTTCGGGATCAAGCCGCAGCATCACCTCGGTCAGGTGCTCGACGCGACGATTTCCATTCGGGATGCGTTGTCCGAAGGACCCGAGGGGATCAGCGTCCTGCCGGCCGGGTCCGGGCTGCAAAAGCTGACCCGTCTCGACGACGAGCAGAAGCTCCGGCTCGCGGCGGCGCTCGATTCGCTCGACGACGCCTTCGACCTGGTGCTGGTGGATTCCGGAGCGGGCATCGGAGACAACGTGCTCTTCTTCGCCGGCGCGGCGCACGAGGTCATCCTCATCCTCAACCCCGAGCCCACCGCGCTGACCGACGCCTACGCCGCGGTCAAGGTCCTCTCGATCGAGGTGGGGGTTCAGAGCTTCCAGGTCATCGTCAATCCGGCAACCGGCGAGGCCCAGGCCAGAGACGTATTTCGAAAGCTCTCCTCCGTCACCGCGCGGTTCTTGTCCGCCCGGTTGAACTACCTCGGCTTCATTCCGTGCGACGAAAACATCCACCGCGCGGTGATGATGCAGCGCCCGCTGGTGCAGGCCTTTCCCCACTCTCCGGCCAGCAGGGCAGTGGCGGACATCTGCGCGACCCTTCTCGACCAGCCGCCTCCGTCGCGGGTGAATGGCGGGATGAAGTTCCTCTGGGGTCGGGTCTTCAGGGATACCCAGCCGGCCAAGTGAGACCCATGCACCGGGCTCGGCAGGTATACGCGAACGACGCCGACGAGGCCTCACTGATCAGCCGGCACCCGGCGCTGATCGATCGCGTGGCGCGGCGGCTGGCACTGAAGGTCGGAGCGGCCCATCTCGCCGACGAGCTGTGGTCGGCGGGCGCCCTGGGTCTTCTCGAGCTGTTGCGAAACGTCGGGCTGCGGATCCGAGGTGGCACACGCTACGCCGGACCGGGCCAGGTCCGGGCCACCACTTTGAGCTGAGCGTTGGCGGGGGGTGGTGGCCGGGCCACCACTTTGAGCCGAGCGTTGGCGGGGGGGTGGTGGCCGGGCCACCACTTTGAGCTGTGAGCGCTGGCGGGGGATGGTGGCCCGGGCCACGGGTCGAAGCAAACAACGGCGCGGGGTGATGGCCCCGGCCATCACTCGCCCACACGCCTTCTCACGTTGCGTCGTTCTTTAGTGTGGAGGTGTGTGACATCTGCGGCCCGCGCGGGCCAGAAATGCCGCACACCTCGCCGCCGGCCACTGACGCTCGCTCCGACCGGTGGCCCGGGCCACCACCCTCCGCTGCGCCTCATCCCGACGTGGTGGCCCGGCCACCACCCTCCGCTGCGCCTCATCCCGACGTGGTGGCCCGGCCACCCCCCTCTGCCGTGCCTCATCCCGACGTGGTGGCCCGGCCACCACCCTCCGCTGCGCCTCATCCCGACGTGGTGGCCCGGCCACCACCCTCTGCTGCGCCTCGTTCCGACGTGGTGGCCCGGCCACCACCCTCCGCGCGCCTCATCCTCGACGTGGTGGCCTGGCCACCGCGCAAGCGCCATCCTTCGCTCCGCCTGAGGTTGAGGCGATGGAACGTTACCCTCGCCGTTTCGTTCGTTTCGTTTAAAAGGTGGAACGTTCCACCGGCGAGCCATGGCCGAAGCGACCGATCAGGTGCCTCAAGGTGCCTCGAGACACACGCTGTTCGGAATCCTGTCCAACGCTCACCTCGTTCTTCGGTTGCGAGGTGTGTGACATCTGCGGTCCCCGCGGGCCAGAAATGTCGCACAGCTCGGCGCGAGTGCGCTTAGCCAAGCGGCCGACGATGGAAGCGGCACCCTCACCCGATCCGGATTGTCTCGATCGGGCGTCAAAGATGAGCGTCGCGGCGGCGGTGGTGGCCGGGCCACAGAATTCCTGTCGCCGCAGCCACACATACCGACGGGTCGGCGACCAAATTCCGAGCGACAGAATCCCTGTCGACCCGACCATGCTTCCCGACGGGTCGACGTCGACCAAATTCCGGGCGACAGAATTCCTGTCGACCTAACCAGCCCTGAAACCGGTGGCCGTGTGGGAAAAGATTCCTAGCGCTAGGAATCTTTTCCTACGCGGACGCGAAATCGATGGAACGTTCCATCCGTTCGGTGGCGCGAAATCCGCGTTCGGGGCTCGGAGGGCACCGGTCTTGCTTGATGACAGCGCGTGGCTCGCCTGTCCCTCTGCATGATCGCGCGCAACGAGGAAGCTCTGCTGGGCGTCTGCCTGGAGTCCGTCCGCGGATTGGTGGACGAGATCGTCCTCGTCGACACCGGGAGCACCGATGCTACTCCCGAGCTGGCGCGCCTGGCGGGCGACGTGGTGTCGGTGCCCTGGAGCGACGACTTCTCCGCGCCGAGAAACGAAGCGCTTGCCCATGCCCAGGGCGACTGGATCCTCCAACTGGACGCGGACGAGCGCCTGGGCCCTCATTCGAAACAGGCGGTCCGCGAGGCGATCGCCTCATCGAGCTTCGACTGCGGAATGCTCGGGTGAGCGAGCGGGGATGGGCGCTGTTGCGAGCCGAGCTTAGAAATCTACCGAGCCCGGGGCAGTTCATCGCCGGCGGGACGACCTGGGGCGCGTGGACGAGGATGGGGACCGCGCTCCTCCTGCTCGAGCGACCGAACGAGGCGCTCACGGCTTCGGGGTCGACCGCCACGGCCGGTGAATTGGAGCCCGATCGCCTTCTCGCCGGTCTGCGCTGGCGGCGCACCCGGAGCACCGCTCCAGGATGAGAGCGGTCGGTCCGGCGCTGGTGGACGGAAGGGGCGCGGGGCGGATCTGCGAAGCGATGGAGGCTATCCCAGCGAGCTCTTGACCGCCGCGCAGCGCAACAAGGCGAGCTCGTCGTTGCCCGCGCGCCGGTCGTGCAGGGTGCGCCCCGACCATGCGTTGGCGGTGCGGATGACGAAGGGCGGCGACGCGCCGCGCAGGGTGAGCGCGTCCGGGGTGTAGGTCTGGAGCTTGATCGCGTCCGCCCCGCATTTCGCCGCCTCCTCGATCGTCTTGATTGCCGATCCAGGCTCCCTCCGTGATTCGCCGACAATTCGGCGACGATCAGCGCAGGGGCGTCGCCTCCCACCCGACGCGAGGAGATCTCGAAAGAAGGATTACCCTCGCGCAATCGGGTTGCCTCGATGGTTCTGACCGACGTTCGGTATCGCCGAAAGGGCGGATGCCGGTCGGGCATTCTTTTGGGCGGCCGAGGGCGGCGCCTTCTTCTGGCTGAGCTTGAACTGTCCGATCAGCCTCTCGATCTCCGCCGCCTGGGCGGAGAGCGCCTCGGCCGCGCTGGCGAATTGACGCGAGCTCTGGGTGGTCGCCTGGGAGATTCCGTTCGCCTGGGCGACCGCGCGGTTGACCTCCCTGACCCGCTCGATCTGTTTGACGTCCGCTTCGTTGATCGCGAGGATGATTTGCTTCACCTTTTCGATCAGCTCGACGACGTCGGTCAGTCGCTGATTCGCCTGCTCCGCCACCTGGCCACCCTCCTGGGCGAATTGGATCGACTGGTGGATGAGCTTCTCGGTCCTCCCGGCCGCCGTCTTCGCCCGGCGGGCGAGGTTGCGCACCTCCTCGGCCACCACCGCGAATCCCGCGCCGACCTCCCCCGCGCGTGCCGCCTGGACCGCGGCGTTGAGCGCGAGCAGATTGGTCTGCAGGGCGATCTCGTTGATGTCGCTGATGATCACCGCGGAGCTCCGGGCGGACGTCCCGATGTTGACCATCGCCGAGGTCACCTCGTTCATCGCCTGATACCCCTTGTCCACGGTCTCCTTCGCCTGGGTGGAGAGATCATTCGCCTCCAGCGCCGCTTCGCAGTTCCTCTCCATCGCCGCGCCCATTTCGCTGACGCTCTGGGCGGCCTCGCTCAGCGCCGAGGCCTGCTGGGAGGCGCCGGTGGTCAAGGTCTGGCTGTTGATCGAGATGCTTTGCGCCGACGCGGTCACCTCCTTGATCGCCGAGAGGATGTAGGCCATGCCGTCGTGCAGGGAGCGAACCGCGGTATTGATCGAATCGCGAATCTTGACGTACTCGCCCTCGTACGCTCCCTTCATCTGGATCGTTAGATCGCCTTTCGACAGGCGGTGGAGAACATCGGACGCTTCCTTGATCGGGGCCTGGACGGTGTCCATCATCCGATGGGTCCCTTCGATCAGGCGCAGGTAGATCCCCTGAAACCGGGAGACGTCTCCCCGGGTCTCGAGCAACCCGCGCTGCGCCGCGCCGATCAGCGTTTCCGTCTCTCCCACCAGTCCGCGCAAGGCATTCGTCGCTCCGGAAAAGCTCTGGGCGAGGAGGTCCCGCTCCGAACGGCTGGTGACGCTCACCGAGAGATCGCCGCGGCTCAGCGCGTCCGCCGCTCCCGAGATGTGCTTGATGTACACGATCAACGCCCTGAACGAGCTGGCCAGCTGGCCCAGCTCGTCGGCGGACCGGTGCTCGACTTGCTGGTCGACTTCGCCCTGGGAGATCGACGAGGCGGCCGCGGTGATCTTTTTCAAGACCCGGCTCAATGGGAGCACCAACAACACCACCACCAGGACGGAGCCCAGAAAGCCGAAGCCGGTGACCAGCCAGATGATCCGCCGGGCGTTTCGCTCCTGGTTGCTTCCCTCCACCTGGTAGGTCACCGCGGATCGTTTCTGGAGGGCGCGCAAGGTCTTCAGCTGTTCGACCGGCCGCGCCTTGACGGCCTTCTGGGCGAGCGCCTGCCCGTCGATACCATCGACGAGATCGATCGCGGTGAGGGCTTTGAAAACCGACGCCTTCCAGAGATCGAGTTGACGGACGAAGTCCTCCCAGGCCTGGGTCGTCTCCGCATCCTTGGGGATTTTCTCCAGCTCCGCCCGAGCTTGATCGATGGTGATCAGCGTCTGCTTGACGGTCGCCTGGGCCGTCCGCACCGCCTGCATGTCTCCGGTCAGCAACGCCATGATGCCATCCTGGACGCAGAGGACCACGGTGGCCGTCCCTTGATTCAATTCATCCGCGAGCAGCAATGAAGGAACCAGGTTGTTGGCCGAGTCGGAAAGGTAGGAGTTGAACCTTTGCAGCTTGTTCAAACCGGTGCCCCCGACCCAAAGAGAGGTGGAGGCCAGCAGAAACAACGCGACCAGCAGCTTGACTCTAATCGAGATCATCGATTTCGACGGCTCATCGCGCCGGCCCCCGGGCGAGGACCACGTCCACTTCATCGATCACCTTCCAGCCACCGGCCGCGGGGACGGTAAACCACACCCGGTCCAGTCCCTGGTGACGCGTGTTGGAGAACTCCAGTGGAGCTCCCAAACCGATGTCTGCCTTGCCGAATTTTTCCGCGGCCGCGTAGAACGATTTCCGGTCCGGCTGAGCACCCGCTTTCTTCAGCACGGCCACGAAGGTCATTCCGCTGACATAGCCTTCCAGCGATCCGAAGCTGTAGAGGGCCTTGGGCCGAAGCGATTCATCGAGAACGCCCACGGGAAGAGTTGGTTTGTATTTGGCGATCGCGGCTCGATACGCTTTTACCACTCGGAGGCTGGTATCGTTGTAGGATGGCACGACCTGGGTGTTGATCAGGTTGTTGGTAAGCTTGCTTCCACTCTTCTTCTCCTCCCGTCGAAGCAGGCTCAACAGCGCGTCGGGGCCCACGAACGAGACATTGTAGATTGGAGCGTCCCAACCTACTCCGCGCACGTCGCGCACGAAGGCGGCGCAAGCCTGGTAGGAGCCGATGGCGACAATCGCGTCCACCCCTTTCTCTTGAAGCGATTTCGCTGCGGGGGTGGTGCTCACCTCGTAGGTCTGCCCACGGGTGTAGGAAGCGTCTGCCGCCAGGTCGAGCCCGCGTTCCTTGAGCGCTCTTTGCACGCCGCTGCGAACGCTGGCTCCATAAGCGTCATCCTGGAAGAAGACGCCAACCTTTTGCCGACCCTGGGCGAGAAGGACCTCGACGATGGCCCGGGTCTCTTGCCGGTACGAGGCGCGGACATTGAACACCGCGACGTCAAAGGGAGGCTCCCGCTGGAGCTGGGCGCCGGTAAAATTGGAAAAGTAGAACAGGCCATCGCTTCGGAAGCGCTGCAGGACGTAGGGCAGCGCCCGGGCGATGGTGGGGGTGCCTACTCCGCCGAAAAGGGCGAAGACCCTCTCCTGCTCGACCAACTTCTGGACCGCCGGCAAAGCCTTCGCGGTTTCGTAGCCGTCATCGGCCACCACCAACCGGATCTTGCGACCGTTGACCCCGCCAGCGTCGTTGACCTCGGAAAACGCACCGCTCGCGCCGCGCCACATTTCGATTCCCAGCGCCGCCGAGGGTCCGGAGAAGGCGGCCGGCTGCCCGAGCACCACCTCCTTGGCGCTGATCCCGACCTCGGCCATCGCGGCCTGTCCGCCGAGGAGGACAACCGAGGCGAGGATTCGCAGATGAGGGCTCTCGTTCATTTCTCACAGCCTTCCATGTCGTTGTGCCCGTTCATCCGGGCGGTGGGAGTTCGTTCAACGCCGACGGGGAGCCTTCACGCGCGAGGGCGAGATCGATGTCGAGGAGGAAGACCACCCGGTCCCGCACTTTCGCCACCCCCAGGATCAGATCGGACTGAAAGGCCTTCGGGCCGGCATCGGGGAGGGCTTCGATGCTCGCCGGATCGACCCGGATCACTTCCAGCGCCTCGTCGACCATGATTCCAATCGAGCGGCGGCGGCCGTCCAGGACGTGTTCCACCACGATCACCACCGTGTGTTTTGTCTGGGCGATCTGCCCCATCCCGAACTTCTCGCGAAGGTCGAGGACGGGGAGGATCCTCCCGCGAAGATTGATCACTCCCCGCATGAACTCCGCGGCGCCGGGCACCCGGGTGATCGCCGCCAGGGCGACCAGCTCCTTCACTTTGAGGATCGGCAAGCCGTATTCCTCGTTGCTGAGCCGGAAGGTCATGTACTTTCCGCTCAACCGGGCGCCGATCTCCCTCGCGCCTTCTGGCGTATCGACGGTCACGCGGTCGCTCGCCCGACCGGATCGGAAAGGCGATCGACGTCGATGATCAGACCCGGGCTGCCGTCGGGTAGGATCGTCGCGCCGGAGAAGTGCTCCGCTCGAGGAGGGGGCATGTGCAACGGCTTGACCACGATCTGCCGCTGTGCCACCACTTCGTCGACCAGGAGGGCGCTCTTCTGATCGCCGCTCTCCACCACCACCGCGACCGCCCGGGTGGGATCGGTCTCGCCCGACGGCGAATCGAGGATGAGAGAGAGACGGCGAAGCGGGATGAGCTGTCCCCGAACATTGAGAAACTGGACCTGGCCGGCGAACGTGGTGATCGCCTCCCGGGTGGGGACGAGCAGCTCGAGGATCGCCGAGCTGGGGATCACGTAGGAGCCCTCGCCACAGGAGACGAAGGTGCCGTCGATCACCGCCAGGGTCAGCGGTAGCACCATCCGGAGCGTGGTTCCCTGACCCTCGGTAGACCAGAGCTGGACGCGACCGCGAAGCCTCTCCACGTTCTTCTTCACCACGTCCAGGCCGACGCCGCGGCCGGAGATGTCGGTCACCTTGCTGGCGGTCGAGAAGCCGGGGCTGAACACCAGCGCGTGGATCTGCTCGTCGGAGAGCTTGTCGTCCGCGGGGATCAATCCGCGGGAGCGCGCCTTCTTGAGGATCTTCTGCCGCTGCAGACCCCGGCCATCGTCGCTCACCGCGACGACGATCTGCCCACCGTCCTGAGAAGCCGCCATCCGCAGCGTGGCCACCGCCGGCTTGCCCGCCGCGCGTCGCTCCTCGCTGGGCTCGATGCCATGATCCAGCGCGTTGCGGACGATGTGGACCAGGGGAGCCTGAAGCTGCTCCACCATCCCCCGATCGATCTCGGTCTCCTCTCCTTTCACCTCGAATTGGAGAGGCTTGCCGGTGCTCTTCGACAGGCTGCGGGCCATCCGCGCGACCTTGTCGAAGACGGCGCGCACCGGGACCATTCTCATCCGCATGGTGAGGTCGTGCAGCTCGCGGCTGAGCTTGACCACCTGGTGCAAGGCCCGGCGCACGTCGTGCGACTGGATGGCGGATACCTCCGGAGAGTGAACCAGCATTGCCTCGGCGACGATGAGCGAGCTGATCAGCTCCACCGCCGCGTCGACGCGGCCGACATCCACGCGCAGGGTCTCCGGAAGCCTTGCTTCGCCGCGCTGCTGCGCGTCGCCCGGCTTGGCGCTCGCTGCCGTGGGTTCCATCGAATCGGGGCGCGCAGCCTCAAGAGTCAGGGGGGCGGCTTCGCGACCCGCCTCCACCAGCTTGGCGAGAATCGCGGCAAGCTCCGGCCGCCGCACCAGCACCCCTCCCTTCTGCACGGCCGCGCCGATGTCCTCCACCAGTGCCCGCATCAGGTCCGCGGCGTCCGAGACGGCCTCGAGCGCCAGGCCGGAGAGCGCCATCTCCCCGTCCCGGACCACCCTGAGGACCGCCTCGGCGGCGTGCGCGAGCTCGCGCACATCCGGCGCGTTGAGGAAGGAGGCGGTTCCTTTGATCGAGTGAAACACCCGGAACAGGAAGTTGACCTGCTCCAGATTCGCACCGCCCCGATCCACCTTGGCAAACAGCTGCTCGACCTTGGTGAGCTCGTCTTCGCTCTCGGTCAGGAAGTCGGCGATCAGCTCCAGGATGTCCGGGTCGTTTCCGAGCCGGGTGAAGGGAGGTTCCCTCGAGGCCCCTCCCTCCAACGGTCCCGGATGCTTGATCTCTTCGTCGCGCGAGGCTTTGCCCATTGCTCTGGCATCGATCAAGCACGGCGCATGCCACGCGCGGGCTCGCCCGACCGGCCCGGCTCTCGCGTCACGACGTCAGACGGATGACGCAATCGCCATGCGCCTGACGCACCCACATCGCTTCGGACGCGAGGGCGGTCTCGCTCGGTCGCGTGAGGTTCCGGCCTTTGGCGCGCGGCTTGCTAACCGTCGCTCGGACCCCTTTCAGGTGAGCGAATGAAGATCCTGGTGGTCGATGACAGCAAGGCGATGCGGGGAATGATTCGGCGCACTCTTCGGCAGGCCGGCTTCGGCAGTCATCAAGTGATCGAGGCCAACAGCGGCGAAGAGGCGCTCAAAGAGATCGTCCAGCAGGCCCCGGACGTGGTGCTCTGCGATTGGAACATGCCGGTGATGACCGGCATCGAGCTGCTTCAAAGGCTGCGCAGCAGTGGGAAGCAGGTCCCCTTCGGCTTCGTCACCTCGGAGAGCACGGACGAGATGAAGAAGCTGGCGACGCAAGGCGGGGCCTCCTTCTTTCTATCCAAGCCATTTACCGTCGAGAGCTTCCAGACGGCGCTGGCCGGAGTAATCAATTGAGCGACGAGCGAGTGGTCGAGATGTTGGGGCGGGCGGCATTGGAATCACTCGCCGAGATCGCCACCACTTCGCTCGGGCTCTACGCCCCGAGCGTGGTGAGCTCCTCCAACTCCGTCCCCACCGGGAAGCAGGGAGCCCTGGTCTCGCTCGTCGGTCAGGGCCCCGCCACGCTCGGACTCTTCGGCACCGGCGATTCCTGCACGGCCCTGGCCCGCTCATTTCTGGGGATGGCGCCAGGCGAAGCCATGACCAGGGAAGACATGGTGGACGGTGTTTCGGAGATCGCGAACATCATCGCCGGGGGGATCAAGCGCAGGGCATCGCTCTTCGGCAGTGCGCGGATCGGTCTACCGGTCTTCGTGATGGGAGACGTGCTCTTCTTGCACGGGGTCGAAGTCTCGTCGATGGAGCTGCGGCTCGGTGAAGCGGCCCTGACCCTGTCGGTGATTGCGAAAGTGGTGATCTACAAGTGATCACTGAGTCGGTCCTGCCTGACGAAGCGGCGCTTGCCCAATTTCTGCGGAGCCTCCTCTCCCGCGGCGCGACCCTTCGCAAGTCATCCGTGCTCGCCCCCAGAGGGCGCGTGGCGATCGCCGAGTACGGCGAGCTGGCCGGCGAACCACGATTTTTATTGCTGTGCAACGTCCCGCTGGGGGTCTATCTGGGAGCGAGCCTGTCCCTGCTCTCGGCCTCCGTCGCCAGCGAGGCGGTCAAGGCGGATCGGCTCGCCGAATCTCTCGCCGAAAACCTTTCGGAAGTTTTCAACGTCGCGTCCCGACTGTTCGATGGATGGGGCGCCCGGATCATCCTCCGCCGGGTGTTTCTTCCGGGAACCCCGGCTCCGGACGAGATCTTGAACCTTGCCGACGGGGCGAAACAACGGGGGGACTACGAGGTGCGCATCGAAGGCTACGGATCGGGCAAGCTGTCCCTGTGTGCGGCCGCGGCGGTGCGAAGGGAGATGGAGGCATGAGGCAAACGTTCTTTACCCTGCTTGGCCGGATGGGGAATCTGCGGCTGCTGAACAAGATCGCTCTGCCGATGGCAGGCCTCACCATACTCGTCTTCGGGTCGATGGTGATTCTCGTCACCAGCCGCGCCAGGAGCGCTGCGATCGAGGCGACGCTGCGGCTCGCCGCCAATCGCGCCACCAGACTCTCTACACTCCGCACCTGGTACGTTCAAAACGTGATCGATCGAGTGCAGACAAAGGGCGTGGCGGCGATCGCGGATTTCCGGGAACAGCCGGGCACCATTCCGTTGCCGGCGACGCTGCTCGGCGACATTGACCAGGCATCAAAGAACGGCCAACGAGTCTGGCTCTACAGCAACCATCCGTTGCCACGGGGAATGAGTCGCCCGCCCCGCGACAGCTTCGAGCAGGAGGCGCTTCGATTGATGGCGGAGAACCCCGGGGCGGTGCACTGGACGATCGAGCAGCAAGATGGTCTGCCCGTCCTTCGTTATGCAACGGCCGAGATGCTGAACAGCAACGCGGAAGTGAGCTGGCAGAATTCACAGGCCGGCGACTCCAAAAAGGACTGGAAGCTGGGGGCGGTGGTCGGCGCAATCGAGTTCAACGTCCCAATGAGCGACGTTTTCGCAACGGCGAATCGGGCCGCGCTGCAGATCTTGATTCCCCTCACCGTCTTTCTGCTGATGATGTTTGGGTTTGGATCCTGGATTACCCGCCGGCTGCTCCTTCCTCTTCGCGCGATGTCGCAGATCGCCCTTCAGATCTCCGAGGGCAATGTCACCGGGACGATCGAATACCATTCGACGGACGAGGTGGGCACCCTGGCGGACGCCTTCCGGCAGTCGATCGCCCACATCACCAGCGTGTCCGCGGCGGCGGCGAGTCTGGCCGAGGGCAATTTGACCTGCGCCCTCGCGCCGCGTTCCGAGCAGGACGTCCTCGCCAAGAACGTCAATTCGGTGCGGGACACCCTGAGCGCGCTGCTGGCGCAGACGGTAAACCTGCTTCAGCAGACGAATCAGGGAATCCTCTCCTCGCGGGCCGGAGCGGCGGAGTTCCACGGAGTCTACCGCGAGCTGCTCACCCGGGTGAACGGCGTGATGGATTCGATCAGCGAGCCGCTCGAGGAGACGACCCGCGTGCTCGAGCTGGTGGCGAAGCGCGATCTCACCGCCAACACGGAGCGGGACTTCCCCGGTGACTTCCACCGGATGATCCAGGCGCTTCGGGTCGCGGTGGACAATCTGCGGCAGAGCCTGATCCGCGCCGCGGAGAGCGCGGAGTATCTGGTCATGGCCTCGGCGCAACTCGCGCAGAGCAGCCAGACGATCGCCCTGGGGGCGGCGCAGCAGGCCTCGTCTTTGGGGACCACGGCCACCCGGCTTCAAGAAGTCACGCAGATGACCCAGCAAAACGCGGCCCGGGCGGAGGAGGCGAGCCAGATCGCCGCGGCCGCGAAGAAGGCGACCAGTCTCGACGGCGATTCGATAGCGAAGATGAGCGACTCGATGAGACGAATCCGGAAATCCGCCCAGTCGATGGCCCAGATCATCACCGACATCAATGAGATCGCGTTTCAGACCAATCTGCTCGCGCTGAACGCGGCGGTCGAGGCAGCCCGCGCGGGCGACGCCGGAAGGGGGTTCGCGATCGTCGCCGACGAGGTCCGCGCCCTGGCGCTGCGATCGAAGGAAGCCGCCCTCAAGACGGAGACCCTGATCGAGGACTCGCTCAAGCTGACCGAGGAGGGCGAGGTGGTGTCCGGACGGGTGCGGGATGGGCTCGACTCAGTCGAAAAGTCGGTAGGGAAGCTGTCCACCATCGTCGCCGGGATCTCCGCGGCGAGCCGCGATCAAGCCGTCCGACTGGGGCAGATCCACGCCGCGGTCGCGCAGATCGACGCGGTGACGCAGCAGAACGCCGCCATTTCCGAAGAGTCCGCCGCGGCCGCGCAAGAGCTCTCCGCTCACGCCGAGGAGTCGGCCGCGCTGGTGTCGCAGTTCCGCGTGGGCAATCGCACGGACAATGCGCAACCGGACGAGGCCGGGGAACCGCA
>Ga0070708_100002421_pt1 | contig 14465 bp, 11 predicted proteins | sample KBSK5503metaG_FD_65469 | JGI IMG/M metagenome (GOLD analysis project Ga0070708, IMG submission 65469) | Corn, switchgrass and miscanthus rhizosphere microbial communities from Kellogg Biological Station, Michigan, USA - KBS K5-50-3 metaG | ecosystem: Host-associated > Plants > Roots >...
CATCGTGGGGTAGGTCTCGACCTCGAAGAAGTCGGCGGACCGGAGGTGCTCGTCACGCTGGTCGTTGCCGGTCGTGATCGACTTCAGGTCGATCTCGGCGGTCGCCGAGGACTTGAACGGATCCTCGGCTGTGACGATCTGCCCGGAGAAGTTGCCGAACTTGCCGCGGACCTTGCTGACCATCAGGTGCCGGGCGGAGAAGCCGATCTCGGAGTGCACCGGATCGATGGTCCAGGTCCCGGCCACGTAGCCGGGGATCGCGGTCGCCGTGGTGTTAGCAGTCATGGAGGCGCTCCTGATACGTAGTTTATTGAACACTCAACCAATAGCACGACCGGCCGCTCTTTGTCAAACGCTCAACTATCCCTTGCTATACTGGGCTGGTGAGCACGGAAGAGACCCGCTGGCTGACAGCCGCGGAGCAGCGGGCGTGGCGGGCGTTCCTGACCGCGTGCCAGACGCTGTTCAGCACCGTCGACGCGCAGCTCGCGCGCGACGCGAACATTCCGCACGGCTACTACGAGATCCTGGTGCGGCTGTCCGAGACGCCCGGCGGGGCGCTGCGGATGACGCAGCTGGCCGAGGCGTCGACGTCAAGCAAGAGCAGGCTGTCGCACGCCGTCGCACGGCTGGAACAGCGGGGCTGGGTCAAGCGCACCGACTGCGCCACGGACCGCCGCGGCCAGGTCGCGCAGCTCACCGACGACGGCTTCGCTGCACTCGCCGCCGCCGCGCCCGGGCATGTCGCGCAGGTCCGGCGGTCCCTGATCGACCAGCTCACCCCGGAGCAGATCGAGCAGCTGCGCGAGATCAGCGAGCTGATCATCGCGGCCTGCGGGTCGGAGGCGTCAGAGGGTGGCGGCTGCGGGGACGCGTGCGCCGAAGAGGAGCTGCCGGAAGACGGCGGCTGCGAGACCGCATCCGCCTGCTAGGGGGCTGCCTCGCCCGCGGCCTCGAGGCTCGCGGCCATCCGCTCGGCGATCGCGGCCGGGCCGGGACCGCGCTGGCCGCGCAGCCCGGCAACGACACCGGCCTGGTCGAGTGCGCTGCGGTTCTGGCTGAGCTTGTCCTTGGCCTCGACCGCCGTGATCGTCAGCTCGACCCCGACGATGGCCCTCAGCTGCCCGTTGAGGAACTCCGGCGGCGCGTCGGTCACCGCCCACGGCCGCGGGTTCGGCTCCTCGTGGCGCCGGGTCAGCCGGCTAACCAGCGAACGCAGCCACTCGGGATCCCGGTGGATCGTGAGCCGGCCGGTGAGATGAACGGCCTGGTAGTTCCAGGTGGGCACCACCCGGCCATGCCTCGCCTTGCTCTCGTACCAGGACGGCGAGATGTAAGCCTGCGGCCCGTGCACGATCGCGAGGCCGAGCGCGCCGGGCTGCGCCGTCTGCCACTGCGGGTTGGCGGCCGCGAGATGGCCGAGCAGCCGCCCGCATCCCGCCGCGGGCCCGGGCCCGGCGGCCGAGTCCGGGAAGCTCGGCGGCCGGTCCCAGATCACCGGCAGCAGCGTCGCGACGGGCTTGTTCCCGTCGAACGTCACGAGGTCGGCCGCACCGGCGGCGTCGACGAACGCGGCAATCGCCGCGAGATCCGTAACCGTGAAGTGGCGAGGCAGGTACACGCCCCCACGTTATGCGTTACGCGGGCCGGGCAGCTGGCGGCTACCCTGGACCCAGCGCGTTGACGGAGACGAGTAGCGCGGGATCACGCGAGCCGAGAGAGCCGCCGGCAGCTGTGAAGGCGGCCTCGCGCCCCGCAGGCGAAGACCCTCCCGAGCACGGGGAGGAACGGCGGCCGCACGCCGGCGGCCCGCCACATGCCCCGTCGGCTTGCCCCCGTGACCGGGCAGGAACGAGGCCGCCCGCCGGCGAGCACGGCTCAACGGTGGCGGCGAAAGTGCGGTGGCACCGCGAGCTCCCTTCTCGCCCGCACTCCCAAGGGGTCGTCGAGCACATTCCCTGAGGAGTGCGATGATCTCCCGTGTTCTCGCAGCCGACCTGCCCCGGCACGTCGGCGAGCAGGTCAGGATCGCCGGCTGGCTGCACCGCCGACGCGAATTGAAATCCGTAACGTTCCTGGTTGTGCGAGACCGCTCCGGCCTGGCCCAGGCCGTGCTGCCGGCCTCCGCCGACGACGCCGCGGAGCCCGCGACGGACCTTCCGGAAGAGACGGTCATCCAGGTCGCCGGGACGGTCACGGCCAGCCCCCAGGCGCCGGGCGGCGTGGAACTCACCGAGCCGGCGGTCACGCCGCTGTCCGCGCCGGCCGCCCCGCCGCCCTTCGACCTGTACCGGCCGACGGTAACCGCCAGCCTGCCGACTGTCCTCGACCACGCGCCGACCACGCTGCGGCACCCCGTGCTGAAGGCCGGGTTCGAGATCGCCGCGGCCAGCCTGGCCGGCTTCCGCGAGGCCATGGACGGCCTGGGCTTCACCGAGGTGCACACGCCGAAGATCGTGGAATCGGCCACCGAGTCAGGCGCGAACGTCTTCGGCATCGACTACTTCGGCCGGCCTGCCTACCTGGCCCAGTCACCGCAGTTCTACAAGCAGGCGCTGGTCGGGGTGTTCGAGCGGGTCTACGAGATCGGGCCGGTGTTCCGCGCGGAGCCGCACGACACCGCCAGGCACCTGGCCCAGTACACCAGCCTGGACGCCGAGCTCGGTTTCATCGCCGACTATCACGACGTTATGGATGTTCTTCGGGATGCGGTCGCCAGGATGGCGACGGCGGCCGGTGAGCGCGCGCGTCCGGCGCTGGAGCTGCTCGGGCTGCAGGCGCCCGCGGTCCCGCCGCGGATCCCCGAGATCGGATTCGCGGACGCGCAGGAGCTGATCGCGGCACGGGCGGGACGCGACCCGCGGGGCGAGCCCGACCTGTCTGCGGCGGACGAGCGCTGGCTGGGCGAGTGGGCACTGCGTGAGCACGGGTCTGAGTTCCTGTTCGTGACCGGCTACCCGATGGCCAAGCGCCCGTTCTACACCCACCCCGACCCCGAAAGGCCCGGCTACTCCAACGGCTTCGACCTGATCTTCCGCGGGATGGAACTGGTGACCGGCGGGCAGCGGCTGCACCAGCACGCCGACTACCTGGCCGCGCTGGCCGAGCGGGGCGAGGACCAGCGGCCGTACGCCGGCTACCTGCAGGTCTTCGAGCACGGCATGCCGCCGCACGGGGGCTTCGCGATCGGGCTGGAACGCTGGACGGCGCGGCTTACCGGCGCCGCCAACGTGCGCGAGGTCACCTTGTTCCCCCGCGACCTGCACCGCCTCCGCCCGTGATGCCCAGTGCGGGCGTCGCCAGGAAGCCCTGACTCAGGGGACGACGAGGACCTTGCCGGCCACCGCCCCGCCCTCGACCGCGTCCTGCGCCGCCGCGATCTCGTCCAGCGGGAACCTGATCACCGGCAGCTCGGTGAGCGCCCCGTCAGCCAGCGCGGCGGTGATGTCCCGGGCCGCCTGGTCGAGCGCCTCCGGCGGCACCCCGTACAGCAGCACGAACCTGAGCACCACGTTGGCCGTCATGCAGGCCCGGACCGGCAGCACCGGGTCGGCGCCATCCGCCGCGTAAGTGACGATCCGCGCGTCCGGGCGCCGGACCACGGCCAGGTCGAGCTGCAGGTTCGCGCCGAGGGCCACCTCGACCACATGGTCGACGCCGCCCGGGCCGGCGAACGACCTGATCTGCTCCGCGGCGTCTGGCTCCCGGTAGTTCACGACCAGGTCCGCGCCCGCCTTGGCGGCCAGCTCGGCCTTCTGCGGGCCGCTCACCGTGGTGACCACCCGGGCCCCCGCCCGCTTGGCCAGCTCGACGGCGTAGTGGCCCACCGCGCCCGCCCCGCCCGCGACCAGCACGGTCTTCCCGGCCACCGGCCCGTCGGCGAACAGGCACCGGTGCGCGGTTATCGCCGGCACGCCGAGACTGGCCCCGAGCTCGGCCGAGGCGCCGTCGGGCAGCGGGACAGCCTGCCGCTCCGGGATCACGGTCCACTCCGCCGCGGTCCCCCACCGCCGGCCGTGCGCGGCTTGCCACAGCCAGACGCGCTGCCCGATCCGGCCCGGGTCCACGCCCGCGCCGACCGCGTCGATCACTCCCGCGCCGTCGTGGTGCGGGATCTGGAACCCGTCCATCGGCCGCGGCGTCGCGCCGCTGCGCGATTTCCAGTCCGTCGGGTTGATGCCTGACAGCTCTACCTTGACCCGCACCTCTCCCGGCCCGGGCTCCGGCCGTTCGAGGTCCTCCACCCGCAGCACCTCACGGGCCGCCCCGTGCCGGTCAAACAGCGCAGCTCTCATCCCTGAGAACGCCTCCAGGCTCGTCGGACTCCTCGCTGGTCCGATCCTCTCATCCGGGCGGCTGCGCGAATGCGGCCGTGCTCGCTATGACGCGGTTCCGGCAGCCGGCCGGACGCTAGAGGTCAGCGCACCGTGAGCGTGAACCCGCTGGACCGCCTGCCGGGGCCGTGGCCAGGCTGATGCCGGACATATATGCTGGTCGCGCCGTTAAAGGCGTAATGCGGATCTAACTCGCCGGAAGCGGGCATTACTAGAGCGGCAGTGACGCAGGAGTGATGTATCTAAAGCGCCCCAGGCTCGCTGACCCGCACAGGAAGTGCGGCGGAGGGATCTTGCCCGATATGAGCTGGAGGCAGGCATGACAGCCAGGCGGCAGCGCCTCGGGCAGCGCCGCAAGGCCGTTGGCCTCAGCCAGGAAGCGCTGGCGAACCGGCTCAACATAGAGCGCTCGACCGTCGTCCGCTGGGAGAGCGGCGAGACCGAGCCGCTGCCATGGATCCGCCCGAAGCTGGCACGGGCATTACAAGTTTCCGTAGAACAGCTTGCTGAGCTACTGGCGCTGGAGCCCAGCCCGAACCTGGCAAGCGTCCCTGACGACGCGCCGTGGCAGCCGGTACCAGGTGCGTCGGAGCAGCTCTTCGCGGCTGGCCATGCCACGGCAGCGCCGCCGGTATGCCAGTTGCCGCCTGCGGTGGCGGACTTCACCGGGCGAAGGCCGCAGATCGCGTACTTGACCGACGTGCTAACTGGCCATGAAGGAAATCGGGTCGGCGTGCCGATCGGGGTGATCAGCGGCCTGCCCGGAGCTGGGAAGACCGCGCTAGCGCTGCAGGTCGCCCACACGCTGCGGTCGGAGTTCCCTGACGGGCAGCTGTGGGTTCCCCTTGAGGGCGCATCCGGGCACCCGCGTGACTCGGGAGAGGCTCTCGGCGAGTTGCTTCGTGTGCTGGGTGTGCCCGGGACAGCAATCCCGGCGTCAGTGCACGAACGCGCCTCGCTGTTTCGTTCGCGTCTGGCCGGCCGCCGAATCCTGGTGCTGGCCGACGATGCCGCCGCGGCCGCCCAGGTCAAGCCGCTGCTGCCCGGAACCGGGCAATGCGCCGTCCTGATCACCAGCCGCAGCGAACTGGCGGTCCCGCCTGGATCGCGGCTTGTCGCCCTCGAACCGCTCACCCGCGCCGAGGCGGTCGAGTTGCTCACCCGGGTGGTAGGCGAGCAGAGGATCAGTGCCGAGCCCGCGGCGGCCGCGGAGCTGAGCGCGGCCTGCGGTCAGCTTCCGCTCGCGGTCCGAATCGCCGGTGCGAGGCTCGCCGCGCGCACGTCCTGGCAGCTCTCGGCCTTCATCCGCAAGATCACAGAAGCGCGGCACCGCCTGGACGAACTCCAGCTAGGCGACCTGTCGGTGCGGGCCAGCCTCACCCAGAGCTACGACACGCTCGACGACACCGCCCGCCGCGCGTTCCGCCTGCTGGCCCTCGTCGATTCGGCCGAGTTCACCGAGTGGCAGGTCTCTGCCTTGCTCGGCACCCCGGGCGCCGCTGACGCAGTGAACCGGCTGGCCGACAGCTCCCTGCTCACTGCGACCGGAATCGATCCCGCGGGCCAGCCTCGCTATCGCTGCCATGACCTGCTCCGTGACTATGCCGTCGAGCGACTCGCCGACGAGCCTGTGATCCAGCAAGTCGCCGCGCTGAGCCGGGTGACGGGCGGATGGCTGCAGCTAGCAGTCCGGGCCGACGCGGGCCTCCCCCGGGAGCCGTACTTCCCGAAGCCTGGCCCTCCGCCTTCTGGCGGCATCCTTCCTGAGTCTCTGGCCGGGTCCATCACCGCGGAGCCGATGGCCTGGTTCACCACGGAGCGGCTTAGCCTGCTCGCGGTCGTCGACCGATGCTGCGCGGACGGCCGGTACCGGGCCGCGACCCAGCTTGCGTCGTTCATGGCCAGCTTCCAGCACCTCCAGGGTCGGCTTGACGATGCCGAGAGAACATGGCGGGTGATTACCGCCGCAGCCCAGGAAGCATGCGATCCCGCCGCGACCGGTCATGCCCGGCTCCGGCTTGCCGTCGCTGTATGCTGCCAGGGCAGGCACGCGGAAGCCGGCCCGATCGTGGACCAGTGCGTCACGGTGTTCGGCGAACTTGCCGACAAGCGCGGCCTCGGCGCTGCCCTCTACTGGCGCGCCGTCTGCAAGTTCAATCTGGAATCCCACGCCGATGCCCGAACATCGGCGGAACGAGCGATACGGATCGCCCAGGATGTCGGCGATTGTCCGCTCGAGTCCCTGGCGCTGCGCCTTCTAGCGCTGACTCAGTCGTCCCTTCCCGGACAGGAGCACCAAGGTGTCGCGTCCGCTGAGCGCGCCCTCGCGCTGGCCAGGCAGCTCGGCGAGCCCCTGTTTGAGCAAGAGATCCTGCATTCGGTCGCCCATGTCTATAACCGGGCCGAGCGTCATGAGGACTCGCTGCGTCTCTGTCAGGAGGGCCTGGACCTGGCGCGGAGGCTACCAGCGCAGGTCGCGATGGCCGACTGGCTGGGCTTGACCGGCGATGCCTATTACGGCCTTGGCCGCTACCGCGAGTCCATTGAGGCACTGCGCTCCGCGCTGCCGGTTTTCCGAGATCGCTTCATGCGTCGCCACCACGGGCTGTGCTTGCTGAAGCTGGGATATGCCTACCAGGCGATGGGCGACTATCACGCCGCGATTGATCATCTAGAGGAGAGCCTGAACATCTTCGGCCAGCTCCAGCTATCCCGCTACGCAGAACGCGCGCGCGATACGCTCAACGCTTGCTTGCGCGCCCAGCCGGTATAAGCCCGGGCTGCTCCGCCCGGATCCTCCACGGGGACCGCACGGCGGCCGAACAGGTAGGCGTCGCCGTCAGTTGTCACAATATGCACGTCGGTGCACCCCGCGGCGAATACGTAAAGCTGGGGGTCGGCCAGTCTGACAAGCTCTGCTCCCGCCTCGGGCCGCTCCTCCCCCTGCGCAGACCTGAGCACGAGTGTTCGGCGTCCGACGAGCACTGACGAGACCCGCCGGGCGTCCAGCGCATCTTTGAGCAAGCCCAGGAGGGCCTTCCTCTGGTCAGATTCAGTCCGGGTCAGGTTCGGCGCCGCCCCCTGAGCGGCCGGGCCTTGTCGAGGCATATCGCTTGCCACCTGGTCACCGTCGGTCTGCTTGAGGATAGACACTGGCCGGAACATATTGCTGGTTATGGCGCCAGAGCCGTAATCTCGATGAAACCGGTCACAGCCGGGCATCACCAGAGCAGCAGCGACGCATCGATGAGGCATCTTTGCCGCATAGGCCCGGTTGACCCGCTGAGCGGGTGCTGCGCCGGGATCCTGTCGGCACCGCGGGAAGGGCAGGCATGGCAGCTCGGCGCGACCGCCTCGCGCAGCGCCGCAAGGCGGTCGGCCTCAGTCAGGAGGCGCTGGCGAGCCAGCTCGACGTCGAGCGCTCGACCGTGGTCCGCTGGGAATCCGGCGAGACCCAGCCTTTACCTTGGATCCGGCCGAAGCTCGCGCGAGCTTTGCAGGTTTCCGTCGACGGACTGGATGAGCTGCTGGAGATCGAGCGCGGACCAGTGCCGACGCCGATGAATGAGCGCGTGACGTGGCCACAGGCGGCCGTCACGTCGCCGGAAACAACCGCCGCCTGGGACGCACCGCCATTGTGCCAGCTGCCGCCTGCGGTCGCTGACTTTACGGGGCGGGAGCCACAGATCACGCAGCTGACGGACATGCTCACTAGCCATAACGGCGAGCGCGTGGGGGTCCCCGTCGCGGTGATCAGCGGTCTGCCTGGTATGGGAAAAACTGCGTTGGCCCTGCAGGTCGCACACAAGCTGCGCGCAGCTTTCCCGCACGGGCAGCTGTGGGTTCACCTCGAGGGCGCCACCGGACACCCGCGCGACTCAGGGGAAGTTCTCGGCGAGCTGGTGCGCGCGCTGGGAGTGCCCGGGTCGATTATTCCGACGTCAACCGGAGAACGCGCCTCGTTGTATCGCTCTCTTCTGGCCGACCGCCAAGTCCTGCTGCTGGCCGACGACGCCGGGTCCACCGCCCAGGTCCAGCCGTTGCTGCCTGGCACGGGCCAGTGCGCCGTCCTTGTCACCAGCCGCAGCGAACTGGCCAGGCCAGCCGGGTCGCGGCTGCTTCCGCTCGAACCGCTCACGCCGAGCGAGGCTGTTCAGCTTCTGACCCAGGTCCTGGGTCAGCGCCGGATGTCCGCTGAGCCCGGTGCCGCCGACGAGTTGGCCGACGCCTGCGGCCTGCTGCCGCTCGCGGTCCGGATCGCCGGCGCCCGGCTGGCCGCACGTTCCTCCTGGCGGGTTTCGGCCCTCGCCCGCAGGATCACTCACGCACGATGCCGCCTGGACGAACTCCAGACCGGTGATCTGTCGGTCCGAGCGAGCCTCACCCAGAGCTATCAGGCTCTCGACGAACCCGCTCGGCGCGCGTTCCGCCTCCTGGCTTTGCTCGACTCAGCCGAGATCACCGAATGGCAGGTGGCTGCGCTGCTGAACACGGCGGGCGCCGCCGATGTCGTGAACCGGCTGGCCGACAGCTCACTGCTCGCCGCAGCCGGGATGGACTACGCCGACCAGCCCCGGTACCGCTGCCACGACCTGCTCCTCGCCTACGCCGCCGAGCAGCTCGCCGACGCACCGCAGGAGGAGCGTAACGCGGCCCTGAGCCGGGTCACTGACGGTTGGCTTCAGCTTGCCGTCCTCGCGGATGCGGGCATTCCTCGCGAGCCATACTTTCCGTCACCCGCTTCTGTGCCGTCACGGAGTATCGTCAGCGAGTCACTGGCCAAGGCCATCACCGCCGACCCGGTAGCCTGGTTCACCGCCGAGCGACTCGGCTTGCACGCCACCATCGGCCGCTGCTGCGCCGACGGACGGCACCAGGCGGCAGCGCTGCTCGCGTCTTTCATGGCCAGCTTCCAGCATCGCCAGGGCCGACCCGATGACGCTGAACAGGTATGGCGGATGATCGCCGCCGCCGCCCACGAGGCACGCGACTCCGCGGCGACTGCTCGGGCCGAACTCCGGCTCGCGGTCGCCATATGCGGCCAGGGCCGACACGCCGAGGCGCGCCCCATCGTGGACAAGTGCGTGCAGGCATTTGACGCGCTTGCCGACAAGCGCGCGCTCGCCACCGCCTTCTACTGGCGCTCCGTATGCCGGTGGAATCTGGGATCCTTCACCGATGCCCTCCGCTCCGCCGAGCGAGCCGTCTCCCTTGCACAAGGCGGCGGCGACGGCCAGGTCGAGTTCCTGGCTATGCGACTCGTGGCGCTTGCGCAGGCGAGCCTTCCCGATCAGAACGCCAGCGCCGTCATGTCCGCTGAGCGGGCGCTCGCGCTGGCCAAGGAACTGGCTGAGCCCGCATTCGAGCAGGAAGCCTTGCATACGGCCGCTCACGTATACAACCTGGCGGGTCGCCATGAGGATGCGCTGGATCTCTGTCAGCAGGGCATGGGCCTGGCCCGAGTTCTGGGCGTACGGAATATGGAAGCAGAATGGCTAGGCGTCAGCGGCGACGCGTACTACGGTCTTCGCCGCTACCGCGAGGCCGCTGAGTCGTTCGGGACCGCGTTGCCTGTGTACCGGGACCACTTCATGCGCCGGCATCATGCTCTGTGCCTGCTGAAGATGGGATACGCCTTCCATGCGATGGGCGATGAAGGCGGCGCGATCGGTCACCTGACGGCAAGCCTGGACATGTTCAACCAGCTTCAGCTAGCCCACTACGCGCAGCGCGCTCGCGAGGCACTCGACACCTGCCAGAGCAGTCCGACCGCCGCCTCGGATCGGCCGCCAAGCGCCTGACCTAGGTTGTTCGCGGCTGCCAGGCTAGGAGGCAGCTGGCTCATCCGAGGCATCAGGGAGCACGTAGACCTTGCTCCATCCGGTCTTCTTGGCCTGACCAAGCGCGGTGTCAGCGGCGCCGATCAGCTCGGCCAGCGCGCGCCGATCTGGGCTTCACGAGACGCGCCTGGCGATGGCCTGCTGAGCCGCAAGGCTACCAGCCGCTAATGTCCCCTTGACTCTCCTCATGTCCGTCCGGGCCGTCGGAGAGTATGCAAACTTTGTTCCACCCTGTGCTCTTGGCCTGGTCGAGCGCCGAATCTGCGGCGCCGACCAGCTCGGCCAGAGCACGTCTTGACTCGTTCAGGACAGCAACCCCGATAGAGACAGTCAGCCGGAAGACGAAACCTTCCTGGCTGCCAGACTCGATCGCGATTGGCTCGGCGGCTATGTGATCACGCAGCCGCTCACTGATCCGCTTTGCCTCCTCCCGACCGGTGTGAGGGAGCAAGATCGCAAATTCCTCGCCACCGAAGCGGCCGATCAAGTCATGGCCTGGCAACTGATCCTTCAACATGTCCGCGATGTCCCGTAGCAGTTGATCGCGGACACTGTCGCCTGCCATCTCCACGTCCTTAAAATGGTCGATGTCGACCATCGCTAGAGCAAGCGGGACACGGGTACGAAGCGCACGGGACAACTCCGCAGTAGCCTCCCGCTGCCACGTCGCTGCGTTCAGAAGCCCGGTCTTCGAATCGATGCGGGCGTGGGCAGAGAGTTGTAGATGCATGAGATAGTGCCTCTGCATGATGACAGTGGGTAGAGCCAGTATCATCAGCACAGGGCTGATAGCCACGACGAGGCTAACGGACACGGCCAGGCTAACTTCGATCGCGTCGGATGTGATCGATTCGCGACTGCCAAATAGCTCGCGGAGGCGAACCCCAGAGTCGGATATCTTAATAGCACCAAGAAGCAGCCCTGCGTTAATTAGCCAGCCTAGAAGCGCACATGCCGCTACTACCCCGGTCCATTTGAGAACGTGGTTTCCGGTTCCGGGGTGAGAGCCAGCCCTTATTATCGGAATTGAATGGAACACCGCAGACGCGCTGCCGTAAGCAAGGCAGATAGTGGCATTACTGAACACTCGCCGATAAACCATCATACGCCGTGACCGTGCGAGCCTGTAAACAGTCAGCGGAATTGGTGCAATAAATGCGTATACTGGTGGGAGAATAATGGCTATTGTTAGATACCAAACCGACTGAAGGTCTCTGACCGTTGTGCCCTGAGGGTCCTTGACCTTGCGCGTTGCTTCGATAGCGGTCGCTCCACATGCCAGCAACGCTACAAAGATCAGGGCCTGGTGACTGTACCAGCGTGTGTCCGCAGATGAGAGGCCGATGGCAATCACCGCTAGCAGCGGAACAGCCAGAACATAGCTACGAAGCGGCTCAGCAAGCGTCCACACCTGCCAACGAGAGACTCCCCGCCAAGCGCGACGCAGGCCGACGGCTAGCGCGGCGGGCGGGCGGCGGGCGGCCATGTGCACTCCCGGCTAGGCAGGATGATCCCTCACAGGATGACCCCTCAATCAGCGTGCAACCGGACTAATGACGCATCGTCGCAGCACGGTTACTCACTTGTCAACGCCAGAAGATCGTTTTGCCGGAAACGACCTTAGGCTGTTTATTCGTCTTGAGAACACCAGCTAACCCCGATGTTTAACGATCTTGAGCTGTCTAGCTGAGGCTACGGCATGGCGCTTGTTTTCAGCGTCGTGCCGCGCTTGAGCGCCTGGCTGCCGCACCGGTGGGCGGGGTTCCACAGGCCCTGGGGTTTGTCCTTTCTTGCGAGGGCAAGCGATGGCTGTCAAGGTCGGTGAAGCGCAGATGGGCGCCGGGGTGCGGGCGTTCGTTGCGGACGATCACCCGCATCCCCTCCGGCCAGCCCGCCAGGTCCAGCAGCCCGGTGAGCTGGGCGACCCACGCGCCCGGCCGCACCTGCCCCCTCTGCGCCACAGGCAGGTTCCCAGATCCGGTGCGGGAGGGTGAGGATCGCCTCGGCCATCTCCTCGGTGATGTTAATGCCAATGGAGTAGTGCAGGCGGCGGCCCGGCTGGGACAGCCAGGTCAGGAACCGTGGGTGCCACCGCCGGAGTCGGTGCGGATCAGCGCACGCCGCCGCAGCCGGCGCGGCAGCTGGGCCAGTGCCAGCCGGGTCACCTCAATATGCTCGCTCGCGGTATTTGACCCGGCGTTACCGGGCCGCCGCACGATGTCCAGCGGCTCGCCAGCTGGCCCGCCGCCATGATCGGCGAACGCGGCCAGTGGTGGAATCCGAACGTGTTCTTCCAGGTAGGGGCAGCTTTCCCCTTCTCTGAGTGCGTGGTCACGATCGTGACATCGATGTCGAGGGGGATCAGGCCTCCGCCCGCACCCGGTGCCCGGTCCCCGGCCAGCGCCCAGGCCCGCTCCCGGGCGGCAGCGCGGGCCTTGCGGGTCTCCTGCAGCGCCAGCGGTCGGGACATCATCCCCCGGCCATCAGCGGACACGGCGATCTTGGCGTAGCGCGCGGTATCGTTCACCTGGAAAGTGCCTTCGGCTCGGCGCGGACAGGACCATCAGCAAGCCCTATCCTCCCAGGCCAAAGGCACTTCTTATTTGCAAACGATCAAGGTCGGCCGATCACTGGCGAAAGGCCGAGGCTAACTAACTGCCAGATTGGAGGGATAGTCATACATATGGAGTGGACCTGACTCCACCCTCCCCAGACCCACACCCCCGGCCAGAACGGAGACAGCCATGCGGCGCATCGAGTGGACCTGACCCCAACCTCCCCAGACCCACACCCCCGGCCAGAACGGAGACAGCCATGCGGCGCATCGAGTGGACCTGACCGCGACCTGAAGCCGATCAGGCACTAGCTATGGTCGTCCATCACGCTGCCTGACGATGCCAACTCGTCGCCAGCGCGACGGCGACAGCAGCTCCCAGGCCGCCGCTGATTGCGACAGCAGTGGCAGGCGAGATCACGTTTGAGGATACGGCCGCGCCTGCGAGCACGATCCATATGCCCTGGGTTACCTGCATGCCTCCGTTGGCCAGGCCGAAAGCCTGACCACGGCGCTCGGGTGGCACGGCCGCCACAAAGGCGGCGTTGGCCGCCAACTGGTAAGACGCGCATGTCCCGGAACCGGCAACGATCAGCAGCGCGCCCGCCAGGCCCGGGTGCAGCCAGCACAGCAGCAGCAGGCCGCAGGTGGCGATGGCTAGCGGGCCTATCAGGCGCTGCCGCCATGCATGCGGAACCAGGCGGCCGAGTACCACTGCGCCCAGGGCTGTGCCGAAGGGCGCTGCTGCGAACACGAGTCCCGTGCTCACCGGGATCGCGAGCGAGGCATGGAAGGTGGCCGCGTACGGTGCCGCCAGGCCCATCGGCACCACGTAGAACGCAACGAGCCAGCCGAGCAGCATCAGCGTCCGCAGCATGCGGTCACCGAACACGAGGCGCACCCCGGCGACCATCTCCGCGAACGGAGACCGGCTGTCCGCGGCTGGGTGAGCCGTTGCGGGCCGCTGACGTACCCAGAGCCGCACCAGCACAGCAGAGGTGGCGAAGGTGGCCGCGTCGGCCAGCAGGGCGGCCCGCACACCCACAACCGCCACTACCACCCCGCCCAGCGCAAACCCGGAGACCATGCCCACCTGAAGGGTGGTCTGTGTGATCGCGGTGCCGAGAACATACCGCTCCGCGGACAGCACGTCCGGCAACATCGCCGACCGGGCCGACTTGAAGGGCGAGTCAAGAAGAGTCACCACGAACAGGAGCGCGACCATGGTCCACAACGCCGCGGCCGAGGCCACTTTCAGGCTTACCAGGGCCATCAGGCAGACCAGCACCGTCCGGGCGAGGTCACAGGCCACCATCACCTGGCGCCTGGGGAGGCGGTCGGCCAGGCCGGACAGGGCCAGGCCGCCGATCACCCAGGGCAGGAACGTGACCGCGTAGGTCAGGGCCGTCCAGAGCGCCGAATGCGTGCGGTCGAAGACCAGCACGGTCATGGCGACCCGGGCCAGCTGATCGCCTGCCACCGACAGCAGCTGCGCGAGCCAGAGGGCACGGAACTCCGTCACCCCGAAGACCTCGCGGAACGTGGGCTGGCCGGAGCGGGAGAACGTGCGGCTAACGGCGGGCTGAGCCGCACCATCCACTGCGATCGTTAGCTCCATTTGTCTCGGCGTCCGGCCATGCCGTCGCCCCATGATGACCCAACGCCACCCCATCTGCAACTAAAGGTGGCCGAAACCTTACTCAGCGCAAGCCTGATTGGCCGCGCCAGGCCGATCGG
>Ga0070708_100002422_pt1 | contig 14462 bp, 15 predicted proteins | sample KBSK5503metaG_FD_65469 | JGI IMG/M metagenome (GOLD analysis project Ga0070708, IMG submission 65469) | Corn, switchgrass and miscanthus rhizosphere microbial communities from Kellogg Biological Station, Michigan, USA - KBS K5-50-3 metaG | ecosystem: Host-associated > Plants > Roots >...
CCCCCCGAGCTTGGGGGTCTCGTCATGTCTGACCTGCAACGTTGCCTAGTTCACTTGTTTGCACCGCGCACCCTCTCGCCAGGCGGCGACAGCTTCGTGACCATCGCACATGCCGGTCTGGCCGACGGCGTCCTTGCCCACAAAGCAGACGTTACGGAGAGTGAGGAATCAGGTCGGGACCCCCAGCGGCGCTCGCGCGGAACGCCGACTCGGCGCGTGCTGCGCTCGTCGTGGTCGCGGGTGTCAACGCGCCCAGAACTCCAACTCGGCGTCCGGCGGCCGGGTCCGGAACGCTTCTACCTGTGCGTCTAGCCCGGGGGAGGATCGCCGACGGGATAATCTCGGTGCGTCATCTTGGCCTGCTTGTATTGCCACGAACGTCGGCCGTGGCAGCGGCGCGGTCGGTCACGGGTCAGGGCTCGTATCCGAACGTGCGCCGGTAGCCGGTTGGCGTGCGAGCGACCTGTTTGGTGAAGTTGTTCCTGAGCACGCCAGCGTCAGCGAAGCCGCAGCGGCTCGCGACGTCCTCGACCGAGAGCTGCGTCGTCTCTAGGAGGCGGCGGGCGAGGAGCACACGCTGGGAAACGAGCCAGCGGTACGGGGTGGTCCCGGTGCTGGCGCGGAACTCGCGGTAGAAGGTTCTGCGGCTCATCGCCGCGGCTGCGGCGAGGTCCTCAATCGTCAGTGGACTATTGAGGTGCTCGACCGCCCAGGCCAGGGCGGGCCTCAGGCGCTCATCTGCGTCGACGGCTACTGGCTGGTCGACAAATTGGGCTTGGCCTCCTTCTCGGTGCGGGCCTACGACGAGGGCTCTGGCAAGGTGGTTGGCTACCTGCGCTCCGTAGTCCAGACGGACGAGATGCAGGCACAGATCGATGCCGGCTGCTACCCCTCCTGAGGTGAAGACGTTATCTTCGTCGGTGTACAGGACGTCGGGGATCACCTCGACCGACGGGTACTGCGCAGCAAGTTTCTGGCAGTAAGGCCAGTGTGTGGTCGCCCGGCGGCCGTCCAACAGCCCGGCGGCTGCGAGCACGAACGAGCCGAGACACAGCGACACGATCCGGCTACCCCGGGACCGGGCGTCGACGAGCGCATCCAGGACGCGCTGGGCTGGCCGCTCGCGCATGAACCGGGCAACGGGCAGGACGACGACGGTCTCGGCGGCCTGTAGCCCTTCGAGGCCGCGCTCGACGAACAGCGACAGGCCGCCGCGGGTCGGGAATCGCCCGCGTCGTGGTCCGCACACCGAGAACTCGTACCAGCTGGGCGCGACGTTTCGGTCGATGCCGAACACCTCGGTCACGGCGCCGAGATCAAGCGGCGAGGTCTCGTCGAGGACGAGGGCCGCGACACGGTGGCGGTCTGGCACGGATCAAATGATAGTTGTCATCCGTACCACTTTCGCTTGGTCCGAGGTCGGGCCGAGACTCAAGCCACTCGCTCGAGTTCGTCGAGTCCTGGTTCGCAAACCCCAAGGAGCGGCATGTGAGGTACGCCCTGCTCATCTACAGCAAGCCCATCGCGCTCGACTCTGCTGCCCTGGGCGCCATCGGAGCCGAGTACATGGCCTTCAGCCAGGCGATCGCCGACTCGGGCGAGATGGCCGGAGGCGACCCGTTCGAGGGCGTCGACGCGGCAACCTCGGTGCGGGTCCGCGATGGGCACGTCACCACAACACCGGGCCCGTTCGCCACGACCGAAGAGGCACTGACCGGCTACTACCTCGTCGACGTCAAGGATCTCGGCCGGGCCGTGGAGCTCGCCGCGCGAATTCCGGACGCGCGCACCGGGGTCGTCGAAGTTCGTCCCATCGGCTCCATCCCGAGCTGACGCACCCGCCCTCTCACACACAAGGAGCAGCAGTGACCAACCCCGACCTCGTTCGTCGTTTCACCGAGGAATTCAAGAACCGCGGCAACTTCGATGTCGTCGACGAGGTGATGGCGGACTCATTCGTCCACCACCTCCCGATTCCCAGCATCCCGCCAGGCCGCGACGGCATGAAGGCGCTCGGCCAGTTCGTCACCGGCTCGATCCGCGACATCACCGTGCACATCGACATCCTCATCGCTGACGGCCAGTTCGTTGCCAACAGGAACTCGAACCACGGGGTCCGTGTCGACAACGGCCAGCAGATCAATTGGACCGAGCACGAGTTCTGGCGGGTCGACAACGGCCGGCTGGCAGAGCAATGGTCCATCGCCGACGGGCTCGATCTCGGTTGAACGGACTCAGCATCGGCGAGACTACGGCCTGGCGTTCCCAAGCTCGACCACGTGTTGACTCCATCGGCGTCTTCCCTGCGGCCACCCTGGTGAACGTGTGGATCTCCTGCCCGGTCCACAAGGTCGGTCGATCAACCGGGACCTCGACCCGCACGAGCACGCCACGTCACTTCCGCTGCTGGCGCCCGCCGTTCCCCCCACCTCGAGCCTGCCCGGCGGTCGTCACAGTCGCCGAGCCGGTGCGGGTGCCGGCGAGTGACGCCAACGTGACCTGAGCGGCGATCCAATGAACCACCGAGCCGAGGAGCAGCTGTGAAAACCATCCACCACGTTGTCGACATCGACAGCGAACCGGGCAGCATCTGGCTGGCCCTGACCGAGCAGCCCGCTCTCGCCGCCTGGTGGTCGCTTGTGGTCGACGCGCCGCCCGCGGCAGTCGGCGCGGTCACCCGCTGGACGTTTGAGCCTGGCTTCAACCCGGTCATGGAGACTACCGCGCTCGAGCCCGAAGCCGACCTGTCCTGGCGCTGCCTCGGCGGGCACGACCCATGGAACGACAACACATTCAGGTTCCAGCTCAGCGCCCTCGACCGTGGCCGGACACGGCTTCGGTTCTGGCAGGAATACGCAGTGGAACTCGCCGACGACGATTACGGTACCTACAACTTCAACTGGGGCTACTACCTCGAAAGTCTCCGTCTCCTGTGCGTCAGCGGCACCGGCAAGCCGCACGCCGGCCGGCGACGTGACCGGCCGACGGAAGGCGGGGGCGCCGGCGGCTGACGGGACCCCCTCAACTCCCCGAGAACTCCGACGACGCGCAGAGAGGCATGTAGTTGAAAACGATTCATCATGTGTTCCCGGTCGCTGCGACACCAGAGACGGTCTACGCCGCACTGACCACGAGCGGCGGTATCGCCGGATGGTGGACCACGAGAGTGGAGGGCGACGCGCCAGCCGACCCCGGTGGAGTCGTCGAGCTCACATTCGGGCCGGGTTACAGGCTCGACATGAGGGTCGCCCAACTGGAACCGTCGCGGCTCGTCCACTGGGAGTGCGTCGCGGGCGCCGATCCGTGGCTCGGCAGCCGCCTGCGGTTCGAACTGGTCGGCGAGGACGGCGGGACGCGAGTCCGCTTCTGGCACCGCTACCCGAACGAGCCGGACAACGACACGTTCGGGGGCGCCAACTTCCACTGGGTGAGCGCGATGGAGAGCCTCCGTGGGCACTCGGAGACCGGAAAAGGCAAACCATTCCAAGCCAGCCCCGACGACAGCGGTGCAATCTAGCAACCAGCGCGGCTCGCATGCGGGCCGGCCAGCAGAAGGGACCCAGTGGCAAGATGAGACTCGCAATCATTGGAACCGGCAACGTCGCCGAGACCCTCACCCGTGGCCTCATCCAGGCGCACCACACCGTTGTGCTCGGGTCCCGTGACCCGCGGGATGCGCCGCCGTGGGCCGCCCAGCTCGCCGCGCCTGTGCGGATCCAGACCCCGACACAAGCCGCAGGTGGCGCGGAGCTGGTCATTAATGCGACGCCCGGCGCCGTTTCGCTCGAAGCGTTCGCGGCCATCGACTCCTCAGCGCTCAACGGCAAGGTGCTGATCGACGTCGCCAACGCCGTCGTGGCGCGCGGTGAAGGCCTTGCGCTCGTCTATCCCAACGGCAGCCTCGGTGAGGAACTCCAGAAGGCGTTCCCCCACGTCCGCGTCGTCAAGACGCTCAACACCATGAGCGCGGGCGTCATGACCGACCCTGGGGGCCTCCCCGCGCCCTCGGCGATCTTCCTCGCGGGCGACGACGCCAGCGCCAAAAAGACGGTCGCGGATCTCCTCGGCGACCTCGGATGGCCGGCCGATTCCCGCATCGACCTCGGCGGCATCGCCGCGGCAAGAGCATCTGAACACGCGTTCTACCTCCTCGGCGCGCTATTCGGTGCCCTTGGCACGCCCCGACTGAACTTCGCCGTCATCCGCTGACCCGGCTATGTCCTGCCGGCGCCCGGGCCCAGCGCCTCCGGCCTGGCTGTCCCCGCGCCGCGAACGGAAGGAGACACATGACCTCCCGCGCAGTAGTTGTTGTCGTCGCGACCGCTACCGCCCGGCCCGGCCAGGAGGCAGCCCTCGAGGAGGCGCTGCGCCACGCGGCCGGTCCCACCCGAGCTCAGCCTGGCTGCGTCGACTTCGAGCTGTACCGGCGCTCCGATGATCTGGCCACGATGGTCGCCATCGAGCAATGGGCTTCGGAGGAGGACCACGGACGTCACCTTCTCGGCGAGCACGTCAAAACACTCGTCGCCCGCTTCGAAGACATCCTCTCCGGGCCGCCCGACATCGTGCCCATGACCCCGTTGGCCGACTGAATGCATGCGCGCCGGCACCGAGGCCGTGCCCGGGCGACGGCCAGTGGCTTCACGCCGCGCCTCGGCCACGATCGAGCTGGTCCTCGAGCGTGAGCCCCGACACTACCGGCCGTCTCCGGCCGGTCGATGCACCGGATGTTCCATCTGTGCGGCCCCAGCTGCTTGCCAACCACGGTGCCAAGAGCATGCAATAAGGCGGATCTCGCGCAGCTGCCGCTGAGGAGCCCAGTCACTGAGCGTGACCCGGGTCTTGGGGCCAACGTGCGAACGGAACGCCGAATAGGCGCGCCAAGCGATCTGGGGCGCCGCTCGCGATATGGCGCGCAGATTAGTCGGTTCTCTGGTCTTCCTGGACCTCGGCCTGGCCGGCGGTGAGGTGTTGAGCTGATGCAGGGATGCCGGCGGCGTCTGGGTCGGCCTGGCCGGGACGTCACCCGGTAGGGGTGCGCGGAGTTGGCGGGAATCGGACCTCAACGGGCCCCGCGCTGGTCACACTGGGGATGTGGACAACTACTGCGTGCTGGCCGGCCGGTACCACCTGGGGGAGGGACTGGGCCAGGGTGGGATGGGACAGGTGCGCCGGGCCTGGGATGGGTGGCTCGACCGGCCTGTAGCGATCAAGACGTTGGAGCTGGACCGGGCCGAGCCGTCGGCTGCCGCGAGGTTCCGGCTGGAAGCGCGGACGTTGGCCTGGCTGACCCACCCGAACATCGTGACGGTGTTCGACGCCGGCACCGACGGGTCCACCGCGTTTCTGGTGATGGAGCTGCTGCGCGGCCCGAGCCTGGAAGCCAGGCTGGAGCGGACGGGAGCACTTCCGGTCGCGGATGCCGTGGTCGTGGGGATGCAGGTCGCCGCGGCGCTCGCTGCCGCGCATGCCGCGGGTGTGGTGCATCGCGACGTTAAGCCCGCCAACATCGCCTACGCCGCGGACGGCGTGGCCAAGGTGCTTGATTTCGGCATTGCCCAGCTGGCCGGGACACTCGCCGCCCGCCAGGCCCGGCTGACCCAGACGGGGATGGTGCTGGGCACCGCCGCTTACCTGTCCCCCGAGCAGGCCAGCGGCGCCGCGGCTGGCCCGCGCAGCGACCTGTACGCTTTGGGCTGCGTGTTGTTCGCCATGCTCACCGGGGGCCCGCCGTTCACCGGGGACTCCCCGGTCGCGGTGTGCGCGCAGCATCTGGTTGCCGAGCCGCCTGACCTGGCCGCCGTGCGCCCGGGCTGCCCGGCCCCGCTCGTCGCGCTGGTTGGCGAGCTGCTGTGCAAAGATCCGGCCGCGCGCCCGCGCGACGCCACCGTCGTCTGCGACAGGCTGGCCTCGGCTCGGGCCGGCGACCCCGGCGCCGCCGAGGACGCCGTTGGCAGCCAGATCGCCGTGGCCCCGCCGGGACCAGCGGCTGCCCCGGTGCCCTCCGCTGGCACACCGGTCCGCGCCACGGCCGCTCTGGACCTGCCACCTGGCCGCACGCGCACCTGGCCCAGACGCCGGATCACCGCCGCGACCGCCGCGACAGCGGCGCTCGCCGCCGCGGTAGCGGTCCCGGTCATGCTCACCGGCAGCCCGCAGGCACGGCACATCGCAGCCGGTGGACACACGCTGCCCGCGGCGGCGCCCCGGCAGTCGGCGCCCCGGCTGACTGCCCCCCGGCCGTCAGCGCCCCGGCCCTCGGCTGCCGCGCCGCGGCCCGTTCCACCGCCGTCCGCAACCCCCCGGCCGGCGCCCCGGCCGCGGCGGCGGCGACCGCTCACCCCGGCACCCGCGATCGCAGCCTTCTACGCCGCGGTTACCCGCGCGGAAGCAGCCGGGGATCTCGTTCCGCCTGCCGCACAGGATCTGCTGAACCGGATGCATGACCTGAGCACGACCATCGCCAGCGGGAACCGCACCGACGCGGGCCACAAGGTCGCCGACCTCATCCACGACCTCGGCAACCTAGCCCACGGCGGCCAGCTCACGGCTGCGGGCCAGCGCATCCTTGCCGCCCCGCTGGCTGCGCTCGAACGGGCCATCCCGCCGCAGACCTAACCGGCAAGACGACGATCCGGCTCAGCAGCGACAGCCCGCAGCCCTCCCGGCCTAATCCGCGTACCCGAAAGTTGTGCGCCGAGCAGCTTGACTCCGCAACACCGACGCGCGCACACGCCGTACAGAACTGCTAAGCGGCGTCAGGCGAGCGATGTGCTGTCGCGTCGGCGATGTAGTAGCCGTAATGGCGGACGCGCAGCCGTTCGCCGACGGCGAGCTGGAGGACCTCGACGGTCCAGCCGCCCGGGATGCGGTACCGGTCGCCCACCGAGCCATACTGCCCCCAACCCGGGGCCGCTTGGCCAGACGTGCTCGTGGTACGCAGGGGACTCTGAGCCGCCGTGGGCAGGTGTGCCAGGCACGGCCCGGAGAGTTGCGAACCCTCCGCAGACCGGAGGCGCTCGCCAGGGCGTGCCCCGGCTACTGGCCGCCCCCGGTCGCTTTCTCCCAGCCAAGCCGTTTGATGCGCTCCTGCATGGCATCCGCGCAACGGACCGCGGACTGCTGGGTCGGGTGGCTGTAAGGGCAGCGCCATGTCCGGCCCGCTGCGCGTGTCGCTGACCCGCCCGCCGTACCGCACCGGCGATGGCCCTCCTGGTGGCTTGGGCGCCGGTCCCCAGGGCGGCCCGCTCGATGCCCGCGGCGGCCGGATCGTGCCCGGGGGCCGGGCCGGGTCATCGGCCGGGTACGCAGCCCGGTGCCGGCCGCCGTTTTTGTCCTGCACCAGGCTTTCGGTAGGTACAGCGGGAAGTCGAACAGCGTGTGCGCGCGGCCGGTGACGTAGGCGGCGAACACGACCGTCTGGCAGTTCTCCACCTACCCGGTGATCCTGGCATGCTGCCGGGCCACCTCACCGTCATGTCGCCCTGCTTGAGCCCGGCGGTCTCGTCCAGCACCACGATCGCCCCCGGGTCACCCAGGTGCGCCAGGATGAACCGCTGCAGCGCGGGCAAAGCCGCCGCCCAGTTCCAGGCATGCTTGGCCAGCAGCGCCTGCATCCGCCGCGGCGTGGCATGCCCGGCCGCCTCGGCCAGCTGTCAGCACGACCTGCGGTCCCCGGGTTCGGCTAGCAGCGCGCCGATAGACGCGAACGCCGCCAGCCGGGACCTGGCCTTGGGCAAACACCCGCGCGAGCAGCCGGCGCAACTCGCGGTGAAGCCTCTCCAGCCACGTGCCATCTTCTGCGATGGCACCGGCGGCCACTGCGAAGTCTTGTCTTGTCACGAGGCATGATCATCGGGTGGCCGCCCCGCGCAGCCCAACCCGCCGTACACGCCAGGACCGGCCTTCTCCTAGGTCACAAACCCGCACCCAGATAACGCCGTGCGATCCGGCCGGGTACCGAGGCGCGGACGGCGGGTAGCGTGCCGTCCATGACTGCCCCGGTTCGGTTGCGCATGACCACGGTGCGAGCTAACGATCTTGAGTTCGGGCTGCTCGAGGCGGGGTCGGGCCCGCTGGCGCTGTGCCTGCACGGGTTTCCTGACACCGCCCGCACCTGGGAGCACTTGCTGCCGGCCCTGGCCGGCGCCGGGTTCCGCGCGGTGGCCCCGTTCATGCGCGGCTACGCGCCGACCGCGATCCCGGCCGACGGCGCCTACCAGGTCGGTGCGCTGGTTGCCGACGCGGTGGCCTTGCACGAGGCCTTGGGCGGTGACGGGGACGCGGTGCTGATCGGGCACGACTGGGGAGCCGAGACCGCCTACGGGGCGGCCGCCTTTGCCCCGGACCGGTGGCGGCGGCTGGTGACCCTGGCCGTGCCGCCCGCCGCCCTGGACGCGGTGCTGTTCAGCGACTATGAGCAGCTGAAGCGGCTCTTCTATACGTTCATGTTCCGTGACCCCAACGGGTTCGCCGATGCTTTGGTGGCTCGCGACGGGATGGCGTTCCTGGACAGGCTCTGGGCTGACTGGTCGCCCGGCTTCCCGGCCGGCGGCCATCTGGCCCGGGTCAAGGAGTCCCTGCGCCAGCCCGCCAACCTGGCGGCCGCGATCGGCTACTACCGCGCTGCAGGCGGCTACTACCGGGCCCTGGGCGTCCAGGACCCACCGGGGGACTCATCCGATGGCGCCACCCGCTACGCGGCCGAGCAGGAGGCCACCGGCCGGCAGGCGCCGCAGCCCACCCTGTACCTGCACGGAGCCGACGACGGCTGCATCCGGGTGGAACTGGCCCGCGGCGCCGAGCGCCTGCTCGCCCCCGCCTCGCGCATGGTCGTGATCGAGCATGCAAGCCGGACAGGGATGGCACGTGCACAAGATAAGTCCTTATCAGCTTTTATCAGTCCAACAGACGGCTGCCTGGAGAATGTGATCTTGGCGTCTGCGGCGCCCGTGGCTTTCCTGCCGCTGACTCGTCTCGCGGCTTGTCCGGATTCTGGCCGGGGATCGGTGGTGGCATCGTGTGCCGGGGCTTGGGGCCGTCAGGGGCGCGGTGACCTGGTCTGGGCTGATCTGGGCTGGTCAGGCGGCCCGAGCGGGCGGTCCAACGGCGGCCGCGAACAGGCGCCGATTCGCCGCCCCGGCGCTGCCCGGTCCAGTGCCCGCTGGGCCGCGGCCTGACGGTAGCGCACGCAGGCAAGCTGCGCGCCGGCCAGAGCGGGGCGGCTGGCCGGGTGGTGGCGGTAGCAGGTTGCCCAGATCACGCGTCCTTGATCGATGCGGCGAAGCTGACGGCGTGCCTGCTGCCACTCATATAGGGGCGGCCAGTCGAAGAACAAGAGCTTGTGCACCACGTAGAGAATCAGCGGGACGACTATGACCAAGCCGACGGTCACGAGCGCAGCAATGAGAAATGCCTGCACGGGCTCGTGATGCATGATGTCTCCTCGGCTTGCGGCCGTACTGCATCGCTGTGCCGGCGGACATCTTGAACGTTTTCATCTGGACAAGCAGTCCAAACCGGTGATCGCTAGTAGAGATCTCGTAGAGGTCCGCTCCCACATCGCAGCTCTGGATGAACAGAGCATGTGAGCAGGTCAAGCTCAGGAACTCGTCGGCGCCGCTGCCACCTCGGACGACTCGCTCCACACGGTTAGGCCACCGACGACAGTCCCGACGAAGCCAGGCGCGGTCTGGGGGGTAGCAGCGGACGCGCCCGATGCCTTGCAGGGCTTAATCGCCTCCTGACCGAGGCGCTTGTAAGTGAGCTTTCCGTTGCTGGTGGGGTATCCCACCTGCGTCTTGTAGGTGATCGTCGACCCGCACCAGGCCACACCCGCGGAGGACCTTGGGGGGACGGGCCTGTGGGCTCCTGTGGCCAGGTCCAAGGCGGTCTTTCCGCCGCCGGGCGCAGGGAGGACGACCACGTGGGGCCCGAGAAGCGGTGGCATCTGGTAGACGAGGTGCCCATCGGACCCGGCGTTGTAGGACCACAGTGTCTTGCCGGTGGCCAGATCGAAGCCCTCCACCACCACGTCGGCATCTGGGGAAAGATGCAGCCTGAGGGAGGACAGACTGACGGTGGCCGTGCCCGTGGCCCGCAGCCTCACCCCTGTGGTGGGGGCCCGATAGGACAAGGCACCCCCCGCCCCGGGGCACGGCAGCCAACCGCACGCGTACAAGGTGCCGCCAGCCCGCCAGACTGCCGTCCCATCCGAGATGCGGAACCCGGCTGTCATGACCCGGGAAAGATCGATCGTCGCCGAGGAGCCGGTGCTGCTGACCGGTGGCCCCTCGACCGATCCCACGAACAGCCCTGCCGCCGGGGCCCGGTCGAAGTCCCAGCCGTTATCGGTGGACAGCCCTGGGGCCGGAAAGACGCTGGCCAGGGTCCGGGTCCAGGTCACTGAGGCGCCGCTGACCGCCAGCAGCATCTCAGGGTTGCGGGTACCCGGATCGAACAGGTCCGGGCCCAGAGAGCGCCCACCAGGGGACTGCGAGACCAGCACGGCTCGCGCCGGGGCGCCGTCGCTGGCCCGGAAGCGCAGAGCCCGGGTCTGCTGGGCCAGCCCAATGGAGCCAACCGTGCAGATGTCGCGAGGATCGTCGGCACACTGACTGGGCCAGTCCTCGAACAACCCGGTCCGGGTGTGCCACAGCTGGCGGCCATTGGCGGCGTCGACGCCCACCAGCTTGGAGTCCATGGGGGAGTGCGTCCTGTTGCCGACCGGGCGCAGGAACGCAACCGTCGAGCCAGCCACGCCCAGGACGGGAGCAACCCCGGCAGTGGTAGCCCCCGGTGATGCCCTGTCACGCCAGAGCGTCCTTCCCGTCTTCGGGTCGAGTCCGGCCACCTCGAGGCCGCCTCCAGCTTCGACGTACAGAACCAAAACGCCGCCAGCCGACTCCGGCTGGGTCACCGGCCTGAGGTCAGATCGGACCCATCCGGCCGTTGGCTTCATGGAGGAGTGCGAGCCTGGCTTCATGGAGGAGTGCGAGGCTCCGCCGGAGCAACCAGCTACAAGCACGGCAATCGCGGACAGCCACAGCCACCACCTGATCACCGTCAGCACACTACGCCGCCGACAAGGAGAAATATGAGTAAATATAAATATACTGGGCCTATTCATCCTGATCTTGGAGTTCTCTGGCTTACGGCCTGATCACGGGCGGCGTGTCGGCTTGGGACAGGGCGACGCCCCTGGTAGATGACGCGATCGACCAAGATCCGCATCCGCCACCCAGGGGCTTCTGTGCTTTTCTACCCTGCCGCGCTGCGGCCGGGGTCGGCGTCGCGATTCTCGTCCTGGGCGTCGCTGGCTTCGTGCTGACCGGATATGACTGGCTGGTTCTCGCACTCGTCTGGTCGGTTGGCCTGCTGCATCTCGGCTTGCTTGCCTGGGGATTCCGCCGGACACGACGGCGTACCGGCAACACAAGCCGTGCCGGCTGAGCGCCAGCGATGCACCCGGTTCCGGTTCCTGGGCCTATCCCATCTTGCTCTCAGGCGCGCAGCACCCTTGCAAATGGCCGCCGGCTATCAAGCCGGCGTTTGCCGACCGCGTGCGACGCGACCGCAGGGAGCGCCCTAGACACGGCAGCTGCGAGCTGGCACCTGATCACATGGATCCGGGCCCCGGGGGGCGGCCTCACCCGGCGCAGGAGTATCAGCCCTCCACAGGACCCGTCAAGGGTCCAAGATCTTTTGGTCACGCCCTACGCACGCGCACAACCCGTGCGCACCGAGCACGGAGCGCCCTCGCTGCGGGCGCGCACAGCATCCCGGAGCCCAAGATCACAGGGCGCGTCGCGGCGCTGGGCCTCCCCGGCGCGCAGCGGCTGGTGAAGGCTCGGTGATTGTATCCCAGAATCACCTGCCCGGCGCGGCGCTGACGGCACCCCGCCATACCGGAATACGCGAGCAGAACGAGGGCGATGCGCGCCGGGCCGGTGACCCGGTTGGTAGCGGACAGCAATAGCGCACTGGCCGGGTCATTGTTCTTAACTGCCCAAGCGGTTGCCGATCTCGCCGGGTGGCCGCGTCCCGCCGGTGCACCCGGATTCAGCTGAGCAGGCCAGCCTGGCACCGGGCGACCCTCCGGCGCCGGCGGGCAAATGTCCGCTGGTGGGCGATGTGGTCATCGTTCGGGCCAGGGCGCGACAGTCTGTCAGCCGTATTGCTCGGACCCTACGTCTCGCACCGTCTCGGTGAACTGCCAGCGGTGGCCGGCCAGGTCTTCGCCGGCGCATTCCCGCTCGCGGTACTTCCGGTCGGCTGGTGGCTCGAGTACCCGCGCACCGTGGACTCGGGCCCGCTCATACCAGGCCCATGAGCCGCCCGTCGACATGGGAGCGCCCCGGACCCAAACGAGCCCGGCCGACTTCCCGCGTTCAATCCCGGAAGACGCCCAGAACATCCATGCCCGCGCGGCCTGAACCGGGCAACGGCACCGCCTTAGACAGCCGCTGCGAACGGCTGTTCGCGCGTGCCCGTTTATAACAAGACTGTAACAGGCACGGCGTGCCGGGCGCTTATCTCACTGAGGATCTCTCTCCGCGGGGCCGGTCCCGGCCGATGCCCGGGGCCAGGCGGTCCGGCTGGCGTTCGTGCCGCCCGCCTCACCAGGGTCCCGGGACGGGACCGCTGGGAGGATCGGCGATGACCCAGGGACAAGCCGAACACCATAACCCGGTCTTGGAGGAGGCGTCCCGGGAGCTGGAGGCCGCAGCACACGACGCCCAGGTGGCGTTCGACTGCATCGCCTTGGGAGAGCTCAACCGCGCCCACACCACCGCGCTCACCGCCCGGGTGGCTGCCGATGCTGCGGTGACCGCCCTGCAGGCGGCTCTTCTGACCGCGGGCGCCGAACGCTCGTTACCCAGCGTGAGGTCGGTGGGCGGGATCTTACGCGGGACAATGCACCGGACCAGCGCGGCGGCCGGGTCCCGGTGAGCGACCGTAGCGGGGGGATCAACGAGTTCAGCCCGCTGAGGAGCTATAAGGCCGCCCCGCGCGCACCACCTACGGCCGCCCCGGCGAGCCGGGTCACCGGTCAGCGCTAGGCGCACCGACCAGTCCGCCGACCACCGCACCGTGGAGAGATTGCAACCACGGCCGCACGAACCACTGCTCACCGATGCAAGCGTTCTTCGCGATCCAGCAAGGAGAGTCATGTCCATGCACATCGACGCACGTGCGGCCCGCCCGGCCGCACCCGGCGCGCTGCCGCGGCTGCGGTTGCCGCGCACAGCGTGGTGGCCCGCCGCACTGCTCGCCGCGGCGCTGGCCGCGGCGTTCGCCACGGCCGCACCGGCGCTGGCAGCGCAGCCTGGAGTCACGCAGGTCAGCGCCGACCCGTATACCCCAGCCACTGCCCCCACCGGCGAGCATGCGACCGAGGTCGAGCCGGACACGTTCGCGTTCGGCTCGACCTTAGTTTCGGCGTTCCAGACCGGCCGTGTCTTCAACGGCGGCGCCACTGATATCGGCTGGGCCACCAGCAGCGACGGCGGGGTGTCCTGGACCCACGGCTTCCTGCCTGGCACGAGCCGCGAAGCGATGCGGCCCGGCTCGTTCTTCTCTGTCAGCGACCCGTCGGTCGCCTATGACGCCCGCGACGGCGTGTGGATCATCTCCTGGCTCGGCGCGCACTTCTCCGGCGGCGGCGTCGTGGACGTCATGGTCAGCCGCTCCACCGACGGCGGTCTTACCTGGGGCGCGCCGGTGACGGTCGCGGCCACCGGCGTGTTCTACGACAAGAACTGGACGGCCTGCGACAACACGCCGGCCAGCCCCTTCTACGGCCACTGCTACACCGAATTCGACAACGCCAGCAGCGGCGACCTGGAGCTGATGTCCACCTCGGCCGACGGCGGGCTGAGCTGGGGTCCGCCCACGCCCACCGCCGACCTCATCCACGGCCTCGGCGGGCAGCCCGTCGTGCAGCCCAGCGGCCGCGTCGTGGTCCCGTTCGAGGGTTTCAGCGGCATCCGGGCCTTCAGCTCCGATGACGGTGGCGCCACCTGGAACGCCTCCGTGCAGATCTCGACCAGATCGTCCCACCGAGTCCCCGGGGTACGTACCTCGCCGCTGCCCTCCGCCGAGATCAACCGCGACGGCACGGTCTACGTCGTATGGCAGGACAACCGCTTCGAACCCGGCGGCACCGCCAACGACATCGTGCTCAGCAGCTCGGCCGACGCCACCACCTGGTCGCCGGTCAGCCGCATCCCGCTCGACCCGGTCGCCAGCAAAGTCGACCACTTCATCCCCGGCCTCGCCGTCAACCGCACTTCGGCGGGCGCCAGCACGCAACTCGCGCTCACCTACTATTTCGACACCAATCGGGGGTGCCCCGGACCTTCCGGACTGCGGATCCTTATAGGATCTTCAGGCGAAAGGACGGGATCAGGTGGCTGGGAAATACCGGAAGTTCACTCCTGAGTTTCGTGAAGAAGCAGCGC
>Ga0070708_100002423_pt1 | contig 14461 bp, 10 predicted proteins | sample KBSK5503metaG_FD_65469 | JGI IMG/M metagenome (GOLD analysis project Ga0070708, IMG submission 65469) | Corn, switchgrass and miscanthus rhizosphere microbial communities from Kellogg Biological Station, Michigan, USA - KBS K5-50-3 metaG | ecosystem: Host-associated > Plants > Roots >...
GCCCGCCGCCCGCAATCCTCCCAGCGCGACATCCAGCTCGTCCATGTCCGCCGCGGCAGTGATCTGGTGTACCCGCGCTGGTGAGAGCCCCGCCGCACTCGCCAGCGTGCGGATCGAGATTCCTTCGGCGCGTGCCGAAGCCAGCGCCCAGCTACGTTCCCGTTCGGCTTGTTCCAGGCGCCACGCCGCCCGCGACACTCGCAGCAGCACCCGCCGTTGCCGATGCCACGCGGCCATCCGTTCCGTGATCGTCACGCATGAAGCGTGCCCTGCCAGCGATGTTCAGCAAAGTGGACACGCTGGCGCGGCTGGTGGTTCGTTCCTTACCCGGTTCGACGACGCGTTAGCCGGGCCGGACGGCAGCCACGCCGTTACCGAGGACGCGGTAAAGCTGGCCGCGCGAGCTGATGCCGAGCTTGGTGAAGACGTTGCCCAGGTGGTATTGGACGGTGCGCGGGCTGAGGAACAGCCGGGTGCCGATCTCCGGGTTGGACAGCCCATCGCGGGCGAGCCGCGCGATCTGCGCCTCCTGGGGTGTCAGCTCGACCATGGTGGCGGCGGCGCGCTTGCGGGCGGTCTCGCCGGTGGCCCGCAGCTCGCGCCGGGCCCGCGCGGCGAACGCCTCCATCCCCATCTCGTCCAGCATGTCGTTGGCGGTGCGCAGCTGCGCCCGCGCCTCGCCGCGGCGCCGCTGCCTGCGCAGCCACTCTCCGTACAGCAGATGGGCACGGGCCAGCTCCGCGCGGGCGGGGGCAGAGCTCAGGCGCGCGATCGCCTCGCGGTGCAAGCGCTCGGCGGCCTCCCCCTGACTGAGCAGAGCACGCGAGCGCGCCTCAATTCCCAGGCCCCACTGAGTGCCGGACGGGCCTGTGGTGCTGGCAAGCCGCTCGAGGGCGGCTGCGGCCCGGGCCGGTTGCTCGCTGCGGACCGCCGCCTCGATCAGCTCGACCAGGCCCCAGTTGGAGAATCCCAGCTCTTCCGGGTAGCCACTGGCAAGCTCGGCCGCTGCCAGGGCGTCCTCGTACCGGCCGAGGCCGTTGTTGAGGACGCTGCTGGTGTAATAGGCCAGGCTCAGCCCCATGCCCTCGCCGCGCGGCGTCACGTCATTGATGGTGGCCTCGATCAGCTGGGAGGCCTCCCAGTCGCCCCGCCACCCCGCCAGTGCCATCGCGCCGTAGGGGGGAAGGCCATTTCCCGTCGCCTCCTTGATCGTCCCAAGCTCCTCGACGAGCGACGCGGCCGCGGTGAGCTCGCCGGCGTGCAGGTGCAAGCCGATCAGCTGGTTGAGCGCCAGCGGCAGCACGATGAGCGCCCCGACGTCGCGGGCCAGCTGAACCTGCCGGGCGGCCAGCTCCCGCCAGCCCTCGTCGTCCCAGATGTCGTGGGCGGCGCGGACCGCGACGAAGAGCAAGCGGAGCTCCTCGTCGCCGGACAGGCCGCCATCACGGAACGCCCTGAGGGCTTGCCGCACGATAGGCGTCCCGGTGGCGTACCCGTCGGTGATCAGCGCGGCCAGCCCGTCAACGAGCAGGCCGGCCGCGGCGCCACCTCGCGGCGCGATCGGTGCGCCGCGAGCGGCCCTTGCCACCTCTGCCAGCCCGACCGAGCCGGCCAGACGCGCGACGTACATCGCCGCGGACAAGGCATCGAGGTAGGTCTCCCGGGCCAGTTGCACGTCGAGCGTCTCAAACCGCCTGGCCGCATCGAGCAGGAGCGGCGGCCCATCGACGCTGTGCCCGGAAGCGAACGCCATCTGCCCGCGTAGCAGGCACGCCCTGGCACGGGCCAGTTCGTCCAGCGGCCCCGCTTCGGCGACCGCCAGCAACTCCAGCGCGGCATAACGCGCCCCGGCCTGGTGCATTGCTTGTGCCGCGGTGAGCGCGCGCGTGGCCCGGTCGCCTTGATCCGGCGTCAGCGAGACCGCGCGCTCGCGGAACGCCGCGGCGGCGGCCAGCCCGCCGCGGGCTTGGGCCCGGTCCGCGGATCGTTCCAGCTCCGCGGCCACCTCCTCGTCAGGTTCCGCCGCGGCCTGGGCCCGGTGCCAGGCGCGGCGGTCCGGGTCGGCCTGCGGGTCGGTGGCCTGCGCCAGCGCGGCGTGTGCCTGCCGGCATTCTTGCAGCGTGGCCGACCGGTAGGCGACCGAACGCACCAGCGGATGACGGAACAGCACCCGGCCGCCGATCTCGGCCAGGCCCACCTCGGCTGCGGGCCCTGCCGCGTCGGCGCCGATCCCGAGCCGCCCGGCCGCCCGCCACACCAGCACCGGATCGCCGGCCGGCTCGGCCGCGGCGAGCAGCAGCAGCCGCCGAGTCTGGGCCGGAAGAGCCTCGACGCGCCGCCGGAAACTCTCCTCGATCCGCCCCGGCAGCGGCAGCGCGCCGGGCAGCCCGAAGCCGCCGGCCAGCTCCGCCGCCGTCAAACCGCGTGGCAACTCCAGCAGCGCCAGCGGGTTGCCGCGCGTCTCGGCGACGAACTGATCGCGGACCCGCACGTCCAGCGGCCCGGTCAGCGCCGAGCCCAGCAGCGCCCGCGCATCGTCTCCTCGCAGCCCCCCGACCACCAGCTCCGGCAATCCCGCCAGGTCACCGCTGGGGACACGGGCCCCGAACACCAGCCCGACCGCCTCCGCCCCCAGCCGGCGCGCCACGAACGCCAGGATCTGCGCGGAGGCACGATCGAGCCACTGCGCGTCATCGACCAGGCACACCAGCGGCCGAGCCGCGGCCGTCTCCGACAGCAAGCCCAGCACCGCCAGGCCGACCAGAAACCGGTCCGGCGCCCGTCCAGCACTCATCCCGAACGCGGTCCGCAGCGCATCACGCTGCGGCACCGGCAGGCGCTCCAGCCGATCCATCATCGGAGCGCACAACTGATGCAACGCGGCGAACGCCAGCTCCATCTCCGACTGGACACCCGCTGCGGTCGCCACCCGGCAGCCCGACGCCCGCCCAGCCAGGGACTCCAGCAGCGCCGTCTTGCCCACACCCGGCTCGCCACGCACCACCAGGGCCCGGCTCTCACCCGCCCGGACCGCCCCCACGAGCCGGTCCAGCACGTCACGTTCGGCGCGGCGGCCCAGCAGCTGCGCCGCGCCCCCCCGCATCGGAGAATCCGCGGACCCCGGCACGACACCGACGCTACACCGCGCCCTAGGCCAGCGCACCAGCCGCGACGGCCAGCCATGAGCGAGCGGTGACGGCCCCGCGGCGGCTTCCCACCGGCCCCCACCACCGACGGCGCACGGCGGCCATCCACCAGCACCGCCAAGAGAACGCCGGTGCGCCTCCTCATCCTCCTGGTGGTGTCTGGCCTGGGTGTTCATCAAGCACTACGATGCCCGCCGAGCGGTGCGGGCAACGGCTGCGGCGTTCACCGCCGACGCTGCTCATCCAGCTCCCCGGTCGCGCTGTTGCGGCTGCCAGCACGCCGGCGTCCCAGTCCCACCGTCCGCCATCACTATCCACTTGCGCTGGCCACTTGGCGGATACGAGCGCGGCCCTCCCGGCATGACGATGGCACGACGCAGGCGCCCGCTGGCAACCACCCGCAGGCAACGCGACGGATGCGCACGCCACCGGGCGTCCAGGGACAGAAAGGGAGCAGCCATGACCATCGACGGCAACGGAGCAAAGGAGCCTCACATGACCGGGCAAACTTCTACCCGCCGTACTGGAGACCTCCCGCCCGAGTCAGCTGATGTCATCGTGGTGGGCGCGGGGCCGGCCGGCTCGTCGGTGGCCCAGCACCTGGCCCAGGCGGGCCTGGACGTGCTGGTACTGGAGAAGGCCTGCTTCCCGCGCGAGAAGGTGTGCGGTGACGGGCTAACCCCGCGCGCGGTGAAGGCGCTGACCGGGATGGGGGTACCCATGGCGCCGGCCGATGGCTGGCGGCGGACGAAAGGGGTGCGGATGGTCGCCGGCGGCGGCAGGATCGAGCTCAGCTGGCCCGAGCTGTCCAGTTATCCCGGCTACGGCATGGTCCGCGGCAGGCCGGCCTTCGATGAGATCCTCGCCCGGCACGCGCAGAAGGCAGGGGCCCGACTGCTCGAGGGCATGACCGTGACAGGACCGCTCCTTGATGAGCGGACCGGCCGGATCACCGGAGTCACGGCGCGGCCAGCGGACAACGACCCAGTGAACAGTGGCGGCCCGGCGGCGCCGGCGAGCCGGGCAGAACGGCGCTTCCGCGCGCGCCTGGTCGTCGCGGCAGACGGCAACTCCTCGCGGCTGTCGGTTTCCATGGGGCTGCGCAGGCGGGATGACCGGCCGCTCGCCGTGGCGGTCAGGACGTACTACACCAGCCCCCGGCACGCCGACGACTACCTGGAGGTATGGCTGGACCTGTGGAACGGCAGGCGCCTGCTGCCGGGTTACGGCTGGATCTTCGGGATGGGCGACGGGACCAGCAACGTAGGGCTCGGGCTGCTCAACACCTCGGCTGGGCGCCGCGACATCGACTACCGGGCCCTGCTGCGCCGCTGGCTCGCGACGATGCCTGCCGAATATCGCCTCCCGGAGGAGAACCGTACCGAGCCGGTGCGCGGAGCCGCACTGCCGATGGGATTCAACCGGACCCCGCCCTACACCAAGGGCCTGCTGCTGACCGGCGACGCGGGCGGCATGGTGAACCCGTTCAACGGCGAAGGCATCGCGTACGCACTCGAAACCGGGCAGATAGCCGCGCAGGTGATCACCCAGGCGCTGGCGCGACCGCACGCCGCGGCGACGGAGAATGTGCTCCAGGCCTACCCGGCGGCCCTGAAGGATGCCTACGGCGGTTATTACGCGCTTGGCCGCACCTTCGTGCAGCTCATCGGCAATTCGCCCGCACTCATGCGGTTCGCCGCCAGGCACGGGCTGAAGCGCCGGGTGATGATGCGCTTCGCACTGAAATTGCTCGGGAACCTGACAGAAACGCGCGGCGGCGATGCCGCTGACCGCATTATCAACGTGTTGTCCAAGGTGACGCCGGCAGCATGATCGGGGAACCCCGGCATCCGGCAGCACGATCCGAACCGCAAGGGAATTACACCGGAAGGTGACATATGACCAGCAAGCTGGGCCCCCGATGCAGGAAAGCGAGAGGAAGGCGAGGATTCGGTGACCGCCGTGCAATTCAGCAGGCAGGAAGTGGTTGACGTGTTGCGCAATGCAGGACTCCGTGAGGCCGCCGGCGAGGCCATGCGGGCCCTGCCCGACCCGGTCGATCTCGATCATGTCGAGGAGTGGGGCGCACGCCACGGCATTACCAGGGACGATCTCATCAGCCGGATGGGCGGCAGCCCATGACACGGCGCGTGGCCGCCGGCCCGCCCGGCGGCCACGCCTTTCACCGGCGCGAGGAAGGCACCCGGAACGATGATGGAAGTGCAGGTCGAAAGGGACCTGGTATTCGCGGCGCCCGACGGTTCTGAACTGGCCCTCGATATCTACCGGGCACCGCAAGACGACGCCCCGGTCACCATCTACGTGTACGGCGGCGGGTGGCGCGGTGGCGACAAAGCCGGCACACGGCCGGACCGCCGCGCGGTCCGTCAGCCTCCCCGGGGCCGTGGCCTGCCAGAGGAACCGGCGTCGCGGGACCCGGCAGTCTAGGCCCGCAGCGTTGCATGCCGGGCGGCCGGCATCTCCGGTGCCGGAGTTTCGTTACAGCTATTGACTGTAACTGAAATTTACGGCAGAGTGAGGAACGCAGCACGGTGCGACCGCTGACCGGCGGCCGGATCTGCACGTCAGCAAAGAGTTATTAGGGAGAATCACATGCAGGCAAAGATGCGTCTCCAGCAGCGCGTGCTCAACCCCGTCGTCAGGCTGGGGTGGAATCTGGGCATCCCGATTCCGGGCGATGCCCTGCTGGAGACGACCGGGCGGCGCACCGGACTGCCGCGGCGCACTCCGGTGTGCGACGGCCTGGACGGCGAGAGGTTCTGGCTGATCTCCCAGCGCGGGCGCCAGGCCGACTGGGTGCGGAACATCGAGGCCAATCCCCGGGTCCGGGTCAAGGTCAGCGGGCTGCGTTCCCAGTGGCGGAGCGGAACCGCGCACATCCTCGACGGCGATGACCCGGACGAGCGCCAGCGGATCCTGGGCGAGACCAATCTCGCGCGTCGGGTGTGCGTCTCTACCACCCGGGCGCTGAACACCAGCGCGCTGACCGTGCGCATCGATCTGGATGCGCCGTGACTGACGGGCGCCGGGCGGGTTGAGGACATGGCTGGCCGGATCGTCCTGTACGGGGCGACGGGCTACATCGGCGGGCTTACCGCGCGGGCGATGGTCATCGGCGGACTGCGGCCGGTGCTTGCGGGCCGTGACCGGGGCCGGCTCGACGCACTGGCCGCCACGCTGTCGCAGGAACGCGGGGTACGGCTGGAGACGGCCGTCGCGGGGACAGACAGCCCTGAGCGTTTGCGGGAGCTGATCGGGGCCGGTGACGTGCTGGTGTCGACCGCCAGGCCGTTCATGAAGGTCGGCCGGGCGGCCGTGGCGGCGGCCGCGGGCGCGGGCGCGGTCTACCTGGACTCCAGCGGTGAGCCGCCGTTCATCCGGCAGGTGTTCGAGGAGTCCGGCCCGCGCGCGGAACGGACCGGTGCGGTGCTGCTGACCGCGTTCGGCTACGACTACGTGCCGGGCAACCTGGCGGGGGCGCTCGCCCTGCAGGCCGCCGGGCCCGCCGCGACCCGGGTGCGGGTCGGCTACTTCGCGCGGCAAACATCCGGACGGGGACAAGCGCGGGCACCCGCGCATCAGCGGCCGGCGTGCTGCTGGAACCCGGGTACGCCTTCCGTGGCGGCCGCATCGTCACCGAGCCGACCGCCGCGCACGTCACGTCGTTCGAGGTCGGCGGCACGCGGAGACCGGCCTTCTCGATCGGCTCATCGGAGCATTTCGCGCTGCCCCGGCTGCGGCCAGGTACGGCGAGGGCAGACAGCAGCACCGGACAAGCGCCGCTCACCGACGTGGGCGTCTACCTCGGCTGGTTCGGCGGCGCCACCCGGCTCGTGCACTACGCCTCCGCGCTCGCCGCGCCGCTGGACCGCCTGCCTGGCGTGCGCCGGGCCCTTGACCACCAGGCCCGCCGGATCCAGCGCAGCAGGGCCGCTCCCGGCACCGGGGAAACCATCCGCTCGGACGTGGTAGCCGCGGCGGCCGACGCCCGCGGCAAGACGCTGGCAGTGGTGCACCTGGCCGGCGGGGACCCGTACTCGTTCACCGCGCCGATCCTCGCCTGGGCGGCCGGCCAGGCGGCCGCCCAGGGCGTGCGGCCCGCCGGCGCGCTCGGCCCGGCGGAAGCCTTCGGGCTGCGCAGCCTGGAAAGCGCCTGCGCCGGCGCGGGTTTCCACCGCGAACCTCATCCGCCCGGGCACCGGGCACAGCGAAGCTAGCAGAAAGGAAAGCCCCATGGATATCGCCGGCACGCCGAAGGTCACGGTGGTCCAGCCCGGAGCCGGGGAAACCGTCCCCATCCCGGGATTCGGCGCCGTGTACAAACTCTACAGCCGTGACAACGGCGGCGAAGTCGCCATCGTCGAGCACCCGTTCGCCGTCGGCACGATCACCGCGCCGCACCGGCACACCCGCGAGGACGAGCACTCGATCGCGCTCGAGGGCCAGATCGGCTTCCGGTCCGACTCCGACGAGGTGGTCCTGGGACCCGGCGGCTACATCACCAAGCCGCGCGGGCAGACCCACGCCATGTGGAACGCCGGGCAAGTTCCCGGCCGGATCATCGAGGTCATCACGCCGGGCGGCTTCGAAAGCTACTTCCGCGAACTCGGCGAGCTGCTCGCCGCCAGCGAGCCGGACACGGCGGCCGAACCGGCGGCCGGCACGAATCTGCACGAGTCCGATGCGTTCGCCAAGCTCGCGGCGAAATACGGCCTGACCTACGGCAACCCCGACTGGCTTGACGACCTGGTGGCCCGTTACCGGCTCAATCCGCCAACTCACTAACATTCTGCGCCCTATGGGTCGGTGGATGGCAGGCGTTGCTGAGGACTGCTTTGCTTCAGTGGGCACTTTTCATCGTGGCTTGGAGTATCACGGAGGTGCTCAGCGGCTTCCGCGTCGCCGGGGCGGCAGGTGCTGTAGGGTCACGCCGCTGGCCGGGTTCTTGAGGGGCCGTTGGGGGGCGGTGCCGGGAAGGCCGCCCCGTCCGGCGGGAGTGGGCCGATTCCCTGTATCAGCGCCCGTGTGCGCGCAGGAACGTGGCGATCTGTTCGGTCGCCGCTGCCGCCTCGGGGGTGCCGAGCATGATCGGGTAGGCGTGCGGCAGTCCCTCCCCGACCTGCAGCGTGACGTCGGCTCCCGCGCCGGCCGCCGCCGCGGCCAGGCGCTGGGAGTCGCTGAGCAGCAGTTCGGCCGTGCCGGCCAGCACCAGCAGCGGCGGAAGCCCCTTCAGGTCGGCGAACAACGGCGACGCCAGCGGTGAACGCGGATCGGCGCCGGCCAGGTAGGTCGCCGCGATGCCGCGGATCATCTCCGGGGTGAAGATCGGGTCATCGGCCGCGCGCTCGGCGATGGAGGCCCCGGAGGCGGTCAGGTCCACGTGGGGGGACATCAGCGCGGCGGCCGCGGGCAGGTCCTCGCCCGCGTCACGCAGTGTCGTGAGCAGCCCCAGGATGAGCGCCCCGCCCGCTGAGTCGCCACACAGCGCGATTGATTCCGCGGGCAGGCCCTGCACGTCGCGCAGCCACCGCCACACCGACCGCACGTCTTCGGCTGCGGCGGGGAACGGATGCTCGGGCGCCAGCCGGTATTCGGGGAACAACACCCGCATCCCGGCCGCCCGCCCAAGCCGCGCGGCCAGTTCGCCGTGGCTGCGCAGCGAGCCCAGTGAGTATCCGCCGCCGTGCACGAACAGCAACACGCGGCCGGGCGCCACGCCGGGGGCCGACAGCCAGCAGGCGGGCACGCCCGCAGCGGTCATCTCGGTCACGCGCACATCGCCGGGCAGGGGGTGGACTCGGCCGGCGGGAGCGAAGGCGGCACGAGCCTGGTCCAGCGGCGGCGGAGCCTGGCCCGCCCGGGCCTGCTGCCGTTGCCGGAGCTCGCTGATCACTTCCCGCATCTCGGGGCTGGGCATGATGCACCTCCTTGAGCAGATCGGACGGAGCCAGTGAGCCTTCATCGTGATCTCGGGTGGGCCTGGCATACGGCCTGATCACGCGCGGCGTGCCTGGCTTCCGGCATGGCCTCGGTGGGTGTTCTACCCTGCCGCGCTGCCGCCTCTCGCCAGACCCTGGATTATGCCGCCGGGGTGATCCGCCGTCACCGCAGGCGGGCCAGGTCGCGATGGCGGAAACTGAACCCCAGGCGGCAGGCCCTGCTGGCTGTGGCCTTACGTGGTCATCGACGGGGCCTTAATTCCCATCGACCAGGTCGCGGCCGATCGGCCGTTCTCTTCCGGCAAGCACCGCAAGCACGCAATGAACCTGCAGGTCATCGCCAGCCCGCACGGCCAGATCCTGCGGGTCTCCGGCCGCTGCCCGGCTCCGTGCACGACCTGACCGCCGCCCGGATCTGCCGCTGGCCGCCCGGCTCGGCGTGCCGGTGCTGGCCGCCACGGACGTGACCGGGTCGATCCCACAGGAGGTGGCGCTGCTGCCCCAGATGGGCCTGGAGCCGGCAGAGGCGCTGGTTTCGGCGAGCACCTGGCGGCAAGCCTCGCCCCGGCCTGTGCGGCGGTATGCGCGGGTGTAGGCAGCCGGCTGGAGTCCAGCGCCACGCCGGGTAGCATCTAGGTATCCGAGGCGGTGTACGAGCGGCGCTCCGCCCACTTCCTTTTCTCGGAGCCCTGTGTGGTGCAGCTGAAGGGCAAAGGGCCGAGGAGGGCACGTATTCTCACCGAATGCCTGCCTGCTAGGCCGGCCACCGCTGTCGCAGCAGGCCTCGACGGCACCGAGTCTGACCGCTTCAGGGACGTTACGTCGTGACTGTGCGTCGTCGTGTGGCGAGACGGTTCGAGCGGGCCGTCCTCGCCACGGTGATGAGCATGATCGCGTTCCTCATCGAGCGGCGGGTACTCAAAGCGATCCGCGGCACCGCCCGGGAGCCGCTACAGCCTGCCGGGGAGAGCGAGTTCGCGCCGGGCGGGAACGCTAGGCGCGGCGGCGGAGCAGGTCGATCCCGAGCCCGAGGGTGAGCAGGCCGCCCAGGCCGGCAAGCGACGGCGGGACCCAGCCGACGGTGTGCGCCGATGAGGCCGCGAATGCGGTACCGATCCACACGCCGCCCGCCGCGAGCGCGAGCGCGAGCCTCCGTCCAGCGCGGCGGATGTTGTCTTCGAGCCGCTCGGTCCCCCGGATGTTCACCTGAAGCTTCGCCCCGGGCCGCGCGCCGGTGAGCTGTTCTACCGATTCCACGAACCGGACCGTGCGCATCCGGAGCTTCTGGCTCTCGTAATAAAGCTTCTGCGGGTCCAGCCGGCCCTTCACCTCGTCGCGGAACTTCCGCATGAGGAAGTGCCCGGCCACGGCGAACGGGTCCAGCGCCGGATCGAGTTCCGCGGTGACGAGCTGCACCTGGGCGAGCGCCTTCCCGATGAGAGTGAGCGAGGCGGGAAGCGGGACGTCGCGGCGGATCGAAATCTCGGTGATCTCCTGGAGGATCGGCCCGAGCTGCATCTCCTTCAGCGACAGGTGGCGGTACCGGGCGACCAGGGCTCCGAGGTCCGCCTGGAACGCGGCGACGTCGATATCGGCCCGCTGATCCGAGCCGGCGATCATCAGCACCACGTCGGACAGGAACGCCGCGTCGTCCTGCCAGAACGCCATCAGCATCAATATCAGCAGCTCGCGCAGCTCCGGGCCCACCTCGCCGACCATGCCGAAGTCGATGAAGTAGATCTTGCCCTGCCACCACATCAGGTTCCCGGGATGCGGGTCGGCGTGGAAGAACCCGTCGGTCAGGATCTGGCGGTAGTACGACTCGAGGAGCTGCCGTGCCGCTTCGGTTCGCTCCGGCGATGCGGTTGACTTCCGGATCGGGACGCCCTGGATCTCCTGCATGACAAGCAGGCGGGGGGTCGAGTACTCCTTGTACACGGCCGGCACGTCTAGCCGGGAGTACAGCTCGAGCACCCGGCGCATCCGCTCGATGTTCTCCAGCTCGCGGGTGAAGTCCAGCTCGCGCTTCAGCGACTCCGACAGGTGCTCCACGATCGCGGGCATGTCGATGACCTGGCGGAGCGCCGGGCGATCCTCGGTCTTATCGGCGAAAAGCTGGAACAGGCCGAGGTCTCGCATAATGTCGCCCTCAGCGCTCGGGCGCTGCACCTTCACGACCACGCGGGAGCCATCGGCAAGCGCTGCCTGGTGGACCTGGGCGATCGTCCCGGCGGCCGCCGGCTGCGGTTCTATGCGGTCGAAGACGTCTTCCCAGGGCACGCCGAGCTCTTGCTCCATCACCTGAACCACTTCCTGCTCGGTCAGCGGGGGGACGTGGTCCTGAAGTGCGGACAGCTCCTCTATGAACTCCGGCGGCAGCAGGTCGGAACGTGTTGAGAGCACCTGGCCGAGCTTGGCGAACGTGGGACCTAGCTCTTCCAAGGCCTCTCGAAGCTGGCGGGCATGGGAACGGAGGTTGTCCTCGCCCTTGCCGCCGCGCGAGAACAGGTACCTCACGCCGTGCTTGGCCATGACCGCGCCGATCCGCGTGGCGCGGCCCATGAGCCCGGCGTCGGTGGGCTCCTCCCCGTGCCCTGCCGTGACCGAGCCGGTACGGGCGTCAAAGCCGCGCGCCGGGGCGCCGCGGGCAGCGCCGGCGGTGTTCACGATCAGCACCGAGCACCGCGCGTTGTGCGACACGCGGTTGGGGACGTTGCCCAGAAGGAACTCGCGGCGGCCGGACATTCCCATGTTGCCCACGACAAGCAGATCGGCGCCAGCATCCTCAGCGGCGCGGACGATGGCCATGGCCGGATCGGTGTCCACGATCACCCGCGCGTGTCCCCGAGGGCCTGCCAGTGCGGCCGCGACCTGCCTCAGCTCCTCGGCCGCCTGGCTGGCCCGCGTGGCCTCCGCCTGCCCGGCCTCGGTCCCCTGCGGGTGACCCGGCAGCAGAACCCGGATGAGGTGAAGCTCAGCGCCATACCGATTCGCCATCTCCGCGGCCAGGTCCATCGCGGGACAGGGAATCTCCGAGCGTTCGGTGCCGACGGCGATGTGCCTGATCTGCCTCACTTCCCACCTGCGACTACACCAACAATACCGGCCCCCGCCTCCCTGGCGACAAGCGCTGTCGCGCTCGCAGCCATGAGCGGGTGCGCGCAGTCGGGCGCTGGTCAACAGCCACCGGTGCCGAACCGGAAGGATCCGGTTGGTGGCTTCCGCCGCGGCGGCACAACGGCATGCGCGGTTCCGCGTTCACCTGATGCCGGGTCGCGGCCATACCGGATCCTGCTCACTCCACGGCCGCGTCCTCGCCTATGGGTGAACGACCATCCCGGACTGGTGGGCCACGACATCGGCGGATGATCGCCTACGCCTACCTGCGCCGCTACCAGGACGTCGCGGATGTTGTCATCGTCGACGTGGTCATCCCAGGGCGGTCGGGGTGAACGACAACGCGGCGCCGCTGATGCTCGCCCTGCACCGGGACGTGGCCGACGATCCCTTCCGGCAGGCGACGGGCTGGTCGTTCATCACCCTCGGAGCCTGGCGGCCGATGACGGCGCCGGCGCTCCGCCGCGGGAACCCAACCTCACGTCAGTCTGAGCGATCAGCCGAAGCAGGCCGGGAAGCCCGAGGGAATACGGCGACCCCCTTCGCGGTTATCGATATATCGTTAACATATCGAGACAGATCGACATCATCGATCTAGAACAGGAGTACGTTCATGAACGAGTTCTCTCACAAGATCAGCGGGCGAGGAATCCGTCCGCGCACCCGCCCGATGCTGCGCCTGCATTCCCACCGCCACCACCGTTTCGGGGGCTGCGGTTCCGGAGTCGCGCAGGACGCCGGGCGCCGCGGGCGCGGCGAGCGGATTCACGCCGTACATGAGCTGCACCGGGCACTGGCAAGCGTCACCCGCACGGGGGACGAGCAGCTGCGAGGTGAAGCCGCGCAGGTCGTCGCCGAGGCGACGTCGCGGCTGAACGGGCTGCTGGCCTCTGACCGGTGACGCTGGCCGCTGACCGCACGTCCCGGCACGAGAGCAGGGGTGGTGGACCGCTGATGAGACGCGGTGCACCACCCCTGTCGTTTGCCCGGGACCTCAGGAACGGATGCTCGGGGGCCAGGCGGTACTCAGGGAACAGCACCCCGCATCCCGCTGGCCCGTCCCAGCCGGGCGGCCAGCTCGCCGTGGCTGCGAAGCGACCCGAGCCGGAAGCCACCGCCGTGCAGGAAGAGGAGCACCCGGCCGGTGTCCGCTTCCGGGGCGTCGAGCCAGTGGGCTGGCACCCCGCCGGCGGTCACCTCCGTCACCAGCACGTCGTCGGGTATCGGATGAAGGCGGCCCGCGGGGGCGAAGGCGGCGCGGAGCTCTTCCAACGGGGGCGGGGGCTGGCCGATGCCGGCCTTGTCACGTGGTCCTTTCTGCCAGCTGCGCATGGGCCAAGGCTTGCCGCCTCCCCGGCCCCGCACATCCTCATGTCATGTAGTTGTGGATGAGCTGTCCTGGCTCCACGGGAACCCCCGTGCCAGGCGCCGGGCAAGTGCTCGGCGGCCGCGGTCCCATGCGATCCGCGTCCGCAGGTCCTGCAGGCAGGCGTTGAACGGGAACCTGGAGATGGGCGCGGGCAGCACCCGGTTGACGGACGCCATCGTCCGCATCAGCAGCTCGAACTGCCGCTGGTCGCGCCGGGTCCAGCGCAGCCGCATCTGCTCGCGGAAGGGCGGCGGCAGGAATCCGGTGGTCAGGAACCGGTTGACCGGGCCCAGCGCCGCGCTGACCAGCAGGGGCAGGAACTCCAGCATCATCAGCCGGCGCAGGAGCTCACGCACCGGCGGGTCGATCCGGATCTCGCGCAGCGCCGAGTCCCAGTAACGCTCGAACGCAGCCCGGTCGGCCGGCCACATTCCCTCGGGAATCTGCAGGGTGGTGCCCAGCCGGCTGCAGTCGCCGTAGACGGCGTCGGCGGCCGCGTCGTCGACAGGGCCGTGCAGCAGGGCGTGCATGTCGGCCACGCCGCGGTACAGGCACGCGGCGACCCACAGCTGAAGCCGCGGATCGAACGCGCTGTAGCTGACCGGGCTGCTCGCGGTGGACCGGACCGTGGCATGGGCACGGCCCACCTGGCGCCGGCAGACGGCGCGTTCGGCCGCGGTGCCCAGGAACGCAACCGACAGGTACGTGACGTTGTTCCGTATCCGCCTGATCGGGTATCGCATCACCTGGCTGTGTTCCAGGACCCCGTAACCGACCTCGGGGCGCGCGAGTTGCATGATCACGTTCGCGGTGGCCGCCAGCAGCGCCACGCCGTCGATCAGGTCAGGAACATCGAAGTCCGGTGCGGC
>Ga0070708_100002424_pt1 | contig 14457 bp, 11 predicted proteins | sample KBSK5503metaG_FD_65469 | JGI IMG/M metagenome (GOLD analysis project Ga0070708, IMG submission 65469) | Corn, switchgrass and miscanthus rhizosphere microbial communities from Kellogg Biological Station, Michigan, USA - KBS K5-50-3 metaG | ecosystem: Host-associated > Plants > Roots >...
AATTGGCTTCCCCAGGCTGGCAAGACTGCGCCCGACCCATCCTATCCAGGTGCTCATGCCGTCATCAGTGCTGCAGGGGCGGAGGTATTGGTTTCCTTCTTTGGGAAGGACCATTTCAAGTTCAGTGTGACGTCTGAAGTTCTCCCAGGGGTAGAACGGTCGTTCACGAACTTCTCTGCCGCCGCCGAAGAGGCGACGTTGAGCCGTATCTTCGCGGGACAACACTTCAGCTTTGACCTTACCAGCGGTCACCTCCTCGGTCGTGAAGTAGCTGATTTTGTTGTCGACAATTTCTTAAGGCCCCGTCGCGGAGGCGCCGAGGACGACAACGATAAATGACCCGATGATCAATCGAAAAAATTAGTCCTTCGCGGCTTTACCAAAATTTCGAGATCGTTTGCACGCACTCGGCACGACCCTGGTGTCAAAATTTTTCAATAGCTGTTCCAACTTAATTCAAAGAAGGAGTCTTCAAATGATAACTACTGTTTTCGTTAGAGCGGTTCTCTTAGGTGGTCTGGTGGCTGGGGTCTTTGTGCTCAGCGCGATGGCTGAAGGGTTCTTATTCCGCTCAACAATTATCGGCTCAAATCCAAACACCGTGATTGGTGGCGTGCCGAGCGGTGGGGCGCCTTGGACCGTCCTGCGCGGTTCAGCCGCTCTGAATGACGATGGTCGCCTGCGCGTAGAGGTGCGGGACTTGATCCTGCCGAATCTGGGAAACCCTGGACCGGTTACCGACGTCAGCGCCAGCCTGGTCTGCGGCGGCTCGGGCGGGACCGTGGTGGCCACCACTGGTCCTGTTCCGCTCTCGCGCGATGGAAACGCTGAGATCGAAGCGGGAATCACGCTACCTGATACCTGCTTCGGACCCATTGTTTTAGTTCGCGCCGCGGGCTTCAACGGTAATCTGCTTCCTCAGCCTGGACCATGGATTGCCGGCACCGGCTTTACAAGCAGTTCTGAACATGATGGCAAAGACGATAAAGACAGCAAGTGACCTTATGCTCTGATACTGGGATTGGGTTCGCCGTGTTCTCCGTGCCTCCGTGGTGATGTAATTTTTCGGCACTTTTATCACCACGGAGCCGCGGAGAACACTGAGAATGCACTAAGACAATCTCAAATTAGGGTACGCCAGCAGAGTGACAGGACGATCTGACTACTTATAAGAGATGATCATCTGCTGAAAGTTGCTCACCAGGGGGCGAAGCTCGCTGCGCACGAACCCGGCGTTGCGGAGCATTCGCTTGAATTCATCATAGGTATATGCGTCGCCGTTGGGCGTGGTACCGAGCATGGTCATACAGAAAGCCGCTGGTCCGGGAGGGGAAACGCGGCCCGCATCAGGCACGAAGTCAACCGTGACCGTCCTACCATGCGGGGCAAGAGCCGCATAGACTTTTTTGAGCAGCCTTTCGCAAGTAGTCATATCAAAGTGATGAAGGAAGTTTGTGAGAAGTATCAGGTCGTAATCACTGCCGTAATCGACCTCGAAGGCGCTGCCGGCGATTGTGCTAAAACGATTATCTATTCCCGCTTTCAGAGCATTTTCCTTTGCTACGGCGAGAACGCACTCCCAATCAATTGCAACCACTTCAGCTCGTTTGTTGCGTCGAGCAATCTCAATCCCGTACATACCATGGCTGGCAGCGACATCCAACACCTTCAGCTTCTGTTCCGGTCTCTTATCGACAAGTCTGGCCATCTTCTTCGCTGGGACTGCGGTCATCGGAGCCATAGCCCGAGCGAAGTTAACCCACACATGATGGTCGGGTGCTATCGTTCCCGCTTCTGGAAGCAAAGTCCCACCTTTGCGAACGACGGCCGCGACGTCTCTAAACCCGTTGGTCAACATCGGCGAAAGGAAGAACTCAATCGCATCCGCCAGGTAGCCTGGAGAACGACGATCCAGCAACATTGCGGAATCAACGGTTAGACCGTATCGACCGCTTTTCTTTCTCAAAAATCCAATGACTACTAAATAATCGGAAAGGATGCGCATGCCACGTTCGGAGGCGCCGCACCTTAGAGCAAGCGCCTGAGACGTTTCGCGCCCTTCACCGATGGCTGTGAAGAGATCGAGTTCGATGGCAGCTTTGATTGCCGCAGTGCGCTGATAGGAGTTGATCGTATCCAGGAACAGGGCAGGGGAGAGCCGGTTCATCATTAATGCCTGGATACTGGAGCGTTGACCAATGCGGCTGGAGGCTAGCTTCAGAAGGTAGCTGAGAAAATGTTTTCTTATAGACAGAGGTCTACACCTCTTTAAATAGAGCTTGAAACGTAATCCTCGGATCGGGCCGCCGCCTTCCTTTAAACTCGGCCACCCATCCGGAGACGCTACCAATCAACTCGGCCATCGGATCCTTCTTTGGCCTTTCTTTTGACACTGGTGGCGTCTGTGATTCAGGGATATTGCCTGCTATTCCTTGCTTGATGATTCTTATTTGTGTCTTTCTACCTGTTCCCATATGGTCGACCTCAATCTCTTCTGAGACTACGGAATCTCTCTCTCTCTCTCTTGTACTTACCTCGTTTCGTTTCTAAATATTCCCGAAGTCTCGAAGCGTTGGGTTCGCGCCTCAGAAAAGGGAATCAGGTAGATTGGTACGGAATAACGGCGAGGGTCAGACGGTATATCGATCCGAGGGATCAGCCCAGTCGTTAGGTTACGACGATAGCAAGAATTGAAGAGCGCCAATAGTACTTGAAGCCTTGCCCTGTTGACCTCTCCTTCACCTTGGCTTCAGACCCTCAATAAAACCCCGGTCCAACGAGCGCCGCAGCTTCGCTCTGGCTCGTCCCAACCTGGACATAACCGTGCCGGCTGGACACGATAGCATCGTGGCGATCTCCTGATAGCTGAAGCCCTCGAGGTCTCGCAAAACAATGATTTCACGGTAAAGTTCAGGCAGGGCGTCAATAGCAACACGAATCTGCTTCCGCTCCAACTTTCTAAGATAGGCCACGTGCGGATTAGAAATTGAACGGGGGGCCGAATTATATGGAGGCCATTGGTCAGCGTCAAAAAAATCTGCAGGATCTATTTGAGGCAACAGGGCCAAGCCAGGCAGCGCAATTGAATCATGTATTCAGGGCGCACATTCGAAAGACGGTACATTGAATAGAAAGGAGTGTCTCCCAAGGCGTGTTTGCCTACAGTGGGCATAGCCAGCCCTTTCGAGTAAGATGCCAAGGTGTTTGGCAGTGAGTTGTCAGTAAACAGGATTGAGGGCGCCTCGATATTTCAACGTCGTAAGGATTAATACCGCTTGGCTCAGAGCAGTCGCTTCACACGCAAGGGGTCAGTAGTTCGAATCTACTAGCGTGCACCATTTCTAATCCAGTCCCAGACTGGACCTGTCCTAGCATTCATCCGGAAGTTTCCCAGAACAGAGTCAATGATTGCTGAATCCATCGCGCACTATCGGATAATCAAAAAGCTAGGCGCAGGCGGGATGGGTGAAGTCTATCTGGCGCTGGATACTAAGCTCGATCGCAAGGTCGCAATCAAAGTCCTGCAACCGGACTCGCTTGCCGAAGAAAACCTAAAAAAACGACTACTCAGAGAAGCTCAAGCCACCGCCAAGCTGGATCATCCCAACATTTGTGCGGTCTACGAGATCAATGAAGCAGACTCGCTCACTTTCATCGTGATGCAATACATCGAAGGTGAAACGCTCGCCGAAGAGATGGAGCGCCATCCGCTTGAACTCACCACTGCGTTGGCTATAGCCGAGCAGGCTGCGGAAGCACTGGCTGAAGCTCACACGCACGGTATTGTTCACCGCGACCTCAAACCGCAGAACATGATGATAACACCGCGTGGGCAGCTGAAAATCCTGGATTTCGGCTTGGCCAAGCAAATGCGCTCGAGCGATTCAGTGGACTTTGAGGCGCCGACAGCCACCCCCTTGAGTACGCCTGGGCATGTTATCGGGACGATGCCTTACATGTCGCCGGAGCAGCTGCAGGGCGAACCGTTAGATGCGCGCAGCGATATCTTCAGCCTCGGCGTGACCTTCTATGAAATGCTGGCCGGAAAGCATCCTTTCCAGGATAAGAGCGCTGCCATCACCTTGTCCCGGATAATGTTGAGCGACCCAATACCGACTGAGCAATTTCACGCTCGAGTTTCGCCTGAGTTACAAGCTCTTTTGAACAAGATGCTCTCCAAAGACAAAGCGGCGCGGTATCAAAACGCCCAGGACTTGCTAACTGACTTAAGACAACTGCCCGCCAGACCCTCGGCGAACGACGCGCAGGCGGACGCCATACCTACGAAACAGCTTTCAGCGATCACGACGAGGGAGACCCTGACCAACCGCATTCTCAGCAAAGCCCGGCGCCATAAATGGCCGGTCCTGGCGTCAGGGCTTGCACTTATTCTCTTGGTGGTTGCAATTAGTCAATTGGTATCAACTGAGCACCTGGACTCTTTAGCGATCTTGCCGTTTAGCTATGTTTCCAGCGACCCGAAATTGATGGCTAACCCCGACCGTGAGTATTTAAGCGACGGCTTGACTGAGAGCATCATTAACAACCTATCTCAATTGGCCAACTTGAAAGTGATCGCGCGTAGTTCGGTCTTTCGTTATAAAGGTAAGGACCTCGACGGTCAGGCAATAGGGCGTGAACTCAATGTGCGCGCAGTGCTGGCTGGGCAGATCAAACAGGAAGGCGATGAATTAACGGTCACTGTTGAGCTGATGGACGTACAAGGGAACCGCTCAATTTGGGGCGACACGTATCAGCGAAAAACTGCCGACATCCAGACTGTCCAAAAAGAAGTCGCCAGAAACGTTTCCGAAAAACTGCGGCTGAAATTGACCGGGGCGGACCAGACCCAACTGGCTAAGACCTATACTGAAAGCGGCGAGGCCTACGAGGCCTATTTGAAGGGACGCTATCATTGGAACAAGCGCACCGATGAAGGCTTCAAACAGGCGACTAATTTTTTTCAGGAAGCGATCGTTAAAGATCCAAACTATGCGTTGGCGTATACCGGACTAGCGGATTGCTACACACTACGAAGCGATTACGGCTTTCTCGCGCCTAAAGAAGGCTACGCTTTGGCGAAGGGTGCCGTCACGCTGGCACTCAAATACGACGAGAGTCTCGCGGAGGCGCACACTTCGCTGGCCTCCATCAAGGCGGTTACGGATTGGGATTGGCAGGGGGCGGAGAATGAGTATCGCAAGGCACTAGAGTTGAATCCAAACTATCCAACTGCCCATCATTGGTATGCGGCACAGTTGTTATTACAAGGCAGGCTGGATCAGGCACTTCAGGAAATCAAAGAAGCGAAACAACTGGATCCCCTTTCGCTTGCCATCAATAAAGACTTCGCAGTCACACTCCTTTACGCGCGCGATTACGATCAAGCCTTGGAACAGTGTCGGAAGACTCTGGAGATCGAGCCAACCTTTCGCGTAATGTCCACTTACGTTGCCCAGATCTATGAATTACAACAGAAATACCCGGAGGCGACCGCCGAACTCGAAAAGGCGCACGCTGCAGCCCCCGAAGATGGGGAGATTACTTACGGACTCGGCCAGGCATACGCGCTTATTGGAAAGAAAGAAGACGCGCTGAAGATATCAAACGAGCTGAATAAACCGGGGAACCAAAATGTGTATCTGCCAAAAGAGGCAGCTTACCTGTATGTGCTGCTTAGTGAGAAAGAGCAGGCGGTTGCGATCTTACAAAAGGCTGCCGAGAACCACTATATTTCCGTCGCGGAACTCAAGATGGACCCGCGCCTCGCTGAGCTGCGCAAAGACGCGCGCGTAGTTGAGCTCTTGCAGAAGATCGGACTGTCCCAGTGAACACTGGCGGCGACGCCGGCGTAGGGTGTCCGATATGCCTTAGCTTGTCGTTACCTTGCATAGGAGCGTTCTTCAGAGACAACGACAAGCTAAAAAAGCATATCGGACATAAGAGCAAAATTGAAGACCGCGAAAAATGAACAGTAGACTGGTCACCTTCGCGGTCTTGAATAGGGGAATTCCCGGACTTCAGGCTCGGTTATTTCTTTTTCGCAGCCTTCTTCGTTCCGGCTTTCTTTGGAGCGGCTTTCTTTGGAGCAGCTTTCTTTTTGCCCTTCTTCTTCATCGGAGGTTCGCCGCCTTTAATAGTATCTCCAGCCATTTTGAGTTCTCCTTTCCATTGAGATTGTGCTTTGTCAAAATCTGAGAGCTAGTGTCGGACCAGTCTTGAACGAGTGGCAGTGTATATAGTTTTTCATTTGAGCTGTCAACAACTTCTATATTCGGTACTGGTTTAGTTAGGACCTTAATGTCAGGGCAGCAGCGATCTCGGTTTTGCTTTCGCATCGGTTACGATGAAACTGAACCAGAGCTTGCCATATCCCTCGGCGACTTAAACATTGCCAATGAGCAACGCACGAGACCAAATCGCCGCGAGCGAGACATCGATCAAGCGGGGCCTGGATTTCATCTATCGTGTCGCCATCACAACGGACTGCTTTGATAGTTATGGGAACTTGTTGATCTGCTGCTTCGCTCTCGTGGGCGCTACTTCGCGTGATCCGAGCCTCCGGCAACTGGCGAGGTCGAGAGCCAAAAAACTCGCCCAACGCTGGGGTCGTGCGCATCCCTCCGTACCACCTGATGCCAGTTCGGATCTGGTCCTCGATTTTGTCTTAGTCCGCTATGCGCTAAGCCGCATTGGCTTGAGGGATCTCGCCCTCAACGCGCAAATGCGCACTGCCGCCAAACGGTTTTCAGCTCAGGACTTGCTGGGCTTTAACCCTGTCAGCGAGCCTCCTGCGAATGATCTATCTTACGCGTGTGACTGTGGCCTGAAGAATCAGCGCGGTCGAACGTTCTGCAAGCAATGTCGGAGGCGATTAGAAATCCAGAGCCGTTATAGAGTTTGGATGCGAGCGCTCGCCAGCACCTACGTCAGCGGGCGATGCGGCATACTCCTCGGAGCACGCTATCTGGATGTCCTTAAGTGGCTACCTACGATGCGACCTTTCCCGGTTTGCGCTGGCGAAAACGTTGAATTCTTGCGCGACGCTATTTACGCGGTTACACACATTGTTTATACCCTGAACGACTACGGCACTTATCGGCTACGCCCTAGTTGGCTGCCGCGGGAGTTTGCATTTTTAAAGGCGAATGTGGCCAGCGCCTGTGAGCGAAAAGACCCGGAGTTGCTGGGCGAGTTGCTTGATTCGCTGAAAGCCTTTGGTTTGCGCGCCAGTCACCCGTTGATAATGCGCGGCACTGGATATTTGGTGGCGGAGCAAAACGAGGATGGGAGTTGGGGTGATCCCGATGAGGAAAATATTCGCACGCGTTGCCACACGACCTGGACAGCGATCGATGGGTTACGCACTTACGCCTGGCGCGGTGAGCGCTTGAGCCGGCCAGAAGTGAAATCGATGCTGAAACGATGGGCAAAATGATTGCGTTAACAACGCGCGGACACCGCGATTCCCGGCTGGCGCCGTTGGACAAAAAGTCATCCCAAGACACACAAACCATCGTTCTCATTCACACCTGGCTTCAGCCGGGTGGGTTTGGCCTTTTACGATCGACAGGAAACCGTTTAAACGGTTTCCTACCCTGGAGGAATCCTCCCCATCACGTGGCTCAAGCCAGGTGTGAATAAGAAGTCGCGCGGACTTTTTGTATAGAAGCTACTCTTGGCGAAAGTCCTCCCCCCTTTTTCGATACTGATGACACCGATACGCTTCAACGGTTTACCTTACTCGCAATTGAAGTTATTCATGATGTTGTCTTTTTTCCATTTGCCCCAGTACAACTGGGATATCTGCTGGGCGATCAGGCAGGTATTGACCTGGCTGCAATTACCGAGGACGATAATCCCCAGACTCTCCCACGTCTTCGGGTCGATATTCTTACCGTCTTCAGGAATTACCCACCTTACGCCGCGCGCGAAATAGCCGCGCCAGCCTAACCATACGCCGCGATGATACTCGGTGCGACTCTCAAATGTTTTGGTAACCAGCTTTCCGTTTTCCTCAACATCATCTTCATACTTGTTGCGGAGCAGATGCCAGCCAGCGCCGTAGTGCACTTGCTTGTTGTTTTTGATTTTAGCTGGCTCCCATAATAGCTCGCGATAACTTTCTCGGGCGCGCTTCGATGATTTCTCCACTTGGGCGGGCCTCCAAAAGTTCTCCTTTTTAACCAGCCCGAAATAATCGAGGCGATCCAGATGCCAATCCCACTTTGCGAGGTCTACGATAGTCGAATGAACATTGCCATCCCCGTAAATAAAGTTCAGCGGAGTATATCCGACTGGAATAAAGCCCGTACCTTTCACGCCGTTGTAGCACCTGGCGTGATTCACGATTTGAGGCGCGTCTTCGGCGAAATTGCAGTTTTCATCAAACAGGTAGGTGTTGTCCATTTTCATCCAATCAAAAAATCGAGTCTTGAGATATTCTGAGAACGGAATCTGGTTGACTCTTTCGACCAGTTCTGCCAGCAAGACGTATCCTGAGTTTGAATACTCAAGTTTGGTATTCGGTTTACCCGGCCGTAGTGCCTGCGAAGCGAACCACTGAATCACATCTTTATTTGTAATCTCCCTCGCCTTTTTCTTTGCCATTTGTGGATACCAACCATCGGACTTCTCCATAGCCACATCGTACCAATCCTTAGCAACTTGTTTTGACTTCTCATAAATTTTGACATACTCCGGCAGCGCGGAGGTATGGTGGAGCAAATCTTCGACGGTTACGGAATCCGCATAGCTGGGGAATTCACTAAAGAACTTCGAGATAGGGTCTTTTTTGTCAATTTCTTCCTCATCGACCATGGCAAGAATAACAAGGGCGGTAAACTCTTTGGATAATGAGCCCAGATCAAAAACCGTCTCGGGTGTTATTTTTGCTCCGGTTTCAAGATTCGCATAGCCGTAACAGTTCAGGTGTATGACTTTCTTGTTCTTCCTGATCACCACGGCTGCGCCCGGAACACGATCGCGGTTTTCAGGCTTGGTCAGGTGAGCCCCGAGCTCATACAGTTGCTTGTTTACGATTTCATCAATCCGAGGATCTTTCGGCAGCGCATTTTGATCCAAGTCAAGATCATCGAAGGCGTCTTGAGGGTTTTCTCTGTGAACCTTTTTCGAAGCCATTGGTTCCTCCGAAACAGACTGATTGAGGCGAGAAAATGATTAACCGCAATTGAAGTTGTTCATGATGTTGTCTTTTTTCCATTTGCCCCAATAGAACCGGGATATGTCCTGCGCGATACGGCAGGTGGTGGACTGTTTGTCACCGAAGACGGCGTTACTTAGCACAACAATACCCAGACTCTCCACACTATTTGGCTTAACGTTCTTACCCGGTTCCGGAACGGGCCACCGTGAGCCGCGGGCGAAATAGCTGCGCCACCCTAACCATACGCCGCGATGGAATTCAGCTCGACTTTCATATTTCCTCGCTACTCGCCTACTCTTCACTTTCACTTCTTCTTCATACTTATGCCTAAGTAGATTCCAGCCTGCCCCATAGTTCACTTGCTTGCGTTTCTTGATAAGTACCGGCGACCACAAAAAATCACGAATGATGGTGCCGCTGCCAAATTTTTTTGCGTCAGTGGGAGAACACAACCCCACCAAATCGTTCACGCTCAGGCTTAGCTCCCATCGCAACAGGTCCTTAATGGTCGAGTGAACATTGCCATCACCGTTGATAAAGTTCAGTGGAGTGTAACCAACCGGGACAAAGTGGCCGCTCACGCGGTTGTAGCACTTGGCGTGATTGACTATTTCCCGAGCGTTACGAGAAAAGCGACAGACTTCATCAAACACATACGTGTCCTTCATTTCCATATCGCTAAATAAGACTTCATTAAGGTATTGTGCGAAACGCTTTTTGCTAACTCTTGAGACCAATTCTGCGAGTACTACATAGCCTGAATTTGAATAATCGAATTCTGTGTCTGGATCCTTCGCCAGTAGTTTCTGCGAGGCTATCCATCGCAGCACGTCCTTATTTGTAATTTCCTTTCTTTTCTTATTCAGCATCTTTGGATACCAGTTATCTGGCTTTGCAAGGGCCTTGTCGTACCAATCTTCCTCAGCTTGCCTCGAGGCCACATGGAGCTTCGTGTAGTCCGGTAGGGCGGACGTGTGGTGGAGCAAGTCCTCGACCGTTATCGCGTCGGCGTAACGGGGAAATCCTTTGAAGAACTTCGAGAGAGGGTCGTTTAGGGCAAGCTTCCTTTTGTGAACAAGGTCGAGGATTGCAATGGCGGTAAACTGCTTGGACAACGAACCCAGATCAAAAATCGTATCCGGTGTTATTCTCGCTCCGGTTTCAAGATTCGCATACCCATAACAGCGCAGGTGGACGACTTGCTGGTTCCTCCTGACTGCCACGGCGACGCCAGGAACGCCATCGCGGTCTTCAGGGTTGATCAGGTCGTTCACAATTTTATCAATCTGCGGTTCATACGGCCACGCATTTTGATCCACGTGAAAGAAATCGAGGAGGTCATGGGATTTTTCTCTGTGAACTTTGCTCGAAGCCATTGATGCCTCCGGAAGATACTAGAATGTGGCGAGAGGCATAGTAAGGCAATCGTAGCGGCAATCAAACAAGAATCCTTATGCGGCTCCGTCCTGTGTAACCAACACCATGCGAACCGTGCTTTGCCCTGCATCATCCGAGCGTAAGCATCAGCAGCCTGTTCAAGAGGAAGCGTCTCGATCATCGGATGGACATTCTCCGTGCCATCCTTGAGCGACGGGCAATATCGTTTAGGCTTTGTCACCTTCCGATCAGAGGCCCAAGACCGCTATTGGTATCCCAGTGAAAACGGTCATCACCCCTGCTGGCGGCGGCGTCATTCTGGCAATCAAAAATGATGGAGCGCTGCTTTGGTACAAACATCTTGGCCTGACTCGCGCTGTTTCGTTTGCCAGATTGAAAGAGACGTGGGAAGGCCCCATCCAGATCGGCTCCGGATGGGTGGGCTTCAAAAAAGTATTGGCCTTCATGCCGGTGACATCAGCGCCGATCGTCCGTTGAGGCCAGCCATCTAGCATTTAGAAGCTGCTGACACAAGAGTACATGATGTATCTCATCGCGATAAGCGCGAAGATAACGAATTGTGCCGTCCCGAGGCCTTGCGGATGCGCGCGAGGTGATGCCAACTGTGCCGTAGCGCATGGTCCTCAATGACGAACTGCGCGGTCACAGGCGCGCCGAAGCTCAGCGAGAAGGGCGCCGCCTGGTCCAACTCGTCATCCGTGAATGCACGGACTGCGTCGGCCGCCGCGCGACTATTCCTGCGCAAGAGTTCAATCGCAGCGTCCTTCGTTACCCCCACCTGATCGTGGGCATGCTTGGCATTCAACTCGGACACAACTTCCCAACTGACGTCAGTAACTGCGTGGCCGCTTGCGATTGTTTGCGCGAGCTGAATCTCGATAGGGTAGACGGTGGCAACATGGTGCACGATGACGCCGACCGAACGGCTGTCCGTACCCGACACCGGTGTGTGCCACTCGGCTTCCGAAAGCCCTTCAGCAAAGGCAGCCAGGCCGTCAGCACCTTCCTCGATGCGATCAGCTAATAACTCAGAGCGTCGACTCATTATCAGTCTTCTCCTTTCAGTGGCGGCCGGGGGATCGCTCAGGCGCGCGTTGCAATAACCTCGAGGTATTCGGCGTCGACCTTCGTCGATTCGCCCCTGGCAAGGTTGTGTTCGGACCACAGGCCAATGAGTTCACTGCGCAGCTTCTTTTGCCCGCTCACGTCGAGCGAAGCGAAAGCCCGCGACATTGGGCCGTAATTGGTACGAAAGAATTCCACTACTTCGTCCGGTGGAAATGGATAGACAAAGTGATAGATTTGACGCTCAAGCCTCAGACTAGTAATTCCTTTACGGAGGCGATCGCGAACGGTGGCTTCATCTCCCCACATTACGGGCGAGGGCATCTCTGACGGAGCGATATGCTTCGCAATCGTCTTAAACATGAGCCCGATAAATCCGGCGGGTGTCCAATTAGCCATGGCAATCATTCCACCCGGCCGGCACACGCGGGTGAGTTCGGCCGCAACCAAATCCGGACGAGGCGCGAACATTGCTCCGATTAAACTGACGACTACGTCAAACTGGGCATCGTCATACGGCAGAGCTTCGGCATCGCCCTCTTCAAAGGTGACGTCAAGTCCCGCGGCGGCTGCGCGGGCCCGGGCTTTTTCAATCCAATTACTGGCAATGTCGCAACCAGTAACCTCTGCTCCGGCCCGCGCCGCGATCAGGGCAAGTTGTCCGGCACCGCAACCGACGTCGAGCAGACGGGTTCCTGGTGTGACTCCGAGCCGCCGGAAAAACTGCTCCGCGTCCTCCTCCATAAAGCGTGAGAAAAGGTCGTAGTTACCGGTCATCCATGTCGTCTTTAGGCGAGTTTTAAGTTCGTCAAATTCGTTGCTGGTCTGTTTCTCTACCGTAAACGCACTCATGATTGGTATGCTCCTTTCAGTCAACTGTCTTTCGATCCGCATTCCGATTTCACTATACGGCGACAACGTCTTGAATACTTGATTAATCGTCCAGTATTCTTGGCACAGACACCCAATTCCGCGAGGCTATTAAGATGGACGTGCTTTCTGAGGTCTTAAGAGCTGTTAAGCTCGAGGGAGCAGTGTTCTTCAACGGTGAGTTTAGTGCTCCCTGGTGCCTCAGCGAGCCCCGCTCGACAGCCATCGCTTCGTTTCTTTCACCTGAAGCAGGGCACCTGATTCTTTATCACTTCTTAACCGAGGGGCGGGCCTATGTGAAGTTGCCGAATGGAGGGAGTGAGGAGTTGATCGCCGGCGATGTCGTGGTCTTCCCGCATGGAGATGCCCACCTGTTGGGCAACGGAGCACCCCAAAGACCTGTGGACGCCGTCCAGAGGTTTGCGAAGAATCTGACCGAGGGGCTCAAACTCGCAAGTTTTGGCGGTGGTGGAGAGATCACGAGATTCATTTGCGGATATATGATCTGCGAGCCACGGCTAAGTGAGGTTTTTTTGGCTGGCTTGCCAAAAATGCTAAAAGTGCACGTCTCTGACGAACCGTCGGGCAAATGGCTCGAAGATTCAATCCGATTCTCGGTCGGCGATGGTAACGGATCGAATGCGGGCAGCGGGCTGGTGCTCGCCAAATTGTCTGAAGTACTGTTCGTCGAAACCTTGCGACGCTACATCAACTCTCTTCCTGCGGACCAGACAGGCTGGCTCGCCGGTGCACGTGACCCAATCATCGGCGAAGCTCTCGCTCTGCTGCACAAGGAACCGGCAGATCCATGGACCGTTTCCGATCTGGCGAGACGTATCGGTTTATCACGTACGCGGCTGGCTGAGCGCTTCCGCCACTTTCTGGGAGCATCACCGATGGCCTACCTGGCCCAATGGCGGCTGAAACTGGGGGCGGAGCTTCTTCAGTCATCCGAGGACAGCGTCGCGCAAGTTGCGGCGACGGTGGGCTATGGCTCAGAAGCGGCATTCAACCGTGCGTTCAAGCGTGAGTTTGCTTGTCCTCCGGCGCAATTCCGTCGCAAGCGTAGGAACACACCAGCCCAGCTTTAAGACTGCGCCGCATACACTTTTATGGATGTATGGAAACCTTAATCAAAGACATTCGCTACGGTGTCAGGAGCTTGTTAGCGCGTCCCGGCTTCACGGCCCTCGCCGTATTCACCCTGGCGCTTGGCATCGGAGCTTGTACCGCGATCTTCAGCGTGGTTGACGGCGTCTTGTTGCGGTCTTTGCCCTACCCCGACGCTGAACGGATCGTGCAACTCCGCGAGGTCCGTTCGAGCGGCGCGCAGATGGCGTTTGCGGAGCCGAATTATCTGGACGTTCGCGCCCGAAGCCGGACGCTCGAGGCTGTCGCTCAATACGGTGGAGACTTAACAACAGTGACGGGAGGCAGTGAGCCAGTTCGCGCTCTCACCTTCTCGGTGTCTGGCGATTTCTTTCACGTGCTCGGCACCAAGCCGTTCGTTGGTCGCACCTTTCTGCCCGAAGAAAGCAAACCAGGGGGCGCCCCGGTAGCCGTGGTCAGTTATGGCTTCTGGCAACGACTATTGGGCGGAAAATCAGACTTGGCCGGTACAACGTTGCGGTTGCTGGACCAGAACGTCACCGTTGTCGGAGTAATGCCAGCTGGTTTTGCCTTCCCGCAAGACGCCGAGGTTTGGATCCCACGAGAATTATTTCTGCAGGAAACCTCGCGATCGGCTCACAACTGGAGCGTCGTTGCCCGACTGCGTCCAGGCATCAAGATTGAGCGGGCGAACGCCGAAGTGAGCGCGATCGCCAAGCAACTCAAACAAGAGTACGGCAAGGACATCGATGCAGTGAATTTCACTGTGGTTCCACAGCAGGAATATATGGTGGGGAATGTCCGCGGCGCTCTGGTAATGATTTTCGTGGCGGTCGGATTTCTGTTAG
>Ga0070708_100002425_pt1 | contig 14451 bp, 11 predicted proteins | sample KBSK5503metaG_FD_65469 | JGI IMG/M metagenome (GOLD analysis project Ga0070708, IMG submission 65469) | Corn, switchgrass and miscanthus rhizosphere microbial communities from Kellogg Biological Station, Michigan, USA - KBS K5-50-3 metaG | ecosystem: Host-associated > Plants > Roots >...
CGTCGCCGGTGGGTCGAGCCCACCGAAGACCCGGGTCGACAGCGCCCGGCGATCGAGCGCGAGCGAGATCGCTTGACGAACAACCTCGTTCTTCGTCGGAGACAGGTCGGTGATGGCGACGAGGTACAGCAGCGAGCCGGTCGCCTTCGTGATCGATCTCGTCGGGTTCTGCGCTTGCGCTTCCCGCTCTTTCCCGGCCGGCACACGTGTCCAATCGAGGTTCCCCGCCTTCCACTGGTCGTAGGCGAGATCAAGATCGGACAGCAAGACGAAGGTGACATCGGACAGCGCGGGTTTCGCGCCGTACCACTTCGGATTCGGTTTCAAAGTGATGGACTCGTTGTGGTCCCACCGATCCACCATGAACGGACCGTTCCCGATCGGGTGCTGGGAGAAGTCCGGCTTTTGGGTGGACATCGTGGCGTCGGTCGGCAACGGCGAGAACGCCGGCTGTCCGAGCTTCGCGACGAAGTCGGCGTCCGGCGACGCCAGCGCGATCTGGAGACGATAGTCGTCGAGCGCGGTGACCCCGGCGAGGTGATCGATCTTTGCGTCGCGATAATCCCGGTACCCGAGCACATCGGACAGCTCGGTGGCGAGCGGCGACGCGACCGCCTTGCTCGCCACGCGGTTGAACGCACGGACGAAGCTGTCGGCGGTGACCGGCTCGCCGTTGGAGAAGCGATCGTCGTGCCGAAGCATGAACGTGAACTGGCGCGCGTCCGCGCTAACGCGCCAAGACAGAGCAGCCGCGGCGCGCGGCAGGGCCGTCACGGGGTCGTAATCGACCAAGCCCTTGAAGACGATACGAAGGATCATCACCTCGTCGGGGTCGTCTGCCCGGACCGGGTCGAGCGAGCCGGGCTCGCCGGCCTCGATCCGGATGCTGCCGGTGATCGGGCGGGGCTTGGTCGCGGACTGACACGCCGCGAGCAGGAGGATCAGCGCGCAGGGAACGAGCGCGGCGCGATGCCGCCGCGCCGGTTCGGATGGACCTCTCTGTGCTCGGGATGGGAATCGGGTCAACGACGGGACCTCAGCCGGGTATACGGGCCCCCGACCAGCGAAGATGGCGGTGCCGTTCACCTGCTGAAACGACTCTTCGAGGCCGCCATTCGCGGGCTCAAGGATAGCGGCGGCCCGAGAGCCGCGCGGGCAGCCCGGGCGTCCCGTTCGGGGGATTCGTCCCGCGTTCGGGGTCAGTTCCGGTAGCGGACGATCAGCGCGAACTCTTCCGGGTCGAGCGACGCCCCACCCACCAGTGCGCCGTCGATCCCGCGCTCGGCCATGATCGCCGCGATGTTCCCGGCGTTGACGCTTCCCCCGTATTGGATGCGGATCGACTCCGCGGCCGGGGCCCCGGCGATCTCTCCGACCGTCCGGCGGATCCAGTCGATCACCGTCGATGCATCCGAAGGGTGCGCTGTGCGGCCGGTGCCGATCGCCCACACCGGTTCGTACGCGACGACGACTCCCCCGACGACGTCGGCCGGAATTCCGGCCAGCGAACCTCGGATCTGGGTCCGGACGACATCCTCGGTGGAAGCCGCCTCTCGCTGGTCGAGCGTCTCGCCGACGCAAACGATCGGCGTCATCCCGTTCGCGATCACGGCCTTCGCCTTCCGGTTGACGATGTCGTCGGTTTCCGCGAAGTGCTGTCGCCGCTCAGAATGGCCGACGATCACGTACGAACATTTCAGGCGCGAAAGCATCGGCGGCGCGATCTCCCCGGTGTATGCGCCCTTGTCCTCCCAGTGACAGTTCTGCGCTCCGAGTCCCATCGGGATGCGGTCCCCTTCGAGCAGCGTCTGGACGCTTCGTAGCGACGTGAACGGCGGACACACGACGACGTCGACCGCGTCGTAGTCCTGGGAACGGAGGTTGTAATGGAGCTTCTGGACGAGCCCGATCGCCTCGAGATGGTTCAGGTTCATCTTCCAGTTGGCGGCGATGATCGGTTTCCGCGCCATGTCAGTGCGGCATCCTACCGGCTGGATGCCGGGTCGAAACCTTCCTGGAGCGGCACCAGACCCGGCAGCGTCTTGCCCTCGAGGAACTCGAGCGACGCCCCGCCGCCGGTCGAGATATGGTCGATCTCCTGGGCGTAACCGAACCTCTGCAGGGCGGCGGCGCTGTCCCCGCCGCCGACGACCGAGTAGCAATTCCCCCTCGCGATCGCCGCAGCCACCGCCCGCGTTCCCGAGGCGAAGTCGTCGACCTCGAACACGCCCATCGGGCCGTTCCAGAACACCGTCTTCGCCGCGCGGATCGCGTCGACGTACGCGCGCGAGGTCTCCTTGCCGATGTCATACCCGGCGAGGTCGCTGGGGATCTCGTCCGCCGGCACGATCCTCTTCTGCACGCCCGGCTTCGGCTCCGGGGCGACGACCACGTCGGTCGGAATCATCAGCTTGCCGCCCGCGGTTCCCATGAGCGAGGCGACGTCGTCGATCTGGTCCTTCTCGAGCAGGGAGCGCCCGACCCCGTATCCCTTCGCCGCGAGGAACGTGAAGCACATCCCGCCGCCGATCAGGAGTCGGTCGACGCGCGGGAGCAAGTTGGCGAGCACGCTCAGCTTGTCGGCCACCTTCGCCCCGCCGACGACGGCCACGTACGGCCGGTCTGGCGATTCGAGGAGACGCGACAAAACGACAACCTCGCGTTCGAGCAGCCGCCCCGCGGCGCACGGGAGCATTCCTGCGATAGCGACGACGCTCGCGTGCGTGCGGTGCACGGCACCGAACGCGTCGTCGACGTAGGAGTCTGCAAGCGCGGCCAGCTTGCGCGCGAACGCGGGATCGTTGCCCTCCTCGCCCGGATCGAAACGTAGATTTTCGAGCAGCACGACCCGCGACCCTTCGGGCGCCGGGCCGGTCGGCGTGGGCGCGAGGGGAACGTCGTGCCCGAGCAGCTCGGACAGCCGGCCGGCGACGGGTGCGAGCGACAGCTCGGCGTTCGGGGCGCCTTTCGGCCGCCCGAGGTGCGAGCACGCGATCACTTGCGTCGCGCCCCGTTCGAGCAATTCGTTGAGCGTCGGGAGCGTGGCGCGGATGCGGAGGTCGTCGGCGATCGCCCGCCCGGACAGCGGCACGTTGAGATCGGCGCGGAGCAGGACCCGGCGGCCCGAAACGTCGAGGTCGTCGAGCGTCCTCAGCTTCACGGCCCGGCTACAGGCTGGACGCGATCAAGCTCACAAGGTCCACGAGACGGTTCGAGTAGCCCCACTCGTTGTCGTACCAGCCCATAACTTTCACCATCGTCCCGTTCGTCATCGTCGAACGCGCGTCGAAGATGCACGAGTGTGGGTTGCCGACGATGTCGCTCGAGACGATCGGATCCTCGGTGTATTGGAGGATGCCTTTGAGCCGGCCGGACTGCGACGCTTCGAGGTACGCGCGGTTGACGTCGTCGATCGACGCGTGACGGTTCACGACGCACACGAGGTCGGTGATCGACCCGTCCGGCACCGGCACCCGGAGCGCGGTCCCGTCGAGCCGGCCCTTCATCTCCGGCATCGCCAGCGCCGTGGCCTTCGCGGCGCCGGTCGAGGACGGAACGATGTTGAGCGCGGCCGCGCGGCCCCGGCGGAGATCGCTGTGAGGCAGATCGAGAAGGTTCTGATCGTTCGTGTACGCGTGCACCGTGGTCATGAAGCCCCGCTCGATCACGAACGCCTCGTGCAGTACCTTGGCGAGCGGCACGACGCAGTTCGTCGTGCAAGACGCGTTGGAGATCACGGTGTGCTTCGCCGCGTCGTAGTCGTCGTCGTTGACGCCCATGACGATCGTGATGTCCTCGCCTTTGGCCGGCGCGCTGATGATCACCTTGCGGGCGCCGGCGGCGAGGTGCTTCTCCGCCTTCGCGCGCTCGGTGAAAAGTCCGGTCGACTCGATGACGATGTCGACCCCGAGCGCCTTCCACGGCAGCGCGGCAGGGTCGCGCTCGGCGGTGACACGGAACTCCTTGCCGTCGACGCCGATGCCGTCGCCGGTCGCCTTCACCTCGGCATCCAGAGGGCCGTGGACGGAGTCGTACTTCAGCAGGTTGGCGAGCACCGCCGGCTCGGTGATGTCGTTTACCGAGACGATCTCGATCGGCGCACCGCGCTTGGCGACGGCGCGGTAGAAGTTGCGTCCGATGCGCCCGAACCCGTTGATGCCGACCTTGACCGCCATCACGAACCTCCCGCTCCGATCGCCGGACATGCTCCGCGCGGTGCTGGAAGCGCGGCGCCTCTACCCTACCCCGCGAGCTGCTCGGCGAGCCTCCCGAGACGCCGCAACCGGTCCGCGGCCGCGGGTTTCGTGATCGCGGGACGGCATAAGCGCCCGAGTTCCTCGAGCGTCGCTTCGGGGTTCGCAAGACGCAACTCCGCGATCTCTCGGATCGCGGCTGGCAGCCCGCGCTCGCCGTAGACGTCGAGCGTCCGTTCGGCCCACCCTCGCTGGGTGATCGCCGCCCGGGCGGTGCGGCGCGCGTTCGCTTCGTCGCAGTTGGCCAGCCGGTTTGCTTCGCCGCGAACGCTCTTCCACACCGAGCCCTGCTCCCACTCGAGGTAGCCCGAATGCGCCCCCATCGCGGCGAGCAAGCGCCCGACCGTCGGTCCATCCTTGGCGTAGACGGCGAAAGCGCCGCGATGCTCGCGCTGACGCGCGCCTGCGCCGAGCCGCGCGACCAGGGCCCCGACGCCCCGCGCGGTTTCCCGATGGGGCACGCGAACCTCGAAGTGGACGGGGGCGCGAGGCTCGGACACCGAGCCGTGCGCGAGGAACGCGCCGCGCAGGTACGCCCCGGCGCAACAGCGGCGCGCGACCAGACTCGCAGCAACGCCGCGCCGGATGCGCCCGGCACCGTCGAGCACTCCCGCCTCGATGAACCGCTCGAGGTCAGCGTCCTCGACGCGGATCAGCAGATGCTGCCTCGGACGCGCGCGGCCCGGCTCCAGGATGCGCGTGTGGGCGCCCGAGGCGAAGCCAGCGGTCAGCCCCGCGTACACCTTGCGCGCGAGCCCGGCGTCTTCGACCTCGACCTCGAGCGCGAAGCGGCCGCCGCCGAGGATGTGGAACGTACCGGCGGACCGCAGGAGGGACGCCATCTCGGCGCGCCGGCAGCACTCGCGAGGCGCGCGCAGTCTCGCGAGCTCCGCCTTGACGCGACGGGTGAACGACGCCGGCCTCACAGGAGCCCCTTCAGCGCCGCCGCGAGCTTGTCCGCGTCGTGACCGTGGCCCCTGCCGGCGAGATCCGCGCGAACCAGCGGCGCGCGCAGAGCGGCGAACGCGTCGACGTCGACGTGCACGGGCCGGGCCACGCCGGTGGTTGGGCCCTCGTGCGCCAGCACCGCGTCCAGCCGGAGCCCGGGAACGTGTTCGAGCAGCGCCCGGACGTGAGCCGCGCCGTCGAGCCCCGCCGTCTCCCCCATCTGCTGCGCGATGTTGAGCACGAGCGCCACCCGAGGAGCGCGGCGCGCGGCCTCGGCGATGCCCGGCACGATCAGGGCCGCGAGCACGCTCGTGAAGAGGCTGCCCGGCCCGAGAACGGTAAGCGTGGAGGCTTCGATCGCATCGACCGCTGCCTCGGTCGCCGGTGCGTCGGGAGGCTCGAGATGCAGCCGTTCGACCGGGCCCGGCCCCTGCGCGATCGCCACCTGACCGCGGATCTGCACTCCTCCGATCTCGGCTCGCAGGACGACGGGGACGGGAGTCGCCGGGAGGACGCGGCCTCGCACGCCGGCGATCTCCGCCACCTCGTCGACCGCGTCGACGAAATCGCCCCGCAGGTCGGCCAGCGCCGCGATCAGCAAATTCCCGAGCGGGTGGCCCGCGAGGTCGCCCTCTCTGAAGCGGTATTGGAGCAGCGCCGCCCGGGCGTCGTCGCGCGCGAGCGACGCGATCGCCATCCGCAGGTCTCCGGGCGCAGGGATTCCGAGCCATGTGCGCAGCACCCCCGAAGAGCCGCCGTCGTCGGCGGCGGTGACGACCGCCGTCACGTCTTTGGCGATCTGGCGCACGGCCGTCAGCGCCGCGGAGAGGCCATGTCCTCCGCCGATACAGACGACGCGAGGACCGGACACGGCGATCGAGGCGGGCGCGTTAACCGCGATCGATGTCGCGGTGCTCGATCGTGACGGGGAGACCGCGGCGCCGGAGCATCTCGGTGACTTCCTCGCCCACGACGACGGAGCGGTGGCGGCCGCCGGTGCACCCGATCGCGACGGTCAGATACCGCTTCCCTTCCGTCAGGTAGCCGGGGATCAGCACCTCGAGCATCTCTTCGAACCGGTCGAGGAAGTCGCGGGTCGCCTGACGTGTCATCACATACTCGCGTACGCGCGGGTCGGTGCCCGGCAGCGGCCGCAGGTCCTCGACCCAGTGAGGGTTCGGAAGGAAGCGGACGTCGAGCACGAGATCGGCGTCCATCGGGATCCCGTACTTGTAACCGAACGAGACGACGGTCGCTTGCAGGCGAGCCTCGCGAGTCTGTCGCGAGAATGTTCCGACGATGCGGTCGCGGAGGTCGTGGACGGTCAGGTCGCTCGTGTCGATCACGAGATCCGCTTGCGCTCGCATCGACTCGAGCAACCCGCGCTCGCGTGTGATCCCGTCGACGACTCGGTCGGCGAGGGGGTGCCGGCGGCGCGTCGCCTCGAACCGGCGGACCAGAACATCATCGTCCGCGGTCAGGAACAGGATCCGGTAGTCGACGCCGGACGCCGCGAGCTCCTTCAACGCCTCCGTCAGTTCGGAGAAGAACTGTCCGCCGCGGACGTCGACGACGAGCGCGACGTGCTGGACCGCAGAGCCGGGTCGCTGCACGAGCTCGGCCATCTTGCCGATCAGTGCCGGGGGGAGGTTGTCGATCACGAAATGGCCGAGATCCTCGAGCGCCTTCGCGGCCTCCGACCGGCCGGCGCCAGACAGCCCCGTGATGATGGTGAAGTCGGGAAGCTCGCCGATCTCCTCCCTCCGTCGTTCCGCGCCGGCCACTACCGCTCCCCGTTCACTCGGACACACGGCTTGTCACCGCGTCCCGGCTCGAGTCCGCGCAACACGAGCTGCACCTTGCGCGCGACCGAGACCGGCACGACCGCTGCGAGCTCTTCCTCGCTGGCTTGAAGGATACGGCGGACGGAGCCGAACGTCTTGAGGAGCTGCTTCTTTCGCTCCTCGCCGATCCCCGGTACCCGGTCCAGAGCGCTCTCACGCACCCTTCGGTCGCGAAGGGTCCGGTGGTAGGTGATCGCGAACCGATGCGCCTCGTCGCGGATGTGCTGGAGCAGGTAGAGCGCGTCCGAGCCGCGCGGGATCAGCAACGGTTCCGTGCGGCCCGGCCGGTAGATCTCCTCGAACCGCTTGGCGAGGCCGACCGCGCTCACCTCTTGCAGGCCGAGCTCCGCCAGCACGCCGGTCGCGGCGTTGAGCTGTCCCTTCCCGCCGTCGATCACGAGCAGGTTGGGCGGATACGCGAACTTGCGTCCCTTCGACGCGGGCGCGTCCCTCTCCACGAGGTATCGGTGGAATCGACGACGGACGACCTCTGCCATCGACGCGAAATCGTCCTGTCCCTCGACGGAGCGGATCTTGAACCGCCGGTAATCCGACCGCTTCGGCAAGCCGTCTTCGAAGACGACCATCGATCCGACCACTTCGGTCGGGCCGGTGTTCGAGATGTCGAAGCACTCGATCCGCAGCGGCGCATCAGGGAGCTCGAGCGCCTCCTGAAGCGCGTTGAGCTGCTTCGCCCGCGCAGCGAAGTCGGAGCGGCGGCGAAGCTTGTGCTGCGCGAACGACTCTATCGCGTTCTGCTCGACGGTTTCGAGGAGGGTCCGCTTCTCGCCGCGCTGGGGCACGCGGAAATCGACGCGGCCCCCGCGCCGTTCCTCGAGCCAGCGCTTCAGCACGTCGAGGTCGGCCGGCTCCGCCGGCACGAGGATCTCTCGGGGGATCTGCTCCTCACCCATGTACAGGTCGCGCACGAACGACGCGAGCAGCCGCGGCGTGTCGAGCTCCTCGACTTTGTCGACGACGAACCCTTTCCGTCCCACCATCCGGCCGCCGCGGACGAAGAAAACCTGAAGGGCGGCTTCGAGCTCGTCCTCGGCGAGCGCCACCACGTCGAAGCTCTCGTTGCGATCGCTGACGACGACCTGGCGCTCGATCGCCTTGCGCACGCTGCCGAGCTGGTCGCGAAGCCGCGCGGCGCGTTCGTATTCCTGCGCCTCGGAAGCCGCGATCATGTCGGTATCGAGACGCTTCAAGACCGGCTCGAAATGGCCTTCGAGGAAGCCGACGAGATCGTCGGCGATCCCGCGATGTTCCTCGGTCGACACGTGCCCGACGCACGGCGCGGCGCACTTGCCTATGTCGTAGAACAGGCACGGCCGGTTGATGCGCCTGCACCGGTCGAACACACCTTGCGAGCACGTCCGGACCGGGAACGTGCGCAGGAGAAGATCCAAGGTCTCCCGGATCGCGTACGCGTGGGCGAACGGGCCGAAATAGCGCACGCCCTTGCGCTTCTGACCTCGCAAGACCATCGCGCGGGGATACTCCTCGTCGAGCGTCAGAGCGAGGTAGGGATAGCTCTTGTCGTCCCGATAGCGGACGTTGAACCGCGGACGGTGTCGCTTGATCAGGTTGTACTCGAGGTGGAGCGACTCGACCTCGTTGGACACCACGATCCATTCGACCTCGGCGGCGGACTCCACCATGGCGGCCGTTCGGGGATGGAGGCCGTCGGGGTCCTGAAAGTAGCTCGAGACCCGGCTCCGCAGAGAGAGCGCTTTCCCAACGTAGATCACCCGCCCCAGTGCGTCCTTGAACAGGTAGCAGCCGGGCTCGTCAGGGATCTCGCCCGGCAAGGGACGCCGGAAGGTTTTGGGGGTCTGGGGGGTCACGCACCCATGTTAGACGCCTTGCCGAACGAGCAACCCGCCCCGAATCCGGCCATCGGGCCGGAGCACGGCGCACGCGATGCGCACCCGTGTTACTCCTTCCGACGGTGGAGCACCCTATCGATGCACAAGCGTCGGAGGAATCGGTCGATCAGCGGCTCGCGCGGATCGGCGATGCGCACCACGGCGTCTTCTCGCGGGCCGAGGCGTTTGCCGCGGGAGCCACCCGGGGTTGATTCAGAAAAGCCCGGCGACGGCGAGGTGGGAGTCGCCTTATCGCGGCGTCTATCGCTTGGCAGGCGCGCCCCGGTCCTGGCGACAAGGACTCCTCGCGGCCTGCCTGGCGGCCGGCGATGGAGCCGTGGCCTCGCATCGCGCAGCAGCGGCCCTCTGGCGCTTGCCCGGCCTCGACGAAAACATCTTCGAGATCAGCGTGCCGAAAAACAGGCGCGTGCGTCATCAGGGCCTGATGGTTCACCAACTCGGCGGACTCGCCCCGCTCGACGTCACGCGCATCGAAGCGATCCCGGTGACGAACCCTTGCCGAACCCTGATCGATCTCGCCGGCGCCGTCCCGGCCGACACCCTGGAAGAAGCGCTCGATGACGCTCTCCGGCGTCGGCTGGTAAGTCTCTCGCGCCTCCGGTGGCGGCTCGCCGAACTCGGGCGGCGCGGTCGGCCGGGCATCGGGACGATACGAACGTTGGTTCAGTCGCGAGCCGGAAACGATGGGATCCCCGAGAGCGTCCTCGAAACCAGCTCCTCCGCCTCCTCACACGCGCCGGACTCCCGCCCCCGCGCGTCAGCATCCGGTGCGAGACCGTGGACGCGTCATCGCCTTCGTGGACTTCGCGTATCCGAGCGTCCGCCTCGCCATCGAAGCCGACGGGTATCGGTGGCATTCAGGCCGGGCGCGATGGGATCGCGACCTCGCCCGACGAAACGATCTGACGGCGCTCGGCTGGCGTGTGATCCACGTAACATCAACGGACGTGCAGCGCGATCCGGACAGGATCATCCAGATCATCGCGCGCGAGCTGGCACACGACCAGACGCCGAGAGCCCGCGCCCGCGCGCCAAGCAATGAGCCCTGGCTGATTCCTCCGGCGCTTGAACACCCTCTCGATGCATCAGCGTCGGAAGAATTGGCAGACCGGGGCGAGCGGCGGGGCGGCGGGGGGGTTAAGGCGAAAGGATAGGGCGAGCCGGTGGGCTCGCCCTCGCCACTTGATGGTCTCTTCGGTTGGAGGCCGCGCAGTTGCCTCGCTCTTCATCCCTCGGCCCCATCCCTTCGGGGCCTTCATCCCTCGAGCTACAACACTTTGGGCGCGGTGCTCATCCCCAGAATCGGCGCCGGACGGGGAGTTGATAAGGGACCTGAGGCCCATCCGCGGAAAACCACCCGGCCGGACTAGTCCGCGAACGCGGCGGCCGAGGAACGCGCAACTCGACACGCCGACACCGCCGGCAGAGGGACCAAGAGTACAAACGCGCCGGGCATGCCGCGTCGACCATGACATTCATGCCGTTGAAGTCTCCGCCATCTCTGGAGGAAGTCGCAAGACCTCGCGCAGGAACCGGCCGGTATAGGAACGAGGCACCCTCGACACATCCTCGGGCGTGCCTTCGGCGACGATCTCCCCGCCGAGCGTCCCGCCTTCAGGCCCGAGATCGATCACCCAGTCCGCTTGCTTCACCACGTCGAGGTTGTGCTCGATCACGATCACCGTGTTGCCGGCGTCGACCAGCCTCTGCAGGACTCCGAGCAGCTTCGAGATGTCTTCGAAGTGCAACCCGGTCGTGGGCTCGTCCAGGATGTACACCGTCTTCCCGGTCGCGCGCTTCGATAGCTCACTCGCGAGCTTCACGCGCTGCGCCTCCCCGCCCGACAGCGTCGGAGCCGGCTGCCCGAGCTTCACGTAGCCGAGCCCGACGTCGTTCAGCGTCTCGAGGTGTCGCCGGATCACGGGGAGCGCCTCGAAGTACGTGCACGCTTCCTCGACCGACATCTCCAGCACCTGCGAGATGTTTTTGCCCTTGAACGTCACGTCGAGGGTCTCCCGGTTGTACCGCTTCCCCTTGCACACCTCGCACGGCACGTAGATATCGGGAAGGAAGTGCATCTCGATCTTTATCTGGCCGTCCCCGGCACACGCCTCGCAGCGTCCACCGCGCACGTTGAACGAGAACCGGCCCGGCAAGTAGCCGCGCGACCGGGCCTCGGGCGTCTGACTGAACAGCGACCGGACGTGATCGAACACGCCGATGTACGTCGCCGGGTTCGACCGCGGCGTCCGTCCGATCGGCGCCTGATCGACGTTGACGACCTTGTCGACGTGCTCGATCCCCGCGAGCGAGCGGTGCTTCCCCGGTACCGTCCGTGAGCCGTAGATCTTCGACATCAGCGCGGGATACAGGGTGTCGGTGAGGAGCGAGGACTTCCCGCTCCCCGAGACGCCCGTGATCGACACCAAGAGCCCGACCGGGAACCGAACGTCGATCGTCTTCAGATTGTTCTGACGGGCACCCTTGAGCACGAGCCAGTCCCGTCGCGGAGGCCGCCGTCGCTCCGGGACGGGGATCGAGCGCTTCCCGGATAGATACTGCCCGGTCAACGACGTGCGGTTCTTGAGAAGGTCTTTGAGCGACCCGGCGTGCACGATCTCGCCGCCGTGCTCGCCGGCGCCGGGCCCGATGTCGACGACCATGTCCGCGGTCCGGATCGTCGCCTCGTCGTGCTCGACGATGATCAGGGTGTTGCCGATGTCTCGCAGTCGGATGAGCGTCTCGATCAGCCGGTGGTTGTCGCGCTGGTGCAGCCCGACCGAAGGCTCGTCGAGGATGTAGAGCACCCCGACCAGTCCGCTTCCGATCTGCGTCGCCAGCCGGATCCGCTGCGCCTCTCCCCCGGCCAGCGTCGCGGCCGAACGCTCGAGCGTCAGGTAGTCGAGCCCGACGTCGATCAAGAACCCGAGGCGCGACGCGATCTCCTTGATGATCCGGTCGCCGATCATGTGCTCGCGTTCCGTCCACTCGAGTGACCTCAGGAACTTGTCGGAGTCCGAGATCGACGTGCGGCAGAGTTCGGCGACGTTCACTTCGCCGACCGTCACGGCGAGCGACTCGGGCTTGAGACGCGTACCTTTGCACGCCGGGCACGGCACCTCACGCATGTACTCCTCGAGCTTCTCGCGCTGGTAGTCACTCTCGGCCTCGTCACGTTTGCGCTCGAGCCATGGAACGACGCCCTCGTAGTACGTGTAGTACGCGCGCGTGCGGCCGTAACGGTTCCGGTATCGGACGTGGATCTGATCCTCGCCGGTGCCGTGCAAGAACACGTCGCGCTGCTTCTTCGTCAGCTTCCGCCACGGCGTCTTGGGTTTCGCGCCCACATGGTCGGCGACCGACTCGAGCATCCGGCTGAAATATTCGGTCCTCCCGCTCGACCACGGCGCGATCGCGCCCTCGGCGACGGTCTGGTCCGGATCGGGGACCACCAGTTCTTCGTCGACCTCGAGGTGCGTGCCGAGGCCGTCGCACCGCGTGCACGCGCCGTACGGCGAGTTGAACGAGAAGTTCTTCGGCTGCAGCTCCTCGAAGGACAGCCCGCAGTTGAGGCACGCGAGGTGCTGCGAGTACGTCTGCACTTCGCCCGTGTCGACCAGCTCGATCGACACCATCCCTTCCGCCAGGTTCAGAGCCGTCTCGATCGAGTCGGCCAGTCGCCGCTCGATCCCCGGTTTCATCACGAGGCGATCGACGATGACCTCGATCGTGTGCTTGTAGTAACGATCGAGCCGGATCTTCTCCGACAACTCTTTGACCTCACCGTCAACACGCGCGCGCGCGAACCCCTTCTTCCCGAGGTCTTCGAGCAGTTTCTCGTACTCGCCCTTCCGCTCGCGGATCACCGGCGCCAGCACCTGGAAGCGCGTGGACTCGGGCAGCCCGTGGATCTGGTCGACGATCTGATCGGGCGACTGTTTCGCGACCGGCCGTCCGCAGCGCGGGCAGTGCGGCTTCCCGACTCGCGCGTACAGGAGGCGGAGGTAGTCGTAGATCTCGGTGATCGTCCCGACCGTCGACCGCGGATTGTGGCCGGCCGTCTTCTGGTCGATCGAAATCGCCGGCGATAGCCCTTGAACGAAGTCGACGTCGGGCTTCTCCATCTGCCCGAGGAACTGCCGCGCGTAGCTCGACAGACTCTCGACGTACCGGCGCTGGCCTTCAGCGTAGATCGTGTCGAACGCCAGGCTCGACTTGCCGCTGCCGGATATGCCGGTGAAGACGATCAGCTTGTCGCGGGGCAGCTCCAGGTGAACGTTCTTGAGATTGTGCTCGCGGGCGCCGTGGATAATGATCGATTCGGTGGCCATGCGGGGGGTTCGATCGCTCCTTCAGTCCACCGCTATCGAAACGACGCCGTTGGATACCTTGACCGGATAGCTCGGCACCGGCTCTTCCGCCGGGCCGACGACCACCTCTCCCGTCGTTATATCGAAGATGCTGCCGTGGAGCGGGCATTCGATCTGGTTCTCCTCCACGAGGTCCCCTTCGCCGAGGGAGCCCCCCGCGTGGGTGCATTCGTTCCCGATGGCGTAAAAGTCACCACCGGAGTTGATCAGCGCGATCTCCAGGCCTTTGACGTCCACGACCGTCGCCGAGCCCGGCGGCACGTCGTCGACCTTCACTACCTCTACGAAGTTCTCCATCTCGTTCCCCTCCACACGCGACCGTTAGGACCCGGCCATGATACCGAGGCTCCAGGACACGCTCTCGGGCGGCTCGCCCTACCGGCCGGGGTACGATGTGCGAGATGCTGGAACTCCGCAGAGACCCCGAGATATTCCGCTCCGAGGGGGGCTGGTTCTCAGCCCGGTGGCACTTCTCGTTCGACCGCTACCGGGACCCGGCCAACACGGGGTTCGGGACGCTGCGGGTCTTCAACGACGACCGCCTGATCCCGGGCGCGGTATGGCCGATGCACCCGCACCGGGACATCGAGGGCATCACCTACGTGGTCGAGGGCACGTTCCGGCATGAGGACGACATCGGGACCGGCGGGATCCTCCCCGCGGGGTCGGTCCAACGGATGACGCTCGGGTCCGGCGCCTGGCACTCAGAGCAGAACGCGTCCGATTCCGAGCCGATGCGGTTCATCCAGATGTGGATCCTGCCCGCCGAGGGGGGGTTGCCTCCTTCCTGCGAGCAGCGGGTACTGAGCCGCGACGACCGGGTCGACCGGTTGCTGGAGGTAATCTCGCCGGCCGGCGGGCCCGGCGTGCTCGTCCACCAGGACGCACGCGTTTTCGTATCTGCGGTTTCGGCAGGGACGTCGGTGGCGCGCGCAATCCCCGCCGGGTTCGGGCATTACCTCTATCTGATCGGCGGAGGGATCGAGCTCAACGGAGAGAAGCTCGCCACGGGCGACGCAGCGAAGATACAAGCGGAGACCGCGCTGGACATTCGCGCGCTCGAGCCCTCCGAGCTGATCACCGTCGAGGTTCGGGTCTAGGCTCCCTCCCCGTGGCGGCCGGCGAGACTCCGCACCCCCCTTCC
>Ga0070708_100002426_pt1 | contig 14447 bp, 13 predicted proteins | sample KBSK5503metaG_FD_65469 | JGI IMG/M metagenome (GOLD analysis project Ga0070708, IMG submission 65469) | Corn, switchgrass and miscanthus rhizosphere microbial communities from Kellogg Biological Station, Michigan, USA - KBS K5-50-3 metaG | ecosystem: Host-associated > Plants > Roots >...
CCCCGATGCCTTCGTCCTCCAAGGCCGCGATGAGGTCGCGCGCGTAGTCGGAGATCTCCGCGAGGACCGGGGCGCTGTAGGCGGGCCCGCGGTGAAGGGGCGCCACGTCATTCCCGTCAACCGTGGCAACGAACCACTCCAGCTCGAAGGCGAGTCGCATGGCGATACCGCGCTCGGCGAGCCGCTCGCTCATCCGGCGGGCGAACGAGCGCTGGCAGGATGGGAAGACCTCGCCCTCCTGCGTGTACTGGTCGGTTGGGGCCCAGGCCCAGCCCGGTTGAGCGACCAAGGCTCGCAGCACGAGGGTATCGGGCATGAGTCGGAGGTCGCCGACCGGGCCTCCGAGCTCTGCGCTGGTAGTGAAGGAGTCGTTCACCAGGTGGACGTCGAAGATCGGGGAGAGCCCGATCCCGAACCGAGCGGCTCGTTCCAAGCGAGACACGGGCACGGTCTTCACCAGGGTGATGCCGGAGTTGTCGACGTTGGTGAGGGCGACGGCCCGGATCCCCTGCTTGGGCAGGGTCTTGGTGAGCTCGCGCGCCCGCTCCACCCTGGCGTCGATGACATCCGCCTGCATGTCCCCTCCTTCCTCGACGAGAGAGGAAGCGTATCTCAGGACGCTCCCGGGACGTCAGCCAAGACGAAGTGAAGGATCCCGGCTCCCCCGCTCATCCACACGTCGGGGCCGTTCGCCGCGACGAAGCCACCGATGTCTCCGAGGTTCTCGGTCAGGGCGACCACGTGGCCGTCGCCGTCGATCTGAGCGATGGATGACCCTCCAAGCATGGCCACCAGACCCGTTCCGCGAGCTACTGCGGTGGTCAGCTCTGGGATCGGGATGAGCTTCCTGATCGAGGCTCGCTGAGGGTCGACCTTCCGGATGCCCGAGTCATAGACCATCCACACCGCTTGTTCGGTGGCCGTGACGAAGTACCCCTGGCCGGGAAGGCTCGGGATCTTGGCATGTCCCAGTAGGGCCAGCGACCGGGGGCCCAGGCGATACAGCGTCGCCCGCAACGCGTTGCCGGCCACGGCCCACAGGCCCCCACGCCCGACGGCCAACGAGATGCTGTCGGAGCCGGTGGGGGCAGGATCGAGACCCGGGACGACGATCGTCAACCGCACGGCCAGTGTGCTGGGATCCAGCTGGAGGATGCGGTTCGCGATGGAGACCCAGACGCTGTGGCGATCGGCGAGCAGGCTGCTGATGTTGTCATCCAACGTGAGCCTTGCCGTGACCCTCAACTTGTTCGTATCGATCCTCACGAGTTCGTCCTTGGCGTTGGTGAACCGGTGGATCACGTCGGTGCCTAGGTAGACGGCATCCGATGTGGCGGCCATCCGGCCCACGTAGTAGGAGAGGCCGTCGCGGATCCGGACCCTTGTCATAGAACCATCGCGTTCGATCCGAGCGAGGGTGTAGGCGCGGTCGGTCATTGCGCCGACGGCAAAGAGCTTCCCCTCGACGGCGGCCGTGATGTTCCCCTCGACGTTGACAGTCCCGACCACCTCTCCGGCCGAGGGCAGGACGACCGGCGAGGGGCTGAAGGACGGCAGGGGGCTCCGGGGCGTGGGGGACGGACCTATTGGGTTAGCGCCGCCCAGGGGGAGCACGCGGATCAGGACCACGATGGCCAGGGCGGCGACTCCTGCGGCGATGGCGAGGGGTCGTGACTCGACTCCACGGCGACCGAGGCGGCGGCTCGCCGGGCTCTCGCGTCAGGACGTCGGGCCAGAGGTCCGGCGCTGGGATTCGGTCGGCAGTTCGAAAGGAAGGTCGAAGGTCAGGCATCGCGTTCCTCGAGTAGCGTCCGAAGGCGACGGCGTCCCCGGGTGAGGTGCACCCCCACCGCGGCGGGCGTCGAGCCCAGGATGGCCGCGGTCTCCTTGAGCGAGCAGTCCGCGTAATAGCGGAGGACGACGGCCCCCCGTCGCTTCGGCGGGAGCGCCCTGAGCGCGGCGGTCAGGTCGGGAGCTTCCTCGGCCAGCTCGTATGTCCTCTCCGGCGGGAGGGCCACAGTCCTCTGTCGTTCCTTGAGCAGCCCGGCCGCGATCCGAAAGGACACGTGCCACACCCAGGACCGGGCCGACCGGATCGAGTCGCCCCTCCGCAGCGCCTGGGCGAACGCCTCGGCCACGGCATCGCTGGCGAGCTCGCGATCCCCGGCGTAGAGGAAGACGGCTCGCCACAAGAGATCTCCCTGCTCGCGGTACAGCCGCTCGAGATCGCTCCGGATGTCCACGCTCGTCCGGGTGCTCACGCCACTAGGTAAGGGGCCGATCCCGGGCCGGACTTAACCGAGGGCCTCGCCGATCTCGCTCAAGGACTCCCTGGGCCTGCCCTGTCGCCGTGCCGGCGTATACTCGGCGTCGGTGACCGTGCTAGGTGGGGAGCTAGCGGTGCCCTGTACCCGCAACCCGCTCTAGCGGGGCCGAACTCCCGCCCGCGGCCCGGATGGTCCGGGACCGCTCCAGGTGCGGGGCGTTGAGGGCCGGGTCCCGCGCGACGCCAACCTGCGAACCCCGTCAGGACCGGAAGGTAGCAGCGGTAAGCGGGCGCTGGCGGGTGCCGCGGGGTTACCTGGCCGGAGCCACCGGCCTGTTGAGCGACCGAGCCGTCCGCCGTCAACGGCGGGTGCACGGTCACCTATTCTTTGCACTGGAAGGAAGGTCGTGGCCGAGGAAGTCGCCCTCTACCGGAAATACCGGCCGCAAACGCCCGACGAGGTCATCGGGCAGGAGCACGTCGTCCGCGCGCTGGTCGGCGCGATCCGGGAAGGCCGGCTCTCGCACGCCTTCCTGTTCTGCGGCCCACGCGGCACGGGCAAGACCTCCACCGCGAGGATCCTGGCCCGCATGGTGAACTGCGAGCGCGGGCCCACGGCCGAGCCCTGCGGGGTGTGCGAGCAGTGCATTCGGATCCGGGACGGTTCCCATCTCGACGTCGTCGAGATCGACGCGGCTTCGCACGGGGGCGTGGACGACGCGAGAGAGCTCCGCGAACGTGCCCCCACCGCGCCGGCCATGGGGCGGGAGAAGGTCTACATCATCGACGAGGCCCAGCGGCTCTCGCGGGAAGCCTTCGACGCCCTCCTGAAGATCTTCGAGGAGCCGCCGCGAGGCGTTCGGTTCGTCCTGGCCACCACGGAGCCCCACAAGATGCCGGCGACCATCGTGGGCCGGTGCCAGCGGTTCGACTTCCGTCGCGTGGCCACCGACGCGCTGGCCGATCACCTGGAATGGGTGGCCAAACAGGAGGGAATGGTCCTGGCCCGCCCGGCAGCCGAGGCGCTGGCTCGCCAGGCGGAGGGCTCGGTTCGGGATGCGCTGTCGCTGCTCGACCAGAGCGCGGTGCTGGGGGGCGGGGAGGTCGGCGAGGACACGGTCGCCGCGCTGATCGGGGCGCCGCAGAGCGACGTCCAGTTCGAATTGGCCGACGCCATCGCGGTCCACGACGGCCGGGCCATGTTCGAGATCGTCCACCGATTGGTCCAGGAAGGCCATGACTTCCGCCACTTGACCGGACAGGTCCTCTCGCACTTCCGTGACTTGCTGCTGGTGCGCTCTGCCCCCGAAGAGCCGGCCGTCCTGGACGTGCCGGCCGATCGCCACCCCCGACTGGCAGCCCAGGCAGCCAAGTTCACCACGTCGGAGCTGTCTCGCATCCTCTCGCTGCTGGTGGCCGCGCAGACCGACATGCGCTGGACCACGTCGCCCCGGCTCACGCTCGAGCTCGCCCTGGTACGGGCCACAATCCCGGAGGCCGACCCCAACCCCGCCGGGCTCCTCGCCCGCCTCGAACGCCTCGAGCGGCTGGCGGGAGTGGACGAACAAAGTGACCCGAAGGTCGGCGGCGTCACTCCGCGCGGCCAGCCCCCGCCCAACCCCGCGCTACGCGAGTCCGCCGGCCATCACGTTCCATCGGCCTCGTCCACGTCCGAGCCCGCTACCGTCGAGGTCACCCCGGACGCGCGCGAGTCTTCGGCTGAGCCCGAGCCGCAGCCGCATGCGCCCGACGCGTCAGCCCTCGACATCCAGACGATCCGTCGGTCGTGGCAGCAGCTACTCGACCGCCTCCTCGATCAACGCAAGATGACGCTGCGGGCCCTGCTGGAGTCCGTCACCGCGGCGGCGTACGACGGAGAGACGCTCGAGCTCGCCTTCCCGCCCGGCCGGAGGTTCGCCGTCCAGAAGGTCCAGGACAAGCAGGACGAGCTTCGGCCGGTCTTCTTCGAAGTCTTCGGGGTGTCTCCGCGGTTCCGGTGCGTCGCTCGCGACGCGGTACCGGGCGTGGAGTTGGTGGACGAAGATGGGCCGGCCCCCAGCCGGGACGTTGCGTTGGCTCGACTGAAGGAGGAGCTGGGCGCGGAGATCGAGCCGGAGAAGGGCTAGTGTTCGAGGGCCCCATCCAGGACCTCATCGACGAGCTGGCCCGCCTTCCCGGGATCGGTCCGAAGTCGGCCCAGCGCCTCGCCTTCTACATTGTGAAGGCCCCGCCCCAGGATGCCCGTCGTCTCGCCGAGGCCCTCGTCGCCGCCAAGGACCGGGTGCGGTTCTGCCGGGAGTGCTTCGGGGTGGCGGAGGGCGACCTGTGCAGGATCTGCCGCGACCCCGGCCGGGACGGCACCATCATCTGCGTGGTGGAGGAATCGAAGGATCAGGCCGCCGTCGAGAAGGCCGGCGTGATCAAGGGGAGGTACCACGTGCTCGGTGGGGCCATCTCCCCGCTCGAAGGCATCGGGCCCGACGATCTGCGCGTTCAGGAGCTCCTCGATCGGGTGAGCAAGGACGGCGTCCTCGCGGCCATCTCCGCCACGAACCCGAACCTGGAGGGGAACGCCACCGCCATGTACGTGGCGGGGCTGCTCAAGCCGCTGGGCATCCGGGTGACTCGCCTGGCCAGCGGCCTCCCGGTCGGCGGCGACCTCGAGTACGCGGACGAGGTCACGCTCGGCCAGGCCCTCGAGGGCCGCAGGGAGATGTGACCAGGCTCTCGACGAGCGAGATCCCCCTGCTGTAGTCTCCCGTCTCCGATTCGATCGGAGGGTGGCACGGTGAGGCGGGGGCGAGTAGCGGCGCTCGTCGCGGCCGTTGCCATGCTGCTGGTCATTCCCCCCCAGGCCGGCGCCTTGGCGCGGAATACCGCCCCGCACGGGCCGCGCCCCCTGTCGGCCTTGAAGCCACTCAACGTCCAGGAGCTGGACTTCGTGTTCATCCCCGACCCGGCCAAGGCGCAACTCGGGCAAACGGTGCAGTGGGGGAACACGGTACACAACGTCCACACGACGACGGGCGCCGCCCCGCTCTCCCTGTGGGACTCCGGGGTGATGAACTTCGGGAACAAGTTCGCCTTCACGTTCACCGCTGCCGGCGTCTATCCGTACCTGTGCACGCTCCACGAGGGCCTCAACATGGTGAGCTCGGTCGGAGTCCGGGACACGGTGGATCCCCCCAGCGGCCCGGTAGGGACGGTGTTCACGGTCACCTTGGCCACGATCCCCGCTCCAGCCGACTACGTGTACGACGCCCAGAAGAGGGAGCCGGGCGGACCGTGGCGGGACTGGATGACGGGGATCACGTCGACGAGCGTCCCGTTCGACTCGACGGGAAAACTCCCGGGGACCTATCAGTTCCGATCCCGGTTGCACCGCGTCTCGGACGACGCGAGCACGAACTACTCCCCTCCTGCCTCCATCACCGTCACCCCGTGAGCCCACGGACCTCAACGACGCCGGCCAGCGGAGCGTGGGAAGAGTGAGCGTGAGTGTGACCTCTCGAAGGGTCCCGCTCCACAGGGGCTGGGTCCTTCTGGCCGTCGCCGTGGTCCTGTTCGCCGCCGCCGCTCCGGCTGCCGGCGCCCGAATCGGACGAGAGGATGCCGTGGTCCCGCAGCGCCCGACGACCGACGCGCCGTTCGCCCGGGCCCAAGCGGGACTGGCCTACGACCCGGGGAGGCAGGTCACCTTGTTGTTCGGGGGCGAGTACCTCGGCGCCTACATGAACGACACCTGGGCATGGAATGGCACGAAATGGAGGCTGCAGGCGCCCCCGAGGTCCCCTTCGCCGCGTGCTGGGATGGGCATGGCCTACGACGCCGCCAGGAAGCAGATCGTGGTGTTCGGGGGGTTCAACGGGCACGGCTACCTGAACGACACCTGGATCTGGAACGGTCGTGCCTGGAAGAAGCTGGCCATTCCATCCGCGCCCAAGGCCCGGGCGAACATGGGAATGGTCTGGGACGACGCCAGACAGGTGATCGTCATGTTCGGAGGGGGGACCGCGAACATCTTCAACGACACGTGGACCTGGGACGGCACGGCTTGGACGCGGCAGGCCCCGGCCAGCTCCCCGGGCAAGCGATCCGACATGGGCATGGCCTACGACCCGCTGCACCAGCAGGTGGTGATGTTCGGCGGACAGGGTTTCAACTTCTACGGGGACACATGGACGTGGGACGGAACGAACTGGACGAAGCAGAACCCCTCGTCGTCGCCGATCGCCAGGTGGGGCCCCGGCATGGGCTACGACCGAGTGAGTGACCAGACGGTGTTGTTCGGTGGAGACGTTCTGAGCGGCCCCCTCGACGACACGTGGACGTGGGACGGGACGAACTGGACCGAGCGGTTCCCTGCGTCCTCGCCAGCGGCACGGTTCCGGTTCCCCATGGACTGGTCTCCGAACAATCAACTCATCCTGTTCGGAGGGAACGGTGCCGTCGTCTACGGCGACACCTGGACGTGGGACGGATCGGCCTGGATGCTGCGCTGACCTCGTCGCCGGTCGAACCGTCACGCAACTGAATCCCACTTGCTGAGTCGGAAAAAGCACTTGCGTCGGTTACAGGATAGGGGTACAAAGCCCGCTGGCTAAGTCCCTCAAGGCTCCACGAGAAGGGGGTGAAGGATGGAGGAAGAGAGGACCGCCAGCAAGATCACCCGTCGGCGCCTGATAAAGCGCCTGGGTGTGGGGACCGCAGTCGCGTGGTTGACTCCAGTCGTTACCAGCCTCGGCTCACGGGCAGAAGCCGGTTGCTGCCAGTGCGTTGAGGGAGGCTGCAGCTGCGACTGGACATGCGGAGGCACGCTGTACCAGTGCGGAGTGGGGTGTGGTCCGTTCAGCGCTGCCTACTGTAGCCGGGACGTCGATCAGAACTGCTTCTGCTGGGAGGACTCGTACTGTGCTCAGTCCTCCGATTGCACGGTGAACGCGGACTGCCCGCCTGGCTACGCCTGCATCCCCAACACGTGTTGTGGGACGCCCAAGTGTCTCCCAGGCTGCGGCAGCGGCCCGCGGAGGCGTCGCCGGCACGGCAAGATGGCCTCGGGGAAGATCGTCTAAGTCCTTCCCAGAGGCGCTGGTTGGTGGAACGAGGGCCTCGACTCGAGGCCCTCGTTCATTTTTCAGGACCCACGATCGAGGCCCGAGCCGGCGATGCCGGAGAACGCGCTGTGGTGTCAGGCCGATTCGAAGACGTGGAGCAGGGCGTCGAGCATCTCAGCCGGCTTGGCCGAGGCTATCTCGTAACATCGGGCGCTCTCCACGATCGGACGAACCCCTTCGAGGGCCTCCCCACCGAGCAGCTCCAGGTTCACCAGGTGCGACCCGAGCCGATAGAGTCCCAGGCCCTTCGTCATAGGGACCACCGGCTCGGATCCCCACCCAACTGATACGAGCACGTCGACCCTGAGGGGCTGCTCGACGACCATCCTCCGGTCTCGGCCGTCTGCGGGGGCCACCTCGGCGAGGAGTTCGACAGCTCCCGCCGTCACCTCCACCATCGGCTTGATGGGAACCACCCTTCCGGAGCCCCCCTCGATCGCCACGGCCGTTTCGGTCGGCAGGGTCAGGCCGGTCCGCCCGAGACGCCGGCGCCCCAGAGTCCCGATGAATGGCACCACGTTGCCCGGGACCAGCGCGTTGACCCCGTCCGAGGAGACGACGTTCATGTCGGCGAAGATCGCGTCGCTCCGATCCTGAAACAGGTACATCTCGAGGTCCGAGAGGAGTGTTCGGACCAGCGTCTTGATGTCTGGGGTCTTGATGATCGCGATCGTTCCCTTGTACAGGATGTGGTGCCTCTCTTTGGCCAGCCCATCGCTACCGGGCGGCTCGGCGATGACCACCGAGTACGCCGGTGGGGGCTTCGCCGATGACCGGGACGCATCAAGGGCGTGGTCCAGCCACTGGCCGAACTCTCGCGACGTGCTGCGCACGCCGACGTCAGCTCCACCGATGGAATACGAACCCTCGACCGCCCACCCGAGGCGGTCCAGCTCGGACTTTCAGTGGCTCTGGTTCTTCTTGTCCTCCAGCTCTTCGCGCTGGTCAGGCGCTTCGTCCATCGGTCTCTTCCTCCCTTTCCTCCGAATGCTGGTGTGAGTGACCGTCTCCCATGCCCGAGTGCCGATGTTGATGTTCGAGGATCTTCCTAGGATGGCCATGGAGGAGCCCCGACTCCTTGAACTGCGACACCACACGGCGAACCTGCCGCAGAACGGTGTTCACCGGCAGGCCCAGGACCTCGGCCATGTCCTCGGACAGCTCGCGAACCGTGCCGGAGCCGTCGCACAACTTGAACACCACCGCGGCGGTTGGGTTGAGGTGGTGGAGCATGACATCGAGAGGGTCGTAGACGACGGCCTCGCCGTCGACCTCGACCACGACGAGGTCGGCCCGTACCTTCGGCTTCAGTGCCGGCATCTCTCCCCGTCCCGATGAGCTCCGCCCTCGAGCGAGGCGGGCATTCTACCAACGGGGCGGCAACGCTATCGACTGGTTTTGCATCGGACCATCGCGACGCGTCAGGCCGGTCAACGGCCGGACCCAGCGCCCGCCAGGCGCAAGCCCGAGGACGCCATGGCTCCCAGGAGGATCAGGATCCCCCCGGCGATGAGCCCGACCTGGTTCCCGTCCAGGGAGATGATCAGCTTCACGTGCTGGACGGAATGCGCCAGGGCCCCCACGCCCAGGGCGCCCGCTCCCAAGCCGACCCGAAACAACATCTGCACGCCCCCCATGATCCGGCCGCGGATCCGGTCCTCGGTCATCTCCTGGGCCGTGGTCAGCGCGACGAGGATTGCCACCGAGAACGCCGTTCCGAAAATGACGGCGGCGAGAAACGCCAGCCACAGGAACGGCAGGAGCGCCATCACGATCAGCACGGCCCCGCACATGGTCACGGCGAGCAGGAACGTAGGGGCGCGGCCGCGGTCCTTGATCAGGAGCCGCACGATGGCCAGACCGATCCCCATCCCGGTGCCCCACAGGGCGGTGAGCCACCCGAACGCCACGTCGTTGCCGCCCAGGGTCTCATGGATGTAGCCGATCCCGACCGCGAACAGCACACCACCCCCGAACATCGATACGACGACGCCGAGGGCAAGGGACCGCAGTCCCTGCCTCGACACCACATACCGGAAGCCTTCGACCACTCCGGCCACGATCTGGACGTGCTGCCTGCGCTCTCGCTTCAGCTGCAGACGGGCGATCATCGAAGCCGAGAACAGGAAGGTGGCCGAGTCGAAGAAGAAGGCGGTCGTGTTCCGATGACGCGTGAACAGGCTGGCGAATGGAAGCGCCTTCGGGATGTGGGACTCGATGGCGGAGAGGGCGCTGAACAGGGCAGCGGCAATGGGAATCGAGCCGTACGAGGTGGCGAGGATGAGCCCGTTCGCTTCGGCCAGCGTCCCGTTGGGGACCAGGAGCGGCACGCTCGCATCGCGTGCGGGGAGGAAGAACAGGGAGATGGACTCGTGGACGAACGCGATCGCGTACAGCAGCCCGATGCCGACGAAGGGAGCCAGGGCGATCAGGGCCGCCCGCGTGAGGTCGCAGGTCACCATGATCGTTCGGCGGTACAGGCGGTCGGCCACGACGCCGCCGACCGGAGCGGCGAAGATCGGCGGAACCAGGCGCAGGACCAGCACCACGGCCACTGCCGTCTGGTTGCCGTGGGTGAGCGTGAACGCCGCGGCGATGAAAGCCAGCGTGGCCACCCAGTCCCCGAGCGACGAAACCGCCTGACCGATCAGGAGCCGGCGAAACCCGCTCGCCCTCACGGCCGCGCGGAAGCCGCCTCCTGAGGCCTCGTCCGCTCTTTGGCTCATGACGAGGCGGAGAACTCCCTCCGGTATCGTGTGCGGGCATGACCGACGTCCGATGGGCCGAACGTGGAGGGAGTCGGCATGGTGGCCGTCGTCGCTGACAGCGCCGCCAATCTGCCGGGCGAGCTGGCTCGGGAGCTCGGCATCGAGATCGTCCCAATGTATCTGAAGTTCGGCGAGCAGGTCTACCGCGACGGCACGGACCTTGCCCTGAGTGATTTCTACGAGCGGCTGGCCCGCGGTCGCGAGCCGGCGTCCACATCCGTTCCTTCGCCTGGCGATTACCTCGACGCGTTCGAGCGGGTGGGGCAGCGCGAGATCCTCTGCATCACCGTGGCCTCCTCGATGAGCTCGAGCTTCCAGCAAGCCTCTTTCGCCGCGGAGCGGTTCGACGGGAACGTGCAGGTGCTGGACTCTCGGAGCGCGTCGATGGCGGAGGGGTTCGTGGTAGCGGAGGCCGCTCGGATGGCGGCGAGTGGCGCTTCGCTGGAACGCGTCGCCGGCAGGGCTCGCGAGGTGGCTGCGCGGACGAGGTTGTTCGCCACGATCGCGACGTTCGAGTTCCTGCGGAGGTCGGGACGGGTGACCAAGCTGCAGGCGTACGCGGCGACGATGCTCGATGTCAAGCCAGTCTTCGGATTCAAGGACGGAGAGGTGATCCCCGTGGCCCGGACCAGGACCAGACGGCGGGCGCTCGCCCACATCGAGGATGACACGCTCCGCGAGGCCGGTGAGAGCCCGCTCCACCTCGCGGTGATCCACGCGGCTGCCGAGGAAGAAGCCCACGCGTTGCTCGAACGGATCGCCGCGTCGGCCCGCGTGGTGGAGCGCGTGGTGACGGCGGTCACGCCGGTGATCGGGGTTCACACCGGTCCGGGGCTGGTGGGCACGGCCTTCTATTGCGAATGATCGCCGGGAGTAGGCTAGGTGGATGGGCGCGGGGTTGTTGTGGGCAGCCGGTGGGTATCTCGGCGGGACCATCCCGTCCACGTGGCTGGTGGCGCGGGCCAAGCGCGCCAAGGACCTGATCTCGGCGTCGCGCCGCTCGGCAGGAGAGACCGATGCCCACATCCTGATGGCCAAGCATCTCGGCATCGGGTGGACAGCCCTCGCCGCCACCGTTGACGTCCTGAAGGGGTTCGTGTACGTGATCGCCGCTCGCCAATGGGGTCACCTCGACAACGGCTGGGTGGCCCTCGCCGGGATCTCGGTCGTGGTGGGCCACTCCTTTCCCTTCTACGCCCAGCAGATGGCGGGGCGGGGCGTCGCCGCGGCCTCCGGCGTGTACCTCGCGCTGCTGCCGTGGGAGATGGTGGTCGCGGGGCTGTTGATCGTGATCGGAGGCGCGATCCGGTCGACGAGCCTGTTCACGACGGTCGGGATGGCCGCCGTGCCAGCCGTGGCCGCCCTTCAGGGGCAGCCCGGCGAGTTCGTGGGGATGTCCGCCGCCGTGTTCGCCATCCTCATGATCCGGCGCCTGGAGGGGATCGGGACCGTGATCCGATCCGGGATCAGCCCTGGCCGGGCCGTCGTCTACCGATGCGTGTTCGACTCCAGCACTCAGCCCGGGCCGGCCCATTGGTGGCGCTCCGGCGAAGACTCACCCAGCTAGCGGACGTTCTCCCGGACGTCCTTCCGGCTCGCTGGCCCGTCCCCGCGCTAGGCTCGCGTCCGTGGCGGTGATCGTCCAGAAGTACGGGGGGACGTCGGTGGCGGACACCGGCCGCATCCGGGCCGTGGCCGAACGGGTGACCGGCGCCAAGCGGGACGGCTACGACGTCGTCGTGGTGGTCTCGGCCATGGGAGACACCACCGACGAGCTGATGGCCATGGCAGGCGAGCTCACGCACGCGCCGAATCCGCGCGAGCTGGACCTCCTGCTCACCGCCGGGGAGCGCATCGCCATGTCGCTCCTTTCCCTGGCGATCAACGCGGCCGGCTTTCCGGCTGCTTCGTACACGGGATCGCAGGCGGGAATCATCACCGACACCGCCCACGGCAGGGCCAAGATCATCGACATCCGGCCGGGCCGGATCCTCCAGGCGCTGGAGCAGGGAAACATCGTCATCGTGGCCGGCTTCCAGGGCGTGTCCACGGCCTTCGACGTCACTACGTTGGGACGGGGTGGTTCCGACACGACCGCGGTGGCGCTGGCCTCGGCTCTGGGCGCGGAGTTCTGCGAGATCTACACCGACGTTCCGGGGGTGTTCACTGCCGACCCTCGGGTCGTCCCGGCCGCACGCAAGCTCCACGCGGTCTCCTACGAGGAGATGCTCGAGCTGGCCGCGTCAGGGGCGAAGGTCCTCCAGCTCCGGTCCGTGGAGTACGCTCGGACCCATGGGGTGAAGGTTCACGTGCGGTCCTCGTTCGACCACGAGTCCGGCACGTGGATCACCGAGGAGGACGTTCGGATGGAGCAAGCGATCATCTCCGGCGTGGCCGCCGACGACTCGGAGGCCAAGGTCACCATCGAGGACGTGCCTGACCGGCCGGGAATTGCCGCGGCTATCTTCCGGGCGGTGGCCGCCGAGGGAGCCGGAGTGGACATGATCGTGCAGAACGTGGGCCGGGACGGGAAGGCCGACCTGTCGTTCCTCGTCCCCAAGGCCGACCTGGTTCGAATCTCCGCCGTGGTGCAGCGCGTGGTGAAGGAGGTGGGAGGGGCCCGTCACTCGATCGATGACGGCGTGGCACGGGTGTCGCTGGTGGGGGCGGGCATCAAGAGCCATCCGGCCGTGGTCGCCGAGATGTTCGCCGCCCTGGCCGACGAGGGCATCAACATCGAGATGATCTCGACTTCCTCGATCCGCGTGTCGTGCGTGATTCGTGCCGGAGACTCCGAGCGGGCGGTCCGCGCCGTGCACGCGAAGTTCGGGCTGGGCGAGGAGAGCCGGGGGGTTCGCGACCACGAGTGAGCCTCCAGGGCGGGGCCAGGCCTGCCTCGTAGGATGGGGGGCATGCGCGTAGCGGTAGTCGGCGCCACCGGGGCGGTGGGCCGGACGATGCTCCGATTGCTCGAAGAGCGCGACTTCCCGCTCGATGACCTGGCGCCGTTCGCTTCACCTCGATCCCAGGGGAAGCGGCTGCCCTTCCGGGGCGATGAGGTCACCGTCCGTGGCCTTCACGAGCGTTGGTTCGAAGGCGTCGACCTCGCCCTGACCTCGGCGGGCAGCGCGGTCGCTCGCCGGGTCCTGCCTCCCGCCGCTGCCGCCGGGACCGTCTGTGTGGACAACTCGTCGGCGTTCCGTATGGACCCACGGGTTCCCCTGGTGGTCCCCGAGATCAACCCGGAGGCCCTGGAGAACCACCAGGGAATCGTTGCCAACGGCAACTGCACGGCCATCACCGCGCTCATGCCGCTCGGGCCCCTGCACAAGCGGTTCGGACTCACGTTCCTGATCACGTCCTCGTATCAGTCGGTGTCGGGGAGCGGGATGAAGGGCGTACGGGAGCTGGCCGAGCAGGTCGAGAAACTCCACGACGAAGTCGAGGCGTTGACGAGCCCCGACCGCGAGGCGCTTCCCGTCGGTGACGTGTTCGGGCGGACCATCGCCTTCAACGTCGTCCCGCATGTGGAGACGTTCGATCCAGACGGGTCCGGGTTCACCACCGAGGAGATCAAGATGGGGAACGAGTTCCGCAAGGTCCTCGGGATCCCCAACCTCGTCTGCGCGGCCACGGCCGTGCGCGTTCCCGTTGTGACCGGGCACGGGGTTTCGATCTACGCGCGTTTCGAACGGCCAGTCACGCCCGAGGAAGCGCGCGACGTGCTGGCCGGATCGCCCGGGCTACGCGTGATGGACGACCCCGAGCGGGATCTCTATCCCACGCCGCTGGACTCGGCAGGGATCGACGAGGTCCTGGTGGGACGCATCCGGCGAGCGGGGGGCGACGATCATGCGCTCTTGCTGTTCGCCGTCGGCGACAACCTCAGGAAGGGCGCGGCCCTGAACGCGGTGCAGATCGCCGAGGTGCTGGTCGAGCGGAACCTCCTGCGGCGGTAGGTCAGCGACCCCAGCCGGGGGGCGGCTGATGCCGACCCTCGAGCCAGAACCAGGCCTCGCGGAGCTCCTGGCAGAGGCCGCGCTCATCGAACCGAAGGGCGAGGATACCCGGCAACGTGCGCTCCTCGCCCGCATCGAGCATCGTGGCCCACCACTCCACGGCCGCGCGGTTCTCTTCGACGATCGGATCGCCGAAACGCAGGTCCAGCTCGCGCTGGGTCGTTACCGCCCACCGCCAGTAGGCAGCGATGGCATCGCGCCCCACGTGCGGCTCGCGGAGTGGGTGCTCCCGGTAGATGGCGTCCTCGGAGAACAGCTCGCTGACCGCCCCGTCGTCGCC
>Ga0070708_100002428_pt1 | contig 14446 bp, 12 predicted proteins | sample KBSK5503metaG_FD_65469 | JGI IMG/M metagenome (GOLD analysis project Ga0070708, IMG submission 65469) | Corn, switchgrass and miscanthus rhizosphere microbial communities from Kellogg Biological Station, Michigan, USA - KBS K5-50-3 metaG | ecosystem: Host-associated > Plants > Roots >...
TCATGTCGACGATCTGCGCCACGAGCTGGCGCGCGAGGCATTGAAGGCCCACGGAATCAAAGATGCCTTCGAAGTTGCTTCCATCGCCGACCTTCCGGCCGGCACCGGCCTGGGGTCGTCGAGCTGCTACCTCATCGGCCTGCTCAACGCCCTGCATCACGATCGCCGCGACTACGTTCCGCTGCAGACGCTGGCCGAGGAGGCGTGTCACATCGAGCTGGATGTGCTGAAGGAGGGGATCGGAAAGCAGGATCAATACATGGCCACGTACGGCGGGCTGACGGTGTTGGACATCGCCCGCAACGGCAAGGTGAACGTCCGTCAGCTCAACCCGAGCAGCAGCGACATCGCCGAGTTCGTGGCCCACACCCACATCTATTACACCGGCACGGAGCGCGATGCGCGCGAGGTGCTCGCCGACCAGAACCAGGCCATGCAGCGGAAAGACAGCGTCGATCACGCACGCGTCGCCGACAGTCTCCACCGCATCAAGGACCTCGGACACCGCATCCTGGAGGCGGTGGAGACGAGCAACTTCGATCGTTGGGGTCAGCTCCTCGACGAACACTGGCAGGCCAAGAAGAAGCTGTCGAACAAGATCACCTTCTCCCGCGTCGACGAGATCTACGACGACGTGCGCCAGCGCTTCGAAGTTCTCGGCGGAAAGATCATCGGGGCGGGGGGCGGCGGATTTCTGATGCTCTACTGCGGCAGGCAACACGCTGCGCTGGAACGCTACATGGCCGACCGCGGCATGCCGCGCATGCACTACACCATCGAGCCGGAAGGGACGAAGGTCGTGGCCCAGATCGGGCACGGTTTCCCCGCCGCCACCCAGCCGTTCGCTGACGCTGTCCGGGAAAGCGCTTGATCGGAATTCTCGGCGGCGGCATTTCCGGAATCTCACTGGCAGCCCATCTCGACAAAAACGTGGAAGTCCTCGAGAAACGCGCGCGCATCGGCGGCCTGTGCGGCTCGATCATCGATCAGGGCTTTACCTTCGATGCCGCCGGGCCCCACATCATGTTCAGCAAAAACAAAGAGGTGTTGAACCTGATGGTGCGCGCTCTCGGCGACAACGTTCACCAGCGCCGCCGCGAGAATCGCATCTGGTTCAAGGGGCGGCTGGTGAAGTATCCGTTCGAGAACGATCTGGCCTCCCTCCCGCCGGAGGACAACTTCGAGTGCCTGTACGGATACGTGATCAATCCGCGGGCAAACGAAAAGCCGACGAATCTCGCCCAGTGGTCCTACGTCACTTTCGGCAAGGGAATCTCGGAGAAGTACTTCATCCCGTACAACCGCAAGATCTGGAACTACGATCCGGAGAAGCTCGGCCTCGATTTCGTCTCCCGCATCCCCAAGCCGCCCATGGAGGATGTGCTCAAGTCCGCGATCGGAATTCCAACGGAGGGATATCTGCATCAGTTGCATTTCTACTATCCGAACGAAGGCGGCTACGAGGCCGTGGTTCACGCGTTCGGCAAACAGGTCCGGGGAGCGATCCGCACGTCATGCTCCGTTGCGGAGGTCACGCGCAGCGGAAAGAAGTGGTCGGTGCGAACCACGAACGGCGAATCACGAACCTACGACGCCCTCGTTTCCACGATTCCGATCCACGAGCTGCTCGGCATCTGGCGCGACGCTCCGGCTGAGGCGCGGGCGGCGGCGTCCCGCCTTCGCTACAACGCGCTGATCAACGTCCTGATCGGCTGCCGCAACGATCCGGGGTTTCCGTACACCGCGATTTACATTCCCGATCCGGACGTCCTCTTCCACCGCCTCTCGTTTCCTCAGAATTTCAGCGAGCGCAATGTCCCTTCGGGCGGATCGGCGATCATGGCGGAAATCACGGCCAACGAAGGAGACGGCATCTGGGAGATGGACGACCAGGCGGTGTTGGCGCGGACGATCGACGAACTGGAGCGGATCGGCTTCGTGAAGCGGGATGAGATCTCCTATCGCCGCGTGATCCGCTTCCAGTACGGCTATCCGGTCTACGACCTCGATTACAGCAGGAATGTGAAGGTTCTTCGCGACTCTGTCGCCGCGACCGGCCTTCGACTCCTCGGGCGTTTCGCGCAGTTCGACTACATCAACTCCGACGTGTGCGTTGAGAGAGCGATCGCCCTCTCCAAAACGATGAAGGATGAACGATGAACGCTGAACGGGCGGAGGAGTTCATCGTTCATCGTTCATCGCTCATCGTCTCCCATGTTTGAATCGGCACAGTACCTATATTTCGAAGACGTGAATTGGGGGTTGCTCCGTCTCTGGGGCAAGCGCAGCGGTCTCGAGGTGCTCGACGTCGGCTGCGGATTTGCCACCACGTCGCAGCAGATTCAGAAGCTGGGGAATCGCGTCACGGGCCTGGAGTCGAATGATGATGCCGCGCACGTCGCGCGCGGCCGCCTGGCCACCGTCATCGAGGCTGATCTGCAGGATTTCGACGCGGTGCCGGCGACGGTCGGATCGCGAAAATTCGATGCGATCATCTTCGCCGACGTGCTCGAGCATCTTGCCTGGCCGATCGGCGTGCTGCGTCGGTACCTCGATCTGCTGAAGAGCGATGGTACGGTCTTCGTTTCCCTCCCCAACGTCGGGCTGTGGTCGGTTCGGTTTGGTCTTTTGTTCGGACGCTTTCACTACGACGAGACCGGCGTTCTCGACCGCACCCATCTGCGCTTCTTCACTCGTCGAAACGCGATCGAGATGCTCGATGCCGCCGGACTCCAGCCGATCCGGCGAACGTACAACCCCGGTCTGCTCCGCCCGCTCGTTCCGCTGGCCAGGCGTTTCCTGGGCCGCGGCGAGGCGAACCCGTCGGCGATTCTCGAGTCGATGCCCTATCGTCTGTACACGAAGACCTTGCTGCCGATCGAAGACGCGGTGGCCCGCCTCTGGCCGGGGATGCTCGCCTTTCAGATGATCTTCGAGGCACGACCGAAGTGAGGGTCACCGTCTCCATGATTACCTTGAACGAGGAGGCCGCCGTCGGCAAGGTGATCGGCGACATCCGCCGAGTCGTTCCCGATGCGGAGATCTTCATCGTCGATTCGAGCAGCGATCACACCGCCGAAGTCGCCGCGAGCCGCGGCTGCCGGGTGTTTAAGCAGTTCCCGCCGAAGGGATACGGTCCAGCTATGGACCGCGCCGTGCGCGATGCTCACGGCGACGTCGTAGTCACGCTCGACTGCGACGACACTTATCCGGTCGAGGCGATTCCGAAGCTTGTCGCGCTGATTGGCGAGGGCTGGGATCTGGTGAATGCCACGCGTCTGGCAAAACGACCGAAGGCCATGCCGTACGCCAACTACATCGCCAACCGCGTGTTCGCCTGGACCGCACGTCTGCTGCACGGAATCAAAACGACGGACCTGCACAGCGGCATGCGCGCATACCGCAAGTCGATGGTCGAACGAGTGAGTTGGGATCCGAACGGCCCCGCGCTCCCCGTGGATATGCTGATCCTTCCGTATCGGATGGGATTTCGGGTGACCGAAGTACCGATCGAATATCGGGAACGGATCGGGGAGACGACGCTGCAGAGATTCAAGAGCACGCTGTGGACGTTTCGAAGATTGTGGCGGGCTAGACGACCTGGGCGTGCGGTGCGCGATTGAATGAACATTCGGGCGCCGCCCCGACCCCCAGGTCCCTCGCTCACGCTCGGGATGACATCCGCGTTGCCATCCTGGCAGGCGGCCGCGGCACGCGCCTCGGTCCGCTGACGCGCGATCTGCCCAAGCCGATGATTGCGATCCGCGGCCGTCCGTTCCTGGAGCGCGTCATCGAATCCTTCGCCGAACGCGGTCTGCGCGATCTCGTCTTTCTGATCGGCTACCGCGGCGAGGTGATCGAGAAGCACTTCGGCGACGGCCGGCGCCTCGGTGTTCGAATCGACTACAGCCGGGAACGTGAGCCGCTGGGCACCGGCGGCGCCGTGCGCGAAGCGCGGCATCTCCTCGGCGATCGCTTTCTTCTGACGTACGGCGACGTCTATCGGCGGTTCGATTACGATCGTTTCGTGCGCGCTCACGATGAGCCTTCCCTCGCGGTGTATCGAAGAATGTCCGTCGGCAACTGCGACATTGAAGGGGATCGGGTCATTCGCTTCGACAAGCGAGCCCCCGAGCTTCCCTACATCGACGCCGGCTTCTGTCTCATGCCGGCCAGCACGATCGATCTGCTCCCGGCAAGCGGCGCCTGTTCTTTCGAGGAGACCGTGTTTCCCCGTCTGGCCCAAGAGCGCCGGCTGGCTTGCGAAGTGGTCGACCAGAACTTCTTCGAGATCGGAACTCCGGAGGAGCTGAGAAGGGCGGAGGCAGCGCTGTCGTGAAGATCATCGTTACCGGCGCGGCAGGATTCATCGCTACCAATCTTTTGCCTCGCCTGCTCACCGAAGGTCACGAGGTTGTCGGCGTCGACAATTTTTTTCTCGGCCGGCGCGAGTATGTCGACCGCTTCCTGCCGCACAAGCGATTTCAGTTTCACGAATTCGATCTCCTTGATCGCGAGCGCGTGCTCTCGCTGTTTGAAGCCGTACGCCCCGACTGCGTCTGGCACATCGCTGCGAACAGCGACATCAGCTTCGGAACGACCTACACCGATTTCGATCTCAAAGGTGGCACGCACGTCACCTACAACGTCCTGGAGGCGATGCGGCTCTCCGGTGCGTCGCAGATCATCTTCTCCAGCAGCGGCGCGATCTACGGCGAGCCGCGCGTCTTGCCGACGCCGGAGGACTACGGGCCGCTCTTTCCGATCTCGCTCTACGCCGCGAGCAAGATTGCCTGCGAAGGGCTCATCACGGCGTTCGCTCACAACTACGACATCCGCGCCTGGATCTTTCGCTTCGGAAACATCGTCGGACCATTTCCGACGCACGGCGTCATCTACGATTTCATCCAGAAGCTGGGCCGCGATCCGACTCGCCTTCAGATCCTCGGCGACGGAACGCAGGCCAAGCCATACGTGCACGTCGAGGATTGTCTCGACGGCATGATGTTCGGCTACCGGAACGCGCGGGAACGCATCAACTGCTACAACCTGGCGGTGGGCGATCAGACGTCAGTGAACGAAATCGCCCGATGGATCATCGAGGCGATGGGGCTCGACGCGTCGGGCGTGCGGATCGATCGCGGCGACGAGCCGCGCGGCTGGCGGGGAGATGTGGCCCAGGTTCGCCTCGACACGCGGCGGATGGAAGCGCTCGGCTGGAAGGCGAAGATGTCCAGTGGCGAAGCGGTGAAGCGCGCCATCCGGGAGACGGTGGCGCAACTCGCGTGATCGCGATCGACGTTCGCCGTTGGCCCGAAGTCTGGACTGCTTTGGGAGCGTGCGTGGGCGCGGCTGCCGCCGCGGCGGTCGCTCCGGTGACGCGCGGCTGGTTCCACGTGCCGACCGGCGGCGTCGGCATCGTGACCGTCACCGGCTATCCGAAAGCGTACGACTACGCAGTCATCGCGTTGCTGATCCTCGGATCCGCGGTTGGAGCGTTCGTTGGCAGCCGGCAATTGGTGTGGCGGCCGGCTTCAGCCGGCCAGGACCGGCTAAAGCCGGTCCCCACACTTATCGGCGCGCTGGTCGTCTTCGTCCTCATGCTCTTCGTCCACGATCATCCCTACGCGGTGCTCGAGCCATTCCACGAGGGTGAGCATCTGACGCCGGGATTTCTCTTCCGCAGCGGAGCGCGTCCCTATGGCGACGTCTTCGTTCTGCACGGCCTCGGCGTCGACGGCGGTCTCGACGCGCTCGTTCTCGGCGATCCTCCCTCGCCGCGTCGCGTGCGGCGGTTGCAGACGGTGCTCGATGCCGCCACGCTCGCGCTGCTCGTTCCGATCGCCGCCGAATTGAGCACGACTGCCGTCGGCGCCGCCGCTGCAGCGTTCGTCGGCTTGTGCATGATCGCCGCGGGGCAGGTCCCGCTTTTCCCCTGGTTTCGCCTCGCGCCGCTGCTGCTGGCCGCTCTCGGCATGCTGCGCTACGTTCGCTCGCGAAGCCTTGCGTCGCTTTCTCTCGCATTCGCCGCGTCCACTCTCGGCGTGCTGTGGAGTCTGGACACCGGGCTGTACGCGCTCGCCGCGACCGTGATCGTCTGTCTTCTCCTTCGAGCGCGAGTCGCACTTCCGGTCGCAGTGGTCGCGCTGCTGCTTCCATTCGCCCTGCTGCTCATCGTTCACGCGGACATCCACCGGTTCCTCGCCGATTCATTTCTCATCATCCCGCGATCGATCGACGCGATCTGGTCGCGTCCCGCGCTTCGGGAGATCAGTTGGGAGTCGGCCCGCTACTATCTGCCCCCCGTCTTTTTCGGGTGGATGCTGGTGGTCGCGTGGCGAAGAGGCGACTGGCGAATCGCCATCGTGGCCATCTTCTCCATCATCGCTTTCCGCACGGCGGCGGGGCGATGCAGTTGGAGTCACACGCGATACGGCCTGCCACTCTTCGGAATCGCGGCTGTGGCCTTCGCGCTCGAGCCGCTCTGGCTGGCGCGTCGGCGCGTCGCGGCCGCGATTCTGGCCGTTGCCCTCTTCATGTTTGTCGAGGTGGCGCCAAACGTTGCGGCGGCATCGCGTTTCATTGTTGGCTGGCGCGCGCGACAGAGTCACGCCGGCCTCGTCTCTTATCCGCTCGCGACGGGCAGAGGGATCTACACGACGCGCGAGAACGCCGCCGATCTCGCCGGGTTGAACGGCTTCCTCGACGCCGCGGCCCCGCCCGGAGCGCCGATTCTCGACGTGACGAATGAGCGCGCACTCTACTATCTGCTCCAGCGGCGGCCACCGACGCGCTGCGCCGATGTCGCGATGCTTTCCGCGCCGCCGTTGCTCGCCGAAGCAATGGGCCAGTTAGAAGCAAATCCTCCGGCCTGCGTGATCGTGGAAGGGATGAAAGAGCTCGACCAATACGATGGCGTGCCGAATCGAATTCGCGTGCCGGCTCTGTTCGCCTGGATCGACGCGCGTTATCCGCGCCGCGTTCGCGTAGGCCGCTACCTTGTGGCCACGAGATGATGAATCCGTGTCATCCCGAGCGGTGCGAGGGAGCTGGGAGGGCGGGGCGCGCTGAACGTGCTTCCCGGCGCGATACCCCGCCCAGCTTCCTCGCTACGCTCGGGATGACATCAAATTACAATCCACCAGTGCCGGTCCTGCGCTGGGTCACGTCGCCGGAGCCTCTCCCACGGTTGACGGCCATCATCGCGCTGACGCTCTATCTCTTCGTGGTTGCCTTCGTGGCCGCACATCACGAGCCGTGGCGCGATGAGGCGGATCCCTGGCTCGCGGCGCGCGACGCGAGTGCCTCCGAGCTGCTCCAGCTCTTTCGGCACGGCGGCACCCCGGGACTCTGGTACTTCCTGCTCATCCCTCTGGCTCGCAGCGGCGCGCCCTACGGGAGTCAGCACGTGCTGCACATCGGAGTGGCCGCTGCGTCGGCGGCCCTCGTGCTGTTCGCGTCGCCGTTTCCGCGCTTCGCCCGCCTGCTGATTCCCTTCACCTACTTTTTCTCGTACGAATACGCGGTGATTGCGCGAACGTACGCTCTATCGGCGGTGCTGCTCTTCGCGGTCGCCGCGCTTTACCGTCAACGCGATGTGCGGCCGATCGCATACGCCGTCTGCGTGGCGTTGCTGGCGAACACCAACGTTCACAGCCTGTGCATCGCCGCGCTGATCGGAGTGGCCTACCTGCTCGATTCACGCCGCTCAGTGCCCGCGATAGCCATCATGCTCGCCGGGGGCGCCGCGTCGCTCTTTCAGATCTGGCCCGCCCCGGACGCCATGGTTCACGGCGTGGTGAGCAATTTCCATCCCGAAGCGCCTTTGCTCGCTCTGCGCAGCGCGTTCTTTCCTCACGTGCCGATTCTGCAGAGCCTCGCGACGATCGTCGGGGCTGCGATCGTAGTCGCTGCGACAGTCGCGGTCTCTCGCTCCCGCGGCACGATCCTGATTCTGTGGGGCTCGTACGCGGTGCTGACTTTCATCTTCATTCTCAAATGGGTGGGCGGAGTTCGTCACCTCGGCTTCGTACTTCTCCTCTTATTGTTCGCTCTATGGATCGCCGAGGGGCAGCCGACGCGCGCGCGTGTGGCGTGCTGGTCGCTGCTGAGCATCTCGATGGTCGCTTCGCTCGTCATGGCCATGATCTTCTGGCGCCTCGATACGCTGTACGCGTTTTCCGGAGCGCAGGAGACGGCACGGTGGATTCGCGATCATGGCATGGCGAGTGGCACGATCGCCGGGCATAGCGAGACGACCGCCTCAGCCCTGGCGCCTTACTTTCGTCAGCCGTTCTGGTATCCGGGGATCGAATCGTTCGGAACGTTCAGCAAATGGGATGCGGCTTTTTCGCGCGGGCTCGATGTCAGTTATCCGGAAGCCGTGCATCGCGTGGAGCGACGCTTCCCCGACCGCTCCCGCGTGCTTCTGCTCCTGAATGTCGAAATGCCCTCGCCGGAGATGCACGGATGGCGGCTGCTGTATCACAATCAGCGACCGCAATTCGCGAACTTTGACGAGATGTACTGGGTGTACGGATCCTTGCGATGAAACTTCTGGTCCTGAGCGAGCACGACGTCGAACGCATGCTGACGTTTCCGGAGTGCATCGCCGTGATGGAGGACGCGCTTTCGGCGCTGGCCCGCGGCGAAGTTCATCAGCCGCTGCGCAGCATCGTGCGCGCGGCGGACGCGCCCGGATTTCTCGGCTTGATGCCTGCGTACCGCGGCGGTGCGCGTCCGGCCTGGGGACTGAAAGAGATCTGCCTCTTTCCCGGAAATCCGGCGCGCGGACTCGACACCCACCTCGGCGCAGTGATCCTGCACAGCGGCGAGACCGGCGAGCCGCTGGCCATCATGAACGCCTCGGCCATCACCGCCATCCGCACCGCCGCGGTCTCCGCCCTGGCCACGAAGCTGCTGGCGCGCGAAGACGCGTCGACGCTGGCCATCATCGGGGCGGGTGTGCAGGGACGCAGTCACATGAAAGCGATTCCCGTTGTCCGCGAGATCCGCGAAATCCGCATCTGCAGTCGGACTCGCGCGCACGCCGACGCGCTGGCGCGGCAGGCGTCGAATGCGCGCGGTGTGGATTCTGTCCATGAGGCTGTCCGCGGCGCAGACATCATCATCACCGCCACCAGCTCGAAGGAGCCGATCCTCCGGCGTGAATGGATCGGGGCGGGGATCCACATCAACGCTGTGGGATCGAGCGTCGCCTCATCGCGCGAGCTGGACTCGATGACCATGGCTGCCGCGTCGTTGTTTGTCGACCGGCGCGAATCGACGGTCAACGAGTCGGGCGACTACCTGATGGCCGTGCGTGATGGCGCGATCACCGAGGATGCCATTCGCGCGGAGATCGGGGACATCCTGATCGGCCGGGCGCGCGGTCGCAGCGCAGAGGACGAGATCACTCTGTTCAAGTCTTTGGGAATCGCGATCGAGGATCTTGCCTCGGCCCAGTTTCTCTATGACAAGGCTCGAGCGACCGGCGCGGGATCCTGGGTCGACTTCTGATGGAGTCGCGCAAGCGCCGGCTGATTATCCTCGGTCTCCTTCTCGCTCCGCTGATCACTCTCCACGTTCTGCATTCTCCGCGGCGAGGGCCATTCCCTCCCGATCCGAGCTACTACATGCAGGTGGCGCGGCATCTGGCCGATGGCCAGGGGCTCCAATCGAGCGTGTCGCTCTATCACGAAGGACTCGCGCCTCTCCCGCAGCCGTACGACCTCTATCCACTTTGGCCGCTTGTCCTCGGCGGCATGGCTCGCGTGATCGGACTGTTCGCGGCGGCGAATGTCCTCCCGCAGCTCTTCTTCGTCCTCGATCTCGTCTTGTTTTATTTTCTGGCCAATCGGTTGGCCGGCGACCGCGGAGTCTTTCGCTATCGCGACGAAGAGGTCGATGTCGGTCATCTCGTGGTCCTTCTCATCGGATTCAACTTCATCTTTTTCGAGGCGACGCTCTATCCGTATACCGAAGGGCTCGCCTTTGCCCTGGCGATCGGATCGTTTCTTCTGCTCGACGCGGATCGGCCGGCGCTGAGCGGCGTGCTCGCCGCGCTCAGCGCACTGACGCGATATCAGATGGTGTTGGTGCCGGCGGCCACGGTCGGTGTGCTCATCGTTGGCTTCGGAGTGCGGTGGCTGGAAGGCGGCGGCAAGCCGCCGCACTCCGAAGGCGCTCACGCGCCCCTTAGCCGGCTTGCGGCCTACCTCGGATCGGGTGCGGTAGTTGGATTGATCTGGTTCCTCTACCTGCGCTCCATTCATCTGCAGCGCGTCGATGTCGGCATGTATCAGGAGTGGGTTGGAAGTGGTGTGCTTCACGTCCTGAAGGGGTTGGCCATCGCGTTCAATCCGGCGAGCGAGTTTTCGTACTTTCATTCTTTCGGTCCGGTAGTGATCGTCGTGCTGTTGGCCATCCCGCTTTTGCGGCGGCAAGCGATCCTCCTGTGGTCGCTGATGGCTACGGGAGTGGCTTCGACCGTCGTGCTGGCCCGATTCGAATCGCAGCGATTCCCCACCTGGGTATTCGGCAGCCGGCACTCGCTCCTCTTTCTCTTCGTCATCATCCCGGCCGTCGTGATCACAATGGTCCACGGTCCGCGGGCGATCCGAATCGTGGCGCTGCTGCTCATCGCGGGGTCCGTCGCCCAGGGAGCGGCCGCCGTGTTTCGATATCCGCTCTCCGACGGGGAAGGCCTCACGCCGGCCGAGAGTGCGCTGGTGCGATGGCTCGGCCAGCGGCATCCGCACGCGGCGGTTCTGACCACGAACCCCCAGGCTCTGTCGGTCTACAGCAGCAACGGGTTTCACTGGACGGAATGCGCAGTCGATCCGGCGAAGACGCGTCTGATGCTGCGGCGCTTGCCGATCGACTACGTGATCGTCTACGACCACGAGCGGAGTTGTCCGTTTGTCCGCGGTCTGAGCGATGTTCTCCAGGTCGAGGCGACGTTCGGAGAACGCGGACGCCGCGTCTATTTGATGCGTGTCATTCGGACGATGACCAGGACGGGAGCGCCATCCACGCGCCAGACGGCGACGGGCGGAAATCGCGACATGCTCTCGATGACCAGGGGGTTCGACCAGTCGCGCCGCAGAACGAACATCACATAGACCTGATGCTCTTCGCTGAGCTGATGGAGCGCCGCGAGCGCCCGCGGGTCGATGCGCGGGCTCCACGCGTTCGTGATGTGTACCAGGCGGATGTCAGGCCGCAATCGATACGGAGCGACGATGCGCACCGCGTGTTCGGCGATCGGCACCGCCAGGAACGCATCGCGCGGCGCGTGCTCGTTGAGCCAGCGAAGTCCGAGTCGATAGCTGGCCGCCCAGTAGTCTCCCGCCTGCGGGATCTGCCGCGACATCGCGCCGTTCAATCCGCCGGCGAGCACGTTCCAGTACGCCGTTTCGAATGGGTGAACGGGAACCAGCGAAACGAGCATCGCGGCGATGACAAGGACCGCCGCCAACCACGATGCTCGTGGAGCGGCGGGCTTAAGCCCGCCGGCGGCCTGAAGGCCGCCGCTCCACGCGCCGATCCCCGCTCCAGCCACCACGGCCATCGGCGGGAAGAGCTCGAGAAAGTGACGCACGCCGTCGAAATTGATCGCCGTTGGAAGGATCAGCCGGGCGCAGACGACGCCGATCCAGCAAAGCAGCAGTAGCGATTGCGGGCTGCGTATCTTGCGAGCGATCGGCACGAGCCCGGCGAGAAAGCTGAGAAGGAACGGCAGTGGCGTCGTCAGCAGAATCATGGAGAACGGACCGGCCAGATTTTCCGGGCGCGTTCCGCTCTTCCGGGCCAGCAGGTAGATGAGATTGGAGCGCAGAGTGATCGACGGTGCCTGCCAGAGGTACGGCCACGAAGCGAAGAACACGGCGAATCCGATGACGCCCCATGCCACGAGCGCGAGGACAAGCGTTCGTGGTCTCCACGACGGGCGGCGGAGCAGCACATAGAGAATGATGATCGGCGGCAGAAACAGCGCGTTGGCCTTCGTGCCGAGGGCAAATCCGAAGATCACGCCGCTGAAGAGAAGGAGCGGCAGGCTGCGCCGCTCCGCCGCGAAGTAGAAGAGGATGATCGTCGTGGAGAAGAAGACCATCTCCGAGAAATCCTTCACGTTGGCCATCGCGTCGCCGACGATGCGCGGCGAAAGAAACAGAAGCAGCGTTGCGGTGACCGCCGCGATCGCTCCCCACTCCTTCTCCACGAAGCGATAGAAGAGGATGAGGAACGCGGCGCCGATGAGCAGATTGAATGCGTGATAGCCGTCGAACGGATCGAGCAGCGGCGAGAGAAGCCGCGACGTCGCCGTGGCCAGCACGCTGGCCACCGGATAGTGCTCCCACGGGCGGAAGCGAAACGGCGAGCTGGAGAGATCGGGCCGGAAATCCGGTGGGTACGGGTTCGCTCCGAAACTCAGATACTTCGAGTCGAACGTGGTGAAGAACGACAAGTAGCGCTGGCCGAAAAAGAGATCGCCCAGGGCCTCGTCCCACGTCACGTTGTATTGATGGAGCGAGAGAAAGCCGGCGATGAGAAGAATCGCCGCCAACAGTGTGGGGCCGGCTTTAGCCGGCCATGACCGGCTGAAGCCGGTCCGCACACTCATTCGCGGCTCCGCAGCGACTCGCGGATTGAAGTCAGCCCGGCGAAGGCGATGAGCATGGTGACATGGCTGGAGATCCGCTCCCACGATCCGTTGACATGGCCGCGGACGTCATACGGCGTCATCGCATATGCGCCGAGGTAGAAGCAGAGTTGTATGGCGACGACGGTGAGCAGGAAGCGCTCGCGGCGCAGATTGGCCGCCGGCGCCAGGGCGATCGCCACCAGTGCCGCGATCCAGACGATCGGCTGATACACCGGCACGTTGGCGAATGCCGACGGGAACATGGCCACATTGTGCGCGATGCGCGGCAGCAGCGGACCGACGAAGACGTCGGTCGGCAGATGCATCGACGCCCGGGCCACCAGCCATCCGCCGATGACGGCCGCGGCGGGCCAGAGTTTTCGAATCAGATTCGGAGCAGCGACGCAGACGGCGACGAAGAAGGCGATCCCTTCGTTTTTCGTCATCGCCGCGAGCGAGAGGAGGGCGACAGCGACGCCGAGTGAAACGGTGTGACCACGCAGAGCTCGCCGGATGAGCAGAGCTGCGGAGGCGGCAAACGCCACCAGCGGCCCGTCGGCGAATCCGAACCACGGCAGAAGCGCGCTGCCGCTGAGGGCGAGCGTTCCGAGTGCTGATTCGGTCGGGGTCAGCTCGTCGCGCAGACATCGATAGGCAACCACGAGCAGCGCGCCGCCGAGCGCGGCGTCGATCCACGCGAAGAGACGCGGATCGAAGGACGAAGTGAGCACGGCAGGCACATCGAACAGAAGCGGAACGAGCACCGGATAGTCGGGATGGCTGAAATCGTTCGGCAGCGTCCGCAGAAAGCTCCACGGGATGCCGTGCTCGACGAAGAAGAGGCGTGCCTTGTAGCCCCAGATGAAGAAGTAGTCGCGGCGCGTGATCAACCAGTCGGTCCAGTCCCACAGGCCGGGCCGCATCCCGGCGATGGCGTGGGCGAGGACGAGGATCGCGGTCAGGCAGTTGATGAGTGTAGCGGCGGGCTTTAGCCCGCCGACACCGGCGGCCTTAAGGCCGCCGCTCCACCGCCAAGCGATGACGGCGACAACGGCCAACCCCGTTCCCAGCGTCCACGCGTTCCACGGAATGCGAAGAAGATCGAGGAGCAGCAGCACCGCGGCGGCGGCGCCTGCGCCGAGGAGTGTGATCAGTGCGGCACGGAACATCATCGTTGTACCAGCGTTCCGCCGCAGCCGGTCCAGATCACGCGCCCACTGCTCGGCGGCCGGTGCCACGTCGCGATGAACGGAGCGTCACCGCTGGTCACGATTTGTCGGCCGGGCAAGACGTATCGGAGCCGGTGATTGACGAGGCCGCCGTCGGAATCATCCGAAGGGACGAGGAAAAGGATGGCCGCCCGCTGCGGCGTCCGCTCGAAAACCCCCTCGGCGAAGCATCGGAGCTCACTCCTCTCGCTGCGCAGCCGTTCGGCGATGGTCGGGAAGTGCGAGCCGCCCCTCCAAAAGGGGGCCAGAACGGGCCGGACACCACCCCAGAGCAGCGCCAAAAAGCAGGCGACGGCGAGCAGTCGACGCGTCCACATCATCGCTAGTCTAATGACCGGAATTTTCATTCAGGACAGTCAGTTAGCTGCCGTTGTTCAGGTGTTGACAAACCCGAATACCGCGTTTAAAGTGCGCGGGTTTCCCTCGCCGGGCGTTACGTTTTTCAATGTTCGTGTCTTCAGAAGGATAGGAATGCCGACAATCAATCAACTGGTCAGCAGGGGTCGGGCGAAGGTTGCATACAAGACCAAGTCGCCTGCGCTGCAGTCGAGCCCGCAGAAGCGCGGCGTCT
>Ga0070708_100002430_pt1 | contig 14445 bp, 18 predicted proteins | sample KBSK5503metaG_FD_65469 | JGI IMG/M metagenome (GOLD analysis project Ga0070708, IMG submission 65469) | Corn, switchgrass and miscanthus rhizosphere microbial communities from Kellogg Biological Station, Michigan, USA - KBS K5-50-3 metaG | ecosystem: Host-associated > Plants > Roots >...
GTGAACACGCTTGGTTACCGTCGCATCATGTTCGCCGTTGACGACATCAAGGACGTCCTTGCCCGCCTGCAGGCCCACGGCGCCGAACTCGTCGGCGAGGTGGTGCAGTACGAGGACAGCTATCTGCTCTGCTACGTCCGCGGCCCCGAAGGCATCATCGTCGCGCTGGCCGAGGAGCTCGGCTGAATCCCCTGGTCTGATGCATCAAACCTTTGTAAGACCTCCTTCCAGAATCCGCCAGAAAGAAGCGGCGTGGTTTGTCTGAAATGTCGGACGGGTAAAAAACGGCTTAACCGTTCCTTTGCGGAGGCGCGACGCGATGCGCTCGCAGGATGCTCTGTCGAGATGGAGCCATGAACCCGGGTTCAGTTCGGCGCGGGATCCTCCGTCCCCTTCGGATCAACACGGTCCATCTCTAGAAAGGGGAGCCATGAAGAAGTTCTTGATCTTGTTCGCCATCGTCTTGGTGTTGGTCTTCGGGCTGTCGCTTGCTTTCGCGGCACCGCCGGGCAGCCCACCCGGACCGTTCTGTCCGAACAACGGCGGCCAAAGCAACGGCGTTTGCGCAAAGCTTGGGCCATGTAAAGGCGCCGCGATCGATACCGCAACCATCCTTGGCTCGAGCTCACCATTAAGGGTCTGCGTATTCCTCTAGCAAGATCCCTCGCGTGGGGACGGGACTAGCGGATGTCGTCCCGTCCCCAACGTTGCCGTGTATCGCCTAGAAAGATCGCGCATCGAAAACGTCCTTGAGTGCGGGCACGATCTCGCGCAACAACTCGTCGGGATACAGAGGATCGGGATGTAAGCGGTCCCGCTCCTTTGCTTCTTCCTTTCGCGGGGCAAGAGGGACCGCCGCGCGCAGCCGCGAAACACCTGGACGCGTGACCGAAGGCCGTCGTCTATGGCCGCCCACGGCACTCAGTGGAGCAGGACCTGGCCCAAATGTGTCGAATTGGAGGCCAAGTGAACTTTGGACCCGTCGAACGGGGCGAGCGGCTCGCCGGGAGAGCCTCGGCAAGGAGGTGGGGAGAGTTCCTGCGCGGCCGATGAAGGCCGCTCATGTCAGGGCAGCCCGGCCTGCTCGAAACGGGACAGATGATCGCGGCGACGCGGCCGCGTGAAACCTAGGGGGTAGTGATGAAGAAACTCCTCGTAGCACTGACACTCGTGACGCTCAGTCTCGGCGTCAGCGCTGGATTTGCGGGGCCGCCACCCGCGAACCCGCCATGTGAAAAAGGCAAGGCGGGTACCGCGAATCCGAACTGCGACAACAACACCAGCAAGGCCTGCGACCACGGCAAGGCGGCCGACCACAACAAGCACTGCCCGCCCCCGTCGTCCGGTGGCACGACGTGTTCGACCGGCGGCCTCGCCGGTGGCGCGACCCAAGCCAACTCAGATAAGAACGAGGATGGGGCGGTGTCGGGTCCGATCCATAACCAGCTCGAACCCGCGGTCGACGGACTCGCACCCGTCGTTCACGAGGTGAACTGCGACATCGTTGTGTCTCTCGGGCTATAGCCCGGCGTTGAACGAAGTGAGAGGTCCCCAAGGGGACCTCTCACTTCATCGGCCGAGTTAATGCTCAAGCGCAAGGGAGAAGGCCTGCAACCTCTTTGGAACTGAGCACGTGATGTACGGCGTCGGTGACCCGCCTCGCGAAGGCAGCGTCACGCTTTTCACGAGTGACGATGGCATCACTCATCGCAACCGCGGAGGCCGTCGTCTTCGCGATGATCATGTCCCCTCCTGCCGTAAGGAACCTTAGAGCGCGCTCGCCGGCGGGGATGTCCTTCACGGCGACCGTCGCTCCCAGGTCGTCGGAGATGACGACGCCCCGGAAATGCAACTGGTTTCGAAGGACTTGCTGAATAACGATCGGCGAGAAAACGGCGAGATCATTGGGATCGATCCGTGTGTACTTCGCGAGCGCCACCATGACGAACGGCACTCCCCCGTCGATCGCTTGCATAAAAGGAAATAGATCAGACGTGGCGACCGTGGTTTCGCTATCGACGACGCCGCTCACATCGTCTGTGTTCCCTTGCACGCGTCCGAGTCCGGGAAAGTGCTTGGCGCTCGTGATGATCCCCGCGCGCGCCATGCCGTGGACAAAGGCAAGAGCGTGATCCGCAACGGTTTGACCATCTGAGCCGAACTCTCGGTGCAAGGCGCCTATGGGTTGGTTCTCGGCTTCGGTGCCGATCGGAACAACGTCGAACACGGGCGCGAAATCGAAGTTCACACCCGCAGATGCGAGCTCGCTTCCCCACCGTTGGGCGTCTGCTTGCAACGCGGCCGGATCGATCTTCCCCTGCAGATCCGCTGCCGGAATGGGAGAGAACCCTGGTCCGGTGAGCGACTGGATCTCGCCGCCCTCTTGATTGGCAGCGACGAAGAATCTGACTCGGCCCGTCGATGCCGCAAGGGTTTGGATCGAACGCGAGATCGTTCGGATCCCTGCCGTTCCAAGCCGACTCTTCTCGGTGAACCACACAGACCCGAAAAGGTCTTGTCGGATGGCCGCCACTTCGTTTGGGCCAAGTCGATCGTTCGCGAGACCGAGCATGAACAGCTGTCCCACTCGTTGCCGAACGCTTAAACCCGCAAACACTCTCTCGACGCAAGAGGGGGGATCCTTCTTTGCTGCTGCGAGGGTTGCTTGGGGCGACGCCGACGGCCGAGGGTCAGACACGGGAGCTGTCTTTTGGGCGACCTGATTGCATCCCGCCAAGAAGAACAGAATCGCGACTATGCCCGACGCGCGGCGCATACCTGGCCCCCTGTAAGCACTGCCGGTCGTGATCAGAACCCGGCAACACCCAGGTCGGGTATGGCCGAACGGACTGTTTTCAAGCGCCGCCACGTGTCCGGCAGTGAGGGCACTCAACATGAAGAGGACGCTTTGCAACCATGAAAGGTTCCGAGCAGCTGGCAGGCCCCGGTGGACAGGGCCTCGGATCACTTCGTGATCTTCAACACTCCGGTCAGCCCGAACGCCCAGTGATTGTTGATGTTGCAGAAGTAATGGATCGTGCTTCCGGCGTAATTCAGCGGGATGAAGAAGGAAATCACCTGCGGCTTCGACGAGCGCGCCGCCGCGTAGCCGATCTGTCTCCCCCCGTTCTGCGTCCCGTTGTCGATCCGAACCTCGTGCCCCGGGCAATTAGCTGGTCCGAAGTTGAATGCGTCACACCCTGCCGTTCCGTTGTCCTCGTACGTCCATCGCACGATCGAGCCGGCCTTTACAGTTATGGCTGCTCCGGAGTTGTCGAAGAGCGAGCCGCCCAGCGGCGATCGTAGGTACGCGCTGTCGGTGGGACTGCAGGGCGCAGCCTTGCAGTAGCGGAAACTGTTGATCACAAGGTTGACCACCGGCGGGCGCCGTATCGAGGCTCGAGCGGGTGCGAAGACGATCAGCGGCATCGAAGCCGCGAGCACGAACGCAATCCCCCGAAGGCGCATCTCTATCGTCTACGTTCGGGGGGATCAGATGGATTCCTCCCGGCGGAGAGTTTCCGGGAAAACGTCTTCGCTACCATGCCCTCCGTGGATATCGCCGAAGGAGGCCAATGATGATCGATCCCCGCCAAGAGGCGCTCTCGTGCCCGGCATGTCGCGCTATCGACAAGGTCGACGGCGTGGAAGACGGAGTTCTCCACCCGGTCGCGGCGTCCCGCGTGAAGAACGAAAATCGCATCGTTCGCGGACTCCGGGACGCCCAAGACAGGCTCGCAGACACGATCACCGGTTTCGCGGGCTCGATGAACTTCGTCTACATCCACGCGGGATGGTTCGCGTTCTGGCTGTTCCTGAACCTCGGAGCGCTCGGGAGCGCGATCATCTTCGACGCGTACCCGTTCGGCCTGCTGACCATGATCGTGAGCCTGGAAGCTATCTTCCTGGCCACGTTCGTGATGATCACGCAGAACCGTCAGGCTGCTCGAGCGGATATCCGTAGCGAGATCGACTTCGAGAACAATCTGCGTTCGGAGCTCTGGGCAGTGCATATCGGTAACGCGCTTGACATCGACTCCGAGCACGTGGAACGCATGATCCAGACCATCCTCGAGGGATACCGTCGCGAAGGTTCTGCACTTTCACAGAAGAAGGCCAGTTGAGGCGGTTCGGGTCGCTTCGGCGAGCAACGCGGCGCGGCGGGTCGTTTTCCGTGGCCGCCAGGCGGCCACGGCGATGGTGATCAGTAGCAACACCTCGACGACCGGAAGGATGCTGAACGCCGTCATCGGAAGGATCAGGCCCATGAAGGTTCGATGCGCCGGATAATGCGACGGATATGCCATGAAAAGCAGCGCGGAGGACGCGAGCATCAACCAGGTCGTTCGGGAGCGCCAGCGCAACGCGAGCAATGCGATCAGCGGCGCCGCGTACCACGGCAACACGTACGGCGACGCGAGCAGGTAGACAGCCAGCGCCGAGGCGACGACCGGAACGGGCCCGGAGCCTCGCGCCCTACCACCGGCAACGATCAACGAGATCACCACGACGACGATCAGCCCAAGTACGGGTACCAGATGCGCCGTGTAATCGGCAGCGCGCGCGGGCGCCCACCCGTTTCGAATGAGCGCATCGCTGATCCAGCGCGCGACCGGATACCAAACGGAGTGATGGCTCACGAGCAAGCTCGCTTGATGCAACGGCTTCAAAGCGTGCGTCCCCCCGGCCGCGATGTATCCGGCTACCACAAGGCCTACCGTCGTGAAGCCGGCCGTCAGGGCCTTACGCTTGTCTTCTCGGAGCAGCCACGCGATCAGGACCACGGCGGGCAGCAGCACGTTGACCTTGATGAGTGCAGCGATCCCGAGCAGCACTCCGGCGAGGAGCGGCCGCTCGCGTGCGATCAGAACGGCGGCGAGCAGCCCCGTCGCAACCAGCCCATCTGGGTGCGCCCCGTTGACGACGCCGACGAGCATCACCGGGTTGAGCCCAACACATGCTGCTGCCGCCCAACTCCCCGTCGCGCGCAGCACGAGCCACGCAGCCGCCAGCACCGCCAGAGCCTCGAGGGTCTGGAAGAACATCCGGCCGCAGATCGGCGACGATCCGCACACGCTCATGCCGGCTGCAGACACGCCTGTGAAGACCGGCCCGTAGACGGAGCTGGTGTTCCTGAACGAGTCTTGCACGCGCTGCAAGGCGGGGTCGTTGGGATATTCCGACGGAACGTGCGTGTATGGACTCGCATGATGCTGGGCCACGATCCGCCCATACATGATGTACGCGTAAACATCCTTCGACGAACGCACCGGCACGGCGATCGCGACGATCATCAATCCGACGCAGGCGCAGATCAGGGCGCGCGCGCTGATCTGGCGGTGCGCCAGCGACCAAACCAGGGTGCCGTACGCGGCGAACGTACCGGCAACCAACACGATGAAGAGGAGCGGCGGCGCGCCCCGGCCGACCAGGATGAGCGTCGCCGTTCCAGTGCACGCGACACCCAGCAACGCGCGCTGCGTGGTCCGCGGTTCAAGGGAAGCAGGCATCGTCGCAAAGCATAGGTGTGCACGACGGAGATGCGCTTTAGCGATATGAGGAAGCGCGTTGCGACCGCGATCCGGCCTGGTCGCGGAGAGGAAGTGTGCGCGGCGTGCTCATCGGCTTCGCATAACGAGTTTCGATCTGCGCGCGGGTTGCCTCGATGCGGGCACGGCGTTGCGCGCGCTTACGCGCGAGCTTCCGTCGCTTGATCTGTACGACGCGTGCTCCGTACGCAAGGACGAGCGTCGCGATGATCCACGGGAATATCGAGTGACCACCGACGTGCTGCACCGGATCGACCTCTGTCCTTTTCGCAAAGGCGGAAGGCCCGACCGCTTCGACCGGCGCCACTTCGACGGGGAGAGGATCCGGCGCCCATGTCCCGATCGTCGACGTTGCGAACCCCGCGTCCATCAGATGGGCAGCCGCCTCGTACACGTGCGACGCGTTCAGGACGACCACGATCAGCGTCTTCCCCTTATGCGTCGCGGCAGCCGCGAGACAGTTACCTGCCACCGATGTGTAACCGTTCTTCACGCCGACCGCACCGGGATACACGTTAACGAACCGATCGAGGTTCCCGAGCTTCGCCGTTGTTCCGTCGGGCCACGGCATGGAGTAGTTCTTCGTCACCGCGACGTGCGCGAGCCAGGGGATCTTCAGGAAAGCCGACGCGATCAAGGCCAAGTCGCGCGCGCTCGCATGCTGGCCGGGGGCGTCGAGGCCGCTCGGATCGACGATCTTCGTGTGCGTTGCTCCGAGTTGCGCCGCGCGCGCGTTGGCCATGCGTGCGAACGCGGGGAGAGAGCCGGCCACCCGTTGGGCGAGCGCGATCGCCGCTCCATTCGACGATTCCATGAGCATGCCGTGTATAGCTTGATCTACTGTGAACGTTGCGCCTTGTCGCCACGCGAGCTGGTCGTCGCGCGCATGACCGGCCGCCGGCGAGATCGTCACCGTGTCGTCAGGGTGCAGCCGCTCGGCAACGAGGATCGCCGTGACCATCTTCAGGAGGCTCGCTGCCGGATACGGCGTGTCCGGGCGCTTCCCATAAAGGAGTTGCCCATCCGTCGGATCCATGATCGCGACGCCGCTCGCCGGGAAGGACGTCAGTACCCGGTCGGCACGGATGTGAAGCGCGTCGGGTGCGGCCGCGGTCGCGGGGACGGCAGTCGCGAGGACGACGACTGCGGCGGCGGCTGCACACCATGATCGGCCCGGCATGGGGAAACCTTAAGAGACGTTTGTGCATGTTCCGGGGAGGCAGGAAGCCTTGGAACCGCGCGCGCGCTGCCGACGTCCAAGAGCCGACCACGAGGAGGATCCATGAGAGGCCGGGCAGCGTGTATCGCAGCCGTCGTGACGACCCTGGTGCTGACCGCCGCGCCGGCGATGGCGCTTGAGACGAAGCCGACGACTCCCCCGACCCCGGTGGAAGCTCCTCCACCCTCCCCCTACATCGAGTCGGTTCGCTACGCCGGCGGCAACGGCGACGTCACACCGGATCCGGGCGAGCGGCTGAAGGTTTTCTTCTCGCTTCGGAACACAACGGATCAAACCATGCGCGACGTGACGGGCACGCTCGTGATCAAGGAGTCCGCCGTTACCGTGGTCGACGGGACCGCGTCGTGGCCCGACATCGGGCCGGGCACGCTCCAAGAGAGCACCACGCCGTTCGTGATCCAGATCTCCGACACGGCCAAGCGGGCCGAGCGGTGCGTCGGAGGCCCGATCGTGCTGCCGGCCCCTGGTTCGGACGTGATCGCTTCGGACGGCGGCACGGTCTCGTCCGATGGGAGCACGGGATCCTCCGGCTCGGGCTCGGCCGGCGCGCCGACGTCGGTCCCGGGATCGGAACCCAGCTCGGCCACAACCTCCTCCCGCACCGTCGAGCCCAACGGCACCGTCACGCCCGAACCGGCGATCGTCGAGCCGGCGCCGGACGTATCAGCGCCGGTCCCGTTCGACGCGGTCGTGACCCTTCGCACCTCGAGCGGTTCGTTCGATACCGACTTCGTCAGCGGCCTCGCGTGTCCGCTGGCCTTGGGAGGCACCGGAACGAAGACCGGCGCATCCGAAGTCACGCCGGTGGCCGATCTCGCGGCCTCCGCGAGGAACGCGACCCCCAACAGCGCGCCGTACGTGATCGGCGTCCTCATCGTCGCAGCCGGCGCTCTTTTCGCGCGCTATCGCTTCACTCTTTGATCGAGATCGCGTAAACGCACTCGGGTGTCCATCGCAACTCGTCGCGAGACAACGGCGCGATGTCGTTTTTCAGATCGGCGATGACACGCGCGCGCACCTGATCGGGAACGGCTGCGAGCCGCCGGCCGTACGGACCCATCGTCGTCGCCCAGCCGATGAAGCCGCGCGCAGTCCACTGGTACGTCGAGCGGGCCAGCCACGCGTTCTCGATGACGAGACCCGCCGTGCGCGCGTGACGCGTGAGCTTCGACGGCTCGTCGACCCGGCTGTGCCACATCTTCAGCGGGGGGTCTCCCGCCGGGATGCGGTGGCGCGCGAAAAGCTCGGTGAGCACCTCGTAGGCCCCGCCCACCTCCGCGTGGTCGGTGCCCCACGTTGCAGTTGCGAAGAAGCCTCCAGCGCGCAGCACGCGCGCAACCTCCTTGAACGCCGCGCCCGTTCCGGAGATGTGCTGGAGCACGAAGGTGCTGAACGCACCGTCGAGCGTCTCATCGGCAAACGGAAGGTGCTCCATATCACCTGCGACCGAGAGAACTTCGCGCGGTGCGTGGCGCAGCATCCGTTCGGTCACGTCGAGCCCGATCACGGTGCGCGCGCGCGCAGCCAGCCGCGCGCCGATCGCTCCTACTCCCGCCCCGAGGTCGGCGATGCGGTCCTCCACCTCGACCGGCATCGCACGGATCAGCGGACGCGATAGCGCGATCATCGCCGGCGCCCAGAATCTCCGGTACGAGCGCGCAACATTGCCATAGCGTGCGGCGACCGCGCGCGACGTTTTGCTCATGCGCCCGGCGGCCTCGGAGGCTCCGGGCGGTCTCCCGATGCGAAGCGCCTGAGGCCGGCAGCCATCTCGGGATCCATCAACGTCGCGCGCCCGATCTCCGCTTCGATCTTCAACCCGTCGGCGAGCGTGGACCCGAACGTCGAGAGCGATGCGGCGCGGTCGGCACGGATGCTCGCCTGCGGATAGCCTGCGATCCTCTCGGCGAGGTTGAGCGCGCGTGGCAACGCCTCGCCGGCCGGCACGATCTCTTGCACGAAGCCCATCACCAGGGCGCGCTGTGCGTTGATGCGCGCGCCGGTTTCGATCAGATAGAGCGCGTTCGCCTGGCCGACGATCCTCGGCAAGCGTTGCGTACCTCCGTCTACGAGCGGCACACCCCAGCGACGATTCAGAACGCCGAACTCCGCGTTCGCCGCCGCGACGCGGAAGTCGCACCACGCTGCGAGCTCCATGCCCCCTGCGAAGCAGTAGCCATTCACCGCGCCGATCGTGGGCTTCCCCGGATCAAGGGCCGCGAACCCCATCGGCCCCGCCCGGTCGGTATATCGATGTCCGAGCAGCGTCTCCCCGTGCTCGAGGTCTGCTCCGGAGCAGAAGGACAGTGCCCCGGCACCCGTCACGATCAGCGCGCGCGCCGAGTCGTCGGCCGCGAACGCTTCGATGGCGGTGCCGATCGCTTCAGCGGTCTCGCCGTCCACGGCGTTGTGCACCTCCGGCCGGTTCAACGTGAGCACCGTGACCGCGTCCTGCGTCGTAACGAGGACCTTGTCGGTCATGCGATCTGTGCGCGCGCGAGGAAGTCGCGAACAAGCGAAACGAGTCCGCGAACCTCATCAGCACGAGGGAGCGAGTCGAACGGAGGCGCCGCGACCGCGCCGGGGATCAGCGATGCGACCTTGAGCCCCGCTTCGGTGGGATGGATCACGTCGTTCCCTGGGATCACCAGAACGGGACAGAGGATCATGTCGCTCGACAACCCGCCGTCGAGCGGCCCCGTCGGCGGAACACCTTCAAGTGCGGCTGCGATCGAGAGCGGATCGTGCTGCGTCCAGTCGCGTCGCAAGTCTTCGAGGCGCGATGGGTTCGCTGCAAGCTCTTCGCGCGCGAGGGGGATCGTCAAGAGGAACTCGATCGCGCCCTCGATACCGCCCGAGCGGATCGCATGCGCACCGCCGGCGAAGAGCATCTGCAACCAGGCCGGGGCCTTCCCGTCCTCGCCCATCGCACCGGGACGCGCCATCACCAGCGCCCGGGCTCGCTCGGGCGCGAGGCACGCGACGCGCGCGAGTGAGGCCGCGCCCATCGACGCCCCCGTCAGGATCGCCGAGGACCAGCCGACGTGATCGAGCATCCCGATCACATCTTCGGCGAGCTTCAGGTAGCTGAACTCGTGCGCATCGTGAACCGGGGAGGATCGTCCGTGTCCGCGAGCGTCGTAGGACAGAACAGTGAAACTCTCTGCGAATGCGTCGATGACGTCGCGGTCACCGTCCCGAGAACTAGCCAAACCATGACACCAGACGAGCGGCGGGCCGTCACCGTAGACCTCGTAGGCGATCTCGATTTCACCCAGGCGCGCGCGCTGCTCCATAGCCGGAGGGTATCAGCACCCCCCAAGAAGGTGGCCGGACGCTCAAGGCCGAAGTCTTGCGCTCCGACTGTTCGGTAGGAGGACAGATGCAGCCGACACCTATGAGCGCAACGGTGATCGCGTTCGGCCCGAAGAGACGGGCCGCGCGGGCCGAGGGCCGACGTCGCGCCGCAGCGCGCGCGATCGTGTCGGTGTGGCTCGGAGTGGGCGTTCTGGCGATGGTCCTTTTGGTGGGAGAGGCCGCGATCTTGCTGCTCCGGCACGGTGTTGCGGGCCTGGCCATCGGCCTCGGCGTCGTAACGGTGGCCGGGTGGCCCCTGGCGGGGCGCCTGATCAGGGCCGACGCAGCGAAGTCCCACAAACAGCCTATCTCGAGGCACACCCGCTATCAGGGACTCAAACCTTCACCTCAAACAGCCGAAGCAACAGAGAGAGAACACTGAAGCCGTGGGGGTCGCCATGCCAAGGGAGATCGATCAAATCGAAGGAAAGCCGTGTCGTTCGTGCAGCCGCCTGCTGACGCCCGAAGTCCGCGTGTGTGCGTGCGGTGAGCTGACCGACGCAGCGACGTTCAAAGAGCGGGCTGAGTTCGAAGTCAAGCAGTGGCGCGCCTACAAGGAACGCGCGAGCGCCCAGACCGCCTAACCCCTACAGGTACTGACCGGGGTTCGGATCCACCGTCCGGATATCCGGGCGCTGATCGCCGGACGGAAGCGCGCGCCGGCGCATCTCATCAAGCTGCGAAGCCATCGCGATCTGTTGTGTCGCGATGGCTGCTTGTATCCCCTGGAACAAGCCCTCGAGCCACCCCAGCAGCTGGGCGTGGGCGATCCGAAGCTCTGACTCTGACGGGATCTCGTTCTCTCCGAAGGGAAGCGTGATCCGGTCGAGCTCTTCGGCGAGCGGCCCCGAGAGCGCTCCCTTCAACTCTTGGATCACCCGCGCGTGGATGTCGGCAAGGTGCTCGCGCGCATTCTCGTCCAGCGGCGCACGCCTGACCTCTTCGAGCATCTCTCGCACCATCATCGCGATGCGGAGCAGCTTGCCGGGCTGCTCGACCGCGACTTCTCCGCGCGTGTCTTCTGCGGGAACGTTTTCTTCATCGGCAGCAGGCGGAGCGTTCTGGGGATCCATGCGCCGCATTCTGTCGGCTGAAGCGACCGGGAGCAAACGACCGATGCGCGTGAACAGGGCAAATGCCAAGCGTGCTAGGTCAGATCACCCGGATTAGCCATACAAAGACCGGGCGCGACCGCCGACCATTTCAAAGATGAAACGGCTGCGGATTCGGCCTGGGGTTGCAGGGTTAGCGGTTCTCGCCTCGCTACTGACCGTTTCTTCATTTATCGCACCCTCCTCGGCCTCCGCCGGGCTGCTGGATCCGGTGAAGAGCTTGGTCCCAACACCTGTCTTGTCGCCCGTTACGAACGTCCTGTCCTCTCCGACCCCACTTCCGAGCGTTCCCATCGTCGATCCTCTTCTGAACAGCTTGGTGTCACCCGTGCCCACGGTGACCGGCGTCCCCGCCGTTCCGCTTCCCGGCCAACTCAACGACACCATCGGCGGGATCACCGGTCTGCTGGGGGGAAGCACCTCACCGACGCCGGGCACTGGTTCAGGTTCGGGCTCAGGTTCGGGCTCCGGGTCGTCTCATCAGACGACCGGGACTTCGACGGGCAGGACGGCCGGGCACGGGAGCGGTTCTGGGGCGAAGACCTCGCACACGGGCGTTTCGGGGTTGACCTCGCTCGATGGGATCGGGGTCATCACGCCGGGTGAGGCGTTCGACGCACCGTATGCCACCCTGTCTCGGCAAGCTGTTTCGAAAGCCGCCGGGCGCGTGCTGGCGCTTACCGGTCCTCTGGCGCCGCCGTTGATGCTTGCGATCGCCGCGCTCGCCGTGTTGCTCATGCTGAGCCGGGGCTCAACGCGCCTCGTCAAGCTGGACGTCGCCGGTCTTGCCCGTCGCACGTGGCGGATCTAGATGGACGAACGGGTCGCTTCACCCAGCGATAGCACTCGCGTCGACCGGCCCGTGACGACCGGCGGCCGCGTTTCCGTTTACTTCTCGATCCGCTACCTGACGCCGATCATGGTGCTTCTTGCGGTCGCCGCGTCGACGACACATCCGAACCTCGACCGGCTCACCGGGCTTCTGACCGCGCAGGTCGCCCTGGCGGTTGCGACGCACGCGATGGCTGCGCGCGGCGGGGCGTGGGTCGGCCGCGCGATCTGGATCGGCATGATCACCGACATCACCGCGATAAGCGCCTTGGTGTCGCTGACCGGCGGCAGCAACGGGCCGCTCGTTTTCCTCTACACCGTCAGCGCGCTTGCGGCCGGAATCCTGCTCTCGTCCCGAGCCGGCCTGCGCGCGATCGTGCTCTCGAGCGTGGCGATCATGACGATGGACCTGACGACACATCCCCGCGTCCTGGGCACGACGACCTTCTTCCCTCGCGGCCTCGCAGCCGTCGCAGCCCTGTGGATCATCGGAGGCGCGGGGACGATGTTCAGCATCTACAACGAGCGAGAGCTTAAGCGCCGCAACGCTGAGCTCGCGATGATCCGGCGGGTCACCCTGGATATCGAAGACTCGCTGACGCTCGACGAGATCTTCGCAGACCTCTGCCGAGGCGTTGTCGAGGGGTTCCGATTCGACGCCGCTGCCGTCCTGTTGTGGGACGGCGAGATGATGCGCTGCGCGGCATCGAAAGGTGCAACCGGCTCGAGCGACATTCGGATCGAGCTGCGAGGCCGCATAGCGAACGCGCTACGCATGAAGGGCGCGATCGTCACCAGCCGCGAAGAGGCAACGTCCGACGCCGCGCTCATCCCGCTGTTCGGCGCGCGCGGATACCTCGCGATGCCGATCGCGGATGACGGGCTCTTGATCGTGACACGCAACGGGCGCAAGGGCAGGCCCGGCACCCTGCGAGAGAACGAGATCGAGGCCCTTGACCGGCTTGCTCACCACGCGAGGTTGGCGATCGCCAACGCGCGCCTCCACGCACACATGTCGGAGATGGCGATCACCGACCCGCTGACGGGCCTGGCCAACCACGGCGAGATGCAGGCGCGCCTTGCGTTCGAGTGTGGTCGGCTCCAGCGCTACGCGACCTTGCGCGCGGCCGGCCACCACCTTTCAGTGATCCTGCTCGACATCGACCACTTCAAGAAGTTCAACGACCGGTTCGGACACCAGGCCGGCGACGCGGTGATCAAGGGGGTCGCGGCCGCCCTGAAGGGAGCGACCCGGTCCTTCGACATCGCCGCGCGCTACGGCGGCGAGGAATTCGCGGTCATCCTTCCGGAGACGACGGAGGAAGCCGCGCGCGAGGTGGCGGAGCGGATCCGCCGGTCCGTTGCGATGTATCCGTTCGCGAACGAGGGTGGGCGTGCGGTCCGGGTCACGGTCAGCGTCGGGATTGCGACGGCGCCGGAGAGCGGCTCAACGCCGGCGGAACTGATCAAGCAAGCAGACGCGGCGCTTTACCACTCGAAGGAAGAGGGCCGGAACCGAGTGACGCACGCTCTCGATACCGAGCGACCCGTCGCGCGCGTCCTAACGATGGAAGCTACGCGACGCCGGCGGGAACAAGGCGCAGGCCGCGCTCGCGCCGGATCGCGGCGCGCTCCCGTGCGGTCGTCCCACCCCAAACGCCGAACTCCTCCCGTTTGATCGCCCACTCGAGACACTTTTCCCGAACAGGGCACGTCGCGCAGAGGGTTTTCGCCTTCATGATCGCCGCACCAGACTCCGCGTAGAAGAGCTCTGAGTCGAGACCTCGACACGTTGCGTCGTCGAGATACGGGAACATGCGGCCGCGTCTGGTTTCCCCCTGAAACACCCGGACCTCCTTGCGCGCGCGAGAACAAGAGCTGCGTTGCCGGCTGGACGCCTTCATCCTCGGGAAAGGATGGGGAAGATGGGGTGTAGAGATACGCCTTCGATGCATGTTAAGTCAAGAACGAGAAAAACATTTCGCGAATCTCTTGTGACGTGCAGATGTCCCTAGAGGCCCGAGACGCGTGTGCGCATAAGGTCATCGACTCGCGCGCCACCGCTGGACAGCGTTTGACGCAACTTTGTGCCCTCGATCGTCGGTGATAACGCGGTTGTTACGAGTTCATGAAGATCCACATCCATCGCAGTGTCGCCACCGTGCCACAGCATGTCGATGAGTTTCGTGCGAACCGTATAAGCGTCGACTTCCTCGTCCCCTATCACGATGGGCGGTGCGAACGCGCGCATGGCGGTCAGCACGTCGGCGACCGCTGACGGAACGAGACCGGCCGGCTCTGCACCCGAGCGCAACAGGCCCCGCACCCGCGTGGACGACAGGTCGCTGACCGCCGG